>Ga0070698_100004582_pt1 | contig 15179 bp, 18 predicted proteins | sample KBSK1502metaG_FD_65477 | JGI IMG/M metagenome (GOLD analysis project Ga0070698, IMG submission 65477) | Corn, switchgrass and miscanthus rhizosphere microbial communities from Kellogg Biological Station, Michigan, USA - KBS K1-50-2 metaG | ecosystem: Host-associated > Plants > Roots >...
CACAACGGCCTGACCTATGGCGACATGGACGTTTGGGCGTACGGAGAAGCGACGGGCGCCATCGCCCCGGTCCCGGCCGGGTAGCTCGAATGCTGACCGCTCTGATGCTCATCAAGTCGACGCGCGCGGGCCTTGTGAGCCTCGGGCCGAAGCTGGCCGATGTGCCGGGAGTGTCGGAGGTGTACACCGTCACGGGTGAGTGGGACTTCGTGGCGATCGTTCGTGTTCGCGAGCATGAGCAGCTTGCGGACGTGGTCACCCAGCGCTTGGCCAAGCTCGAGGGGATCGAGCGGACGGAGACGATGGTCGCCTTCCAGCAGTTCTCGGCGCATGACCTCGAGGCGATGTTCGGACTGGGGCTGGAGGAGAAGCCGGCTTAGAGGGGCGTTCTGTTTAGAGCTGGTCGCGAAGGCGCCTGATCGGTAGGTCCACCATCGATCGCCACTGCTGTCGCAGCGTCATCTCCGCGGGCACGGTTCGTTTTGCCTGTCCTCGGCGCGGCGTGGTCTTCTTCTGCACCACCGCGGTTCGGAAATCGCCCTCGTATGCGGTGACGACCTGGGCGATGTCGTGCCGTCCGAAGTGACAGTCGCTGGAGCCGATCTCGGCACCCAGCCGCTCGCGATTGGCGCTCATGAACTCATCGAGCATCCTTCTGCGGCGAGCGCCGAGCGGGACCGTGGCGAGCACCTCGATGCCGTCGACCGCTTCTTTCTCGATGAGGCGGCGCAGCATCTGCGGCTGGATCGAGCCGAAGTACACGGGGATGAACGGGTGCGGGATGACCACGAGCCCGCCCTGGTCGTGGATGGCTGCGACGGTGTCGGCAACGCTCATCGATCTCTTGATCGGCTTGTCCAAGAACCAGCCGAGGATGTGAGTCTGGGCCGGCCATTTCGTCGTGACCTCCTGGCCTGCGATGACAGAGACGCCGGCGGCCTCGCCCAGCTCACTGACCTCGCGCGCATTCGCCATCGTGTCGTGGTCGGTGATGGCGATGAGGTCGAGGCCCGCTTTCACCGCGGCGTCGACCAGCTCCGCCGGCGTCACCATCCCGTCCGAGGCCAGCGTGTGGCAGTGCGGATCGGCGATGCGGAGCGTCACTCTTCGAACAATGAGCGCACGTAGGCGGCGGGGTCAAACGACTCCAGGTCCTCGATGCCCTCCCCCACTCCTGCCAGCTTGACGGGCACGTCGAGCTCGGATTCGATCGCGATCACCGCACCACCCTTCGCGCTGCTGTCGAGCTTGGCGAGCACGAGCCCGGTCATGGGTGTGGCCTTGTTGAACGCGCGCGCCTGGGCGAGACTCGACAGGCCGAGCACAGCGTCGAGCACGAGCAGCGACTCGTACGCGCCCCCGGCGAGCGCCTTGGTGGCGACTCGCCCCACCTTGGCGAGCTCCTGGAGCAGGTTGTGCTGTGTCTGCAGGCGGCCGGCCGTGTCGACCAGGGCGACGTCATGGCCGCGACTGCGGGCGTGCTCGAGGCCGTCGAATACCACCGCCGCCGGGTCAGCTCCCACCTTGCCCGCAAAGCCCGACACCCCCGCACGCTCGGCCCAGGCCATCATCTGCTCAACGCCCGCCGCGCGATAGGTGTCGGCCGCCACCACCAGCGGGCGCTTGCCCAGCCCGCGAAGCCTGTGCGCCAGCTTGCCGATGGTCGTCGTCTTGCCCGCGCCGTTGATCCCATAGAAGAGGATGCACGCAGGCGCCCCGCTCAGATCCAGCTGGCGTGACCGTTTCGACATCGCCGACAGCGCCGCCCCCACGAGCGCCGCTTCGGCCTCTTCCCGGGCCCGCGGGCTGCCTGAGCGGACCGCGGCCACCAGCCGCGCCGCCATCGCCGGGCCCAGGTCGGCGGCGATCAGCAGCTCCTCGAGCTCCTCGTAGTAGCCCACCGCCAGCGGTGGGCTGAGGGCGCGCAGGCCGGCGGCAAGGACTTTTCTGGTGCGGCCGCCGACGCGGCTCCAGACGCTCACGGGCGAAAGCTCAGCCGGCCTGGGCGGAGGCTGTGCTGGCGGCGCGTGAGGCCGGCTTGCGGATGTCCTCGAGGCGAACCGACACGATGTGCGAGGCGCCGCTCTCGTCGAGGTGAATGCCGTAGAGGCTCGATGCATGCGCCATCGTCACGTGGTTGTGCGTGATCACCAGGAACTGGCGCTGCGCCCCTAGTCGGGCGAGCATCTCGCCGAAGCGACCGACGTTGGCGTCGTCGAGCGCGGCGTCGACCTCATCGAGGATCGTGAACGGGCTCGGGTTGACCTCGTCCAGCGCGAGCACCAACGCGAGCGCGGCGAGTGAGCGCTCGCCGGACGACAGAAGGGTCACGTTCTGCAGCCGCTTCCGCGGTGGCTGGACCAGGATCTCCACGCCGGTGCGCGGCCCGTCGTCGCCCTCCGCGTGCCGCAGGGTGGCGCGGCCGCCTGGCGCCAGCTGTGAGAAATACTCGTGGAAGTTGGCCGCGACCGCGCCGAACACGGCCTCGTACCGAGACTCCTCCTCCTCGCGCAGCTTGGCAATGAGCTGCTCGAGGTCGGCGCGCGCGGCGGTGATGTCGTCGAGCTGCGTGCGAAGGGTCTCGAAGCGCTCCTCGAGCTCGCGAGATTCGGCCTCGGCCAGGGCGTTGGTAGGCCCGATCTCCTCGAGTCGTTTCTCGAGCGTCCTCATCTCCTTCTCGCGCGACTTGCCGCCAGGGATCTCCTCAGGCGCGACACCGTCGGGCATGCGCAGCCGGATCTCCTCCATGCGCGCGGCCAGCAGCTCGGCCTCACGCGTGATCAGGCCGAGGTTGCCTTCCAGGTTGCCTGCCTTGAGCCTCGCGTCGATGCGCGCCTCCTCCAGCGCCACCAGGCGCCGGGCGCCCTCCGCCAGCTCCTCCTCCTCACCCGGGGCCTCGCGCTCCGCATCTACAAGACGGGTCTTCGCAGCCTCGGCCTCCATCTTCAGGGCGGGCAGGACCTCGGCGGCTGCCGCGGCGCTCCTCTCCGCTTCGGCCACGCGAGCCGCCCTCTCGCCGGCTGCGCGGCGGTGACGGGCGAGGTCCTCGTCGACAGCGTGCAGCTGCCTCTTCAGGTCATCGAGACGGTCGCGCCAGCGCGCTCGCTCCAGCTCGGCCTGCAAGGCCGCGGACCGGTGCGCCGCCTCAGCGTCCAGCTCGAGGATCTTCGCCGCCGCCTCGGCCTCTGCCGCGCCGGCCGCGCGGTTCAGCTCTGGAATCCTGGCCGCCTCCACCCTCTCGGCCTCACGGGCCGCGACAAGCAACCGCTTCGACTCACCCAGGCCGGCCGCCCCGGCCGAGCGGGTGCGAAGATCGTCGAGCGCCATCTCGGCTTCCTTGACGCCCTTCGCGGCTCCGGCGGCCGCAGAGGCGGCCGGCATGAGGCTCTCGATCTGCTCCTCCAGCCGCGAACGGCGGGCGTCGATCTCGACCCTGGGGTCGGCCCCCGCCCGGACCAGGCCAGGTTCGCGATAGACCCCGGCGACCGTGACATCGACGCCGATCACGACGTGGCCGAGCAGCCGCCGCGCCACCAGCTCATAGCCCGGTTTGACCCGGACGTGGTTGAGCATCGCACCCGGCTTCGGCCCCCCCACGGCATCGAGCGGGTACAGGACCGTACGCTGCATTCCCGTCTCTCCGCCGGCGCGGGAGGCCGATTCCTCGTCGGGCGCCACCAGGGCGTCCAACAGCGGTCCAAGCACGGCCGACAGCGCCCGCTCGTAACCCGGCTCGGGAATGATGGCATCGCCCAGCCGCAGCAAACCAGACACGGCCGCCGGGCGCAGCGATTCGAGCCCCTCCAGCTCAGAGCGAAGCCTGGCGATCGAGATGGCCGCCGACTCGGCGGCCCGGGCGGCCGACCGCTCAGCAGCCAGGGTCAACTCGGCGTCGGGAATACGCTGCGCCGCCTCCGCCCCGGCCTCCAGCCGCGCCACCTGCTGCTCCAGGAACTCGCGCCTGGTCCGGAGCCCGGCCAGGGACGACGTCGCGACCGCCACCGCGCGACGAGCCTGCTCGGCCCCGCGCTGGGCGTGCTGCGCCTCGTGGGGGCCGCGCGCAGGCACGTCCACCGGCTGCGGGGGCAAGGCCTCGAGGGCTCTGGCGGCGTTCGCCATGTCCGCGCTCAGCTGCCTCTGCAGAGCTTCGGCAGCGGCCACCTGCCTGTCGGCTTCGGCTTCCTCGCGCTGGAGGGCGCCGGAGAGCGCTCGATGGCTTTCGGCTCGCTCGTCGGCCAGCTCCAGCGCGTGGTCCGCCGCCGACAGCTCCAGGCGCAATCGCCCAAGCGTGGCCTGGCGGGCCAGCCGCCGGTCCTGGGCCGCCTGCACCTCCTTACGCCAGCCGGCGAACTCGGCCTCCGCCGATTGCGCCTGCTCGCGTGCCTCGGCGAGGCGCCGCTCCAGCGACTGGGCCTGGGCGCTCGCCTTCCGGTGCGCGTCCCTCGCCTCGCGCCACTCCTCCCAGACGATGCTGCCCCGCAGCAGCTCCAGGCGCGCCATGGTCTCAGCCGCCTCCTTGGCCGCGGCCGCCTGCGCCCGCACGATCTCGAGGCGGGGCTCGATCTCGGAGCGCAGGTCCTCGAGCCGAAGCAGGTTCTGGGCCAGCTCGGCCAGGCGCTGGGCCGCCTCCTGGCGCCGCGCCTTGACACCGCGCACCTGCGCAGCTTCTTCAAGTAGCGCCCGTCGCTCCGCGGGCGAGCAGACGACGATCGTCTCGATGTCGCGCTGGTCGATGATCGCGTACGAGTCGACGGTGAGCCCCGTCGAGGCGAGCATGTGGATCAGGTCGCGCCGGCGGATGCGACTCCCGTTGAGGTAGTAATCGCTCTCCCCGTCGCGCTCGACGCGCCGCTTGATCGCAACCTCGTGGTAGTCGACCGGGAGACGCCCCGCCGTGTTGTCGAAAACGACCGTCACCTCGGCGAACGCCGCCCGCGAGCGGCGCTCCCCGCCCGCGTAGATGACCTCTTCCATCTTCTTGCTGCGGAGGTCGCGGGCCTGCCCTGAGCCGAGGACCCACTTGATGGAGTCGACGATGTTGGTCTTGCCTGAGCCGTTGGGACCGACGATCGCCGTGACGCCGCCTTCGAATCGGATCTCTGTCGACCGGGCGAAGGTCTTGAAGCCCAGGAGGCTCAGCGAGCGGAGGAACAAATCGGCACCAAAGTAGCAGATGTAGGGCTCATCTGAGTTCCGGGCACAACATGTGCCCTACTCCAACGGTTCTCCGAACTGGCGGCTGCGCGGAGGCTCTTCAGGTATGACCTCCGGCTCAGGCTCGGAAACAGGCGGGGGCGCGATGCTCACTATCTCGGCCGGAGCGGTGGCGCTCGAGGCGGCAGGGCGCCGCTTGCGCGGTCGAGGCGCCCGGACGGCCTTGGGCGCCGACGCTGCGGTCGCGGCCTCGCCGAGCTTCTCTAGCGCCGCCCGCGCGGCCTCCTGCTCCGCCTCCTGCTTGGTCGCCCCATGGCCGGTGCCAAGCGGGTCCGCGCCCGCGAACACCACCGACGTGTACTCGCGCTGGCCGCCGACGCGCGCCCCCTCGCTGTCGTAGAACGGCGTCAGCCCGAACCGCTCCTGCGCCACCTGCTGCAGGCGACCCTTGAAGTTCTCGTCCTGGGCCGGAGAGGGCAGGGAGCGGTATCGGTTCAGGTAGTAGTGGTACGCAGCGTCGTAGCCGGCGTCCAGGAACACCGCGCCGAGCAGGGCCTCGAAAGCGTTCGCAAGCAGAGATTTCAGGTTGCGCCCGCCTCCCTTCGCGATGCCGCGGCCCAGATAGAGGTAGGCGCCAAGGTCAAGCTGCTCGGCCATCTGGGCCAGCGTGTTGGTGTTGACCATCGCCGATCGCGTCTGCGTGAGCTCGCCCTCGGTCGCGCCGGGATGATGCTTGTACAGGTACTCGGCAGTGATCAGCTGCAGGACGGCGTCGCCGAGATACTCGAGACGCTCGTTGTCACGCGGCGACTGGTGTGGATTCTCGTTGGCGAACGAGCTGTGCGTGACAGCCTCGAGTAAAAGTCCTGGATCGCGAAAGTGAATCCCGATCTTCTGCTGGAGCTGTAGTAACGATTGCGCGAGAGGCGCTGCGCTCTGTGCTATGAGCCGGCCTTCTCCTGTATGTACTCCCACGCCTGGCCGACGGTCGTGATCTTCTCGGCGTCTTCGTCGGGAATCTCCAGACCCGTGTTCTCTTCGAATGCGTAGATGAGCTCAACCAGGTCGAGCGAGTCGGCGTTCAGGTCCTCCTGAAAGGAGGCGTCCATCGTCACCTGCTCAGGCTCACAGCCAAGCCGCTCGACCACGATGTTCTTGAAGTCTTCGAAGCTAAGTTTCTGGGTTTCCAATCTCGCCTCCCCCTGCGACAGCTAGGGCGTTACGTGGAAATACCATACCAGCACTCACCTAGGCCCTCCGCAGGGCCCGGGCTCCAGCGGCCCGGGCCCCTCCTGCTCGGTGTGCTATGCGGTCGACTTGGCGCCGGCCGGTGCCATGCCCAATTGGGTCATGACGTCGACCTGGTCGTACATGAGGTAGTTCCTCTTCACCAGGCCGCGATCGATCTCGAAGACCTGTACGAAGTCACCCTTGAGATTGCGCCCGGTCGGCGGAACCTCGCCCATCGGGGTCTTCAACGGTCCGGCGTGAGTTCCGGAGAACGTGCCTTCCACGACGACGGTGTTGCCCTGGGCGATGAGCTTCCGGTTTTCGATGCGCGCGTCCGGAAAAGCCTTGAGCCAGCCCTGGCTGTATTCCTTCGCCGCCTGCGCGCCCTTCAGCTTGATCCCGCCTGGGGCAGTGAGCTCGATGTCAGGCGCGGAGTCACGAGCCACCGCTTCGAGGTCGTGGGCGTTGAAGGCCTTGAGGCCGCGCTCCACCACCGCCTTGGCCTCGAGCAGGGTCGAGGTTGCGATCTCGAACAGCTCGCGCTTGGGTTCGCTCGTGCCGATGCGGTACTTCTTGAACGACTCCAGCAGCTTTGCGGCCTTCGGAGCAAATGCTTTGGCCGATGCTTCGTCCTCGTAGATGGCGATCGATATCGCTTCACCACTGTCTCGATCCACGAGAAGCATTCCGGATCGACTGCCCTGGTGAGTCGCGAACGCTGGAAGGACGGACTCTTTGTACTCCTTGGCGACCTCGTTGAGATCGCTCTTCTTGTATGTGCTTCGAACTACACCTACGTGCATATCTCACCTCCATGAGAAATAGTTTTGGAATGGTTGGTCTCAGAAGGAGGCCCCCGTAGGGGACCAGGTTCTAGCGGCATCCCCACTCCTAGACACGGGAGGCCGGCTACAAGGGCAGTCTGCGCCTAGTCAGGCGAGATAAGTCAACGCACTATCGATCGGCAAGCAACGAATGATCGCCGCGGCCCGCTAGGCTGGAATCGCGAGCTCCGCAACCGCCGCCGGGTCCGCCACAGCCAGCGCCGTCTTGCCCGGGGCGAGCTCGCGCATCATGCCGGTAAGCGCGCGCTTCGGCCCCACCTCCACGAACGTGTCACAGCCCATCTCCACCAGCGCTGCGACGCACGCGCCCCAGCGGACGGGCGAGCGCAGCTGCATCTCCATCATGTGAGGGATCCGGTCGCCGCCCTGGTGGGGACGGCCCGTGAGGTTGGCCATCACAGGAATGCGCGGCGAGCGCCACTCGATGCGGTCGAGCGCCACGCGGAGCCGCTCTGCCGCGGGCGCCATCAAAGGCGTGTGAAACGCGGCGCTCACGTTGAGGGGGACCACCCGCTTCGCGCCCGCCTCCTGCAGCCGCCGCGTCGCGGCTTCGAGGCCGGCGGTCGTGCCGGCGATGACGGTCTGCGTCGGGGTGTTGTAGTTCGCCGGCCAGGCGTCGTTCATGCCCGCGAGCGCGAGCTCGACCGCCTGAGGGTCGAGGCCCAGCACGGCGGCCATCGAGCTCGTGCCCGCCGGGATCGCATCGGCCATCGCTCGTCCGCGCTCGACGACGGCCTTGATCATCTGCGGCGCGCCGGCCGCACCGCCCGCCGCGAGGGCCGCGTACTCGCCGACGGAGTGGCCGGCCGCGGCCGCCGGCTCGATGCCCCGCCTGCGCATCAGCAGCGTGAGCGCCACGCCCATGAAACAGAGGGCCGGCTGCGCGTTCTGCGTCAGCCGCAGCTCGTCGTCGTCGGCGCCGGTCAACAGATGGCGAAGGTCGATGTCCGCGCTGCTCGAGCAGCGATCGCAGAGGTCCGAGACCTCTGGATCGGTGAGCAGCTCGCCGCCCATGCCGGCGTGCTGTGAGCCCTGGCCGGGGAAGAGAAAGGCGACGTTGGGCATTGCGCCCAAGGCTAGCGGACTGCGATTCACAACTTTCTTGCCACGTGAGCGCCCGATGGCCCGTATACAGGTCAGATCGTGGTTGTTTCCCCGACAGTCATGGAGCGCGTATTGGACGGTGACCTGGTCAAGCGAGCTCAGGCCGGTGACGAGGGTGCGTTCTCAGCTTTGCTGCGTCCTCTCATCGTCTCGGCCTATCGGCTCGCCGGCGCCATGCTCCACGACCCGCACACGGCTGAGGACGTCGTCCAGGACGCGTCCCTGAAAGCCTGGCGCAAGCTTCGTCAGGTCAGGCCGGGCGCAGAGATGAAGCCCTGGTTTCTTGGCATCGTCGCCAACGAGTGCCGAGAGGTGCGCCGCGGCCGCTGGTGGTCGGTTCTCAAGGTGCCAGACTCGGAGCTGCCCGTCAGGTCGAGCGGTGACTCCCTGGCCGCATTCGCTGACCTCCGCCGCGCAATCCGCCGGCTCAGGCACCGCCGGCGCCTCTTGCTGGTTCTCCACTGGTATCTCGACTTGCCACTCGTCGAGGTCGCAGCCATCACGGGCTTGAGCGAGGAGGCGGTCAAGAGCGAGCTATCGCGGGCGGTCGGCCAGCTCAGGAATCTACTCAGAGAAGGTGAGGCATGAAGCCGACCGACAGCCAACTGCGGCAGATGTTCGTCCGCGCCACCGACGAAGCCGTCCCGCCGGCGCCCTGGCTCGAGACCGAGGTCATCAACGCGATGCGACGTCCGCGGGCGGTTCGCCGGCCATGGCGTACGGAGGGCGCGATCGGTGACTTTCCTCAGGGCCTTCGCCTGGCGGCCAGCCTCGCCGCACTCCTGATCGCTTTTGCGGGGGTGTCCGTGCTCCTGATGAGCGCTCGCGGCCATATCCTGCCGGAGTCGGGCGGCAGGTCGACGACGGTGCAGACGGCCTCGCCAGGTCCGCGCGTGACGTTCACGCCTTCACCGGCGGTCAGAGCGCCGAACTGGCCTGCTGGCGACATGGTTCCTGCGCAGCTGGCCGGTTCGTGGCAGTTGCAAACGAACAGCCGTCAGATCGACCTGGGCGGATATTCGTTCCAGGTGCGCGAGCCGAGCCGCTGCCGTCCTGACTTTGGCACGACCTGGGTCTGTACTTCCGGAAACGTCGTCGTCAATGGGCAGGAGGTCGACTTCATCACCGACACCTGCAGCCCTCAGGCGGGGAACACCTTTGTTGGTGAGTTTGGATATGAGAAGTACTTCTATTCGCTGTCTGGCAACACGCTCACGCTCACGAAGCCGACCGACCCAGGCTGGTCCGACTGCGGCTTCGGGCTGCAGGGAACTTACACGAAGATCTCGTAAATCACGAATTTCAGGGAGATAAACACGTGCTGGCATCAATGCAGATCCGACGGTTCCCGGTCCGGCTGGCGGTTGTTGTGCTTGCGCTCATCGCCGCGCTGCTCATTGGGGGCGCCCTCGGCTACACCCTCAAGCCTCTGCCTGTTGTCAACGACTCGACGCGTCTGGTCGTTGTCCACGACGGCGCGACTTCGAATCCGAATGACTTCGGCTGCATCGTGGTCGACGGCCACAAGGGCTGCTAGATACAGCCTGGGTTGCCCACCTCCTCGCCCGCCTGGTGGGGAGGTGCGGCTACTCCTTGGCTTTGATCACCTCGCGGCCGGCGTAGTGGCCGCAGTTGGGGCAGATGGCGTGGGGACGCATGAGCTTCTTGCAGTTCGGGCACGGCTGGAGCTGAACGTGCACCAGCGCGAGGTGCGAACGGCGGCGACCCTTCTTCGATTTGGATAGCTTGACCTTCGGCAGAGCCATGGCTGCCGAATTCTACCGGAGGCGGCTATTTCGAAGCGGCCTGCTCGCCCTGCTCCGAATCGGATTGGCTCGACTGCAGCGCCTCGACCCCGCGGCGCACCGTGGACAGCGTGCGCCCGAGGTGGGCCTCGAGCTGCTTCAGCTGCTCGAGCGCATAGCCCTCGGCCTGGCGGATGATCTCGTCGGACTTCGCCTGCGCGTCCTTCACCACCTGCGCGCCATGCCGTTCCGCGCGCCGCAGGATCTCGTGCTCCGACGCCGTCTCTTCGGCCCGCTCGTTGGCGCGCGACATGATGCGCGCGGCCTCCGCATGGGCCTCGGTGATGATTCGCTGCTGCTCGGACACGGTCCAGTTCGCCTGCTTGATCTCGTCCGGCAAGTTGAAGCGGAGCTGGTCGATCAGCTCCATGATCTCGTCCTCGTTGACCATGACCTGGGTCGACAGCGGAACGTGGCGAGCGTGCTGGATCAGGTACTCGACGCGTTCAAGCAGCTCCTCGACCTTTATGCGAACTTCTCCTTCAGCGCTTTGGCCACGCCCGCCGGCACCAGGTCCGACACGTTCCCGCCATAGCTCGCTATGTCCTTCAAGATACTTGACGAGACGTAGATGTGGGCGAAGCTCGACATCAGGAAGACGGTGTGGATGTCGGGCGCCAGCTTGCGGTTCATGAGCGCCTGCTGCAGCTCCGCATCGAAATCGGAGTAGGCGCGCAAGCCTTTGACCAGCGTCGTGGCTCCTCGCGAACGGGCATATTCGACCGTCAATCCCGTGTAGCTCGCGACCTCCACGCGGTCATGACCTTTGAGCGCTTCCTTGATCAACCCAACCCGCTCCTCGACGCTGAACAGCGGCTGGCGCTTGTCGGGGTTTGCCGCCACAGCGACGATGAGGTGGTCGAATATGCCCAGCGCACGCTCGACCACGTCGAGGTGTCCGTTGGTGAGAGGATCGAAGCTGCCCGGATAGACCGCGGTTTTATTACTCAACCCGTAAAACCGTGACCATCGTGTCGCCATAGCGGCGCTCGCGGTCGACAGCGAGGCGCGACAGCGGAGGCAGCGTCTGCCGGCGCGAGTGCTCCGCGACCACCAGCGCGCCGCTCAGAGTGCGGTCCAGCGCGCGCAGCGTGCGATCGAGAACCGCGTCCTCATACGGCGGATCGAGAAACACGAGGCCGGCGCGATCGACCTCGGCCGGTGAGCTCTCGAGCCAGCGGACAACGTCGCCACGCACGACGTGGGCCCGCTCCTTCAGCTCGAGGGCGTCCAAGTTCTGGCGCAGGATAGCAAGACCACGCGGCTCGCGGTCCACGAACGTGACCTCGGCGGCGCCACGCGACAGCGCTTCGATGCCGAGCGCCCCCGACCCCGCGAAGAGATCGAGGACATGGGCCCCCTCGATGCCGGGACCGACGAGATTGAAGATCGCCGCCTTGACCATCCCCTGGGTGGGACGGATTCCTTTCGGCGCCTTCAGCCGGCGCCCTCTCGCCTCTCCGCCGCCAACACGAAGCTTTGACACCCTCGGCTCAGTTGAGGCGGGGGCGACGGCCGCTCCACGGCCGCGCCTGCTCGAGCTGCGCCGCCAGGCCGAGGATGAGCGCCTCGCCGCGCGGCGGGCCCACCAGCTGCACGCCGATGGGGAGACCGGCCGCATCCACGCCTAGCGGCAGCGAGATCGCGGGTTGGCCGGTGCAGTTGTAGGGAAATGTGAAGGCGACGTAATCCATGTACTCGTCGCCGGCGGTCGCCAGGTCCGCGCCCAACGTGTTGAGCGGAGGCACTGTGCTCGGCACCGTCGGGGTCACGAGGACGTCATGGGAGCCCCAGAATCCGACGACCACGCGGCTGTGCATTCGGATCGCATCGACGGAACGCACGTAGTCGACCGCCGAAAGCTGTTTGGCCAGCGCCAGCCCGAGTGCGTTGAAAGGCTCGAGCTTGCTCTCGTCGGTGATCGGAAGCGAGCCGAGCCCAGAGACGACGATGAGCTGCATCGGCGTACGGAAAGGCTCGGTGTCGGGCCCGCCTTCGGTCACCCGGTGACCCAGGCCCTCGAGCAGGCGCGCCACCTCGCGCACGCACCTCGCCACCTGGTCGTCGACCTTCGAGCTGGACCGCACCGTGAAGCCGATTCGCAGCTTGCGATCGGTTGGAGTCGCGGAATCGGCGAAACGGCCGTCGACGTCCGCCCAGTAGGCGTCGCCGGGGAGGTGCCCCGCCATCGCGTCGAGACCGGCCGCGGCGTCCGCGACCGTGCGAGCGATCACGCCGTCGGTCGAGAGGCCGGCCCAGTGCTCGCCGAGCAGCGGCCCAGGCGAGATGCGCCCGCGCGAAGGCTTGAGGCCCACCGTGCCGCAGCAGCTCGACGGGATGCGGACCGAGCCCCCGCCGTCTGATCCATGCGCGAATGCGCACAGCCCTGCCGCCACCGCGGCGGCCGCTCCTCCGCTCGATCCACCCGACGAATGCGTGAGGCTCCATGGGTTGTGCGTGGCGCCGAACAGGCCGTGCTCGGTGGTCGGTCGTGTTCCGAACTCGGACAGGTTGGTCTTGCCCAGGATGGGGCAGCCCTCCTCTTTCAACCTCGCGACCGGAAAGAAGTCCATGGGCAGCGTGTAGTCCTCGAACGCACGTGATCCAAAGGTCAGCGGATAACCGGCCAGCGAGACCAGGTCCTTGATCGACGTCGGCACGCCACGAAGCGGATAGCCGATGTTCGCGTCGTCAGCGGCTTTCGCCTGCTCGAGCGCGAGCTCAGGCGTCGTCAGCACGTACGCGTTTAGCCTGGGGTTGAGCTTTTCGATGCGCGCGATGTACGCCTTCGTGAGCTCGGTGGACGACACCTCGCGGCGGCGCACGGCCGCCGCCTGATCAAGCGCGGACGCGAATGGATCCATCGCCGTTAATGGTGCCGATTCTGGCGGCCGGGTACGGGCCGGACGCCAGCGAGCGCTCGAACGCCTCCGCATGTTCGGGTGGGATCGCGACCAGCAGGCCGCCGCTGGTCTGCGCGTCACACAGCATCAGGCGGTCGAGCTCGGCGACGCCGTCCCAATCCACCTGGTCGCGATAGGCCGCGTAGTTGCGGCGGCTTCCGTCTGGAAACAGGTCGCGCTCCGCAAGGTCGCGGACGCCGTCGAGGAAGGGGACCGCGTGCAGGTCGATGTCGGCGCCTCCGGCGAGATTCGCGAGGTGCCCGATGAGGCCATAACCGGTGACGTCCGTGGCCGCGGTCGCGCCCGCGGCGAGCATCGACTCGGACGCGCGGCGATTGAGTGTTGACATGACCTTCACGGCCTCGCGTTCCAGCGCCGGTGGGCACAAGCCTCGCTTGATCGCGGTCGCCACCAGCCCCGATCCGAGCGGCTTGGTGAGGAAGACGATGTCGCCCCTGCGAGCGCCTTCGTGATCGACGATGTGGTCGGGGTGAACCTCGCCGATGACCGCGTATCCGAACTTGGGCTCTTCGTCATCGACCGAATGGCCGCCGACGACGGCGATGCCGGCCTCAGCCATCTTGGCCGCGCCCCCGGCGACGATCTTCTCCAGCAGGCCCGCGCTCAATTTGGCGCGGGGGAAGGCCGTGATGCCGAGCGCGAACAGTGGGCGCGCGCCGACGGCGTAGACATCGCTAACCGAGTTGGCGGCGGCGATGGCGCCGAAGTCTGTGGGGTCGTCGACGATGGGCGTGAAGAAATCGACGGTCGAGACGAGCGCGCGGTCGGGCGCGATTCGATAGACCGCGGCATCGTCGCGCGATGCCCCGGCGGTCAGCACGTTGGGATCGACGATCGGGGGCAGCGCCCCGAGAACCTGCCCTAGCTCCACCGGGCTGAGCTTGCAGGCTCAACCGGCCCCGTGGCTGTACTCCGTCAATCGCATGGGCGACTCCATTGGTGCTAAGTATCAGCAGATGCCGTTGGTCTTCGCCGCCATCGCCCCGCATGGCGGGCTCGCCATCGCTGAGGCGTGCTCGGAGGACGAGCTCCTGATCGCCCATGCGACGCGCGACGGCATGAAGGAGCTGGGACGCGCCTTTGCCGCTGCAAAGCCCGACGTCGTCATCGTGGCCACTCCGCACAACGTCCACATCTCCGGTGCTTTTGCCGTGGTGGTCGCAGGCCGCGTCGCCGGCAGCCTCGACGGCACACCACAGCCCGTGGCGCTCGACGCGCCGAGCGATACAGCGTTGGCGTGGAATCTGTTGGCGACGTTGGTCGCCGATGGCCTTCCGGCGGTGGGGGTGAGCTTCGGGTCCAACGATCCTTCGACCGCCGTGGCGCCGATGGACTGGGGAGTGCTCATCCCGCTCTGGTTCATGGGCGGGCGCCACGAGCCGCCGCTTCCGGTGGTGGTCATGGCGCCGGCGCGCGACCTGTCAGCGGAGGCTCATGTGCGAGCGGGCGCCGCCGTCGCCGCAGCGGCGCGCGCGTCGGGCCGTCGGGTGGCATTCGTCGCCAGCGCCGACCACGGCCACGCGCACAAAGCCGATGGTCCGTACGGGTACCACTCCAACGCCAGGGTGTACGACGACCTCGTGTGCGAGCTGGTCGCACAGGACAGGCTGGACGGGTTGATGGAGATTCCGCGCGCCCTGGTCGAGGAGGCCAAGGCCGATTCGTGGTGGCAGATGCTCATGCTGCGCGGGGCCACGGGGGACGGCTGGCGCGGGCGGCTGATCAGCTACGAGGCGCCGACGTATTTCGGAATGCTGACAGCCGCATATCTACCCGCAGGGCGGGGAGGCAAGACTAGCCGCGATAACGCATCACGGCCTCGTAAACGCACTCGGCGCCGAACTCCAGCGAGCTGACCGGCACGCGTTCGTCGGCCGCGTGGATGGTCGGCGACGAGTTGAAGTCAGCCGGGATGTTCAGCGGCAAGAATCCATAGGTGCGAATCCCCAGCCGCGCGAAATGACGCGCATCGGTGCCGCCCGTGACCAGTGAAGGCACCGGCACACACCCAGGGTCCGCTTCTTTCAGCACCGAGGCGAAGAGGTCGAACTGCGACAGGTCGATCTCCGGCTGCGCCGGCCCGACGAGCATCACCTCGACCTCGGGCTCGGGTCCGA
>Ga0070698_100004583_pt1 | contig 15178 bp, 14 predicted proteins | sample KBSK1502metaG_FD_65477 | JGI IMG/M metagenome (GOLD analysis project Ga0070698, IMG submission 65477) | Corn, switchgrass and miscanthus rhizosphere microbial communities from Kellogg Biological Station, Michigan, USA - KBS K1-50-2 metaG | ecosystem: Host-associated > Plants > Roots >...
AGGTATCAATGGAACTCCGGCATCTGCGCTATTTCGTTGGCGTTGGAGAAGAGGAGCACTTCGGACGAGCGGCCAATCGGCTGCATGTCGCACAACCTCCCCTCTCGAGGCAAATTCAGGATTTGGAACGGGAGTTGGGATTTCCCCTGTTCGACCGATTGCCCCGAGGTGTCCGATTAACTGCGGCGGGAAGAATGTTCTTGAACGATGCGCGACGTATCTTGCTGGACGTCGACGAGGCGAAGCGACGCGCCGAGCGGATAGCCCTCGGAAAGGCCGGTACCCTCCGAATCGGCATTACGACGGCGATCTCCTGGCATGGGCTGGTTGTGAACGCGTTTCGCGAATTCCGGCGCCGCCAGCCAGACGTCGAGCTCGTGCTACATCACCTGAATTCGGTGCATCAGATTGAAGCCGTTGTGTCAGATCGACTGGACGTGGGGTTTGCCGTCGCAGTCACGCCGTGGCACAACGAGTTGGAGCATCGGCAGTTCGCACTAGACAGAATGGTGCTTGCCGTGCCTAAAGGCCATCCGCTGACGAAGCGACAACGAATTCGCCTGCGCGATCTGCGCAACATGCCGTTTGTCTGGTTCCATCGCTGGGTCAATCCGGCCTTCTATGACCACATGATGGAGGCGTGCGCTCGCGGAGGCCTGAGCGCTCCACACGTTGTTCAGGAGGCGACAGATCGCGAGACGGTGCTGGGTTGTGTGCAGTGCCAGATCGGGGTCGCGTGGGTCACTGAATCCACCCGACGGCATTGCCCCCGAGGCGTTGCGTTGCTGCCAGTTGTTGATATGGCTGTCCGGCTGCCATTCAACGTGATCTGGAACAAGGACAATTCCTCGCCGTTGCTGCAGAAATTCCTGGCTCAGGTACAAGCCTCGCAGCAATAACCGGTCACCGCACCTTTGCCTCGTCGCTTAGCATCGTGCAGGTCGACATCGCCTTGGCGATCAGCGTACCTGGCGATCGTAGGAGCCGTGATCATCAGCGGTTTCGCCGCGCGGGAGCGCTGAGGCCGATGGCGCAAAGACTGTCGCCAGGATTGTCCCTGTGAGCTGCCAAAACAGGGCCTCCTTGAGCCAACAGCAACCCTAAGTCGGCTGATCGGACAGACTTAAGAGACGGTAGGATTTGCGAGGAAAAACGAAGATGTCCGAGAGGCATTCGGCTCGCAGTTTCGGAGGCTTCGCGGACGTACACAGACTCAGATGTCTGTCCGAAATTTGTATACATATTTCGGACACTGTTGGCGCGTCAGACGGCAGAACGAGGGCACAACATGTGGAAAACCCTCGGAGATTGTCGAACGAAATCGGAAAAACCGTCAGGCGGCCGTTAGAAGCCAGTTGCGAATTCCGTCCCTAACACCCAGCCAAATCAAACGGGCAACTCCAAGTCTCTTCACACTAACGGGTTGCAAGTTCTGTTTCGAATCGCCTCCTTCGGACCGTAATTCACATCTCGCGAGCAAATCGTCCAACGCCTGCGTCATCAACATGTTGGCGGAGGTCGGCGAGGTTCGAATCCCAGATGGTTGTTGGGAGAGAGGTGGTCAGCGGACTCGAGGGCTCGCAACCGTCAGAGCCCAGCTTTCCTGAGGCGCGTGATGAAGCTAGGCCTTTTGGAGGCGCTTCACGCAGAGTGCTGACGCGCTCCGCAGGATCCGGATAGCCAAGACCGGCGAGCCCGAACTGTCGACGATTCTCCATGGGCTCATCTCACTGATCTCCTGGCTGCGTTGCGTGCCGACCGAATCGCGTGCGACGGTAGCCGGGGCCGCTTGGCGCCGCCCTGCGCAAGGTTGCGGATGTCTTGGAGTCACCTCGTTCAAATGCCCACCGGCAGGGCCTCGACGACGCTTACTGCCGACCGCGTGGACACGACGCGTCTCAGCTCGAACCCGGCGCGGCCGAGGAGAGCCGCGTACTCGGCCTCCGTGCGTTCCTGGCCGCCCGGCATCACGAGCATTGCCAGGTCGAGCAGCTTCCCGGGATGGGGGGCGTTACCGTCAGGAAGGACCATCTCGACGATCAGCAGCCTGCCGGTGGGGCCCATGGCGCGGCGGCAATTGCCGAGAATGGCGAGGCACTGGTCCTCGGTCCAGTCGTGAACGATGTGCGAAAGCAGATACACGTCACCCCCTTGCGGCACGTCGGCGAAGAAGTCGATGCCGTGGCACGTAACGCGATCCAGCACGCCGCGCGTGGCGAGGACTCCAGGCGCTTCCTCAATGACATGTGGGAGGTCCGCGAGAACCGCGCGTACGCCAGGGTGGCGTTCGAGAATCGCGGCTAACAGGTTGCCGGTCCCGCCGCCGACATCCACGACGGTCCCGCAGGCGGAGAAGTCATAGGCCTCGGCCACGGCGGCGGGCTCGGCGCCATGGAAGCCGATCATGGCCTCGTTGAAATACGACGCCTCCTGCGGCTGGCCCGCGAGATATTCGAAGATGGACGTGCCGGATGCGCGCCGCATGCCGGTCTCGCCGGTTTCGAGGCAGTACAGCATGTGCTCCCAGCCGCGCCACCACCAGTCGCCGGCCAGCGCGAGGATGGTTGCGCGTGCCGAGCCGGGCGCGCCGCTGCGAAGGGCGTCGCCAAGGGGGGTCAGGCCGAAGCGGTGTTGCCCGTCTTCGGCGAGGATGCCGAGACTTGTCTGCGTCCGCAGCAAGCGGTGGAGTGAAGGCGCGTGCGTACGGGTCAGCGTAGCCAGCTCGCTGGCGGTCTTTGGCCCTCCAGCCAGGTGATCGGCCAGGCCGAGCTTTGCCGTCGCATACACCGCCCGCGAGACCCAGTAGGCGGTTGCCATCTGAATCAGTTGTGCGTGGGGCGGCGCCGTTGTGGTGTCTACGCCGATGTCAGTCGTCGTCATATGCCTGTCTCCCTCGGATAGTTAGGCGTCTTCTCGAACCGGATTGGCTCACTGCCCTCCCATGCGATCCCGTCAGGGCCCTTGAAGGCGACGTAGCGGCGCTACAACACGCTGGGGCGGCCTTGAGGGCTGCCGCCGCGCTGCGGCGCCTTCGAGCGTCATCGATATCGTTCGCGGCCGGACCGGAAGGGAGCCCGGCGGCTGGGCTAAGATGCCGTACCGACCATGCAACTCGACGCAGACGCGCACCCCGATCCGCAAGAAGTCTCGCGACTGCTGTCGGCGTGGTCGGCGCACGATCCTGCGGCGCGCGACGCGCTCATGCCGATCGTGTACGCCGAGCTGCGGAGGCTCGCGCATGCCTACATGCGGCGCGAGCGCGCCGGTCACACGCTCCAGACGTCTGCGCTTGTCAACGAGGCGTACCTTCGTCTCGTGGACGTCGAGCGGATGGAATGGCGCGGACGCGGGCACTTCTTCGCGATGGCAGCGACGCTGATGCGTCGGATTCTGGTCGATCACGCGCGTGACCGCGCTCGCGACAAGCGGGGCGGCCGCGTGGTGTTCACCTCCCTCGCCGACAAGGCGATCGCGCCGGCCGCGAACGTCGACGTGCTCGCGCTCGACGAAGCGCTCGACCGGCTCGCAGCGCTGGACCCGCACCAGTCGCAGATTGTCGAACTGCGCTTCTTTGGCGGGTTGACCATAGAAGAGACGGCGGACACGCTCGGTATCTCGCCGGCCACCGTCAAGCGTGACTGGACGTGGGCGAAGGCGTGGCTGCACCAGCAGCTGTCCAGCAGATGAGCGACACGATGGTCGACTGGGCGCTCGCCAAAGGCATCTTCGATGCCGCTGTTCTCCTCGACGCACAGGCGCGTCCCGCGTATCTCGCCGGCGCGTGCGGCGCCAACGGCCCTCTCCTGCGACACATCGAGGGGCTGCTTCGCTCACACGAGAGCGCCAGCACGTTCCTTGAGACACCGGCAGCGGTGCTGCTCGATCGGCCTGCTGGCGAACTGGTCGGGCGGACCCTGGGCGTCTACCGCCTCGTCTCGTGGATCGGCGCAGGCGGCATGGGCGAGGTCTATCGCGCGCACGATACGCGGCTCGATCGGCCGGTTGCGGTCAAGCTCCTCTCGTCGAACGTCGCGACAGACACGGACCGCTTGCGCCGGTTCCGCGCCGAGGCGCTGGCCGCGTCGTCGCTCAATCACCCGAACATCCTCGTGATTCACGATTTCGGCGATGCCGAGGCGCGCCCCTTCATCGTCAGCGAGCTTGTCGAGGGCGAGACGGTGCGGCGCCGGCTCGAACGGGGCCCCGTGCCGATCCGCGAGGCGCTGGCGATCGCGATCCAGATCGCGAGCGCCCTTGCCGCCGCACACGCGCGTGGCCTCGTGCACCGCGACATCAAGCCGGAAAACGTGATCTTGCGGCCGGACGGGTACGTGAAGGTGGTGGACTTTGGCCTGGCCAAGCTCGTCGCCCGGCCGCCCGACGTCGCCGGGCTGACCACGTTTGCGACGCAGTCCGGCACCCTCATGGGGACCCCGCATTACATGTCACCGGAACAGGCGCAAGGCCCAGAGGTGGACGAGCGCTCGGACCTGTTCTCGCTCGGCGTGGTCGTGTACGAGCTCGTGACCGGCAGACGTCCGTTCGCGGGCGACACACACCTGTCGGTGCTCACCTCGATCCTGAGAGACACGCCCGTTCCCGTGACCGAACGGAATCCGGCGCTGCCAGTCGACATCGATCGCATCCTTGGGCGATGCCTCGAGAAGGATCGCCACCGCCGGTACGCGTCGGCGAACGATCTGCGCGGGGATCTCGACGCGCTCGAGCGGTCCCTTCGATCAGACGAGTCAGGCGTGCTGGCGCGCCAGCCGCGGGCCGCTCGTACCCGTCCTGAAGACGTTGCGCCCGAAGGCACATCGTTGGCTGTCCTGCCCTTTGCCAACGCCAGCGGCGATCCGGAGGCCGAATACCTGAGCGACGGCATCACCGAGAGCCTGATCAATCGCCTGTCGCAGATTCCCAGCCTGCGCATCGTGCCCCGCAGCACGGCGTTTCGCTACAAGGGGCAGAGCATCGACGTGACGAAGGCGGGGCGGCAGCTCAAGGTGAGCACCTTGCTGACGGGGAAAGTCTTGCAGCGCGGCGACACACTGAGTGTTCAGGCCGAGCTCGTCGATGTGAAGAAGAACGCGCAGCTCTGGGGCGACCGGTTCGTCCGGCGCGGCTCCGACATCCTTGCGGTCGAGGACGAGATCGCGCGGCGCATCACCGAGAGCCTGCGTCTGACGCTCACGGGCGAGGAGCGCGAGCGGCTCGCGAGGCGCGACACGGAGAACACCGACGCCTACCACCTGTATCTCAAAGGGCGCTACTACTGGGGCAAGCGGACGCCTCCCGATCTGAAGAAGAGCATCGAGTTTTTCAAGCAGGCGATTGCCTTGGATGCCGACTACGCGCTGGCGTACGCCGGACTCGCGTCGGCTTACGTGGTGATGACGGTGTTTGACATCGGCGTCCCGACTGAGCTCTTCTCGAAGGCCAAGATGGCCGCGCTCCGAGCACTCGACGTCGATCGGGATCTCCCAGAGGCACAGGCCGAGATGTGCCTGATCCAAGCGACGTTGGATCGCGACTGGGTGGCCGCGGAGGACGCGATTCACCGCGCCATGAAACGGCCACCCGGCTACTGGCTGGCCCACGATCACTACGCGATGACGCTTGCCGCGCAAGGTCGATTCGACGAGGCCATCGCTCAGGTGCGCCGCGGACAGGCGCTCGAGCCGCTCTCCGTCGTCGTGCATCACCACGTCGCCTGGATCCACCTGCTCGCACGCCGATATGACGAAGCGATCGCGGAGTGCCAGACCGCCATCGACATGGATGCGAACTTCCCGATGGCCCACCTGTGGCGGGGCGTCAGCCTCGAACAACAGGGACAGCACGACGAAGCCATCGCGGCGCTGGAGCTGGCGGTCGCATACACGCGAGGCGCCAGCATCGCCGTCGCGGCCCTTGCCCATGCGTGCGCGGCGGCAGGCCGCATCGACGAGGCCCGCCGGCATCTGTCGGATCTGTTGCATCCCGAGCCGGGACGCTACGTGCAGCACTACGGCGTTGCGCTGGTCTTCGCCGGCCTCGGAGAGTTCGACGAAGCCGTACGATGGCTGGAGCACGCCTATCGCAATCACTCGTTCTGGCTCGCCCACTGGGCGAAGGTGGATCCCCGGCTCGACGTGCTCCACCACGACCCCCGGTTCCAGACCCTGCTGCGGCGGCTCGGGCTCGACCCGGGCGGACCCCGTCCACGCTAGACTAAACGGCGCTGATGAGCCAGTTGCGAATTCCGTCCCTAACACCCAGCCAGCCTCCGCTCACGCTTCACGTGAGCTACGGCTAGGCAGGCTGTGACGCTCGCCTGCCTAGCTCAGCGAACACTCCGATAGGCGGAGGCTGTCTCGCCGTAGCCCGCGTAAGCGGGCGAAGGCGGACTCCTTCATCGAAGTTTCTGCAAATCAACCCTGGTGTTCAGATCGCGAAAGCCCCGTGCCGACTTGAGGCGATGCCAAGAAAAGCTGGGAATCTCGACTGGTCCACCCTGTGCGTCGAAACCCACGCGTGCATGGGATCGAGAAGCGGATCGTCTATATCTTGCGCAGCGATGCCGACCCAAATCGCCATTACGTCGGAATCACAAATGACATCCGCGCTCGTCTCGAGTGGCACAACAACGGACCTTGCGGTCACACGGTCGGTCATCGTCCCTGGTCAGTCGCTGTCTCAATCGAATTCTCGACCGAACAAGAGGCGGTCCACTTCGAGAAGTACCTGAAGTCCGGTTCAGGCCGCGCATTCGCGAAGCGTCACTTCTGTCCTGTCGAGCCCTCTTGACAAGCGTCCACGGAACCTAGGCTCGACAAGACTACCCGCGGGGGACTGCTTCGCGTGGCGCGACTCGGAGAAATCGAGCCTCGGGAAAGTGCGAACGCGATGTCAGCTACTTGCCGGCAGCCGCGCTCTCGTTCAATTGGTCGAAAACGTTCAGCACCACGTTAATGCGCGAGTCCTCGGTTATTCCCGCATCCTCGACAACCAGAAAACGGAGACCGTCCGGAGCGATCGCCCAGTCGCGGGCTAGACCCACCGTTGCGAGGTGCGCGAACAACTTGACCGGCGGGCTGACCGCCATGCCATCAGCTATTGCGACAGACATGAGATCGGTGGCGGCCTGGTAAACCAATTCGCCTCCGCGCGGATGCCAGACAGGCGTGTGTCCTCCTCCGACAGACACCTGTCGTGTAATTTCGCGCGACGGATATGCCGTTACGTAGATCTCTGGCTTTCTTGAGTCTCGCCGACGCTGCGTGGTTCGAGCCATGATGGGCGATCGAGCGGTCCACCTATGTACTGTGCGCGAGCCTTGCGCTGCTGGTTGAAAACGCTATCAGCCCTCATCGACACGCTGCGGTTGTAGCCACAGCGTTCGGGGGCTTGGACACCGTGGAACCAACCGATGTCAGTGAGTGCTCGTGGCTCGTGTCACCGCGAAAAAAGTCGTGCGCGCTCGGCCTGTTTCCTGTCAGTATGGCGATGACGTGATGAGGAGGGTGAATCATGCGCCTGATTTCAGTCATGACGCCGGCGTTGATCCTGTGTTTGTCGGGGCCTTCTTTTGCTCAGGAGTGGATTCAGTACGCCAGCAAGGCCGACCTCTTCGGAGTCAACTTCCCGGTTGAGCCGAAGGTTCAGGACATCGCCTACCCGACCGAATTCGACATCAAGCTGCCGGGACACGTCTACAGTGCCGAAAGCAGTCCAAGCCGTTACTCGGTCACGGTGGTCGACTACAAGGACGCCGAGAAAATACACACGGAGCGAGCCGACGCGTGCCGGAAGAATGGTGGCGAGTCCGATGCCTGCACGAACAACTGGCGTGCCGAGGTCCAGGGCTCGATGATCTACGCGACATCGAAATTCCTTCAGCGGAACGCGAAGGTCACCTATTACGCGTGGGCCGTGACCGACAACGTCGAAGGACAACGGCTGCAGCTCACGAACGCGGACGGATCGCGGACCTTCGCCGCAATCTACCGGCATGGGACCCGTCTCTACATCCTGGAGGGCACGGTGCCGCGGGGCGCGCCCGCGCCCGGACTCTTTCAGCAGTCGTTGATGTGGCTTGACGAAGAGGGGAAGCCGGTCCGGTATCGCGCGTTGTACACCACCGGCTATACGGAGGCATGGAGTTTCCCGGCGCCTCCGCCACCGCGCCAGGGACCGCCGCCGCCCCCCGCAAACCGGTGACGAATGCCGATAACGAATGACCGAGCGACGTTTCTTGAAGTGAGGAGGGGACCATGCTCGTCAAATCCGTAAGCCTTGCGGCGGTCATCTGCGCAGTGTTCCTCGTCCCGCCGCTTCGAGCGCACCATTCCCACGGCAACTACGACACCGCGAAGTGGACGACCATGGACGGCACGGTCAAAGAACTTCACCTGCTCGTCCCGCATTCCTGGGTCTACATGGACGTCAAGGATCCGAAGGGAGAGACGACGACGTGGGCGCTCGAGGCCACCGGGCCAAGCGGGCTCATCAAGGTGGGCGTGAAGCGTGAAGACGTTCGGCCGGGCGACGCCATCAAGGTCCGGTGCCATCTGCTCAGGGACGGTTCCAACGGCTGCCTGCTCGGATTTCTCACGCCCATGCACGGCGATCTCGCGCGAGGTCATGGCGTCGAGAAGGATTGGGACGGCGACGGCGGAGCGGGCTATTCCCCGACTGTCCCCGTCGCGACTCCCAGGTGATCAGACTCCTGGATGAGCCTCGAGATGTGGAAGACACCTGCGGTTACGGCGCTGCGCCTCGCGATTCTGCCAGTGAGCGCCGTCGCACAGGATGCTACGACCGTCGTTGAAGACGCCTCCAGGGCGATGGGTGCGGCTGGCCTGAACGCGAACGCGTGCTCAGGTGCCGCCGCGACGTGAAATTTCGGCCAGAGCCGGACGATTTCCTTCAGGCTGGCGTCGACGGCCATCAGGAACTACACGCGGGCCATCGACGGCGACTACGCTCCGATCTCGAAGCACGCATCGAGACCGCGCGCAAGCTGATGGGTGGGGCAAGGACGCCGTCAATCGGTTCCTGAACTGAAAGCTTCCTCCTGCGGTCAGCGCAGACGACGAAGGCCCTGCCGCCGATGACGACAGCCTTCGGCGAGGCGGCTGAACCTGCGCTGGGACGACCGCAGGCCCTACCGATATGGGCCGACCTTCGTTACACGAGCACGCGATCGACTCTTATCTGTTTGCTGGGGAATTCCTCAAAGGGCCAGGAGTCGCCACGAGGACGACAACCGCTACGGTGAATGCGAGTCGACGGAACATACAGTCCTCCCTGTGGTTAGAACGGAGTCGGCACACTAGGCGCAACGTACGCCGGCAAGTCGAGGTCGCTCGTGAGGTACACCTTGACGCGGTGGCCCTCGCGAATCGTGATCGTGGGCAGCCGGTTCAGGAACCGATTCATCACCTGGACCGTGGCCTGCGAGGTGGCGTCCCCGACGCCGCCGGCAATGACGACCGTCCGGTCACCGTCGCCACCGCGAAGGCCTGCGCTGCCGAGATACTGCGACAGCCCGCTGATCAGGCCAACCGCGGCAGCGGCCCCGAACGTCGAGAGGTAGTGCTGATTGACGCGGTCTCGCAGAAGAAGATCCTCCCGAAGCTGGGCGAGCCGGTTCGATACGCCGCACCGCTGGATGCGAGTTTGCCGGTGCTCATCGAGTCCGTGAAGGCGCAGGGATTCGAAGGCCTGGTCGCCAAGCGCCTCGACAGCCGGTACGAAGCGGGTCTGCGGTCGGGTGCTTGGCAGAAAATGCGTGTCAACCGCGGGCAGGAGTTCGTGATTGGCGGCTACACGGTTGGGACGAAGACGTTCGACGCGCTCGTCTTCGGATATTACGAGGGCGACCGGCTAATCTATGCTGCACGCACCCGAAATGGGTTCACGCCGGTCGTACGGGAACAGCTGTTCAAGAAATTCCGCGGACTGGAAATCAAAGATTGCCCGTTCGTGAATCTCCCGGAAGCGAAGAGCGGCCGATGGGGTGCGGGCCTCACCGCAGCGAAGATGAAGGACTGTCGGTGGGTGAAGCCGGTCCTCGTGGCTCAGATCGAGTTCCTTGAGTGGACGGGGCGAAAACCATCTACGGCACACCAAGTTCGTTGCACTGCGCGACGACAAACCAGCACGCGACGTTCGCCGCGAGTAGCCCAGCCAACTCACTCGACCTGCTCTCGGCGACGGTCCCGCCGCCGTTAGATCCGCGTTCGATCAAACAGCAACACAGGCTAACCGCCATCACAGACTGCACGCCTCTGAGTCCCTAAATTGAGAGTGCGGTCGATGCCCATGCTGCTTCTTCGTCCACCATCCTCGCGGGGGAACTCGAATCCGATATCGCGAGCACAGCTTGCCGAACCCCGACCGGACATGCCGAGGGTGGACGCTACGTGGACAATCGGATGAGCGAAGCATCCGACAAGGAGCTTCAAATACCTTCCAGACCCGCCGCAGATGTCGGCCGTGTTCAGCACGACGAGCAGAGGAACTCCCGGGCAACTGAAGATCGTCGACGATCGTCTCGAGTACAGCGAGAACCAGACGACTCCCGGTCGAACGCCTCCTACCAAAGGGTTTAACGCTGCGTGCGGCGAGATTCGCTCACTGGGAGTGAGGGGACCGAAGTGAACGTTCGCGTCGAAGGGCAGAACATCATCGTTTCGCCGATCGGGATTACGGCTGAGGATCCGCAGGTGAGTGAATCTGACGCGCTCAGGGAGGTCTATCCACAGTGGCGAAATCGAGCAGGTTGGGACAGGTGCTGTCGGCATTGCATTGCGTCTGGAGGAAGGTTTCCTCGAAGCGCAGCTCGGGAAGGTGCGCGATGCCCTCGCGGCGCTGGGCGGCGTAGGAAAGGAATATCGGCGACTCGCGCGCACTCGTCAGGCCAAGACCGTTGCGCGGAATGCCAGGAAGATGAGCGCGGCTCAGAAGAAAGCGGTCAGCGCCAGGATGAAGAAGTATTGGGCGGCGCGGCGGAAGGCGAAGTGAGCGAAGTAGGCGCCGGTAGTGGTCTAGATCGAAATAAGACCACATGCTTGCGCGAGCAGGATGGCGCGGCTTATGCTAGCGCGCCGCCCGCTCCGCGCATTTCGCGTCCAGTCCCGAGGCGGCTTCCCGCCCGGAAAGTCATGACCATTGCGGTTGGAGTACTGGCGACAGATGGAGTTGTGCTCGCGGCCGATACACAACTCACCATCACAAACGTCTGGAAAGGCGAAGGCGGCAAAATCATGGCGCTCGCCCGCCAGAAGTCGCCATCTGGAGCATGTGCAATTACTGGAGCAGCGAGCCTGTATGAGTACCTGCACGGGTTGGGCGATGAACTGACGAAAGATTTTACGCGCGGGCTTGATGACGCAGACAAGGAATCCGCGTACGAACGATTTGGAATCGTCGTGCGCCGTTTTTACGAGCGTCACGTTATTCCGTTTACGGTAGACACCCCAGACGTGGCAGTCCTCATCGCTTACCAACGCGGTGACGAGACCGCGCTGTGGCAGAGCAATCGCAATGCTCTCATCGAACAATACGACCACGGCGCGGTAGGGATCGGCTCTTTCGCTGCGACAGCCTGGCTTAGTCGGGTGTGGAAACCTGGGCTTGATGTTCCTGCTGCCATTGTCCTCGCCAGCTTTGCGGCAGCGGTGGCTAAGGACAGCGTGGATGGGTGCGGCAAGTACACGCAGGTGCTGGCCGTTCAAGGAAACCACTTCCATCGGATCGACCAGAAATTGATTGATGAACTCGATAAGCTGTACGACGCGTACACATCGGAAATCCAACCAGCGCAAGTGATGGAGTGTTTCGGAGAACCACTCCTCACTAAGCCAAGCCTCACGTTGGACTCGTTCAAGGAACGTATCGGTGAGGTTATTGCGACCCTTCGCAGTAACACACCCGAGCGCGTCAAGCAGTGGCGACTGCAGCGGCTGGAGCGTCTAAAAGCACGACAAGCTGCGCAATCTCCCAAGGTCCAGAAGCCAGACCCGCCTCCATTGCCGGAGTAACGCGAAGGGTCTGATGAATTTTGCAGAAGTTGTAATACATGAAGTGCAGAGCGACGGAATGAGCGTGCATCTCGGTCTTCTTGCTGAAAGCATTCGTCAGCCGAGTAAAGCGGCGCATGTGCATCCGCATAGTGAGGTTCTGTCGTTCAACGTGACTGGTCGAGACGTGCTTACGGTCAGGGTCGCCAGTGATCGTGGTTGCTCTGACGCCCGTGATCTTGGCTGGGCTGTAGCGGACTGCCGCAGACTTGCCGACCGGCAACGCGCCGAACGTCTTTTCAAGCATCGCGAAGTCCACGTCCACGCCGAAGGCGTAATCGACGGCGTTCAGGTAGAGCGGGAAGCCATCTGTCGTCAGTTGAACGCGCTGCGCAAGCCTATCGGCCACGTCGAGCATAAAGTCGTAGGCCATCTGCTGCGAGCGCGCACCGACCCGGTAGGCGACGATCAGCTTAGAGTCAGGGTCCAAGGCCGTCCACGTCCAGCAGTCGCCCCAGACGCCTTTCTTCGCCTCTGGGACGTTCCGCGCCTTGGCTCCGACAAAGCTCCAGATCTCATCGCACTGAATCCGCTGACATTTGAGGTTGCGCACCGTCGCATCGTGGTATTCCGCGCACGCGGTTCCAAGTTCGCGCAACAGCTTTTCCACGGTCATGCGAGCCACGCCAGTCAGGCGCGCCGTACCGCGCAGGCTGTTGCCCTCGACCAAGGCCGCCACAACGGCCGCGCGCTTCTCAGTGCTCAGTTGATTCATACAAGACAATATACTTGCTCGTGCAAGTATTGTCAAGCAAAAAGGGCCGCATGAAGCGCGATGTGGATCTAATTCGCCTGATTTTGTTGGAGGTTGAGAAGAACGATAACCCAGTGCGGAGTATCCAGATAGACGCGGAGGGATACGCGCCAGAGGAGATTTCCTATCACGTCATGCTGCTACAGCAAGCCGGGTACCTCACGGCGAATGACAAGTCTCATCTGCGCGGTATCGCATGGGAGCCCAAGTCGTTGACGTGGGCAGGCCACGAATTCTTAGATGCCACCAGAAACGGGAAGGTGTGGAATCAGGTCAAGGCGAAGCTAAAGGATCACTCTATTGACGCTCCGTTGAGCGTCATCCAGCAGGTAGCGACCAAGATAGTCGCTCAGTTATTAGGGCTGGGCGGTGACTAGCGCTTCTTGGCCCAGCGTGCGGCAACGGCCTTCTTGGCTATCGCGCGGCGTTTGGCTGGCGACAGGGCGGCGGCACGGGCCAGCCCGCCCTTCGATGCTCCGAGCTTGGACAGGGCGACAGCGGCAGGATTGCGGGTATCAGGCGATTCGACAGGCTTCGGCGCTTGGCCGGTCGCCTCTTGAACGATCTGCCACGCAAGTTGGTTCGCGTCGCGGGGGCGCTTTTTGACCATGCGGGCATTCTCGCATGCTTGCCCGCGCAGGTTTAGGATGCCGAAATCGAAACTAGACCACTACCGTAGGCGCCGACTCCGCTCATTTTTCAATTCAAAGGTAGAAAATAGATAGTTACGAGTGTCGCTGCCCATGAAGGCGTTTCGCGATGAGACCCGCGATTCCGATGCTGAGGAGCAGCATGGATGTCGGCTCCGGGACGGCAGCATCGGTGGCGTAGACCTCCAGGGCCATGCCCGTCCTGACCAGTAGCCCTCCCCACTCGCCGTTCACTGCTTGGTTAACAACAAGGGAGTTGTCGGCAAACCGATCATCAAACCCCCAAAACAGGCTACCGTCTGGCGCACTTGCGGAGGCGACGAGCCAGTAGGGGGTGCCAGCAATCAGGGTAGGGTGCAGCACGGAGCTGCCGAATGTGACTAACTGGAGCCCGGAAAAGGTCGGCATCCCGGAAACCGAAAAGGATTCAACAACCGCCCCGGTCGGCGTGCCTGCTCTCAAGGTGAGATCTAGCGCGTTGGTGCCTGATACATAGCCGAGGCCAACGCCGAATTTATCGAGAACAGTAGACGCGGAGAGAGTGAATTCGACGCCCGTATCAACGTCGCAGCACACATCAGTGCCAAATATCGAGTAGCCACCATCATTGGTATCAAACATGTGATCGGCGCTAACGGTTGTAAAGACAATCGATGAGGCATGCAAGAGATTCGGAGTGATCAGGATGCAGCTTGCGAGTGCGAGTGCGCGAAGCGACTTAGTCATGTGGCGATTCCTCTGGACGACCAGTTTTCGAGATCTACTCGTCGCAACAACACCTTGGCGCCGGCGAGTGTTGGATAATAGCCCCGTCCATCGTCATACGGACACGTATTCGCGGATTAGAGTGCGTTGACGACGTGGTTGCAAGTGGAAAACTCGCAACAAGTCGGCGAGGGAGGCAACTTTTGCGTGGTTGGTCGCACGTCCGCTTCACAGAGAACCGATGCATACCGTTCGACCAGTTCTCGCGGCTCTCTGGAGCCTCACTGCCACGGCACGACAGCATCCCCGTTCACCGAAGTCTGCAGTGAGGCGATTACTTGCGGTTCGGCGCAAAGGACCGTAATCCCCGACGAAATCGCGCCGCCCATTGACGTGCGTGGGCTTTTCGATCACCGACACTGCTGCCTACGCGATCTACACCGCGCTGCTTCTGCCCGCATGGGCGCATCTGTCTAAGGAAACCATGCTGCTTCAGCAGGAAACAGAACCTTGGACGCACACCCGCTGTCGCCTCCAGCTGGACCCTGAGTGGGAGGTCGTAGACCGCAACTTCAACCAGGGTCGAATTCCGTCCCCAACACCCAGCTTTTCGTTTCAAAGGCTTACTGCCGTAAAGAGGTTCGAATCCCAACGAGTCTCGGTTGAGAATTTGATGGACTACTCCCCGCTCGAACCGGGTTCACCCTAGGAATCACGGACACGCACCGACGACTTATCGTGCGAGGAATTCGATCGCCTTGGGCACAAAGTCCGCGTGGAACTGGAACACCGCGCCGTGTCCGGAATCCGCATAGATGATGAGGTCGCTATTCGGAAGACGCCGCGCCAGATCGTGCGTGTCACGCTTGGCACCATGCGATCACGATCCCCGTTGGCGACAAGCACCGGCTGGTGAATCTTTGACAGATCCGCCGGCGCCGTCGAGCCCCAGCGGCGCAGCGCCTTCAGCTGCGCCTGCAGCGCGGTTACGGTGATTTCCT
>Ga0070698_100004584_pt1 | contig 15177 bp, 12 predicted proteins | sample KBSK1502metaG_FD_65477 | JGI IMG/M metagenome (GOLD analysis project Ga0070698, IMG submission 65477) | Corn, switchgrass and miscanthus rhizosphere microbial communities from Kellogg Biological Station, Michigan, USA - KBS K1-50-2 metaG | ecosystem: Host-associated > Plants > Roots >...
TAGGGCCTTGGGGTGCCAGCGCCGACCAGGTCGCCAGAGAACTGCGGCGCCTGGCCGATCTGATCGAGAGTCTGAAAGCAACTACGCCAGGTTCTAGGGCATCCGCACATTCGGAGTTGAGGCAGATCGCGGTCCGGCTGCACCGAATCGGCAACACCCTCGAGGCAGGCAAGAGGGCAGGCAGGACCACGCGGGCGCAGTTACGGAGCGTGGCGCGCAACTTCGAGGGGATTGCGGAAGCCCTGGAAAAGGGAGCGGACAGACCTTAGTCGGGGTCGCTAGTGGTCCGTGGCTGATTTGATCTGGTGAAGGGCTACTGCAGCTCCTGATCCGCGGCGGTGTTCGGCCGGCTTCGCGATGCGGTGTGCCCTGTTGACTGGTGGGCTGATACCGACATGGAGTCGCGGCGTACCGAGGAGCAACGGCAAAGCGCGCACTACGACGAGATTGCACGTGAGTATGACCGGCACTACTCCGACCCGACCAGCGAACGATATCGTGAGCGATTCGTCAACAGGCCGCTGACGCGGAATATCGACCTCCACGGTCGCGAGGTGCTGGAGGCGATGTCCGGAAGTGGATCCACCGTGGGGTATCTGCTCTCCAAGGGCGCCCACGTCTCCGCGCTCGACATCTCGCCGGCGCTGATCCGCACGCTGCAGCAGAGCTGGCCCGCGTGCACGCCCATCTGCGCCTCCATCCTGGAGACGGGGCTGCCCGACAATGCCTACGCAACGCCGTCGTCGCGGTCGGTGGGCTGCACCACGTGCAGCCGCATGTCGACGCCGCCGTCGAAGAGATCCACCGAACTCTCCGGCCGGGCGGGTTTTTCTGCTTTGCCGAACCGCACGCCCGTTCGCTGCCCGACGCTGTCCGGCACCTGTGGTACAAGCTCGATCCGCTGTTCGAGCGCAACGAGGAGGCCATCGACGTCGACCGCTTGATGGCCCAGCATCAAGACCGGTTTGACTTCATCACGACGCGCTACGCCGGCAACCTCGCCTACCTGCTGGTCTAAACTCGCTCGTCTTTCGCCTTCCCGTGCGCTGGAAGCCGATCTACGCGCCGTCCCTGATGGCGGCCGAAGCGGCGATCAATCGGGTGCTGACGCGGCGACTGTCCTGCTTCGTCGTCTGTCAGTGGCGGAAGAAGGCGTCATAATCCGCCGAGTCGGGCGCGTCGTCGGCGACAAGGCCAGCCAAACGGTCCCGCGACCGGACTGCAGCCGGCTCGCCAGCGCCGAGTCGAGGGGCTGCCCGGCATCGACGATCAGAATCGTCGACCGCTCGTGATCTAGCCAGGTCCGCGGATTCGGCCAACCCCGAAGGCCACCCAATACCAGCGCAGATAGTGCGGTAACCATTGCCACATCCGGAACCGGCTCTTGCCCGCCGTCCGGTGGTGCCATACCGTGGGCACTTCTTCAACCCGCATCCCGAGCCGCTGTGCCTTTACGGTCAGCTCCAGCGCCAGCTCGAAGCCGGCGGACGATTCGATCGTGACGGCATTGAGGAGACGGCGACTGTACATCCGGAAATTGCTCGTCGCATCGTGAATTGGCAGCCGGCCCATCCAGTGCAATGACAAGCCGGCGGCCCGTGACAGCGTTCGTTTCAGCAACGGTCCCCCCAATTGGCCGCCACCGCGAACATAGCGGGAGCCGGCTACCACGTCGGCGCCGGCGCGCCCGCGTTCCAGCATCGCATCGATTGCCTCGGGTTCGTCGGATCCGTCGGCCATCATCACCAGTACGAAGGGAGCCTTCGCCACCTGGAAGCCCGTGCGAACTGCTTTGAGCACGCCGCGACCAAGGTCGTTGCGCTGCAGCCGTAACTGTGGCATTTCCGTCAGCAACCGATTGACGACAGCAACCGTCGTATCGGCGTCAAAGTCGTACACGATCAGGACTTCGTAGGGCTCCGCATGGACGGCCGCGACCAGCTTACGAAGCACCGCGGTGATGGTTTCCGCCTCGTTGTAGACGGGAACCACAACCGACAGTGCCGGCGATCCTTCTGAGGCAGGTTGGCGCATTACACCCGTCCGGCAGCGATCTCCGCGCGGATCCAGGGGATCACCTCGTCCAGCATCTGGTCGAGCGTCGTTTTCGCCTCGAAGCCCAGCAAGCGTTTGGCTTTGCGGACGTCAGGCACCCGCATCTGGACGTCGTGCTCGAAGGGTGGGTCATGTTCCAGCCGGAACGGGCGGTCATCCCCGTGCACTTTTCGCCAGATCAACGCCGCGAGCTCGGTCACCGTCGTCGACTGGGCGGTCGAAAGATTGAAGTCATTGTTCCTGGCTGCGGGGCTCTCCATGCACAACCTGATGCCTTTGGCCAGGTCGCCGGCGTAAGTGTAATGACGTACCTGCGTGCCGTCGCCCAGGATGTGGAGAGGATCCTGGCCCTTGAGCACCTTCTGGACGAGATCGGGAACGACGTGACTCATCGCCAGCTTGATATTGCCGCTCATGATGTCGGCGTCGCGGCGGGCTCGGCGCTCGCCGATGCCGACGCAATTGAAGGGACGGATGATGGTGTAGGGCAGGTGATACTGCTCCCAGGCACCTTTCGCGAAGTACTCCGATGCCAGTTTCTGGAAACCATAGGTCGAGACCGGGGTTGGGCTGGTCAATTGGGCGCCTTCGGGCGTCGGAAAGAGGGTTGCCGACTCGAATACCATGCTGCTGGATAGGACGTTGATCTTCTGCAGACGGCCGCCTTTGCAGGCCGCAATCGCGGCATCGAAGGTGGCGGCCAGGATCCGCTCGTTCTCCGCCAGCAGGTCGTACGCGAACTCGTGGAAGTAGCTGATCCCGCCGATCATCGCCGCCCCGGCCACGATCTGATCGCATTCAACCGCGAGCTGCGACAGCAGGTCGACGTCCTTTGCGTCGCCCTGGACCAATCGATAGTTCGGGTCGCTGTCGTAGCTCTTTGCCACGGGCCCATATTTGCTGAAGTTGTCGAGGCCGATCACCAAATGCCCTGCCTGCAGCAGTTCCGGCACGAGATAGCCGCAGATGAAGCCCGCGGCGCCGGTCACGAGGACCCTCACAGACGGATGGTGTTACCCAGGGACGCCCAGATGTCGACGACCTCCCGGCCATCAACCGTGATCTGCCGGTAGAGCTGGTGCGGCGCGGCCACGATCAGCACGTCTGATTCTTTCAGGACGGTTTCCAACGGCTGAAGATCAGGATCAGCCACATAGGGGTCGTGACAGAGCACCCGCGCTCCCTTAAAGCCGGCCAGCTTCTTCAGCTTGTAACTGAGCGAGCTGCGGGCATCGTCAGATTCTCCCTTGAACGCCATCCCCAGAATGCCGACGGTCCGGCCCTCGAGCGGCTGTCGGTGGTCGAGCATGTCGATCACATAGGCGGGTAGCCCCTCATTGATCAGCATGGCGGAATGCCCCATCGGGAAGTGGTCGGGCGTAAAGGCCGCCAGCTGCATGACGTCTTTCAGCAGGCACGGCCCGGCCGCAAAACCCGGTCCGGGCAGGTCGGCCGCGCGTGGATAGTTGTGTCGGATGGCGTGTAGGACGCGGCTGTGGTCCTGGCCCGCCCGATGCACGATCTGAAAAAACTGGTTGGCGATCGCGAACTTCATATACCGCCAGGTGTTTGTGAGCAGTTTGGCGAGCTCCGCCTCTTCAGAGGTGGTGCGGATGATCTCCACATCGAACTTCTCAAACAGCCCGGCGGCCCGGTCAAAGGCGGCATCGTCGTCGGCGCCGATGATCTGCGGTAGCGTCCGGAACTCTTCGAGCGCATACCCTTCGGCGATGCGCTCTGGACAGAACGCGACCTCGACATCGCTGCTCCGCTCCCGAAGATGGCGCTTGACGAAGGCGGTCGTCCCCGGGTAGACAGTGCTTCGGAGAACCACCAGGGAGTGCGGCTGCAACCTGGGCCCCAGCTCGTCCATGACGCGCTCGAACACCCGCGTCGACGGATTCATGAACTCGTCGATCGGAGTGCCGATCACCATCACTACGACGGTTGTCCGCTCGACGATCTGCGGTCGATTGCTGAGCTCCAAGCGACCACTGGCCAGGGTTTTGACCAGCAGCTCATCGGCGCCCCGCTCCCGGAACGGCATCTGGCCTCGACGAACGTGGCTGATCTTGTCTTCGTCGGTGTCATAGATGCCGACCCGGCAGCCCACATCGGCGAAGGACATGGCCAGCGGGAGCCCGACATGGCCGCAGCCGCCGACCACGACCAGGTCAAGGTCGGGATTCATCTGCGTGTCGATTCTACTGATCCCTATTTGCGGCGGTTATCTTCCCATTCGGTCATCGCCAGCGGGAGGCCGGCATGGCCGCAGCCGCTCACCATGACCAGGTTCAGGTCCGGATGCATCGGCTGTCGATTTTACGATCGTCGCGATCGAGTAGCGCCTCTACGGGCTTAGCCCCAACCAGACATAAACGCCCCCGGTCTGGGTTGGTGGCGACTGCAGAACGCCGCCAAAGAAGTCGACCATGCGGGCTTCGTTTCGCATCGGTCCGACGATCACCGAGTGGACGTTGAGCGAGCGAAGATCCGCGAGGATCGCGTACCGGATATCGTCAGTCAGAATCGGCGGCTCCTCCCCGCGCTGAATGTCCACCATGACCCGCTGGGTGAGCGTCGTCGGTGGATGGTCGGAAGGGCCGGGGACGAACCCGTAACCTTCGGGGATTCGAAAGCGCATCCCGGATGCGGCCTCCCACAGCATCGCGTTGCCCTCGTTGCCGCGGGAGAAGGGCGCCACCAGCGCGACGCTGCCGTCGGGAATCTGGCGAACCTCGCCGTTCGTAAAGAACGCGGGGGCGGCCTCCCGGGTGCTGATGTAGGGCCAGCGCGGAAAGAGGGGCAGCAAGGCGACCAGTATGGCCGCACTGCCGAGCAGCAGGCCGCGACGCGTCGTCTCGGTCAGGTAGGTGTTGATGAAGATCGCCAGGAGAAGGCCCGCGATCAAGTAGCCGTACAGCATTAACCGGCCCGGGAGGATGTTGCCGAGGATCGGCGCCTTGATCAGCGCCAGCCAGCCCGCCACGAAAGTGTAGAGCATCGTCCGCGCCGGCAGGAACGCGGCCAGAGCTGGGAAGGCGAGGCCGAGGACAAACGAGGGGACGTGGCTTACGTGCCCAGCCAAATGCAGTGTCGGACCGAGCGACAACAACCCAAGCATGATGCCGAGCAGTGCAGCGAAGCGAACGATCAGCTGCGACCATAGGCGAACCACGACGAAGCCGAGGAGCAGGAGGAGGGGAATTCCGATGTACGACGTCCACTCGGCAATGTCTCCGGTGAACCGATCGCTGACGCGCGTGGCAAACGACGGGGCGATCGCCTGCAGGTGGGTGGGGACGACGAAGCTGAGCAGGTCGCTGACGAAGAGGTTCTGCTCCTGCAGGATGCCGGACACCCGCTGTGGCCCGGCAAACTGGACGATTAAAGGCACGGCAGCCAGCACCAGAAAGACGCCCCCGGCAATGCCGAGCGACCTTACCGCATGCCCGGCTCGGGCAGCAACCTGTCGATGGTCAAGGCCAAGCAAGATCACAAGTCCCACGGTGGCGACGACTACGGAGGTTGCGAGGAGCTCTTCTCCGATAAGCATTTGGGCGGCGGCAAGAACGCCCAGGATGACGCCGCTCCGCACCACCGGCCAGGACTGCCGAACCAGGATTTCGTCCAGCATCAGCAGGAACAGTGGGGGGACCAAGGCTACAGTCACATGTGGGTGTCCCAGGGAATGGGCCACCATGAAAGGCGAAAAGCCGTAGACCAACCCGCCCACAGCCGCGCCCACGCTGCTGCGGACATAGCGCCTAATGGCGAGGTACGCGGTCCAGGCTGATAAGGCGACGGCCAGGGTTTCAACGAGGTTGTAGGTGAAAATCGGGCCGAGGAGCAGGTTGACCGGAGCCAGCAGCGTGCCGACGAAGGGCATCGAGGCATTCCACATCAGGTTCATGCCATTCGGGTAATCGATGTAGGTGCTGAAAAGCGGATTGTGACCGTGGGTGAGCGCGAAGGACGGCCAGCGCAAAAACCACATGAATTGGGGTGAATCGTTGCCATCCCCTACGGACAGCACGGTCGGCGACCTCCAGGTGCTGGCAAACATGACAACAGCGAGGACCACGTAGATGAGGAGCGCACCGCCGGTCCGCAGGAGCGTCCCGAACGGGGCAGCACCAGGCCATCCCGTTGCGAGTCGCTTCTCCGTTCGATCCGCGGAGGCGGCGATCGGCGAACCTTGCTTCACATTGGTTTCCGGGCGATGCACAGTAAAGACGCGCCCAGTGGGAAGTTGATCCGACGCAACAGCGGGATCTCCGCGCTGAATACCCGCCGTAGGATTCCGTTAGACCAGGAGGGATGCAGGGTGTTCTCTGTCTTGACCTCCTTAAACCGCCGCAGAGCCTTCAGCCAGATCCGGCCAAGCACGATCATGGGGAAAAGATACGTGCTTACGTAACTCTGTCGCTCTACCTGGAGGTTAGCCTGTTCGATGACCCGCTTGAGGCTACGAGCGGTGTACCGGCGACGATGACCTGAGATTTCGTCCTGGAGACTCCACAGCCAGCGATGCGCCGGAACGAACAGGAATAAGCGTCCTCCCGGTTTGAGGACGCGGCTCCACTCCCGCAAGGCGCCGCCATCATCGTCGATGTGTTCCAGGATGTCGACGCCCGTCACGACATCGAATGAACCGTCCGGGAAGTGCAGCTCGACAACGTTTCCCTTCTGCACGGCGGTCAGGCCGCGCTGCCGGCAGAACCGCAGCGCCTCATCGGAGGCATCGATTCCCTGCACCTCGCCGAGGCCGGACATGTCCACCAGCATCATGCCGGTCCCGCAACCAACGTCCAGAATGCGCAGGTCATGACGACCGGGATACCGCTGCCTCACCCAGTCCACAACCATCCTGCGGCGCGACGCCAACCACCAGTGGTCTTCCTCGCTCTCGAAGAGGATCTCGTAGGTGTAATCGCGCATCGTGCCTTCGATGTCAGCCACGGCACCCCCTACCCCGACCCTCCCCCGCAAGGGGGGAGGGAATTGGGAATCTCGAGGGAATCGTTGGCAGCCGGCCCCGGCCCCGCCAGGAATTCTGGTTTCGCCAGGAAAGCTCGACCGCCTCAAGTCCGGCCCGCTGAAACCACGCCTCGAATTCCTCTCGTTTGACGTAGAAGGCCGTCGGTGCGACCAGGTGGTCGAAGACGATGTTGTAGTTCTGGCGGAAGTTGAAGTCACCCACGCTGAGCAGGTAGGCGTACGCCGGAAGCCGGCGGACCGCGGCCGTCCCGCGCAGCGGGCGATAGACCGTTTTGACCAGCCCGTGCATGATCACCGCCAGCGGAAAGGCAATCGTCCGCAGCAGCGGCGGCGGCAACCGGGTCGTGATCCGGCGGCGGAAGGGGTCGATCAGGCGGAGGACGAGGGCGTTGTTCTCGTGGCCGTACACCCAGCCGAAGATGGTTCCGCCCGGTCGAAGACAGCCGACCAGCGAGCGGAAGCCGGACTCCGGGTCGGGCAGGTGGTGCAGGACGCCAATCGAATAGATGAAGTCGAATTGCCCCTGGCCCGGCGCGCGGCGAAATGGCGGCGCCAGGATGTCGGCCTGGATCACGTGGGCGTGAGGAAGCGCCCCGAGGTTGCGAAACGCGGTCTCCACGGCGTCGCTCAGATCCATCGCGATCACGTCGCGGGCGCCGTAGCGGGCGGCGAAGTAGGCATGGCGGCCGATCCCGCAACCGGCGTCGAGCACCAGCTTGTCTTTGAAGAAGTCGGGCCCGATGGGATCGATCCAGTCGAGGAACTGCTCCTCGTACTCGTCGTGCATCTCGGTGAAATGCTGCCACTGCCACGAGAAGGCATCGGCGGTCTTCTGCTTGTCGGCGGCCAGACGGGCGGCGAGCAGTCGCGGAACGGCCCGCACGATGGGATAGCCCTGGCCGCAGCCACGACAAACCAGGGAGCCCTCGACGATCTCCTGCGCGTCGCGCCTCGTGACGGTCAGGTCGAGCTTGGCCTGGCAGGCGGGACACACGAGGTAGTCGAGGAGCCCAGGCTTCATTGGTGTTCGGCCGCCACCACCGGTTCGGCGCTGGCGGGCCTTTGCGCCGCATACCGTTCGTACCACCGCTCGAAGATGAAGAGCGTCCACAACTGCTTGCGGTTGTCGCGCCGCCCGCTCAGGTGATCGTCGAGCAAGGTCTTGACGTAGGTTGGTCGAAAAAAGCCTTCGCGCCGCAGCTTGTCCGGCGCCAGGGTGGTCAGCACGAGGTCCTTGAGCGGTCCGCGGATCCACCTGGCGACCGGCATGCCAAAGCCCTTCTTGCCGCGCGCCAGGGTGGCATCGGGCAGCACACCGCGAAGCGCGTGCTTCAGAATGTACTTCGAGCGCTGACCGCGCAGCTTAAGCGAGACCGGCAACCGCGCCACATGCTCCACGAGGTCGACGTTGAGCAGCGGGACCCGCGCCTCGAGCGAGGCCATCATGCTGGCCCGGTCGACCTTCGCCAGGATGTCGTTCTCGAGGTACATCTTCATGTCGAGATACAGCACCCGGTTCAACGGGTCCTGGAGGCGATGCCGGGCCAGGTGCTCGGCGACCAGGTCGTGCCGGTCGGACTGCTCGAGGGACGCCTGGAGCTGCGGATCGAGGAGCCCGGCCCGTTCTTCGCTCGAAAACGACCCCAGCCAGCGGACGTGCCGTTCACCGATCGGGTACCCGGCCCCGTCCACGAAGCGCTTGAGCTTGAAGTCGAGGCTGATGTTGGCCATCGAGACCGGCAGTCGCTCGATGAGCGGGGACAACAACCGGTCACGAACCACGCCCGGGAGCCGCTGGTAGTACCGGGCCAGCCGATGAGCGAGGAGCGTCGGATAGCCGCCGAACAGCTCGTCGCCACCGTCGCCGCCCAGCGCCACGGTGACGTGCTGCCGCGCGAAGCGCGAGAGCAGGTAGGTCGGGATGATGGAGGCGTCCGCCAGCGGCTCGTCCAGGTTCTCGGTCACGCTGGGAACGAGGTCGGTCAGCATGCTTGGCTCGAGGATCAGCTCGCGGTGATTCGTTCCCAGGTGCTGGGCGACCTGGCGCGCGTGCGCCGATTCGTCGAACGATGGGTCGCTGAAGCCGATCGAAAAACTGTTGACGTGACCCGGCGTCAGCCGGGTCATCATGGCGGCTACGGTGCTGGAGTCGATGCCGCCGGAGAGGAACACCCCCAGCGGAACATCGCTGATCAGCTCCTTGCGGACGGACTCGAGCAGCACCGCCCGCAGCTCTTCGGCACGCTGCGCGAGCGGCACGGTGTCAGGCTCGCGCTCGCTCGCTCCGAGGTCGACGTCCCAGTACTGGCGCAGCTGCCCGTCGCCGTTGTCCATCCGCCAGCTGAGCGTGTGCCCCGGCGGCAGCTTGCGGATCCCTCGGATGATGGAGCGCGGGCTCGGCACGTACTCCAGCGCCAGGTAGTCATCGAGCGCGGCGAGGTCGACCTCGCGCCGCATCCCGGGAATCGTGAGGATGGCCTTCAGCTCGGACGCGAAGGCCAGCACGTCCGGGGTGATCGCGTAGTACAGCGGCTTGATGCCGAGGCGGTCTCGAGCCAGGAACAGCGTCTGCCGCCGGCTGTCCCAGATCGCAAACCCGAACATGCCGTTGAGCTCCTCCACACAGCGCTCGCCCCACTCGTCGTAGGCATGGATGACGACCTCGGTATCCGTCCGCGTGTAGAAGCGATGGCCCCTGGCGTTCAGCCGCTCCCGCAGTTGCGGAAAGTTGTAGATCTCGCCGTTGAACACGATCCACTCGCTCTCGTCCTGGTTGTGTATCGGTTGATGGCCGCCGGCCACGTCGATGATGCTGAGCCGGCGGACGCCGAGGCCGACGGCCCCCTCGAGCCAGATGCCCTGGTCGTCAGGACCCCGATGGGCGATCGACCGGCACATGCGGTCCAACACCCCGTACTCCGGTCGCGGCCCGCGTCGTGCGGCCAGGCCGCAGATCCCACACACCTGGGCTCAGGGACGGGGGTCAGAGGCCGCTAACAACTCCGGCCGCGCCTGGGCGACCGTCGACTGGTCGCGCCCACCGGCCCCTCCGACCACCACCTGACGGATGACGTAGGTCGGTTTGCCCTGCGATTCGTGATAGGTCCGGATCAGCAGCTCGGCGAGCAGCCCGAGCATGATCGACTGGACACCAAGGGTCGCCAGGAAGACGGCCAGCAGGAGCAGCGGGTTGTTGTGCGCCTGCGGATACGGAGGCAGGAGCCGCTCGATGATGACGATCGCTCCGGAGAGGAAGGCGAGCAACCAGAAGCCGAGACCCGCGAAACCGAAAACGTACAGTGGCTTGGTCGAGTAGCTTCCCAGGAACTTGACCGTGATCAGGTCGAGCAGGACTCTCGCCGTCCGTGAGATGCCGTACTTCGACCGGCCGAACCGCCGCGGCTCGTGCCGGACCGGCAGCTCGGTGACCGTCGCCCCGCTCCAGGACACTAGCGCCGGGATGAAGCGATGCATCTCCCCGTACAACTTGACCGGTTCGATGACCTCGCGACGGTAGGCCTTCAGGGTGCAACCGTAATCGCGCAACACCACCCCGGTCACCCGCGAGATCAACCAGTTCGCGACCATCGACGGCAGGCGTCGCGACAGCCAGGGATCGTGACGGTCTTTGCGCCAGCCGCTGACAACATCGTATCCCTCCTCTAGCCTGGCCACCATCGGCCCGATGTCGGCCGGATCGTTCTGGAGGTCACCGTCCATGAACACCAGGATCTCGCCGCGACTCTGCTCGATGCCCACCTGGAGCGCCGCCGTCTGACCGAAGTTGCGGCGAAAGCGGACGATCCGCGTGTGGGGGTCCTGGGCCGCAGCGCTCCGGAGCCGTTCGAAGCTCGCGTCGCTACTGCCGTCGTCCACGTAGACGATCTCGTAAGAGCGGTCGAGGGCCGCGAGCGCCTCAGTCAGGCGCTGATGGAGCAGGTTGACGTTGTCCTCTTCGTTGAAGATCGGCACCACCACCGAGATGTCCGGCGCCCTGGACGGGGGGTCGCCCGAGATCACACTGCGGTCGCGCCGCGCGCTCACCGGGCCTCCACCGCCAGTGCCGAGGTCTGCCAGCGGACCAGGGCGCTCAGCCCCGCCTCGAGCGCGACCGCCGGCCGGTAGCCGAAGTCGGTGTGCGCGGCGGAGCAGTCGGCAAACGTGTCGCGGGCGTCGCCCGGCTGGGCCTGGCGCCTCGCGATGCGCGTCCGCTTTCCGGTGATGCGCTCGAGCAGCCCGATGACGCTGTTCACAGTCACCCGGGATCCCCCACCAACGTTGTACACCCGGCCGACGCCCCCATCCAGATCGGCGCCGGCGGCCGCCACCGTGGCGGCGACGGCGTCGGACACGAAGGTGAAATCGCGGGTCTGCTCCCCGTCGCCGTATAGCTCGATCTCGCTGCCCTCCAGGATCGCCCGGACGAACCGACTGAAGGCCATGTCGGGGCGCTGCCGCGGCCCGTAGACGGTGAAATACCGGAGCGATACCGCCGGGACGCCATAGGCGTGGGCATATACGTCGCATAGGTGCTCAGCAGCCAGCTTGGTCACCCCGTACGGCGAGATCGGCTGCGGCAGGGTCGTCTCCCGGACGGGGAGCTGGGCCGCCGTTCCGTACACCGAGGACGACGAGGCAAAGACGAACCGCGTGATGGCCGAGCGGCGCGCCGCCTCCAGCAGGCGCTGTGTGGCCGCGACGTTGTTGTCCAGGTAAGTCGCAAACGTTCGGCCCCAACTCTTGCGAACCCCCGGCTGCGCCGCCAGGTGGAAGACGATGTCGATGCCGCTGAGCATCTCGCGGAGGTCCGCGGTGAGCAGGTTCTCCTCAAGAAACGTGAACCCGGGCCGGCCCAGCAGGTCCGCGAGGTTGCGCTCCTTCAGCTCGCGCGCATAGTAGTCGGTCATCGCATCGACGCCGACCACGGTGTGCCCGCTCCCGAGCAGCCGCTCGGCCAGGCTCGACCCGATGAAGCCCGCGGCGCCGGTGACCAGGCAGGCTCGAGGTGCCATGACCGTCATCCTGACCCGGACCCCGCCTCGCGCTGATACAGCGCCAGGCCGACGTCAGGGTCCGACCAGACTCGCTTGAAGTCGGGCCCCGCCGTGACCGTGTCGGGCGGCCAGGGCAGGATCATGTAGTCGAATCGAAATGGCACCTCGCTCGCCGCAGGCACGTGGTCTTCCAGAAGGAGGTTGTCGTCGGTCAGGAAAACACGGGCGGCCGCGTACTTGATGCCATCATGGTATGCGGGAGAGGGGTTGATCTGGAGGACGCCGCTCCCCCGCGGCACGATTCTGGCCATGTCGGCGAGCGCTCGGAACGAGGCCGGGAAGGCCTGGGGCCCGACCTTCAGCCAGAGGTGCTCCATCTCGATCGAGTTCAGTGTCTCCACGGCCAGCACGACCAGAAGGCAGGCGACGCCGCCCACAAGCGCGGTCGCCCGTAGCCTGGCGAGCCTCGGCGCGCCGAACTCGGCTCGCCTGGCGACCCGGTCACGGATCGCCGGCACCAGGTCCAGCGCGCCCGCCGCGATGAACGCACTGGTTAGCGGCGCCAGGAAGCTGACGGTCTTGATGTAGCCGTACGGGAACTGGGCGACCAGCCGAAGGTACCCCAGGTAGAGGCCTGCCGCCGCAAACAAACCGATCGCCGGCCAGTTCCGCCGCAGGGCGAAATTCACGAGCCCGGCGACGATCAGGGCGACCACCACGAAGGCGAGCCACTGGCTCGCGGTGTTCCACGCTGGGCGCCACCACAACGGTCGGATCGCGAACGGCAGCCCCCAGGGGTCGGCCACCGGCGCCATCCCGAGCAGGTAGCGCGGCGGATAGAAGTAGTAGATGGCTGCTGCGGGGATCCGTGTGTTCACGTAGCTCAGCCAGGTGTGCAGGCCACCGGCCGGCAGCAGCCAGAAGATCGCCGCCGCCGCGGTGGCGACGCCGCTGACGCCGAGCCAGGCCACCTGGCGCAGGGTCGCCAGCAGCCGGCCGGCCCGCCCTGCCCGGGCGGTAAAGACCAGCAGGTAACCGAGCGCGGTGAATACGAAGATGACAAAGACCGGCAGGTAGAGCCCGAGCAGGCTCCCACCCACCAGTCCGGCTAGCACCGCGGTCCCACGGCGCTCGCTCGAGACCGCGCGGATGCTCAGCGCCAGGGCCGCCATGAAGATCGACATCGCCTGCATCTCCTGCTGGTTCGACAGCCCCATCACCCAGAAGAGGAGCTGGTTGGCGATCAGCAGCAGGACCGCGGCGATCCGCGCCGGCCGCGACAGACCAAGCCACCCGAGCAGCACGTACATCGCCGGGACGACCAGCGCCCAGAAGAGCGCACTGAGCGGGTCGAAGAGGGCGATCACCGGCCACCCGCTCAAGGTGCTGATGGCGGCGTCGATGGGTCCGACGCTGTTGGGGAAGACGCGCAGCGCCGCGCCGAGGTACACGGTGACGGGATTGTTCACCACGGTCAGCGGGTTCAGCGCGTTGAACGCATGGGTCTTGAGGAACTCGCTCGCGGGGGCGTACAGGAAGACGTTGTCGGACGGCCAGCCCGCCAGGGTGAAGAACCTTGCGCCGAACACGTGAGCCAGGAGCGTCAGGTAGAGCGTAAGGCCGGCCGCGGCCGTGAAGGCGATCTCGCCCAGGTATTGCCGGATGCCCGCGAACATCACTGTGCGCCGCCGCCAACCCGTCCAGAGCGAGAACCCGCCCAGGACCACAAGCAGCAGCAGCAGCGTGATCCACGGCGACACGATCGGCGTGAACAGCTGAAACCCGACGCCCGCCACCGCGAGACCGACCATCGGCGTGAGGAGCATTCCGATGCCGGCCTCGGGTAGCAACCACACGGTCAGGCCGAATCCGAGCAAGCTGAGTAGCACCAGCACTTCGAGTGCGAACCAGGACGCCTGCAGGATCATGACCAGTGTGTGCATCCCGCGTCAGTAGTGAGCCCGGCCGTACCGAGCCGGGCTCACTATACGGCGTCGCCTACGGGTTGACGATCAGCTGGGCCGTCAGCCGGGTCGGTGACACGCTGCCCAGGCCGCTACCCGCGGGGAACGGACCCGCGCCGGCCCGGATGGTCGCGCTGGTCGCCACGTTGGACTTCCATTTTGCCCGAACCACGTACACCGTTCCCCGCGTCAGGGGATAGATCGTTTGCAGGAATGCGGCGTTCGGTCCGTTCGCTACCGCTCCGCCGCTCTCTTTCCAGGCCACGATGTTTTGCGGTGCGCTCGACGGGCTCACGTAGATCCCGATGTCCTGGTTGACGCCCGCAATATTGGTGTAGAGGTCGGCGTTGAGGGTCAGAATCGCGAGGCAGTTGAACGGCGGCGTGATGCTCAGCACGAGAGCCGGGCCGCCGGTGAGCCCTTGGGTCGCGTCCGGCATCATGTCGACGAACGTGGCGCCGTCGCTCCCCTGGTTGCCGAGCAGCGTGGTGGTCACGGCGGTGAACAGCGCGCCCCGGCTGGTCTGGGCACCGACCGGCGTCGTGCCGACGCCACCCGGCTGCAGCGGAATCCAGGTGCCCCCGGGTGCGGTTCCGGGAGCGACATTCAACCCATTGGCTGAGGGCGGCAGAAACACCCAGACGATGCCGTTGTCGTCGCGGATCAACTCGAAGTCCGTCCAGGCTCCCAGCGTCATGTCGAAGACGCCGCCCTGGTAGGTCGGCGCCCCGGCCGGCTGGGCCGACGCCAGGAAGCGCCCGGAGTTGAAGGCCCAGAAGTCGACACCCGTCGCCGCGCTACCGATCACGCCGGCGCCGGCATCTGAGCTGCCCCAAACACCAACACCGGACGGTCCAGCCAGCGGCGTCAGCGGCGCGACGCCCCGGATCGATCGGAAGAAGCTGTTGGTCGCATTGACGGCGCCGGCCGGGCTGGTGGAGCCATCTACTTCGAAAAGGGCTCCGTCGGTTGGCACCGGCGCCGCCGTCGTCGGCGTCAGGTCCGTTCCCCCATCCGCATTGTTCGCCTGGCCGAGCACGAAGTTTCCACCGTTTGCCGCGGCCGCGGGCAAGGACTGAAGCGCCGACATGCCGGCCGCTCCGGCCGCGCCGGCGGCCGCGAGTCCGGCGAGGCGAAGCACCTCGCGACGGCTGTGCCGGCCG
>Ga0070698_100004586_pt1 | contig 15176 bp, 16 predicted proteins | sample KBSK1502metaG_FD_65477 | JGI IMG/M metagenome (GOLD analysis project Ga0070698, IMG submission 65477) | Corn, switchgrass and miscanthus rhizosphere microbial communities from Kellogg Biological Station, Michigan, USA - KBS K1-50-2 metaG | ecosystem: Host-associated > Plants > Roots >...
AACATGCCGTACGTCACCGACGCGGGCGCCAGCTGCGGCGCCGGCATCGTCGACGGCCAGCTCACCGACGGGATCACGATCGTCGGCGGGCACGAGTACGCCGAGACGATCACCGACCAGTTCCCGGCGGGCGGCTGGGTCGCCAAGAACGGCGAGGAGAACGGCGACCTGTGCGCCTGGAAAACCCTCGGCGCCGGGCACATGCAGGACATCACGTTCTCGACCGGCACGTTCGCGGTCCAGGGGACCTGGTCCAACCTGGCCAACAGCGGCGTCGGCGGGTGCGCGATCAGCCACGCCACGGTGACCTGACCCTCGTCTCCGGCTTGATCGTGCTGGCCCTGCGCGGTGAGCGCGCAGGGCCAGCGGCGGCGCGGGCGGCGCGCAGTAGGGTGAGCCGGTGGAAACCTGGGACGCGATCACCTCGCGGCGCAACGTCCGCGAGTACGCCGGCCAGCCGGTCGCCGGCCAGGACCTGGACCGGATCCTGGAGGCGGGCCGCCGCTCGCCGTCGTCGCGGAACTGGCAGCCGTGGGACTTCGTCGCGGTCACGGAGCGGGCGCGCCTGATCGAGCTGTCCGGGGTGTGGCGCGGCGCGGGTCACGTGGCCGTGTCGGCGGCGACGATCGCGCTGATCGCGCTGCGGCCGGACGATGACCAGCGTCGCGCCCGGGTCAACTACGACCTCGGCCAGGCCACGATCAGCATGATGATCGCGGCGGCGGACCTCGGCATCGGCAGCTGCCATTCCGCGGTCGGCGACCAGGACCGCGCCCGTCGGCTGCTCGGCTTTCCCGAGGACAGGTACTGCGCCTACCTGATCTCGCTCGGCTACCCGGCCGGCCGCCCGCTCGCCCCGATCAGGCGTCCCAGCCGCCGCCCGTTCGGTGAGGTCGTCCACCGCGAGCGCTGGTGAGGCCGGCGGGTTTCCACGGTGACGACACCCGTCAGGCAGGCGCCGGGTGGGTCAGCCCGCCTGGGCGGGCAGGTAGACGGCGGCGCCGGTGGCGCGGGCGTGCAGGGCGGCGGCGTAGCGGGCCTGCATGAACTTCGGCAGGTACGAGGTCATCTCGCCGGGAGCCGTGAAGCGATAGTCGTCGAGTTCCTCTTCCTGCAGCCGGATCTGCGGGTCCGGGCCGACCTGGCCGCCGTCGAACACGAAGAACACGAACGGCCGAGGCCGCTGCTGGTCGGGCGGTGCCCAGTCGATGACCAGCAGCGGGCCGACCGTAATGTGCAGGCCCACCTCTTCCGCGACCTCGCGCGCGCAGCCGACGTGCGGCGGCTCGCCGTGCTCGAGGATGCCGCCGGGCAGCGACCAGTGGTCGCGGTAGTTGGGCTTGACCAGCAGCACCCGGTCCGACGGGTCGGTGATCAGCGCGGCCGAGGCGCCGTACATCGTCGGCAGCCCGGCATAAAAGGTCGCCGTGTCGGTGAACGTCACCGGTGCCATCGGCCCTCCTCGGCTCGCGCGCCGGTCCAAGGTAGCAAGGGGCGCGGCGCGGTGTTCATCGCCCGTAAACTCGGCGTCGCCCGGCCGACCGCAACCACCCACCTGCAGGCGCTCAGCCGGGCGGGCCTGGTCACCGCCAGGCGCATCGGCCAGTGGACGTTCTACCGGCGGGACGAGGTCGCCCTGGCGGAGCTCAAGCAGACGATCGCAGAGGAGCTGTGATGGACAAGACCCTCATCACGTCGGAATCGGCGCACGCCGGCGGGCCCTACTCTCCCGGCCTGGCCGTCGGCGACTGGGTGTTCCTGTCCGGCCAGATCGGCGCGGGCGAGACATTCGAGCATCAGGTCACCGACGCGCTGCGGAAGATCACCGCATTGCTCGGCGAGGCTGGGTGCACGGTCGAGGACGTGGTCTCCTGCCAGGTCCACTTGTCCGACCTCGACGATTTTCACCGCTTCAACACCCTCTACGAGCAGCACTTCCCCGAGCCCCGGCCGGTCCGCACCACGGTGGGCGCGGCGCTGCTCGGCGGCGGCTTCGTCGAGCTCACCGTGATCGCCCGGCGCCCCCCGCGCGGGTAACGGCCGCGGGTCAGGACGCCCGGGCGCGGGCGCTGCCGCGCAGCAGGACGCGCGCGACCAGCGCCGGGTCGTCGGTCATCGGGACGTGCCCGCAGCCGGGCAGCCGCACGAACGTCGCCTCCGGCAGCCAGGCCTTGGCCACCACGGCCTGGCGTGGCGAGGTCAGCCGGTCCCGGCTGCCCCATCCGATCGTGACCGGGACGTCGCCGGGCACCTTCCCGGTGTAGGGGGGCGCCGCGGCCAGGATCGCGTCCATGGCCGGCCTGGCCCGCAGGAACGCGGCCAGGTCACCCACCACCTGCTCCGGGCTCATCAGGGACGGCCTGGCGACGATCGTGGACACCAGCACCGCCCGGCCAGCGGCGGTCCGGGCCAGCCTCGGCGCCACCGGCGCGAGCCGGGTGCCCAGCACCTCCATGGCCTTGAAGATGCCCCTGGTGAAGGCCAGCTCGCGGTCGCTGCGCCAGAATCCCGCGGGGGAGAGCGCCGTCACGGTGGCCGCCCGGCCGAGCCCGGCCGCCTCCAGCGCGATCCGGCCGCCGAGCGAGTTGCCGGCGATGTGCGGCCGGTCCAGGCCGAGATCGTCGAGCAGGCCGAGCAGTGCCCTGGAGAGGACGTCGGTGACGGGGCGGTCGGTAGCCATCGGCCCGGACTCGCCGTGCCCGGGCAGATCCGCCGCGATCACCTCGCGGTGCGGCGTCAGCCGGTCCATCACCGCGTCCCACGCCTGGCGCCGGTGGCCGACCCCGTGCAGCAGCACGAGCGGCGGTCCCGATCCGGCACGCGTATACGCCAGCGCCACTGGAGGCCTCCCTACTCGCGGGTAACCGTGATGGTACACCGCCTCGCCGAATGTTTCACCACCCGGGCAGGTTGTGTGCCTGCAAGGCATCGGCGACCCAGCCGCGGTCTCCCGCGCCGAGCTCGGCGCCTACCTCGCCCTGATCAAAGGACCCGACCGCGGGCGCGCCTTCCTGCAGATCATGCGCAGCAGCGAACGCACCGCCACCATGGCGGCGCACCGTTGAGAGCCTGCGACCAGGCCCGGCCGCCCGGCGGGCGGCCGGGCCGGCCGGACCGGTCTACTGTCCCGGAGCCGGGGCCGATGCGTCGGTCTGCCAGAGCCCGAATTCGTTCCCGTGCGGGTCCGTGCAGGTCGCGAACCAGCCCATGGCCGGGACCGGGGCCGGCTCGCCGGCCTCCCCGCCGAGCTCCTTCACCCTCGCCGCACCTGCCTTGATGTCGTCGACGGCGAAGTACGGCCGGGTACCGCGCTTGCCCGGCTCCATGTTCGTGATCGCCGCGCCCTGCTCCCCGCCGATCTGCGTGATGTGGTACTCGAACGGACCGGGGTTGGCCTGAAACTGCCACCCGAACAAGGAGCCCCAGAATTCCTGGCTCTTCTTGGTGTCGTCCGCCGGGATCTCGATGTGCACGATCTCACCTGGCAACGCTGCCTCCTGGTTTCGTAGTTCACGGCGATGCCGCCGTCGATCCCTGCACCGTCCGGCCCCGTAACAGTCGCCGGGCGCCGTCCAGTCGCCGGGCTACCCGGCTATTTTCGCACACATGATCGGATAATGCCAGCGCGGTTGCGCGGCATTGCCGGACCGGCTCGCATTATCTGGGACGATGCCCTCGCACGGGAGGCTATCCGGGCGGATCGGCCGCCTTCAGCCGTTCGGGGTGCCCATTCTCGGTCTGCGCAGCCACCTCGTCGGCGGCCAGCGGCACGGCGGAGGGCGGGGCGGCGTCCTGGTGCGCGTGGGCGCGGCTCATCCGCGACGGCCACCAGTTCCACCGGCCGAGCAGGACGACGGTGGAGGGCACCAGCAGCGTCCTGACCAGGAACGTGTCCATGAGGATGCCGAGCCCGAGGCCGACGCCGACGTCGCGGATGGGACCGCCGCTCGACCCGCCGCCCGCCACGATCGCCAGCACCCCGAACGTCCCGGCGAGCACCAGGCCGGCCGAGGTCACCGTGGTGCCTGTGGCGGTGATCGCGCGGATCACCGCCTCGCGCAGCCGGTGCTGCTGCGCTTCCTCCCGGATCCTGGTCATCACCAGGATGTTGTAGTCCTCGCCGAGCGCCAGCAGGAAGATGAACATCAGGAACGGCAGGAAGAAGATCAGCCCGCCGGCGTTCCCGATCTTGAGGAACAGCAGCACGGACAGGCCGAGCGCGGCCAGGTAGGAGATCGCCACCGACGCGATCAGGTACAGCGGGGCCACCAGGCTGCGCAGGACCAGCGCCAGCAGGAAGCCGATGATCACGATCGCGATCGGGATCACCCGGACCAGGTCGCCGTTCGAGATGCTGCTGATGTCGTAGACGGCGGGGGCCTCGCCGCCCACGGCAGAGTCGGTGGCGCCGATCGACCTGGCCACCGCGGTGGTCTCGGCGCGGATCGACGGGACCGCGTTCATGGCCGACGTGCTGCTGGCGTCCCCCGCCTTCAGGCCGGTCTGGTACTGCACGGTCAGCCCGTCCGGGCTGACGTAGTTCGCGGTGGCCCGGTAGACGTTGTAGCCGATCGCCGGGATCCGCGACCCGGGCGGGGGGACCGGCGGCAGCGCCTTGGCCGGCCCGAGCGCGGCGTGCAGCTGCGCGAACTGGGTCGGCGTCAGCGCCACGCCCGTCGGGTTCAGCGGCCCGGTGACCTGGGTAAACAGGCCGCTGGCGCGCAGCTTTGCCTCCGCCGCGGCGAGCACCGCCGGGTCCTGCCAGGCCGGCGTGCGGAGCCTGAAGATGATGTTGGTGGGGTTCGCGGACGACTGCGGGAAGTACTTCGACAGCAGCGCCGTGCCCTGCGCCGAGTCGGAGCCGGACGGCGGCGTCGTGCTGCCGCCGAACCCGCCGGCCTTGTAGCCGGTTGCCCCGATGGCCAGCGCGCCGAAGACGAGCACGCCGGCCAGCAGGGTCGGCGCCGGGTGCCGGACAATGCGGCCGGCCACCCGGCTCCAGACACCGGTCGAGGCGGTGGTCTGGATGCTCCACGGGATGAGCTTCTCCCGCCCGAACCGCCGGGCGAACAGCCGCCGCTTGGCGTCGATGACGGAGAGCCTGATCGACAGCAGGGCCGGCAGCAGCGTGAGCCCGGCGGCCAGCATGACGCCGATGCCGATGGCCAGCGGGATGCCGAGCTGGGAGTAGAACGGGAACGTGGCCGCGAGCAGGCTGACCAGCGCCGCGATCACCGTCGCGGCCGAGAACGTGATCGACTCGCCGACCTTCGTCAGCGCGTGGATCACCGCCTGCTTGTTGCCCAGCCCGCGGCGCAGCTCCTCGCGCACCCGGAACACCAGGAACAGCCCGTAGTCGGTGCCCGCGCCGAGCACGAGCACGATGAGCAGGAACTGGGCGATCGGGGACACCTTCAGGCCGTGCTGGCCGGCCAGGCCGACCAGCGGCCCGGAGATGGTGATCGCCAGGAACGCGGGCGCGAGCGTGAGCAGCGCCAGCGACAGCGAGCGGAAGATCAGCATCAGCAGCACGATGATGAACAGCGCCGACAGCGCCTGCAGCTGGTTGCCGGTGTTGCCGGACGCCTTCTGCTGGTCGACCTGGATGGCGATGTCGCCGGCCAGGTGCGCCTGCAGCCCGGCTGGCAGGTGCGCCTGGGAGATCTTCGCCCGGAGCGCGTTGATCAGGTCGGTGTCACCGTTCTGGTTGCCTTTGGGGAACTGCGCGAGCACGACCAGCTGGTCGGCCTCGCCGTTCGCCGAGCGGCCCAGGTCCTTGATCGCGCTGACCGTCGGGACCTTGAGCAGCTGGCGCTGCAGCCCGGTCAGCGCGGCCTGGTCGGCGGTGGTCAGCGGCCCGCTGGTGCGCGCGGCGACCAGCGGGACGGGCTGCAGATTCGCTATTCCGAACGGTGCTACCAGATCGGCCGCGTGCATGCTTGGCGCGCTCGCGGGCAGGAACTTTGTGTTGTTGCTCTGCGTCACGCTCGACAGCGAGGGCAGCAGGCCGACCGCGACGAACGCCCCGACGACCCAGGCGGCGACGACAAGCCAGCGGAACCGGACAGCGAAGCGCCCGATGGCGCCGAAGACCTCGTCGATGCGCATGTGACGCGATGGTACGCGACCAAGGTTGCCAGCCCCGAACGATTCTCAGCGTCCTCTCAGCGTGGGCCCCGGCGCCGCGGCGCCCGGCCTGGGGTCAGCTGAGGAACTCGATCCCGCCGGTGTCCGCCTCGCCGGCGTCGGCGCGGATCAGGTAGCCCTCGTACCCGTCGAGCGCGCCGATCGCCGCCAGCGCGTCGTCGCCGCCGGCGGCGAGCGCGGTAGCCAGCGCGTCGGCCAGCGCCAGGCTCGGGCCGAGGACGGTGGCGGAGGCCGCCCGGGTGGCCGGGCGCCTGGTCCGCGGGTCGAGCAGGTGCGCGCCGCGCTCGTAGCTCGCGGAGGTGGCTATCGCCGCCCGCAGTGCCGCGATCGCCGCCAGCGCGCCGGACCGCCACGGGTGCTGGATGCCCACCCGCCAGCGCAGCCCCGGGCCGGGCGACCCGAACGCGGCCAGATCCCCGCCGCCGTTGACCAGCGCCGCGGCCGCCCCCGCGGCGCGCAGCACGCCCGCCGCGCGCTCCACCGCCCACCCTTTGACCAGGCCGGTGGGGTCGACGCCGCCCGGCATCGCCCACGGATCGAACCAGCCGCGGGAGTCGGATCTGGCCCGCTCGGACAGCGCCAGCACTTCGGCCACCTCGGGCGGCAGCGCGCTCAGCGCGGCCTCGCCCCGGCGCAGCCGGCTGACCGGGCTGTCCGGCTTCCAGGTGCTGAAGACCTCGTCGGCGCGGTGCAGCACGCGGCAGGCGTCGGCGACCGCCGCCCGGACCGCGGCGGCCGGCAGGTCGCCGGCGACGACGGTGAAGGACACGACCGTGCCCATCACGTCCTCGGTGTGCGTCACCGCGGGCGCGGCCCGCGCGCCCACCGTGCCCACCGCTGTCGGCGTGCCCGGCGTGCCCACCGCGGCCGGCGTGCCCGGCGTGCCCACCACTGCCGGCCTGCCCGGCGTGCCCACCACTGCCTGCCTGCCCGGCGCCGCCGGTTCCGGGCCGGTGTCCCGCTGCACGCCCTTCCCCGGCTCATCCGGCCGCGCGCGGGACGCGGCGCACCGTAAGGCGCCGACACGGACTGCATGCCCGCAGCCTGCCAGCGACGGCTAACGAGTTGATGAAGGACAACTCCGGGTTTCCGCTGCGGCTCGCAGCTCCGCGCGGCTCTCTTCGGGCGGCCTCACGCGGTCGGCGTCGCGGCGACATCGCCCAGGCCGAACTCGGCGGTGGAGACCTCCCGCATCTTGAACTTCTGCACCTTGCCGGTCACCGTCATCGGGAAGTCGTCGGTGAACCGTATGTACCGCGGCACCTTGAAGTGGGCGATCTTGCCGGCGCAGTAGGCCTTCAGCTCGTCCTCGGTCAGCTCCTGGCCGCGGCGCAGCCTGACCCAGGCGCACAGCTCCTCGCCGTACCGCGCGTCCGGCACCCCGATCACCTGGACGTCCTCGACGGCGGGGTGGGTGTAGAGGAACTCCTCGACCTCCCGCGGGTAGACGTTCTCGCCGCCGCGGATGATCATGTCCTTGCTCCGGCCGACGATGTTGACGTACCCGCCCCCGTCCATGGTGGCCAGGTCCCCGGTGTGCATCCAGCGCGCCGCGTCGATCGCCTCGGCGGTCTTGTCCGGCTGGTCCCAGTACCCCAGCATCACCGAATACCCGCGCGTGCACAGCTCGCCGGCCTCGCCCCGCGGCATGACGACGCCCGTCTCCGGGTCGATGATCTTCACCTCGAGGTGCGGGTGGACCCGGCCCACCGTGGACACCCGGCGCTCCATGTCGTCCTCGGCCACCGTCTGCGTCGACACCGGCGACGTCTCGGTCATCCCGTAGCAGATCGTGACCTCGGTCATGTGCATCTCGCTGACCACGCGCTTCATGACCTCCACCGGGCACGGCGAGCCCGCCATGATCCCGGTGCGCAGCGAGGTGAGGTCGTAGGAGGCGAAGTCGTCGAGGCCGAGCTCGGCGATGAACATCGTCGGCACGCCGTACAGGGACGTGCACCGCTCGGCCTGCACCGCGCGCAGCGTCGCGGCCGGGTCGAAGCCCGGCGCGGGAATGACCATGCACGCGCCGTGCGTCGTGCAGCCGAGGTTGCCCATCACCATGCCGAAGCAGTGGTAGAAGGGCACCGGTATGCAGACCCGGTCCCGTTCGGTGTAGCCGCACAGCTCGCCGACGAAGTACCCGTTGTTGAGGATGTTGTGGTGCGACAGCGTCGCGCCCTTGGGGAAGCCCGTGGTGCCGCTGGTGTACTGGATGTTGATCGGGTCGTCGAAGGACAGCCCGGCGGCCCGGCCGGCCAGCGCCTCCCGGCGCCGGGCCACGATCCCCGCGCTGCCCGCGGTGTCCCCGCGACCGGCCGCCGCGAGCGCGGCCCACTCGTCGCTGCCCAGGTAGACCACGCGGCCCAGCGCGGGCAGCTCGCCGCGCACCTCGTCGATCATCGCCCGGTAGTTGCTCGTCCTGAACTCCTCGGCGCTGACCAGCAGGCTCACCCCGGACTGGCGCAGCACGAACGCCACCTCGTGGCTGCGGTAGGCCGGGTTGATGTTCACCAGGATCGCGCCGGTCTTGGCCGTCGCGTACTGCAGCAGCACCCACTCCGGGCAGTTGGGCGCCCAGATGCCCACCCGGTCGCCGGCCGCCACCCCGGCCGCGAGCAGGCCGCCGGCCAGCGCGTCGGTGTCGGCGTTCAGCTGCGCGTACGTCCACCGCCGGCCGGACGGCACGTCCACCAGCGCCTCCCGGGCGCCGAACGCGGCCGTGGTGCGCTCCAGGTTGGCGCCGATCGTCTCCCCGATCAGCGGCTGAGCCGACGGGCCGTTGCTGTAGGACAGCTGGCTCGCAACCTCCATCGCTACCTCCTGCGTCGCTGGCACCATCCTCCGCCAGCCCGCCGGCGCGCGTGAAGTCCCCTCGCGGCCGGCCCGCGGCACAGGTTGGCGACGAATGCGCGGCACCAAGGACACGCACGGTGTCAGAAGGCGCGCGGCGGAGTTACTGTCAGGGGAGAGCGTGCGGACCGGCCGCACCAGCGCACCGCCCGGTGGAGCTGTCATGGGTTCCTGGGTCATCTGGCTTATCGTGGCCGCGGCGCTCGGCGTGGCCGAGCTCCTGACCGTGACGCTCGCGCTGGGCCTGCTCGCCGTCGCCGCGGTCGCCGCCGGCGTGGCCGGCGCGGCCGGCCTGGGCGTCGCGGCCGAGCTGGGCGTGTTCGCGGTGGTCGCCGCCGCCGGCCTGGGCGTGATCCGCCCGATCGCCATGCGCCACATCAAGCACCCGCCGCCGCTGCGCACCGGGGTCGCCGCGCTGGTCGGGCGCTCGGCGATCGTCGTCGAGGAGATCAACGGCCACTCCGGCCGGGTCCGCATCGGCGGCGAGATATGGACGTCCCGCGCCTACGACGAGACCCTCGTGATCCCGGTCGGCGCCAAGGTCGATGTCATGCAGATCGAGGGCGTCACCGCCCTCGTGTATCCACGGGAGTAGTCATGGACCTGGCCCTTGCCGCCATCGCTGTGGTCGTCGTCATCCTGGCCGTCCTCACGGTGCTGCGCTCGGTCCGCATCGTGCCGCAGGCGCGGGCGCGCAACGTCGAGCGGCTAGGCAGGTACCGCAAGACCCTGGAGCCCGGGATGAACTTCATCATCCCGTTCATCGACCGGGTGAAACCGCTCATCGACTTGCGTGAGCAGGTGGTCTCGTTCAAGGGCCAGCCGGTCATCACCGAGGACAACCTGGTCGTGCTCATCGACACCGTGCTGTTCTTCCAGGTCACCGACCCGCGAGCGGCCGACTACGAGATCGTGGACTACATCCAGGCGATCGAGCAGATCACCGCGACCATGCTGCGCAGCGTGATCGGCTCGATGGACCTGGAGCAGACGCTGACCTCCCGCGACAAGATCAACAACATGCTGCGCGGCGTGCTCGACGAGGCCTCCGGCAAGTGGGGAATCCGCGTCACCCGGGTGGAGATCAAGGCCATCGACCCGCCGAAGAGCGTGGTCGACGCGATGGAGAAGCAGATGCGCGCCGAACGCGAGAAGCGCGCCGCCATCCTCACCGCCGAGGGCGTGCGCCAGTCGAAGATCCTCACCGCCGAAGGCGAGAAGCAGAGCGCTATCCTGCGCGCGGAAGGCGAGCGGCAGGGCGCGATGCTGCGCGCCGAGGGCCAGGCCCAGGCGATCAGGTCGATCAAGGCCGGTGACCCCGACCCGAAGGTGCTGGCCTACCAGTACCTGCAGACGCTGCCGCTCCTCGCCCAAGCCGAGGGCAACACGTTCTGGGTCATCCCCAGCGAGGTGACCACCGCGCTGAGAGGGCTGGCCACGGCGTTCGAGGGCGGCGGCTCGGGTAGCGGAAGCGGCGGCGCCCCAGACATCGCGTCCGCCGTAGCCGGGCTCGCCGCCGGAGCCGAGCTCCCCGCCGTCACCGCCGCGCCGTCGATTCAGCCGAACGGTCCACTCCCAGACGATCGCAAAGCCGTCACCGACGGCACCCCGGACGCCGCCCCCGCCAGCGATCACGATGGACAAGCCGACGGCACCCCTGACGGCATCCCTGACGGCGAGCCCACGCCCATCGCGGACGCCGCGTGGCACGCCGCGCCGGTCAGCCAGCCGCAGCCGGCGCCGCTACAGCCGGACGGCGAGCCGACGCTATAGCGGAAGCCGCGTGGCACCCCCACGCTGGTCAGCCAGCCGCAGCCGGCGACGCCACTACAGCCGGACGGCGAGCCCGATGGCCAGCAGCGCGCCGAAGGCGAGCTGTACCCGCCCGGTCTGTCCCAGGACGGTGATCAGCACGCGCCCGGACGCGCCTGACGCGACCAGCCGGACCGGCGCGAGCACGAGCGGCACCGCGACGAGGGTGAGCAGCGCGAGCGGCCGCACCGGGGCGATCGCGACCGCGGCGCCGAACGGCAGCAACGCGCACGCCCCGTAGAGCAGCCGCGACCGCCGGTCGCCCAGCATGACCGCGAGCGTCCGCTTGCCCGCGGGCTCGTCCGTGCCGATGTCGCGCAGGTTGTTGACCACGAGCAGCGCGCAGGCGAGCAGGCCGACGGGTACCGACGCGGCCAGCGCGAGCCAGGAGAACTCGCGCATCTGCACGTACGCGGTGCCGGCCACGGCGAGCACGCCGAAGAACGCGAACACCGACAGCTCGCCGTACCCGCGGTACCCGTAGGGCCGCCGGCCGCCGGTGTAGAACCAGGCCGCGGCGACGGCGGCCGCCCCGGGTAGCAGCAGCCACCAACTGGTCACCGCGGCCAGGGCGAAGCCGGCCGCGCACGCCGCGGCCAGGAACCCGATCGCCGCGGCGAGCACCTGCCGGGGCGGGGCGAGCCCGCCCGCCACCAGCCGGACCGGCCCGGTGCGGTGCTCGTCGGTACCGCGCACCCCGTCGCTGTAGTCGTTGGCGTAGTTGACCCCGACCTGCAGCGCGAGCGCGACGAACAGCGCCAGCGCGGCCCGCCACGCCGAGAACCGCCCGTACCCCGCCGCCACGGCCGAGCCCGCGAGCACCGGGACGACCGCTGCCGGCAGGGTCCGCGGCCGCGCGCCCGCCACCCAGTTACGCAGCATCGGTCACCAGCACGCCACGAAGATTACCAACTCAGCGCGGGTGACCCTGCCGGGCGTCCGCGCGGCACCGGAGCGGCCCGCATGGCCTGCAGCCCTGCATCGATGAACGCGTAGACCGCGAACAGGATGACCAGCGCGAAAACCGTCACCCCAGGCCAGGCAATCGCCCAGGATCCCGACGATGACGGCGAGAACGCCGGTCAGGATCAATGAGGTGGATGTCGATTTGAACATCACGGTCTTCCTTCCTCTTGTTTCGTCGCGGCCCGTCAGCCCGTGATGGCGAGGTCGTCTCGGACATCCGCGACGCCGCTGGCCATCCAGGCGGCGCCGATGGCAGCGTGCTCGGCCCACGTGCGGACGTGGCCGGTCAGGGTCACCGTGTTCCCCTCGGAATCGCCGCTCTCTTAACCAGTCAATCCCGCGGATCCGGGACGGCAAAGACGACGGTGGCTTTCGTGATATTGGCCCGCGCCATAAGCCCAGATCCACGGCGTGAGTTCAGGTGATCGTCTTCTGCGACCGATCTCCAGGGTCGAGACGCCACCGGCCGCCAGCGCCGCGACGTGCGACTCCTGCGGCCGGATCGCGTTCAGGCCTGACTGATCGCCGCGTGTAGCCGGATCATGGGCACGCTGGCCCCCATATCCAGCACCTTGCGCGCCCCGTCGGCGGCCCACCCGGCCGACTCCAGGAACCCCCGGACGGCGCTATCCGCCTCCAGTACCCAGGCGCACACCGTCCCGAACCCGTCCTCGGCCAGCGTCGCCGCCGCCGCGTTGAGCAGCTGGCTCCCGTGCCCCCGCCCAGCATGCTCAGGGTCCACCGCCAGTTCATACAGCTCCGCATCGGTACCCGGCCACCGGTCCGCATCCGTCCCCGGCCCGAATGCCGCGAACCCCGCGACCACCCGCTCCCCGCCCGCGTCCGTCCCGACCGCCACCATGACCCGGTGCCGGCTGCTAGGCGGCGCCTGGAGCGACGCCGCCCACTGCTCCCGCCACCGCCGTTCCGCCTCCGCGCTAGTCAGCTCCGCGAGCACAGCCTCTGGCACCAGCCCGGCGTACCCCGCACGCCACCGCCCCACTTGAATCCGTGCCAGATCAGCCACATCCGAGATCCGGGCAGCCCGCACAAAGCTCTCCGCGCTCGCCGCCCCGTCGTCATTCATGCAGCGCGGTGCGATGCCTGCGGAGGCTGACGTTCGGCGACGCCGACGGTCGGCCGAAGCCGGCGTCGTACCGCGCAGCCCGATTTCACGAACCAGCGTCCCCGGCCGAGCCCAGCAGCGAAATATCACGCGCCGCCCCGGTCGACGCCGACGTCGCGAGCGCCGCGAACACCTGCAACGCGGCGCTGACCGGCCGCCGCCGGTCGCGCGGCCGGAACGAGCCGAGCTCGGCGGTGATCCGCTCTGCGCGGGCGCGCAGCTCCGCCTCCGGCACCGCGAGCGTGAGTTCCCGCCGCGGGATGTCGATCTCGATGCGGTCGCCGTTCTGCGCCAGCGCGATCGTGCCGCCGGCCGCCGCCTCCGGCGCGACGTGGCAGATCGACAGCCCGGACGTGCCGCCGGAGAACCTGCCGTCGGTGATCAGCGCGCACGCGCGGCCGAGACCCCGGCCCTTGAGGTAGCTGGTCGGGTACAGCATCTCCTGCATGCCGGGGCCGCCGCGCGGTCCCTCGTAGCGGATGACGACGACGTCGCCGGCCGTGACCTCGTCGCCGAGGATCGCCTCGACCGCGTCCTCCTGGCTCTCGAAGACCCTGGCCGGCCCGGTGAACGTGTGCAGCTCCTCGGGTACCCCCGCGGTCTTCACGATCGCGCCGTGCGGCGCCAGGTTGCCGTAGAGCACCGCGAGCCCGCCGTCGGCCGAGTAGGCGTGCGCGAGGTCCCGGACGCAGCCGGCCACGGCGTCCTCGTCCAGGCTCTCCCAGCGCGCGTCCTGCGAGTACGGGCGGGTGGTCCGCACCCCGCCCGGCGCCGCGTGGAACAGCTCCCGCGCCTCGTCGCCGGCCTCCGCGCGGCGGATGTCCCACCGGTCGAGGAACTCGCCGAGCGAGCGGCTATGCACGGTGTGCACGCCGCGGTTGAGCAGCCCGGCGCGGTCCAGCTCGCCCAGGATCGCCGGGATGCCGCCGGCCCGGTGCACGTCCTCCACGTGGTAGTCGCTGCTGGGCGCGACCTTGCACAGGCACGGCACCCGCCGCGACAGCTCGTCGATATCCTTCAGCCCGAAGCTCACGCCGGCCTCGTGGGCGGCGGCCAGCAGGTGCAGGATCGTGTTGGTCGAGCCGCCCATGGCCACGTCGAGCGCCATCGCGTTCTCGAACGCGTCGCGGCCGGCGACCGCCCGCGGCAGCACGGAGTCGTCGCCGTCGGCGTAGTACCGCCGCGTGATGTCGACGATCACCTGGCCGGCCCGCTCGAACAGCGCGCGCCGCGCGACGTGCGTGGCCAGCGTGGTGCCGTTGCCGGGCAGCGCGAGCCCGATCGCCTCGGTGAGGCAGTTCATCGAGTTGGCGGTGAACATGCCGGAGCAGGAGCCGCAGGTGGGACACGCGGCCTCCTCGATCCGGGCCAGCGCATCGTCCGACACCGTGGGGTCGGCCGATGCCACCATCGAGTCGATGAGGTCGAGCTTGCGCCCCGCGGCCGGGCCGGCGGCGCCGGTCACCGGCTTGCCCGCCTCCATCGGCCCGCCGGACACGAACACCGTGGGAATGTTGAGCCGCATCGCAGCGATCAGCATCCCCGGCGTGATCTTGTCGCAGTTGGACACGCAGATCATCGCGTCCGCGCAGTGCGCGTTGACCATGTACTCGACCGAGTCGGCGATCAGCTCGCGGCTGGGTAGCGAGTAGAGCATCCCGCCGTGCCCCATCGCGATCCCGTCGTCCACCGCGATCGTGTTGAACTCCCGCGGCACCGCCCCGGCGGCCCGCACCGCATTGGCGATGACCTGGCCGACCTCGCGCAGGTGCACGTGCCCGGGGACGAACTCGGTGAAGCTGTTGGCCACCGCGACGATCGGCTTGCCGATGTCCTCGCGCGCGACCCCCGTGGCCCGCAGCAGGGCCCGCGCACCCGCCATGTTCCTGCCGTGCGTGACGGTCCGGGATCGAAGCGGTGGCATGACAAAGCTCCCCTCGCACAGTGAAGCCCCCAGCGTAGCCGCCCCACCGCCCCGCCACCCCGCCGTCCGCCCCCCACACGTCACCGTCCGCTCGTCGCCTCCGTCACCGTCCGCTCGTCGCCTCCGTCACCGTCCGCTCGTCGCCCCGTCAACCGGCCTCCCCGCCACTTTCCATGCGGACCGTGCCCACATATCGGGACAAACCAGGTCAAAAAATTTACGTTCTGCATGGAATGTCGCGAGAGGGGGCGGCGAGACCGCCACAGTGTGTGACCGCGGGGACGGGTGGGACGTATGGGACCGGTGTGCGCGGCCGCGGGCGCGGCGACGGGTGGCTGGTGCGGGTGG
>Ga0070698_100004587_pt1 | contig 15173 bp, 22 predicted proteins | sample KBSK1502metaG_FD_65477 | JGI IMG/M metagenome (GOLD analysis project Ga0070698, IMG submission 65477) | Corn, switchgrass and miscanthus rhizosphere microbial communities from Kellogg Biological Station, Michigan, USA - KBS K1-50-2 metaG | ecosystem: Host-associated > Plants > Roots >...
CACATCGACACGCTGCTCACCAAGGCGGCGCCGAAGCTCGGCGACAAGGTGAAGCGCGAGATGATGCAGTCGGTGGTCGAGGTGGGGACGACCATCTGCGAGAACGTCGACCAGGCGCGCGACCAGCTGGGCGAGATGCGCCAGACCCTGAGCGACCTGCTCGAGCCTGAAGGCCTGCGCATCGCGTGCGCGGGCACGCATCCGTTCTCGCGCTGGCAGGAGCAGCAGATCACGGACTACGAGCGCTACAAGATGCTCGAGGAAGAGCTGCAGGACGTCGTCCGCGCCCTGGTCATCTTCGGCCTGCACGTGCACGTCGCCATCCCTGACCAGGAACGCAGGATCGAAGTCCTGAACGAAGCGCGGTACTTTCTGCCGCACCTGCTCGCGCTGAGCACGTCGAGCCCGTTCTGGATGGGGCGCAACACCGGGCTCAAGTCGTACCGGAGCGTGATCTGGTCGAACTTTCCGCGCACCGGGATCCCGCCCGAGCTGAGCTCGTTCGACGAGTATCAGAACTACGTCGAGATGCTGGTCAAGACGGGTTCGATCGACAACGGCAAGAAGATCTGGTGGGACCTGCGCGCGCATCCGACCTTTCCGACGCTCGAGTTCCGCGTTTGCGACATGCCGACGCGCCTCGAGGAGACGATCTGTCTCGCCGCGTTGATGCAGGCCATCTGCGCCAAGCTCCTGAAGCTGCGCGAGAGCAACCTGGGTTTCCGCAAGTACATCCCGGCGCTGATCGCGGAGAACAAGTGGCGGGCCGAGCGCTACGGGATCGACGGCAAGCTCATCGACTTCGGCAAGCAGGCGGAGGTGCCGATGCGGGATCTCGCCCTCGAGCTGCTCGACTTCGTCGACGAGGTGGTCGACGAGCTGGGCTCGCGGAAGGCGGTCGGCTACCTGCACACCATCCTGGCCGACGGGACCAGCGCCGACCGCCAGCTGCGCGTCTTCCACAGCACGGGCGACACGCGAGCTGTGGTCGAGCTCCTCGCCAAGGAGTCGAGGGCCGGGTTTTCGACCAGCGAGAGGACCGCGGCCGCGTCTTGAGTTGCGAGCAAACTGCCGGATAGTCCGGACTATCCGAACTTTTCGTCGACCAAGGTCGGGGGGTGAGGGATTAGGCCCGCGACGCGCGGGGTTGTTGTGCGCATGGCAAGTGCTTCGCAACTGATCCGTGAGGCGGTGTCGTCATGGCCTGGCGTCACGGTCTTGCCGCACCGGTTTGGGGGCACGGAGTACCTCTACGGCAAGAAGGAGATGGGCCACGTCCACGGCGACCGGCTGGCGGACCTGCCGCTGCCGCGCCGCCTGCGCGACGAGCTGATCGCGGACGGACGGGCGCAGCCGCACCGCGTGCTGCCCGAGACGGGATGGGTCAGCGTGTGGATCGACGGCCCGCAGGACGTCCCTGGTGTGATCGAGCTGTTTCGCATGCAGTACGAGCGCTACGCCGCGAAGTCTCCTTCTCAATCAAGCGTTTAATTAGCCCCTCATGAGTGCGCCCAACCGGCGCGAGGAGCTGGTCCACGCCGCGTTCAAGCAGATCGCCGAGCGCGGCTTCGAAGGGCTGCGGACGCGAGACGTGGCGGCCGAGGTGGGAGTCAACGTGGCCACGCTCCACTACTACTTTCCGACCAAGGAGGCGTTGATCAAGGCCGTCCTCGATCAGGCCATGGCCCGCTTCCGGACCACGCTCGAGCCCCACGGATCGCCGGACGACCAGCTCCGCAACCACCTTCGCGCGGTGCGCAGGCTGATGGTCACCGAGCCCGAGCTGGGCACGGTGATGGGCGAGCTGGCGATGCGCGCCTCTCGCGACCCGGCCGTGCGCGGGATCGTCGACGAGATGTTCGCCGGGTGGCAGACGACCATGCGCGGCCTGCTGCGGCGCGCCGTCAAGGGCGGGCGCCTGCGGCCGGAGATGGACAGCGACGCGGTCGCCGCGTTCGTGATCGCGACCCTGATGGGTTCGACGCTGCCCCAGTTCAACGAGTCGAAGCGGGGCGATCAAGCGGTGAGGCAGCTGGAGCGGGCGCTTGGAATAGACTAAGCAACTGATTGATTGAGACTGTCATGATGAATCAGGTGCCGGCTCGAGCTCCTTCCGCCGTCAGGCTCTTCGCCCCGGTCGCCCAACGGCTCTTGAGGGTTGGACTACCGCAGGGTCCCAACGCGCTGATCACGATTCGCGGCCGCAAGAGCGGCGAGCCGCGCACGACCGGAGTGACCGTGCTCGAAGCCGGGGGAAGGCGGTGGGTGATGGGGACCTTCGGCGACACCAACTGGGTGCGCAACCTTCGCGCGGCGGGCGACGCGACGTTGACGGTCGGGCGCCGAACCGAGCAGGTGCGCGCGGTCGAGCTGGTGGGAGACGACAGGACGGCTTTCTTCCGGGACGTCCTCGGCCCATACGTCCGCCGGATGTGGATCGCGCCCGTGCTGCTGCGCGTCCTCGGCGCGACGGAGATCCTCGACGACCCTGCCTCCGCGGGCGAGGACCGGCCGGTCTTCGAGCTTCGCCGAACGTCGCCGCCGAAGGAGGCGGCTTAGGCGGGGAACTGCAGAACGACCCCAGGGATACGGTAGTCGAGGATCACCTCAACGCAGTCGCCGCTCGGAACCAGGATCGTCGCGGTCCGAGTGTCGTTGGGCACGAAGACGCGATACGTCCCTGGTGGCAATGCTGTCGCGAAGGTGCCGTTGCCATTGACGTGGGCAGTGTTGATGAGTCCCGTCGCCTCGTTGTCGAGGATCACCGTCCCGGGTGGCGCGCCGAAGGCGTCGATCTTGGCCGCTATCCCGGTGCCATGGAACATGAGGATGACGCGCCGGTCGTTCTGGTATCCGGTGAGAACCGCGGCGGTCAGGAGGACCGCCAGCGCGGCACACAGGATGCCGATCCCAAGGCGCTTCATCGCGCCGGTGTCCTGACCAATCGCGGGAGCGCCAGAAACGTCGCCAGCGCCACCATCAAAACGGCGAGCATTGCCGAGGCGGTCAACCCAACCGCGGTTGCCGGAAGCAGGGGCGCAACTTCCAGGCCGAGCTGCGCCGTGCTGCGCCAGAAGGTCGCGATGTGGACCGGCCCGATGCTCACCGGCAACAGGATGCCAGCCCCGTTGTTGCCCGCCAGCACGAGGATCACGAAGGCGATCGCTTGCAGCAGCACCGCCACGCACACCCCGTGGACAAACGCGGCCGCCGTGTTGAGGACGCGGTTGCCCCGGACGACCGTTGCATAGGCGATGACAGCTCCCACGGCCAGGTCGAGGAGCACACCGGTGTCGGCCCGCAGGTCCTCGAGCAAGACTTCCATCTCGCGCTCGTAGCGGCGCCGCCACGAGCGCGGGTACAGCCGAAGCAGGAGCCTCATCGGGCCGGCCGCCAGCGCCGGAACTTCCACACCGCCGCGCCTGCGCCGCAGCCGGCCGTGAAGACGAGCGACCCGACCGTCGCCGCGTCGTACAGGTAAACGTGGCCGCAGCAGCCGGGAGGAGTGAAGGAGATCCCGGCCGGCCCGACCTCCACGCCCAGCTTCAGCGTGAGGATCGAGCTGAAAAGGAAGAGCATCGCGAGGAGCGTCGCCTCGCCACTCCCACCGCCGTGACCGCGATCAGGAGCATGTAGGCGGCCGTGGATGATCTGCCGGGCACGTTTCAGGCCCTCTTGAGGCGGCGGACTCCGTGCGCGACCAAGCCCTTCATGCCGCTGATCTCGGCCTCCAGGCGGCGGCGCCCGGCAGGAGTTATCTGGTACGGCCGGCGGCGCTCGTGGGACTCGAGCGCCTCGATCATCCCCTCGGCTTCGAGCCGGCCGATCGCCCCGTACAGCGTGCCCGGGCCGAGGCGCACGCCGGTGATCTCTGCGATGTCCTCGATCATCGCGTAGCCATGCTTCGGTCCACCGGCCAGGCTCGTCAGTATGAGCAGCGTCGCGTCGTCGCGAAGGGTCATATATCGCCTCTCGCTATATCGTGACGCGATATAGCAGGAATGTCAACTCGTAACCGCGATGGTATGACTCAGGATTGCACGGAGGAGGTGTGGCGATGGTCGAGAAGGTGCGGGTGGCGGACAAGTTCAAGCTGTTCGACGATTACTGGTCGCCGAAGATCATCGGCGAGCTGAACGACTTCTACGTCAAGGCCGTGAAGTTCAAGGGCGAGTTCGTCTGGCACGAGCACAAGAGCGAGGACGAGCTGTTCTATGTCTTCAAGGGGCATTTCCGGATCCTGCTGCGCGACGGTGAGATCGCGCTCGGGCCCGGCGAGTTTGCCGTCATCCCCCGGAGGGTCGAGCACAAGCCCGTCGCCGAGGAGGAGGTGGAGGTGCTGCTCCTGGAGCCGAAGACGACGGTGAACACCGGTTCGGCGGACAGCGATCGCCGGCTGGACGTGCTGGACCGGCTGTAGGACGGCGCGCGAGCCGAACTACCCGCTGCGCACCTGCGCCTGGCACCACGCGTAGAGCGCGTCGTACATCGGCATCTCGGCCTCCAGCTTTTCCAGGTCGCGGTCGCCGTACAGCTTGCGAAATCCCATCGCCAGCGCTTTGAGTCCCGCCGATTCCGGCGTCTTGGCGAGGTCGGCCTCCACGTCCGCGCCGTGGACGATGGCGGCCAGGCGCTCAAGGGCCGGGTCGGCGAGGCCGTACTTCAAGAGGATCGACTCGAACGAGCAGCGGCCGTGGACATGGCCCAGCTCGGCGCCCTCGACGTCGTACGGCACGGCGTCTTGCTCGCGCGCCACGCGGGCGACTTCCTGCGGATCCACGTACAGGAACTCGGCGTCGCGGTCGACGAATCGCCGGATGAGCCACGGGCAGGCGATCCGGTCGACGGCGGCGTTCTTCCTGGTCACAAATCGCATGGCTTATGCCTGCTCACGCCGGCGCGCTTGCTTGAGGGCACGCTCCACCCCCGCGCGCCGGTTCGAGCCCAAGTGATCTCGCTCGACCGTGCGCGCGAGGCCGCGCTCCAGCGCCGCCAACTTGCGCTCGTAATCGGGGCTCCTGCGCTGACGCCGGGCCAGCTCCTGGGCCGCCTCGCGCAGCTGCTCGTACTCCTCACCCCGTGCGGCCCGCATGCGCTTCTCGATCTCCCGCTCGTCGGCCTCCGGCAGCTCGGTGACCGGGAGGACGTAAGCGTCGCCCCCGTGCTGCGTGATGTCCTCGGCGATCCACTCCAGCTGCTCGAGCAGGTGCTCGCTGTATGGCACGATCACGGCGCCGGGTGTGAGGCTGACCGCGCCCAGGCGCCGGAGGCTGCGCCACGTCGCAACCCGCGGCGAGCTGAGAGTCGACGGCAGCCGCCACGTCAGGACGAGCCACCTCAGTTCAGTCATGACGCGGTCGCACGCGCCGGCGCAACACGAGCGTCGGCGGCGAGGCTGTGATCGGCCGCCACGGTGGCAGCCACCGCGACCGCGCAGCCCAACGCGCACGCCACCGGGAGCGCGGGGGGAAACGCTCCGAGGAGCACGCCACCGAACGTCGGCCCGATGAAGAACCCGCCCTGCCATGCAAGACCCATGACGCCAAGGTATCGCCCACGCAGGTGTTCGGGCGCCAGCACCGTCGCGGTCGGCAGCATGATGGAGCTGTAGAGGCATTCCCCGACCGCGTAGCCGACCGCGGCCAGGCCCACGATCACAGCGGCCGCGAACGCCGAGAAGCCGGCGGCGGCGCCGAGGCAGACCAGCCAGGCGCCAACCCAGATCAGGGCCGCGGTGCGGAGCGCGTGCATGCGGTTGCGCCCGCGCGTCAGGCGCGCCAGTGGAAGCTGGGCGACGACGACCGTGGCGGTGTTGATCGCGAAGATCAGCCCGATGGTCGTCTCCCCGATGTGCAGCTGGCCCTTGGCGTAAGCCGGCAGCAGCCAGAACATCGGCGCGATCCCGGCCGAAACCATCGCGAGGTTGGCGCCGGCCAGCCGCAGAAAGGGCCGATCAGGCAGGACGTCGGCGTACCGGCCGGGGATCACGCCCCGCGCCCCGCCGCGTGCGGAGGGTAGGAGCAGGACCACCGCCGCGAAGGCCAGGAACGTGGCCGAATCCAGCTGCAGGATGCGCAGGTATCCAGGGAGCCCGTCGGCGGCCAGCAGTCCGCCGGCCAGCCCACCCAGGCCGAGGCCGAGCACGGACGTGACCCGGTTTTGGGCAAACGCCGCCTGCCGGTTCTCCGGCGGGACCATCGACGCGATCAGCAGCTGCGAGCTTGGGCCGTACGAGCCCGTGCCGACGCCGACCAGAAGGCTCACCGCGTATGCCTGCCAGGGCGCGGTGACCTGGGTGTACAGGAGGTACGCGGCCGCGTTGAGGACCATCGCGCCGGCCAGCGTGTTGCGCGGCCCGATCCGGTCCGCCAGTGCTCCGGCGACCAGGCCCGACGTCACGGCCGTGATCCCGCCGAGGGCTACCGCCGAGCCGGCCAGCGCGAACGGGAGACCCCGGCCGAAGTGGAGGTAGATGACGAGGAACGGCGCGACCAGGCCGTTGCCGAAGAAGTTGATGAGCACGCCGGCCTGCAGCAGCCAGACCTTCCGCGGGAGCTCGGGATTGAATGCGCGGATGAGCGTGCCCATCGATGTGCAACATACATTACATGCAACGTATGTTGCAACCCCGCTGGGCTGGCACTAGCATCGTTGCTCAGGACCACGTGCATTTCGTCACCCGCGAGCACGTCCACGTCGACCGCATCGCCACCGCCTGGGCGATCCGGCGCTTCATCGACCCGAGCGCGACTTTCGAGTTCGTGGCCCGCACCCGCGACGCGAGCCGGCTCGCCGGGATTCCGTTCGACATCCGGGGCGCCGAGCTGAGCCATCGCGATGGGCGGTGCACGTTTCAGCGGCTCCTCGACAAATACGAGCTGCGCGACCGCACGCTGCAGCGTATGGGCGAGATCATTCGTGGCGCCGACCTGCCGCATGAGGATGGGCTCCCGCCGGAATCAGCGGGCCTGCTGGCGGTTTTCGACGGCATCCGCGACACCGCGTCGACGGACGACGAGCGGTTGGAGCGGGGTGCGACGGTGTGCGACGCCCTCTACGCTTACTGCGCCGATGACCGCACCGCGCGCTGAAGGCATCGTCGACCTCCGCACGGATCGCTCCGTCGACGAGACGGTCGACCGGCTGCAGGAGATCCTGCGGTCGAGGGCCATCGAGCTCTTTGCGCTCGTCGACCACAGCGGCGAGGCGGCCAAGGCCGGTCTGCACATGCCGCCGACAAAGCTCCTGATCTTCGGCAACCCGAAGGCGGGCACGCCGGTGATGCTGGCCAAGCCCAGCGCCGCCATCGACCTGCCGCTGAAGATCCTGGTCTGGGAGGATCCGGAAGGCCAGGTCTGGATTTCGTACAACAGCCCCATTTACCTGCAGCGTCGCCACGGGTTTCCGCAAGAGCTGGTCCAGAACCTCGCCGCCGTCGAGGCGCTGGCCAAAGCCGCGGCGGAGTAGCCTTCTTCCTGAGCGCCGGGAGGGTGATTCGCTCGAGGAGGCGAACATGGACAGGGCTATGTCTGCAGAGATGAGGGTCTTCTTCTCGCGACTCGGCAGGGCGTGGGGCTGGATCGTGGCTTATGGCGTCGTGTCGGTGCTCGTCGGCATCATCGCGCTCGTCTGGCCGGGCGCCACGCTGGTGGCGATCGCCATCATCTTTGCGATCCAGCTGCTGGTGGCGGCGGCGTATCAGTTCGTCTTCGCGTTCGCGGTCCCGGCGGAGAGCGGCTGGCTGAGGGCGCTGGTCGTGCTCATCGCGATCGTGTCGTTCGCGGCGGCGCTCTACCTGCTGGGCCACGCCGGGCTGACGTTGGTGCTGCTCGCCGTCCTGCTGGGCGCCTACTGGATCGCGGCCGGTGTGATCGAGCTCGTGATCGGCATCGAGCACCCGGAGCTCCAGGGGCGCGGCTGGATGGTCATCAGCGGCGTGCTGAGCATCCTCGCCGGTGCGGTCGTGGTCATCTTCCCCGGCACGTCCCTGGTGTTCCTCACATACGTCCTGGGCTTCTGGCTGATCCTGTTCGGCATCGGCCTCGTCGTCAGAGGCTGGACGCTGCGCTCGGTGACACGGACGACCGCCCCACGCGCCGCGACGTAACCGTCTGGATCCCGCCCGGCACACCGGATAGATACGTGGCGATGCTGCCCGCCGGCATCGACCTCCACGTGCTGCCCCAACCGGGTGATTCGCTGCCGCATCGATTGGGGCCGGGCGAGTTCGTCGTCGCGGGATTCGGCCGTCGCGCCCTGCCCGACATCCTCCAACGCATCGACGGAGTCCGCGTCGTGCAGGCGATGTCCGCCGGCGTCGAAGACCTGGTCGGGCGCCTCCCGGACGGGGTGACCCTGGCCGACGGCGCGGGCGTTCACGATGCGTCGGTCGCCGACTGGACGGTGATGGCGATCCTCGCCATGTACCGGCGGCTGCCGTTCTTCGTGCTGCGGCAAGACCGCGCCGAGTGGAGTCACCTCGAAGGCGGCGGGCTCGCCGACCTCGAGGGCGCTCGGATCCTCATCGTCGGGTACGGCTCGATCGGTCGCGCCGTCGAGAGCCGTCTCGAACCGTTCGGAGTGACCGTGCAGCGCGTGGCTCGCACCGCGCGCGATGGGGTCGAGGACCGCACCGCGCTGCCTTGGCTGCTGCCCGAATCGGATGTGGTGGTGATCCTGCTGCCGCTGACGCCGGAGACCGATCGCTTCGTCGACGCGAGGTTCCTCTCCCAGATGAGGCGGGGCGCGCTGCTCGTCAACCCGGCTCGTGGACGCCTGGTCGACACGGACGCGTTGATCGAGGCCCTGGAGCAGCGGAGGATCCGCGCCGCGCTGGACGTGACGGATCCTGAGCCGCTGCCGGATGGACACCCCCTGTGGACGATGGACGGCGTGCTGATCACTCCGCACATCGCCGGCCAGGTCACGGCGCTCTACGACCGCGCGTGGCGTCTCGTCGCGGACCAGCTGCGGCGGTACATCAACGATGAGCCGCTGCGCAACGTCGTGGCCCACGGATACTGATGCAAAGGAGGACGCAAGACGTGGAGGATGAAGTCGCGCGCCTGCGCGCGGAGGTCGCGGAGCTCCGTCGCCTGCTGGTCAAGCACCAGTTTGCCGGCCTCACGCCCATCGGCTCGTTGGGCGTGTGCCCGGAGTGCGCGGGCACGGCGCCGCCCGACGGCACCGGCCACCGGCGCGGATGCGCCCTGGCGGCGGCCCTGGCGGCCACCGCGGTGTGAGCTTCTAATAGTTCGGATAGGCCGGACTAACCGAACAATTCCCCGAGCAGATACACGGATAGTCCGGACTATCCGAGATTGAGCTCTCTATCGCCCTACGCGGGAAGCCAGCATGCGCAGTCGCCGAGGTGGCATCGCTCGGGCGGCGGCTGCGCGCTCAGCATCGACTCGAGTCCGCGCAACTGCCTCGTCATCGCGCGGAGGCTCGCGATTCGCGACTTCGTCTCGCTGATCTTGGCGGCGATGACGCGGTCGAACATTTCGAGCTCGTCGTGGCGGGTGCCCCGCGGCGAGTCGATCAGCCGCTTTATCTCCGACAGCTTGAGCCCGAGTGATCGCCCGCGACGGATGAAGCGGAGCCGGTCGGCGGCTCGCGCTCCGTAGACGCGGTAGCCAGCCTCGGTGCGCGCCTCCGCGTCGAGCAGACCCGCCGCCTCGTAGAACCGAATCGCAGACGGAGCGACGCCAACCTCATCAGCGAGGTCACCGATGAGCAGACGCGAGTGGTGCATGCGGGCGTTTACTTCGGCCTCGCGGCGTCTATTCCTTGACCACCCACATCTGCCGAAGCGCGGACACGCCGGCCCCGTCCGAGACCATGGTCACGCTCGGCCCGTCCAGCTCGAACGTGATCCAGCGGCAGCACTCGCGCTCGATGTCGATCAGCTGCCGCAGCGCCTCGGCGCTGCCTGGGTGGACGACCAGGCGCAGGCCACCAGGGACCTCATCTCGCGAGATGAGCGAAAGCCGGAAAAGCTTCTGCCACGCGGACGACGTTGCCTCGAGCTCCGCGGGCGTCAGGGTGCAGGCGAGCGTGTCGGAAAGGGCTCGGTATGTCTCCATGCCCCGAGGCTAAACCCTCAACTCAGGTTGAGAGTCAAGCCTCTTCTCGAACCAGTGGTGCGCATACGGCTCTTCGTTGAAGGCCGGGACTTCGGCGTAGCCGCTGGTCCGGTACAGATGCATCGCCTCGGTTAGCGAGCCGTTGGTCTCGAGCCGGACGACCCTGACACGACGCCGCCTCGCCTCGCGCTCCAGCTCCACCAGGATGCGCCGCCCCAGGCCGATCCCGCGCGCGTGCGGCGCGACCCACATCCGCTTCAGCTCCGCCGGCGCGCCGCGGTGGAACTTGAGTGCACCACACCCGATGGCCTGGCCGCGCAGGCGCGCGACGAGCAGCAGGCCGGCCGGGAGAGTCAGCTCCGCCGCGTCGGCGGAGATGCTGCGCGAGGGATCGAAGCCGCCGTCGAACCTGGCGTTCAGCTCGTCGAAGTACTGCTGGATGCACCACCGCGCGTCGGCGGTGGTCGGGTCCTCGACTCCCACGTGGACCAGCGACGCCCGCAGCAGGCGCTCGACTTCGTTCATCGCCGCCAGCAGCCGCCGTCGCTGGGTCACATCAAGCGGATCGAGGAAGCTCGACGCCACCGCGTCGGCGCGTCGGTCGAGCTCCGCCACCTCGGCGCGGCCGGCCCTGCTCAGACGCACTCTGCGGACGCGGCCATCGTCCTGGCTCGGCTCGACATGAATGAGTCGCTGCCGTTCGAGCGATCGGAGCGCGCGGCTCGCGTAGCCCGAGTCCAGCCCCAGCCGGCCGCGCAGCTCGCGGATCTCGGCGCCCTGGACTCCGATCTCCCAAAGGGCCCGGGACTCGCCCATCGACCGGTGCCGTCCCAGGAACTCGTCGGTGAGCGCACCGATCCTCTCCGCCACGGTGCGGTTGAAAGCGCGCACCTGCCCGATCGCGGCGAAGGCCATTCTCTGACTTTAGTCAGAGAATTGCACCAGGTCAAATCAGGGTCCTCTGTCTCCCGATCCTTTGCCGCATCTCGCCGCCATCCGGGGGCCTTGACAACCTGAATGAGTCGTTGCATACTCCGCATGCATACTGAGTATGGATCCAGACCGGAGTGTCGCTTAAGTACGGGGTGCTCGGTCTCCTGACGGGGGAGCCGCTGCACGGATACGAGGTGAAGAACCGCTTTGAAGCCATGCTGGGCGGGACCTGGGAAGTCAACATCGGCCAGATCTACACCACGCTCCAGCGGCTGGAGCGCGACGGTCTGGTCCGGCCCGCCGGGCCGAGGGGCGACCGCGGCAAGCAGACGTACGAGCTGTCGGCCGAGGGTCGTCAGGCCCTCGAGCACTGGCTCGCCGAGCCGGACAGCGGTCCGCAGACCCTGCACGAGGACATCTACGTGAAGCTCCTGCTCGCGACCCGCATCGCGAACGGCGACCTGCAGCCGCTGCTGGCTCGCCAGAAGCGCGCGTATCTGCAGCGCTTGCGGGACCTGAACCGGCTGGAGGAAAGGGCGCGTCGCGACGGCCGCATCGACCTGGCGCGGCTGGTACGCGGCGCATTGCTGCACACGGAGGCAGATTTGAAATGGATCGACGAACTCTCCTCAGGGCGGACCACCGAAACGGAGGCGCCGCGATGAACGAGCTCGTGCGGATGGTCGATGTAACGAAGGTGTATCAGGGCGGCATCACCGGCGCGCTCAACGGCGTCTCGCTCTCGGTCGACAGCGGCGAGTTCACGGCCATCATGGGCCCGTCCGGCAGCGGCAAGTCGACGATGCTCAACCTCATAGCCGGCCTCGACCGGCCGACGTCGGGAGCGGTCACCGTGGGCGGCACCGACCTGGCCAGGCTCGGCGAGACCGGTCTTGCCAGGTTCCGTCGTGACCACGTGGGCTTCGTCTTCCAGTTCTTCTACCTGCTGCCCAACCTGACCGCCCTGGAAAACGTCCTCATCCCGTCGCAGCTGAAGGGCACGTCCGCGACCGTCCGCGCGCGAGACCTGATGCACACGCTTGGCATCGCCGACATCGCGGACCGCTTTCCCGCGCGCCTGAGCGGCGGTCAGCAGCAGCGCGTCGCGATCGCTCGCGCTCTGATCAACAGGCCGACGCTCCTTCTTGCCGACGAGCCCACCGGCGCGCTCGACACGCACAGCGGCGAGCAGGTGATGGACCTCCTCGGGCAGCTGAACCGCGACGGACAGACCATCCTCCTGGTCACCCACGACGCGAAGCTCGCGACGCGGTACGCGGCGCGCGTCCTCAGCGTGGTGGACGGCGAGATCGTCGACGACGCCAGGCTGGAGACGGCGGAGCGAGCCGCGGCGGAAATCATCCGCGTCCGCGGTGAAGAGGCCTCGAGATGAGGGCGGTCTTCACCAAGGCGCTGAAGGACCTTCGACGGCGCCGGCTGCAGGCGGCGGTGATCTTTATCACCACGCTTCTGGCTGCCGGCACGGGAACGATGGCGCTCATGATCGTGTCGCAGACGAGCGACCCCTACACGATCGCTTTCCAGGCCCAGAGGGGCGCCCACCTGCAGGTGTTCTACGACTCGAAGATCGATCCCGCGACCCTCGCGCGCACGCCGACGATGATCGGCGCGGCCGCGTTCGGCGGTCCGTATCGCGCGACCGACCTCCAGTTTCAGACGGCCGGGCGCAAGTACACCGTCGTCGCCATCGGCCGCGACAACCCGAGCGGCGACGTCGAGCAGCTGCGCATCACCGCAGGCCGCTGGCCGGCGAGCGACGGCGAGATCGCGCTGACCCGGTCCTTCGCCGACCTCCAGCATGTCTCGGTCGGGGAGCGGCTGAAGGTCGTCAGCGTTCCGCAGAAGCCGGTCCTGACCGTGTCCGCCCTGGTGGTCGACATCGATGAGTCGCAGGCGAGCATCGGGGGCCAGAACGCGTGGGTCCCGACCTCGTCGATCGCCGGACTGTCCACCACGTCCGCCTACCTGATGGACTATCGCTTCGCCGGCGAGCCAACGACCAGCCAGCTGAGCGCGTACGTCGAGACGCTCCGCGCCGGGCTTCCGCCCGGCAGCATCACGAGCACCATCAACTACCTGTATGTCCGCTCCATCTTCAACATCACCAACGAGGTCCTTACCAGCGTCCTGGTTGCCTTCAGCGTCTTCGCCCTGGCGGCGACCGTGGCGATCGTGGCCAACCTGGTGACGGGGATCGTGATCGCCTCCTATCGGGAGATCGGCATCATGAAGGCGGTCGGTTTCGCGCCGGCGCAAGTGGTGGCGGTGCTGGTGCTGCAGGTCATCGTCCCGGCCGCCGCGGCCTGCGTGGTCGGCATCCCGGTGGGCGCGATCTTCAGCCAACCGATCCTGGCGAACAGCTCGCAGGGCCTGGGTCTCGCCTACCAGCCAAGCTTCTCGCCTGTGGTTGCCCTCGTGGCGCTGGCCGGCGCGCTGCTCGTGGTGGGCGTCGCGGCGGTGCTGCCGGCGCTTCGCGCGGGACTGCTCAAGCCGATCGTGGTCATCGCCAACGCCACGGCGCCGCGCGGCCCCAGCGGACGCTGGCTGCGCCGCCTTGCCCGGCGGGCCCGGCTGCCGCAGCCGATCGTCATCGGGCTGGGCGAGGCGATCTCGCGGCCGGTGCGTGCCCTGCTCACCGCTGTGGCCGTCTTCGTAGGTGTGGCGACGGTTGTGGTCGCGCTGGGAGAGACGCGTAGCTTTGCCGGCATCTACGACTACGAGGGACACGTGGCCAACGTCGACGTCCAGATCGCGAGGAGCGCCGCGATCACGGACGCGGCCACGACGCAGCTGATCAGCTTGCAGCCGGAAACCGCGCGTATTGTCGGCATGGCGTCGGCGCACGTCAATGTTCCGGGGGTCGCCGACCCGGTCGTCACCTTCCTGTTCCGCGGCGATTCCGCGTCGGTGGGCTACATAACCGTCACCGGGCGGTGGATCAGCGGCCCCGGTGAGGTGGTCGCGCCCAGGGGGCTGCTGCAGGACGCGCACCTCAAGGTCGGCGACGCCTTCACCGGGACCTTCCACGGGTCGGCCTTGAAGCTGCGAGTGGTCGGCGAGCTGTACGACTTCCTCGGCGGACCGGGCGGCCACGAGCTCATCGCGGACTGGTCGACGCTGGCCGCGGCGGATCCAACCCTCACGCCGTACAGCTACCTCGTCACCCTGAAGCCTGGGGCGAACGTCGACGCCTACGTGCAGCGCCTGTCAGCAGCCCAGCCAGACCTGCTCGACGTGCAGTCCAACCACACCGCGGCAGGCATGAAGGCCACCGGCGTGATCGCCGCCGTCCTGTTTGCGATCGCCGCCGTGCTTGCTCTGATCGCGGTGGCCGGCATCTTCAACACGCTGCTGCTCAACACACGCGAGCGCGTGCGCGACACCGCGACGCTCAAGGCTCTGGGCATGAGCCCGCGCCAGGTGGTCGTCATGGTGGCCGCCTCGGCCGGTTTCCTGGCGCTGGTGGGTGGCGTGCCCGCGGTGCCCGGAGGCGTGGCGCTCAGCAGGCTGCTGTTCGACCTGGTGGGCGGCCTGGGCGGAGACACCATTCCGCCCGCCGCATATGGAGCGTTCGCGCCCTGGGAGCTGCTGGCGATCCTGGTCGCGGCCCTGCTGGTGGCGGTCGCCGGGGCCGTGATCCCGGGCCGGTGGGCGGCTCGCACCAACGTGGTAGAGGCGCTGCACGCCGAGTGAAGGCTGTCGTCTACGACCGCTACGGTCCTCCCGAGGTGCTGCACCTCGAAGACGTCGCGAAGCCGGCGCCGAGGGACGACGAGGTGCTGGTGAGGGTCCGCGCCACCACGGTCAACCGCCTCGACTGCCACACGCGTGAGGCGAACATGACCAGCGGACTGGTGGTGAGCGCCATCAGCCGGCTCGTCTCGGGCGTCCGCGCGCCACGGCAGCGCATCCTCGGCAGCGAGCTGGCCGGCGAGGTGGAGGCGACGGGCGCCGCCGTTCGGGATTTCAAGGCCGGCGACAGGGTCTTCGGGCTCACCGGCCTGCGCTTCGGCGGGTACGCGGAGTACACGTGCGTGCGCGAGAGCGCCCGCGTCACGCACATGCCGTCGACGGTCACGTTCGAAGAGGCCGCGGCCACTCCGGACGGAGGGATGAACGCGCTGTGGTCGCTGG
>Ga0070698_100004588_pt1 | contig 15172 bp, 13 predicted proteins | sample KBSK1502metaG_FD_65477 | JGI IMG/M metagenome (GOLD analysis project Ga0070698, IMG submission 65477) | Corn, switchgrass and miscanthus rhizosphere microbial communities from Kellogg Biological Station, Michigan, USA - KBS K1-50-2 metaG | ecosystem: Host-associated > Plants > Roots >...
CCGGGTTCGACCATCGCGTTGCCGCCAGCGTACCGCAGCCCGCCGGCGAACAGCGGGGAGTCCAGCTCCCGGCGTGCCGCGGCCGCGTCGAGCACCTCGACCTCATGGCCGAGGGCCCTGGCGGCGGCCGCAAGGGCCCTCGGCCAGGCCGTCGAGCTGCCACTGCGCGGTCGCGAGGTTCAGCTCGCCGGTCAGCGCGAAGTCGCAGTCGATGCCGTACCTGGCGACCGTCTCGCCGATCTCGCGCAGGTTCCCGGCGCCGAGCCGCTCGAGCAGCGGCATTTCGGCGGGGAACCGTTCCAGGCCGTTGGCCAGCCCGTGGGTGAGGCTCGCCGAGCAGAAGCCGCCGTTGCGCCCGGACGCCGCCCAGCCGGCCGTGCGCGCCTCGACCAGCACGACGTCGAGGGACGGGTCGCGCTCCCGCGCCAGCAGCGCCGTCCACAACCCGGTGAATCCGCCGCCCACGACCGCCAGGTCGGCGGTGACGCGGCCGGCGAGCGCGGGCAGCGGCTCGGGCGCGTCCGGCTGGTCGAGCCAGAACGATCGCGGCGCGGCGCCCGCCAGCGACCGAGCGACCTGCGGATTGATCATCGTCCGACTTTCGCACACATCAAGGCTGAAGACAGGAGGCGGGTCGTCAGGTACATACAGAGGTAGCGGCCGAAAGGACACGTCATGATCGAGCCTTACCAGGCCATCGGCCTTGTTCCCACCATGCGTGGCATCCGGCGCCGCGCCGACATCACGGTTAACCTCGAGCACATTTCGCACCTGATCAAGGCGGCCTCCTGGCTGTCCAGCCTCGACCTGCCCGTCCGGCTGATCGCCATCCCCGAAGGGGCCCTGCAGGGCTTCAACGACGAGGTGCTCGACCTGGACCACGAGACGTTCGCGCGGGAGTGCGCGATCGACGTGCCCGGCCCTGAGACGGACTACCTCGGCAAGCTGGCCAGGCAGTGGAACACGTTCCTGATGGCCCAGGCGAAGGCGAGGCATCCGGAGTTCCCCGGGCGGTTCTTCAACGTCGGCTTCGTCCTCGACCCCGACGGCGAGATCGTCCTGAAGCACCACAAGGTCGTGCCGCTGCTGCCAGTGGAGCACTCGGTGACGCCGCACAACGTGTGGGACAAGTGGGTTGAGCTGTACGGGCGCACCCTGGACGCGTTCTACCCGGTCGCCGACACCGCGATCGGGCGGCTCGGCTTCCTGATGGCCAACGAGGGCTCGTACCCGGAGAACGCCCGCGGCCTGGCGATGAACGGCGCCGAGGTCGTGTACCGCGGGCCGTATCCGCACCCGCACACCGGCAACGGCCTGTTCGAGATCCAGAACCGGGCGCGCGCCCTGGACAACAACCTGTACCTGATCGCCTGCAACGTCGGCACCTACTACCTGGACGCGGACTCCGACGTGCCGATCGACACGTTCGGCGGCGGGTCCGCGGTCATCGACTACCGCGGCCAGGTCGTCGGGCGGCACGCCTACAGCGGCGGGTCGTCCTGGGTGGCGGGCACCATCGACGTGGAGGCACTGCGCCGGTTCCGGGCGGCGGCGCAGTGGGACAACTGGCTCAAAGACCTCACCACCGAGCAGTACCAGCTGATCTACGAGCAGCCCGTCTACCCGAAGAACCTGTACCTGGACCGGGCGCCGTACACGCACGCCGAGTACCGCCGCGAGGTGATCGACAAGCAGGTGCGGCTGATGCACGAGCGGGACATCTGGGCGCAGCCGGACAACGGGTCGCCGGAGGGCGGCGACTCCGGGCCCGTGTGACTGCGGGCCCGTGTGACTGCGGGCCCGTGTGACTGCGGGCCCGTGTGACTGCGGGCCCGTGTGACTGCGGGGCCGTGTGACTGCGGGCCCGTGTAAGGCCGGAGCGGGCAACCGTTAAGGTCGAGCGCATGCGCATTTGTGTCGTGGGCGCCGGCGCGATCGGCGGCGTCATCGCGTCGGGGCTGGCCAGCGCCGGCGTGGAGACGTCGGTGTACGCGCGCGGCGCGACGCTCGCCGCGCTCAGGTCCCGGGGGCTGAGCGTCGAGTCCGCCGACGGCGCCGTGACCGTGAAGGTGGCCGCGTCGGACGACGCCGCGGAACTCGGCCCCCAGGACTTCGTGGTGCTCGCGGTCAAGGCCCAGTCGCTGCCCGCCGCGGTTACCGGCATCGGCCCGCTGCTCGGCCCTGACACGGCCGTGCTGTCCACGCTCAACGGCGTGCCGTGGTGGTTCTTCGACGGGTTCGGCGGGCCGGTCGCCGGCCGCCACCTCGACAGCGTGGACCCCGGCGGGCGGATCGCCGCGGTGCTCCCGGCCAGCCGCGTGATCGGCGGCACCGTGCACCTGTCCGCGAGCTCGCCCGAGCCCGGCGTGGTCCGGCTGTACAGCGGGAAAGGCCTCATCATCGGCGAGCCGTCCGGCGCGGAGACGGCGCGGCTCGCCGCGCTCGCCACGGCGCTGCGCGACGCGGGCTTCGACGTCACGGTCTCACCGCGCATTCACGAGGACGTCTGGTACAAGCTGTGGGGCAACCTGACGATGAACCCGGTCTCCGCGGTCACCGGGGCGTCGATGGGCCCCGTGCTGGCCGACGAGCTGGTGGTGGCGTTCTGCTCCTCGGCCATGCTGGAGGCGCGGGAGATCGGCGCGCGGATCGGCTGCCCGATCGACCAGACCCCCGGCGACCGGCACGCGGTTACCCGCAAGCTCGGCGACTTCCGCCCCTCGATGCTGCAGGACGCCGAGGCCGGGCGGCCCCTCGAGCTCGACGCGCTCACCGGCGCGGTCCGCGAGATCGGCGCCATCGTCGGCGTACCGACCCCGTACGTCGACGCGCTGCACGGCCTGACCAGGCTCAGTGTCCGTGCCCGGCCGGGCACGGGCACTGAGCGGTAACGCCTCCAGCGTCGGCTCGTCAGGGGCCGACAGGCTCAGCACCGCGCCCACGACCGCGGGCGACGCGCTGATCCTCGCCTCCAGGGCGCGCAGCCGGTAGGCCAGCCGCGGTTCTGGGTCATCGCCGGTGAGGTCCACGTCGCCGGTCACGAAGATCATCCGCGGGCCGACCACCTCCAGCCGCAGGTAGGTCACCCGGGAGACTTCCGGCGCGGCGAGCAGGGCCCGGATGGCGGCGGCGCGGACCCGGGGATCGGCTTCCTGGCCGACCAGGAAGCGCCGGTTCCTGTTGATCAAGACGATCGCGACGAAGCCGAGCAGCACGCCGATCAGGATCGAGCCCACGGCGTCGGGAATGGGCGAACCGGTCAGCTCGTGCAGCCCGAGCCCGGCGGCCGCGAGGGCCACGCCGACCAGGGCGGCGGAGTCCTCAGCGAACACGGCACGCAACGTCGGGTCGGAGGTGGCGAGCACGTGCTCGATGAGATCGCGCTGCATCGACTCGGCCTCGGGCTTGGCCTGCCGGACCGACTGCAGGAACGAGATTCCCTCCAGGACGAAGGAGGCGGCGAGCACGATATAGCCGATGCGGAAGTTGCTGGCCGGCTCTGGGCGCACGAGTTCCCCGATGCCCTGCGAGACCGAGACCACCGCGCCCGCCACGAACAGCCCGAGCGCGGCGAACAGCGACCACACATACGCTTCCCGCCCGTAGCCCATCGGGTGCGAGCGGTCGGCCGGCTGCCGGGACCGGCGGTTGGCCGTCAGCAGGAAGATCTCGTTGCCTGAATCGGCCCAGGAGTGCGCCGCCTCGGCCACCAGCGACGCCGAGCCGGTCAGGACGGCGGCGACCGTCTTGGCCACCGCGATCAGGACGTTGGCGGCGAAGGCGACCAGTACGGTCATCAGGCTCTCCGACTCACCGCCCTCGCGCGGCAGCGGCACCGACTCCAGCACGTCACCGGACTCGGGGCCGGTCTCCCCGTCCTGCGCCGTCGCGTCGGGCGGGGCCTGCTCACCGCCTTGCTCAAGAGCCACGAGCCACTCCTAACCGGGACCTCGCCGATCAAACCCGGGCGCGGTTCTCACCCGGTGAGGAACACCGGCCAGGCGACTTCGGTGCGGTGCTTGCTCTCGTCCTCGGTTTCCGGGTAGCCGATCAGGTAGTACTCCCTGATCGGGCCCTCCACGCCGATGGCGCGCTCGGCCACCACCGTGCCGAGCGCGCCGTAGGTGCGGTCGATGTCGTCGAGCGGGCCCTCGTGTACCGCGATCGCCGCCTCCACCGCCGGGATCTCGAGCAGCCGGACCTGGCCGTCGAGCAGTTCCTCCAGCGGCCCGAAGCCGGCCGGTGGGGAGCCGACAGGGACGAACGCCGTGATCTCGCTGCGCTCCAGTTCGAAGAAGTCGCCGGGGAACAGCGCGCCGAACGGCCCCGCCGCCCCGGCCGGCGCCACGCCGGGCGTCGCCAGCGCGTCCGCGAGGGCACCGAGCGCGTCGCTCCCCCACGTCGCGAGGTCGGCGACGGACACCACCTGGGCGACCGCCAGCGCCGTGACCGCCGGGATCTTGCGGTACTCGACGGAGGGCCGGACCGCCGGGTCGGCGAGCAGCGCCCGCAGCCCGGCGACCGATGCCTGGGTCTGGGCGAGCTGGCGTTCCATTCGTCCCAGGTGCGCCGCGATCTCGCGGTTCCTCGTCTCCAGGTCGGGGGCGATGAGCACCGACCTGATCGAGTCAAGCGGCATGCCCAGGTCGCGCAGCCGCCTGATGACCTGGGCGGGAACCACCTGGGTCGCGTCGTAGGAGCGGTAGCCGGTGAACGGGTCGATGGCGGCGGGCTCCAGGACGCCCATGTCGTGGTAGTGCCGGAGCGCCTTCACGCTCAGGTGGGTCATCCTGGAGAACTCGCCGATCGTCAGCAGCGGTGCCATGGTCTGAGTATCAGCCTTCCGTGGTCCCGCCGGCGGCAGGGCGGAGCAGGCTCAGCGCGAGCACCGCTACCACGAGCAGCAGGCCGCCCAGCTCCGCGACGGACCAGCCGAACGCCGCCCGGTACCCGTGGCCGAGCAGCCCGTAGAACACGACCCCGCTGACCGCGACGCCGATGGCGTTGCCGACCTGCTGGGCAGTGGACAGCGCGCCGGACACCGAGCCGGCGGTCCGCGGCGAGGCGTGTGCGAGCACCGTGGTGGTCAGCGGCGTGATGCACAGGCCCTGCCCCGCACCGACCAGGAACAGGCCGGGGAACAGCGCGTCGAGCGGGCCGCCGGTGCCCCAGCGCGCGACCGCGAGCAGCACCAGCAGGTAGCCGACGGCGGCGACGACGGCACCGGTGGCGATCACCCGGCGGCCGAACCGCATGGTCAGCGCCGGCGCGCGCAGCGAGGTGGCCAGGTATCCCGCGGCGAGCACCGCGAACACCCCGCCGGACGCCAGCGGCGACAGGCCGCGGCCCTGCTGGAGGAACAGCGCGAGCAGCAGGTAGCTCGCCGCCTGCTGGCACCAGAACAGGACCTGCACGCTCAGTCCGGCGCGGAACGCGGGCACCGCGAAGATGGCGGGGTCGAGCAGCGGCGGCCGGCCACGCTGGGCGGCGCGCCGCAGGTAGACGGCGAAGCCGGCGAGCAGCACGGGCCCGGCGGCCAGGCATGCCCACGACCAGGCCGGCCAGCCCTGCTGGCGGCCGTCGACCAGCGGCAGGATGATCGCGACCAGGGCCACGGCGAGCAGCGCGGCACCGGGCAGGTCGAGCCGGCCGGCGTGTTCGGCGCGGGACTCCCGCAGCAGCCGCGGCGTCGCGGCCAGCGCCGCCAGCCCGATCGGCACGTTGATCCAGAAGATGGCGCGCCAGCCGAGGCCCGCCACGTTCGCGTCGATCAGCAGCCCGCCGACGAGCTGCCCGCTCACGGCGGCCAGCCCCAGCACCATGCCGTACACGCTGATCGCCCGCACCCGGTCTGGTCCGGTGTAGGTCATGCCGAGGATGGCGAGGATGTTCGGCGCCATGACCCCGGCGCCGGCGCCCTGCAGCACGCGGGCGGCGACCAGGACACTGGGGTCGGGCGCGACCGCGCACAGCGCGGACGCGAGCACGAAGACAGCCAGCCCGATGCTGAACCAGCGCCGCCGGCCGTAGTGGTCGCCGAGCCGGCCGCCGGTGACGAGCAGCGCAGCGGTGGTCAGCGCGTAGCCGGACACCAGCCATTCGATGGCCGCCGCGCTCGCCCGCAGGTCGCGGGAGATGGACGGCAGCGCCACGTTAACGACGAAGAAGTCGAGGACGAAGATGAAGGTCCCGCAGAGCACGATCGCGAGCGGGGCCCACTTGGCGAAGCGCGAGACCGGACCGGCGTCCGCTCTCGCCTGCTGAGTCATGGTGGTCATGACCCGACTCTCCGGTCTCCCATTACAGGAGAGTCAAACGCTATTAAGCGGAGCAGCGGAGTATGTCAGCCGATCCGGCCCGTCACGTACGCCTCCGTCCGCCTGTCGTGCGGGTTCTCGAAGATCTGCTGGGTCGGGGCATACTCGACGAGCACTCCGGTGCGGGTGTCGCTGTCGGGGTTGACGAGCACGGAGAAGAACGCGGTGCGGTCGCTGACCCTGGTGGCCTGCTGCATGTTGTGCGTGACGATCACGATCGTGTACTGCGACTTGAGCTCGTGCATCAGGTCCTCGATCCGGCCCGTCGCGATCGGGTCGAGGGCCGACGCGGGCTCGTCCATCAAGACCACGTCCGGCTCGACCGCGATCGTCCGGGCGATGCACAGCCGCTGCGCCTGGCCGCCGGACAGGCCGAGCGCCGACGCGCCGAGCCGGTTCTTCACCTCGTCCCACAGCGCGGCCTTGTGCAGCGAGCTCTCGACGATCTCGTCCAGCACGCTCTTTTTCCTGATGCCGTTGATGCGCGGGCCGTAGGCGACGTTCTCGTAGATCGACTTCGGGAACGGGTTCGGCTTCTGGAACACCATGCCGATCCGGCGGCGCACCGCCACCGGGGACACGGTAGGGCCGTACAGCGATATGCCGCGGTAGTCGATTTCGCCGTCCATGTGGGCGGTCGGCACCAGGTCGTTCATCCGGTTGAACGCCCGCAGCATCGTCGACTTGCCGCTGCCCGACGAGCCGATGAACGCGGTGATCTCGTTCTGGTAGATGGTCAGCGAGACGTCCGTGACGGCGCGGAAGGAGCCGTAGAAGATCGAGACGTTCTTCACGTCGAAGACGGGCACGAGGTGCTTGCTGGGGACCTCGGCGGGCTTATCCGCTAGGGCCGCCGGCTCAGGCAGCCTGGTCGTCACCCCGTCCCGTTCCTGTTGCTCCATGTTCCTCCCCTAACGACCGCTCCCGGTGAAACATTTCTTAGCGCGGCTACACCAACGGGGAGTTGCCATCAGGCGAACAGAAGCCCTCGACCTGCGATTACCTGGTGCCACTACCTAGTGCCACGGCGGCCGAGGAGCGCCGAGGTGGCGGCGATGACCAGGCCGGCGACGAAGATCAGCGTGCCCAGGACGTCCACTTGCGGTGGCAGGCCGTTGCGGGTCGCGGACCAGATCCACAGCGGGAACGTCTGCGTCGAGCCGGACACGAAGCTGGTCACCACGAAGTCGTCGATGGAGATCGCGAACGCGAGCAGCGCGCCGGCCAGCACGCCGGGGAAGATCAGCGGCAGGGTGACCAGCCGGAACGTCGCCCACGGGCCGGCCCCGAGGTCGCGCGCCGCCTCTTCGAGCGACCTGTCCAGCGTCAGCACCCGGGCCCGCACGGTGACCGCCACGAACGACAGGCAGAACATAATGTGCGCCACGATGATCGTCGGCAGCCCGAGCGGCACGCGCAGCGTGACGAAGAACGCCAGCAGCGACGACGCCAGCACGATGTCCGGCGCGGAGATCGCGGCGAACTGCACCAGGTTCGCGCTGCCCAGGCCGCGGAACCGGTACTTGCCCAGCGCCAGCCCGACGAGCGTGCCGAGTACCACGGAACCCACGGTGGCGGCGAACGCGACGAGCAGTGAGTTCTCCATCGCCGTGGTCAGCGACGGGTAGTCCAGCAGGTGGGGGCCGTACCACTTGAGCGTGAAGCCGACCCAGGTGAAGTTGAACCTGCCGTGCGGGTTGTTGAACGAGAACACGATCATCACGGCGATGGGCAGCGCCAGCCAGATGATGATCAGCCAGGTCCAGGCGAACAGCAGCCGGTCGCCCCAGCGGCGACGGGGGCGGCGCCGGCCGCCGGCAACAGCAGACGGGGCGGCTGGGGCGGAGTCACGGGCCCGTTCCGAATCAATATCAACGGTCACCGGGCAGCCACCTCGAGCACTTCCTCGGTGCCCAGCGCGCGGGCGTAGCTGAACATCCCAATCAGCAAGATCGCCATCAGCATGAACGACAGCGCGGCGCCGGTCGGGTAGTCCTGCACGTTGAGGAACTCGTCCTGGATGATGTTGCCGATCATCGTGTTGCCCGTGCCGCCGAGGATCGCGGCGTTGACGTAGTCGGCCGCCACCGGGACGAACGTGAGCAGCACCCCGGCGAACAGGCCGGGCAGGCTGAGCGGGAGCACCACGCGGCGGAACGCCGCTGCCCGCGTCGCGTACAGGTCCTGCGCCGCCTCGACCAGGCGCGGGTCGATCCGCTCCAGCGCCACGTAGATCGGCAGCACCATGAACGGCAGGTAGTTATAGGTGAGCCCGCCGACGACGGCGGTCCCAGTGGCGAGGATGCGGAAGTTCTGCGGGAGGATGCCGGCGGACTTCAGCGGGCTGAGCAGGATGCCGTTGTCGGACAGGAAGTACTGCCAGGAGACCGTGCGCAGCACGAACGAGACGAAGAACGGCAGCAGCAGCAGGAACAGGTAGGTCGACTTGCGGGCGCCGCCGCGGAACGCGATCCAGTACGCCACCGGGTAGCCACCCGCGATGCACAGGATCGTGGCGATCCCGCCGTACAGCAGCGACCTGATGAACTGGTCGTGGTAGTTGTCCCAGGCGCTGGCGTAGTTCGCGAAGTGGAACGTCTGGGTGAACCCGTCGACGACGTTGCCTTGCTGGGTGGACAGGCTGATCAGCACGATCACGGGGATCGCGAAGAAGATCACCAGCCACAGGCCGCCGGGCAGGATCAGCAGGTAAGGGACGGCGGCGGCGCGCCAGCGCTTCATGCCGTTATCAGCCCGCGACGACAGGCTGGAAGATGCCGTAGAACGTCGACTGGTTCTTCGAGGTGATGGGCACGTAGTTCTTCAGCCGCGCGTAGTCGGCCGCGGACAGCCAGACGAGCGGGCTGCTCGCGACGGCCTCCAGCGTGGCCTTGTCGCTGCCCTTGGCGCTGGCGGCGTCCGACTTGATGATGTCCTGTACGCCCGGGACCGGGGTGATGTAGTTGATCGCCTCGGTGAGCATCGCGGCCATCTGCGGCTGGTAGTACCAGTCGATGAGCTGCATGGCGGCGACCGGGTTGGCCGCGTACTTCGGGATCATCATGTTGTCGGTCCAGATCGTGCCGCCTTCCTTGGGCACGATGAACTGCAGGTTGGTGCCGGCCGACAGGTTCTGCTGGAAGATGTCGCCCGACCACGCCATCGTGATCCAGACGTCGCCCTTGGACAGCGCGTTGATGTACGACTGGTCGTAGTACTGCCGGACGATGCCCGCGCCGCGCTGCTGCTTCAGGACCGTGGCCGCGGCCTCCCAGTCCTTCTGCGTGGAGGACTCCGGGTCGACGCCGATCTTGAAAAGCCCGAAGTTCGCGATCTCCTGCGGGTCTGACATCATGCCGACATGCCCGGCGTACGCGGGGTTCCACAGGTCGCTGACGGACGTCGGGGGCGTCTTGACGTACTTGGGGTTCCAGGCGATGCCGGTGGACCCGCTCGCCCACGGCACGCTGTACACGTTGCCCGGATCGAAACTGCGGTGCTGGTACGGGGTGCCCGCGTACTTGTGGAAGTTGGTCAGCATCGACTGGTCGAGCGGGATCACCTCGCCGAGCGCCAGCAGTTCGGAGAACTCGAGGCCGTCGGTGATCACCATGATGTCGTAGCCGGTGGACTGGCCGGAGGCGAGCTGCGGGTGGATCTTCGCGAAGAAGCTCGAGTCGTCCTGGATGACCTCGTTGTAGGTGACCTTGATGCCGGTCTTCGCGGTGAAGTCCTTCAGCGTCTGGTGGTTCGGGTCGATGTACAGCGCCCAGTTGGCGAACGTGACGGTGCCGGTCTTCTTCTGCGCCTTCCAGAACTTGTCGGCGGCGGACTCGGCCTGCGCCGCGGGTTGCTGCTTGGCGGCGCCCTGCACGCCGCAGGCGGCCGCGGTCAGGGCGGCGGCGGACAGGCCGCCCAGCTGGAGGGCGGCGCGGCGGCTGTAACGTGCGGTCATTGCGGGCTTCCGATCGCGTAGGAGTTGACTGGGTCCCAGTGCAGCCAGACGCGGTCGCCGCGTTGCGGCCCGGCGGCGTCATTGGCTGAGTTCTGGCTGTAGACGACGACCTCCGACCCCGCGGACGTGGTCACGTTGTAGTTGGTCGAGGTGCCGAGGTAGACGACCTCGGTGACGGTGCCGCGCAGCGCGCAGCCATCCTGGCTGACCCGCGCGGGCGGCGCGGCGACGGCGTCGGCGCCGTCCGCACCGGTCGCGACCAGCGTGATCTTCTCCGGGCGCACGGTGATCTCTAGCTCGTCGCCTGGCTGCTTGCCCGCCGCGGGGACGACGATCCGGCCGCCGGCGCCGAGGTCGATGACCGCGCTGCCGGTCGCCGGGTCGGTGCTCGTCACCGTGCCGGACAGCAAGTTGGAGGTGCCGATGAAGCCGGCCACGAACCGGGTCTTGGGATGCTCGTAGATGTCCCGCGGCGCGGCCAGCTGCTCGACGACGCCCTCGTTCATGACCGCGATCCTGTCGCTCATCGTGAGCGCCTCGCCCTGGTCGTGGGTCACGTAGACGAACGTGATGCCGACCTCGCGCTGGATCCGCTTGAGCTCGATCTGCATCGCCTGCCTGAGCTTGAGGTCCAGCGCCCCGAGCGGCTCGTCGAGCAGCAGCGCGCGCGGCCGGTTCACCAGCGCCCGCGCCAGCGCGACCCGCTGCTGCTGGCCGCCGGACAGCTGCCGCGGCCGCCGCTTCGCGTACCCGTCGAGGCCGACGACGCCGAGGATGTCCGTCACCCGGTCGGTGACCTCTTTCTTCGGCGTGTTCTTGCGGCGCAGCCCGAAGGCCACGTTGTCGAACACCGTCATGTGCGGGAACAGCGCGTAGGACTGGAAGACCATGTTGACGTCGCGCTTGTGCGGCGGGATGTTCGTCACGTCGGTGCCGTGCAGGTACACGGTGCCCGCGGTCGGCTCCTCGAAGCCGGCGACCATCCGCATCGTGGTTGTCTTGCCGCAGCCGGAGGGGCCGAGCAGGGAGAAGAACTCCCCTTCCGCGATGGCGACGTCGAGGTCGCGGACGGCGGTGACCACCTCGCCGTGGGAGCGGAACTCCTTGACCACGCCGTGCAGCTCGATAGCGGGCGGGTCCTGTGAGGCCCCTGCGTCCTGTGGGCTGGCGCGGACTTCCTCAGCCACCTGTTGCTCACTCATCAGAGATGAGACTTTCGCACACGTAAATGCTGTTTTCAAGGCTTTTCGTTGACTTCTCACCCGAACGCAACGAAATCCGGCGGTTCGTTACACGCGTGTTACGCGTATCCGGTAGCCGCGGCTCTCCGGTGGCGCGCCGAGTATTTATCCCGAACGGGCCCGTGGTGGCTCTGTTACCGCTACCCGTTCAGTCGAGCGTGTCGATCCACTGGGCGACGCGGCGCGCCTCGGCCTCCATCAGGCCCGGGTCGCGGAACGCGCTGGTCAGCAGCGCGGTGCCCTGGTACCTGGCGATCACCTGGACCGCGAGATCCCGCGCGTCGGGGCGGCCCATGGCCGCGAACTGGCGTTCCGCCCACTCGACGGGCTCGCGCATCAGCTCGGCGGCGGCCGGCGCGCCGCCGGCGCGCTTGCCCAGTTCCTGGCACAGCGAGCCGTGCGGGCAGCCGTACCGCGCGATCAGGTCGCTCTGCTGGGCGAGGGCACCGAACAGCGCCTTGAGCCGCTCGCGCGGCGTCTCGTGGGCGTCATCGATCGCGGCGAGCATGGCGCTGGCCTCGGCCAGGTGCGCCTCGACCACGGCCTGCACGAGGGCGTCCTTGGTCTTGAAGTAGTAGTACACGTTGCCGAGCGGGATCCCGGCCGCCGCCGCGATGTCGGCCAGCGTCGTCTTCTCGACACCGGCGATGTAGAACGTCTCGGCCGCGGCGGCGATCAGCCGCTCGCGCTTGCCGCCGTGCGCGCCGTGCGTGCCTTGCCCGCCTTGCGTGCCTTTTGTGCCGCCTGGGATCGCGGAAAGTGAGTCAGTCATCTTGCTGAGAAGTATAGACCGTCGCCGTTGCATGGTCTAAGTTGGTTAACTGACTGATTACATCATTACTCGCCTGCTACGGAGGTTCCGTCAGCATGACCGCACCACCGCTCGCATCGTCGTCGTCCGTGCTCGCCACCCGCCACGGCAAGCTCGTCCTCGCCCTGCTGTGCGCCGTCGGCTTCCTCGACTTCCTCGACGCCTCGATCGTCAACGTCGCGCTGCCGTCCATCGCGCGCGACCTGCACTTCTCCGTGCAAAACCTGCAGTGGGTGCTCAGCGGCTACGTGATCACCTACGGCGGCTTCCTGATGCTCGGCGGGCGCTTCGCCGACCTGCTCGGGCGGCGGCGGACGCTGGTCGCGGGCACCGTGCTGTTCGGGCTCGCGTCGCTGACCGGAGGCCTCGCGCCGAACGCGGGCACGCTGGTCGGCGCCCGCCTCGTCCAGGGGCTCGGCGCGGCGCTGATGTCGCCGGCCGCGCTGTCGATCCTGACCACGACGTTCAGCTACGGCACCGACCGGGTGAAGGCGCTCGGCGCGTGGGGCGCCATAGCCGGCATCTCCTCGGCCGCCGGGGTCTTCCTCGGCGGGGTGCTGGCCGCCGGGCCGGGCTGGCGCTGGGTGCTGTTCGTGAATCTGCCCGTCATCGGGGTCGTGCTCGCCGCGACGTTCCGTCTGCTTGACGGCGATACCAAGGGGACGTTCCGGATAACCGAATTTGACTTTTCCGGAGCGGTGCTCGGCACCGGCGGGATGCTGCTGCTGATCTACGCGCTGGTGCGCGCGCCCAGCAACGGGTGGGGCGCCGGGCAGACGATCGGCCAGCTGGCGGGCGCGGCGGTGCTGCTCGCGCTGTTCGCGGTGAACGAGACGCGCGTGGCCCGCCCGCTGGTGCCGCTGTCGATCTTCCGCGTGCCCGGGCTGGCCGCCGCCGACGCGACCCAGGTGATCGCGCTAGCCGGGTTCTATTCCGCCTTCTTCTTCGTCACCCTGTACATGCAGGACGTGCTCGGCTTCTCCGCCTTCCGTTCGGGCTCGGTCTACGTGCCGGTCACGGTGATGGTCGCCGTGGCCGCGGGTGCCGGGTCGGCGCTGATCACGCGCATCGGGACGCGGCCGCTGATCGTGACCGGCGCGCTGATCGCGTCTGGCGGGGTGTTCTGGCTGTCCCAGATCCCCGCGCACGGGACCTACTTGAACGACCTGTTCCCCGGCCTGATGATCATGGGGTTCGGGCTCGGCGCGGTGTTCGTCGGCGTGCAGACCGCGGCCAACGCGGGCGTGCCGCCGTCGCTCGCGGGGCTGGCGGGCGCGCTGGTCACCGCGTCGACCCAGGTCGGCGCCGCGCTCGGGCTGGCGATCTTCTCGGCGGTGGCGACGGCGCGCACCACTGAGCTGCTGGCCGCGGGCGCGAGCACTCCGGTGGCGCTGACCGGCGGGTTCCACCGGGCGCTGCTGCTGGCGGCCATCTTCGTGCTGTGCGCGGCGGTGATCGCGCTGCGCGCGGCGAACACACGCGGCGAGCCGGTGTCTAGTGATATCGCCGACGTCGCCGTCGCCGCTCCTGAGGATGCGCAGGACGCGGTCCGGGCGCCGCACCCCTCCCCGGAGGGGGCGTAGCCAGCGCGTGTCCCGGGGTGCTGGCGGCCGCACCGCGGCCGCCAGCACTCCTCCGGCTCGTGCGCGGCTTCGTCAGCACTCACCCGCGCTCACATCAGTCACTCCCGTTGGCTTTGTAGACGTGGTGACCACATCTCATGTCGAGTGATCGGTCACAAGTGGTCACCAGGTCTACAAAGCAGCGCGGAGTCTACAAAGTCGGCGCCCCCGGAACGGCGGGCACGGTCGGCGGCCGTGAGAGGATCGCCGAGTGGATCTTGAGCTGACGGGGAAACGGGCGGTCGTGACTGGCGGCAGCCGTGGGATCGGGCTGGCGGTGGCCAAGGCGCTCGCGGCCGAGGGCGCGGACGTCGCGCTGCTGGCGCGGGACAAGGCGGCCCTCGAGGCGGCGCGGGAGACGGTCGCCGCCGCGTCGGGGCGGCGGGTGCTCGCGGTCAGCGCCGACACCGGCGACGACGAGTCGGTGCGGGCGGCGGTGCGTGCCGTCGTGGAGGGGCTCGGCGGCGTCGACATCCTGGTCAACGCCGCGGCCCGGCCGAACACCGGCGCCGTGACCGGCATCGAGCAGTTCGACGCCGCGGACTTCTCCGAGCAGGTCAACGTGAAGGTGCTCGGCTACTTGCGGTGCATCCGCGAGGTCGTGCCGCTGATGCGCGCGGCCGGCTGGGGCCGGATCATCAATATCAGCGGCCAGGCCGCCAGGTCCACCGGGGCGATCACCGGCTCGGTCCGCAACGTGGCCGTCGCCGCCATGACCAAGAACCTCGCCGACGAGCTGGGCAAGGACGGCATCAACGTCAACGTGGTGCACCCCGGCGTCACCGTGACGGAACACACCCCGCGGACCCTCGCGCTGCGAGCCGAACGCGCCGGGGTGTCAGTGCCGGAAATCGAGCGCCGGATCGGCGCCTCCATCGGTATCGGGCGGCTCGTCACCGCCGAGGAGGTGGCGTCGGTCGTCGCGTTCCTCGCCTCGCCGAAGAGCGTCGCGCTCAACGGCGACGCGATCACCGCGAGCGGCGGTAACGTCGGGCCGATCTACTACTGACCCCCGCAGGCCGACCAGGACCGTGTCACAGGAGCTGGCGGACCTGGGCCGCGAAGCGGATGTGGGCCATCGGGTCCTGGTCGCCGGGGGTGGGGTGCACGACGATCGTGTCGGCGCCGGCCGCCGCATAGGCGCGGACCGCTTCCGCGATAGCGGCGGGGTCGGCCGCGTCGGCCGCCATGTACTGGACGACGCGGTGCGGGTCCGAGCGCCCCAC
>Ga0070698_100004589_pt1 | contig 15169 bp, 12 predicted proteins | sample KBSK1502metaG_FD_65477 | JGI IMG/M metagenome (GOLD analysis project Ga0070698, IMG submission 65477) | Corn, switchgrass and miscanthus rhizosphere microbial communities from Kellogg Biological Station, Michigan, USA - KBS K1-50-2 metaG | ecosystem: Host-associated > Plants > Roots >...
GTCTCGTTCCTTCACAATCTACAGATTGACTTACGGGACAGCCTTTAGCGCGTGCAGGTGTTCGCTGCGGGTGGCTTGCAGATGCCCATGTTGTTGCACGTCGCAGCCTGGCCGTTCTGCTGCGGGCAGGTCGTGTTATCGCCGGGCGTGCACGTCTGCGTGCACACCTGAAAACCGGATTGCTCGAACAGCTGGCACTTGTTCGACGTGCATTGCGTTGCATCGGTGCACGGATCGTAGATCGCACCGGTGCACGCGACGCCGGAGGTGCCGGCATCGGGCGAGAGCTGACTGCTGCCGCTGCCGCTACCGCTACCGCTACCGCTACCACCACCAGTGCCGGTCCCGCCGCCATCATCCGACTCACCGACCATGCAGCCGGCGACGAACGCGAGCGCGCAAAACATCGCTTTCATGACGCGGCAAGAAGTGCAGCCCCGATGCCAGGCGCGTGTCACGGCGCTGTCATTGGCGTTGCAGCCAACTGCACGACGGCCCGTCGCGATCGCCCGGTTCGTCGATGCGGGGAGCCCCGGGGTGTGGGGGGCTGCCCCCGCTTGCGCAATTCGGGCAAACTAGCGGCGGGAATGGATCTGTTGGAGCGAGCACGCACGCTCGCGGCGTGTCCGCTGTTCGAGAACCTCGCGCCGGCAGTCGTGATTCGGCTTGCCGAACGCGCGCGCATGAGCGAGCTCGAGCGCGGCGAACGACGCACGACCGACGACACCGTTTGGGTTGTCGCCAGCGGGTCGCTTGCGGTCGTCGTGTACGAAGAAGGTGCGGACCTCAGCGCGAGCATCGCGAAGCAGCGCGGTGCGCCTGCGGTGCCGGGCAATGCGCTCGGTATGGTGCGCGTCGTGCGACCGGCGACCGCGCTCGTCGAAGTGATCGCGGAGCGCCCGAGTGTCCTCGTCGGGCTCGCGTTCGACGACGTCCGCGACGTGCTCGAGGAGGACACCGCGGCATTGACAGCGCTTGCCGATCGGTTGGCCGAGCTGCTGCTGGGCGAAGCAACGTGAATCGCCGCGCGTTCATGCTCGGTGCCGCGATGGTGCTGCTCGGCAGCGTCGTCGCGATCGCACTACGCGCGTTCGCCGAAGCCGCGTTTCTCGGTGCGTACGGCCCCAAGCAGATGCCATGGCTGCTGATCGCGAACGCGGGCGGTTTTGCCGTCGCGACACTCGGCTACGATGCACTCACGCGCTACGTGCGCGCCGGCGTCGTGGACATGGTGCTGTTGCCCGGCGTCGCGATTGCGGCATGTCTGGCCCCGACACTCCTCGCACACGGCGCGCCGCCGGTCGTGCTCGTCGTCGCACTCGCGGCGGCGTCGCAAGTCGCGGGTCTCGCGCTGTGGAATCGCGTATGCGCGGCCGTCGCGGGGCGCGATGCACGGCGCTTCTTGCCGCGAGCGGGTGCCGCCGTCACGGCGGGCGCCGCGATCGCCGGCCTCGGCGCCGGTGTGATCGTGCCGCGGCTCGGGCTAGCGGCGGTACCGTATGCAGCCGCCGGCGTGATGGTGCTGGTGCTCGCCGTGTGCGTCGCGCAAGAGCGCGCGTTGCTGTCGGGCGGCGCCCCCGGCGGAGTGCCCGGTGGCCCGGGCATGGCGCCGGCGCCGGTAACGCCGCAGGCGGCGGTGCCACTCGGCGACGTGCAGCGTCGGCTCGTCGCAGCGATGCTCGCGGTGGCAGCGCTCGAGGGCGTTGTCTCGACGGTGATCGATTTGCAGTTCATCGCATCGGTCAAGCAGCGCTACACCGGCGATGACGTCGCCGTCACGCTCGCGCTGTTCTATGGCGTGACAAGCGCGATCTTGTTTCTGCTGCAAAGTGCTGCCGTGCCGCACGTGCTCGTCACGCGTGCGATGACGTTCACGGCCGCGATCCATCCCGTCATCGTGATCCTGTCGTATGCCGGCTTCGCCGCCGCGCCGGGCTTCGTCGGGATCGCGGGGACGCGCACCGCCGACACCGTGCTGCGCTTCGCGACATCGCGGACGTCGCAGGAGCTCGAGCTCTCGATGCTGCCGCCCGCGCCGCGTGCACGCTGGAAGGTGCTGCTGCGTGGTGCAGTGTGGCCTGCCGGCACCGCAGGCACGGCGCTCGTCCTATTGTTCGTCGGGCCGGTCGCACCGGCGCGGTTGGCGGCCGTCGCGATCGCGATCGCAGTCGCGTGGGCGATCGCGGCGCAGATGGCAGCGCGACGATTTCAGGCGGCATTGGCAGCACCCCTCAAGATTCGGCAAACGCGCGGCGATGAGCTCGCGCGGATCGATCTCGAGACGCTCGAACGCTGGACGCACGCCGCGGGGTCGGCCGATGCAGCGCAGGCGGCGCTCGCGCGCGCGGCGCTCACGCGTGCTCGCGTCGATGCGACGGACCTCGCCGAGCACCTGCGTCACGACGAGCCCGTCGTACGCGCCGCGCTGTTCGATCAGCTCGTGCGCGTCCCCGCGCCGGCGTTGCGTGGCGAGCTGCGAGCAGCGCTTGGTATCGAGGACGATGACCGCGCGCTCGCGCTTGGCATCGCTGCGCTGGCGATTGCAGGTGACGACAGTGGTATCGCGCGCGGTGCATCGCGTGCGGGGCTCGCGCGCGAAGTCGACGACGCGGTCCACACTGCGAAGCTGATGCTGCGCGGCGGAAGCGGCGACGCGATCCGCCGCGAGCTTGCACGCCTCTTGGCGCGTAACCCGAATTGGGCGATTGCGTTCGTGCGTGCGCGGCGCGGCGAGCTTGCCGACGACGTGCTCGATGCCGAGCTGCGCGCGGCGTTGACGGCGGCTGACCTGCGCGCGGGTGCGTTCGTCGTGATCGCGCGCGTCGGTCCACCGCTTAGCGTGCCGCTACTCGCGCAAGCGCTCGAGGCCGGTGATGCCGACGCCCTCGCCGCAATCGCCGAGCTCGATGCCGATGCCGCGACGCGCCTCGACCTCACGCCGTTCTCGCCGCTCGCACGGGCCGCGCTGGCGCGCGCGCTTACGGCTGCGCCAGCCGGCGCCGAGCTGCTCGCGACCCTCGTCGACGATAGCGATCCCGAGGTCGCGCACGCAGCGCTGCGCAGCGCTCTCGCGGTCGCGCGTGGTGGCGGCCACATCGCGCGCATCGAAGCGGCGCTCGATGTCGCGCTCGCCGCGCTCGATGCCCACCTCGATGCGCGCGACGCGCTCGATGCCCACGTCGATGCACGCGATGCGCGCGACGCGCTCGATCCGCGCGACGCACCGACGACGTGGTCGCCATGCGCGCGCCACGAGCTCGGGCTCGCGACCGCTCGCTGCGTCGCGCGCGTACTGTGGGCGACGGCCGTCGAAGCCGCCGCGGCAGGACGCGACCCTGCGCCGATCGCCGCGACTGCGCGGCATTTGATCGGCGGACGCGACGCTGATCGCAAGCGCGCGCTCGATGTCGTGCAGGAGCTGCAGGCGCGACCGGGCCTGCTCGCATCGATCGAGCGTTGGCTACGCGCGCCGGTTGGCGGCGATCCGAGCGCGCTCGCTGCGATCGGAACGTTCGATCCGTGGCTCGCGCGCCTCGGCGCGGGCGAGCTGCGCGATGTCGAGGCGATGCTTGCCGATCTTCGTCGTGCGCCGCTGTTCGCGACGATCGCCGGTCCCGCGCTCGCATCGCTCGCCGCGCACGCGAAGCGACGAACCGTCAGTGGCGATTTGTTTCGCGAAGGCGAATCCGGCGACACGATGTTCGTCGTGACGCGCGGAGTGCTTGTCGCGAAGCGCAGCGGCAGCGCCGACAGGCGCGTCGGTGCGGGCGAGGTCATCGGCGAGCTCGCGGTGCTCTCGCACGCGCCTCGCGTCACCACGATCACAGCCGATGGCAGTGCAGACGTGATCGCGATCGACCGCGGTGCATTTTCGGCTGCGACACGCCGCGCGCCCGAGCTCGTGCTCGGCCTCTCGGCGACGCTCGCGGGTTGGCTCGCGCCGAATCGTCCAGACGTCTTGTAGTCGGGATGTAACAGTTGTCCTCGGCGATTCTGACAAGCGTGTCGCGGCGATCATGAAAACCTAAGGTCACTGACGCGAGCGCGTGTGATCCGCTGCGACGTTCGTGTGGCGAGTGCATTGCAACGTCGTGCGGCATGCGATGGAGCCTTGTGATGATCGCGGTCGCGATCGCCGACGTTCATGCCGAGCCACGTGATCAAGGTTACGTCGAGGTCGGCGCAATGGCGGGCATTGGCTCGCGCGGTACGCCGCTATACGCCGGTATCGCGACGGCGGCCGTTGAAGGCGGCGTCCATTGGGTCGACGCATGGTGGCTGCGCGGGCTCGTTGGCTATTCGGTTGGCGCTGATTTCGAAGACACCGGCGATGCCACCATTTTCCAAGCGCGCGCCGGGCTCGAACACCGGAGCTGTAACGAGAGTGGCAATACATGCTTCTTGTGGATGCTCGATGTCGGCCTGCAACGAGCACGTTGGGAGGGGTTTGACTCAGCCATCGAAGACGACGGCACGGCGACCGGAGTCATCCTCGTGCCGAAGCTCGCGGTTGATCTCGGTGGCTCGGTCCGCGTACGTTTTGGTCTCGAAGTCTCCCCCGGCGTGTTTTACCGATCCGCCGGCGGCAGGCATTACTGGACCGGCGGGCTAAACGCGATCGATTTGACCCTCGGGCTCGCCTATCAGTGGTGACGACCGCTACCTCACGACGCGCGCGTGCGGAATGCGCGACGTCGGTCGCGCGACGAAGCGCGCCCAATTTGTCACCGCGTGCATCGCGAACATCCCGAGCACGCATGCGATCACGAGCAAGAACGGCGCGACACTCATCGACTGCGCGTTGACACGTCCACCGCCATACTGCAGCGCGGCTGCAAACTGCCTCGGCGGTTCGCTCGCCGTTAGCAGCGTGCTCGCAATCGCCGCGAGGCACAGCGCATGGCCGATCCACGTCAGAGGCGTCCACGGCTTGCGTCCGACGAGGTAACGCCCGGTTTGCACGAATACGACGGCACTCGCGACCGCGGTCAGCCACAGCGTGAGCGCCGCGAACCAGCGAAACGTGCCGACGGCGGCGGCCTCGAACGGCCGACTCCAACAACCCACGCCGCTATCGCACTCGGCAACACTCCACAGATCGATCGAGATCCGATTGCCGTGCGGCAGCCAGCCCGAGAACCAGTCGAGCACGAAAATGCTGACCACGGCGAGCGCCGCGAAGATCGTCAACGACGCGAGCACGAACGAATAGGTGACGTAGTCGAACTCGACCTCGAGCTCTGCGCAAACGGCACGCTGCTCACCACGCATCACTCCCAGTGTAGCGCGCGACTGCGATCAGCGCGCTGGCTTTTGCATGGGTCGACCGCCGTCGAAGAGCACCTTCCACGAAGCGTCGGATTGTTGGTGCCAAATCGTGACGTAACTGCTCTGCCAACTGTCGGCGGGGGTCGCACCGGTGTACGTCCCCTTGCCGATGGTGAACCCGAGGTCGCCGCGCTTGCCACTCGCGATCGGATCCCACGCGAGCTTGCCGCGGGTTAGCAGCGGCCGCATGAATTCGTCGATGCCGGCGCCTTCGATGCGTTGGCCGCGGCGGATCATCCCACCCTTCGGATCGAAGGCCGCGACCAAACCGTCGACGCCGCGCTTCGCGACATCGGCCGCGAACGCGCGGTCGGCAGCCTCGAGCTCGGGCGCCGGCTCGCGCTTCGCACGCTTGTACGTGACGGCGCCCGCGATGAGCGTGTCGCCCTCGCGTTTGAACGTGATGGTCTCGCCTTCGTGCGTGAACGAGGCGGACTGTTTGCCGAGCTGCACGTTCTCCTCGATCTGCTTCATGCCATCGGGAATCGCGAACAAGCGCAGCACGCCATCGGCGGAGCCCGTGCCGACGCCATCGTCGATCATCACGATGCCGAAGCTGCCTTGCGCGAGCGTGACGCTGTAGATCGCGCCGCCAGCGGCGATCCAATGCTGGCTGTTTTGATCGGTCTGCCAATCGCCGAGCGTCCAGCTGAGCGGCTCGAGCGCGGGGGTGAGCTCCGATGCCGGCGCGCGTACTTCGTCGGCGTGACATCCGAAAAGAGCAATGAGCAACAGGCGCATGATCAAAACTGGAAGTAGATGAAGGGCACGAGCTTCGCGTGACCGAGCTCGCGAAGCACGAGCGCGGCAACGGCAAGCACGGTACCTTGCGCCCACGCCGGAAGCGAGACGAAGCGGCCGCGCAGCCAGCGAAAGCTGCCATCGGCGAAGAAGTGGCACAGAAAGCCGACGACGAGCGCGGTCGTCACCATCGGCACGAGGTTCGCGTGATCGGTCTCGGCGGCGGCGATCTGGCGCAGCACCGCGAGCGCGTTGTCAAACGACGTCGCACGGAAGAATACCCACGCGAAGCACACATAATGGAATACGAGGAAGACCGCGACGCCGCGCTCGAGCATCGCGACAAGGCGTCGCTCGAGATCGACGCCACCGCGTTCGACCACGTCGGCGGCGAGCGAGAGCGCCCACGTCAGCACGGCGATCGGAATCCACGTCCAGCTCGGCCACGCCTGCAACGCGAACAAGAACGCGAGCGCGGAGCAGCACATGGCGAGACGCAACAGATCCGGCGCGCGACCGACGATCGGCGGCGCGACGACATCCGGCTCGCGCTCCTGGCCGAGCCACGCGGTGAGGACCGCCCACACGGGCATCACGTAGAGCCACGCGAGGGCGAGCTGCACCCACGCGGCGGAATCGGCGAGCAGCGTGCGATGCAGCGTGAAGCCGATCATCGCGAACACGGCGCACGTGGCGAAGAGCCGCCACGCGGCTGTGGCATCGCGCACCGTCGCGCGCTGGAAGTAGCGCGTGATCGCAAGCCCGAAGCCGTGCAGGCCGCCCCAGACGACGAATGCCCAGCTTGCACCATGCCACAGGCCGCCGAGCAGCATCGTCAGGATCAAATTCACGTAGGTCCGCCACGGCGCGCCGCGACTACCGCCGAGCGTGACGTAGAGGTAATCGCGCAGCCACGTCGACAGGCTAATGTGCCAGCGCCGCCAGAACTCCTGGATGTTCGCGCTGCGATACGGCGTGCGGAAGTTCTCCGGCAGCTTGAAGCCGAGCACGAGCGCCGAGCCGATCGCGATGTCGGAGTACGCCGAGAAATCGCAGTAGATCTGGAGCGCGTAGCCGTAGACGCCGACGAGCACCTCGAGGCCCGAGAAGCGATCCGGCGCTTCGAATACGCGATCGACGATCGCGATCGCGAGCGTGTCGGCGATCGCGATCTTCTTGAAGAGCCCGACGAGGATCCGGAACAACCCGTAGGTCGCCTTCTCCATCTCGAGCGCCGGCAAGCGATCGAGCTGCGGCATCAAGTCCTGCGCGCGCACGATCGGGCCGGCGACGAGCTGCGGGAAGAACAAGACGAACGTCGCGAACTTCACGACCGAGCGCGTAGCCGGCAGCTTCTTGCGATAGACGTCGATCGTGTACGAGAGCGATTGGAACGTGTGAAACGAGATGCCGGCCGGCAGGATCAGATCCATCCGGTCGACATCGAGCATGAGCACGTCGTGCGTGACGAAATCGGCGTACTTGAAGAAGAACAAGATGCCGAGGTTCGACACGAGACTGACGACGACGAGCGCCTTGCGCGCGCCCGGATGCTCGGTGTTCTCGATCCAGATGCCGAGGTAGTAGTCGAGCACGATCGTGCAGAGCAGCAGCGCGAGCAGGTAGCGATACGGGCCCGGCATCGCCGCCGCCCACGCTTGATAGAACAAGCTCGACGCGACGAACAGGATCACGATGCGACCGAGCGGACGGTGCTCCTCGCCATGCGCCGCGCCGATGCCGACGCCGAGCACCGCGAGCACGAGCACGTGACCATGGCCCGCGAACCACGCCGACGTTTCATCGAGCACGCCGCGCGACGCGGCGATGGCGACGGTCGCGCCGATTGCGGCCAAACACGCGACGATGCCGCGCGCGATCAGCTGCTGGCCGCGCGCGCTCGCGATCCATCCGACGTAGCGTCGCCCGAGGGCGATCGCGCCGCCGAGCACGACGGTACCCAGCGCCCACTGCAGCACGAGCTCGATCGACCAGTGCTGCCACGCCGGATCGTGGCCACCGGCCGTCGCGAGCCGATACACGACGCCGCCGAGCGGATCCCACAACGCGTTTGGATCCTTCGCGACGAGCAGAAACACGAGATCGCCGAGCAGCACCATGACGGCGGTGCGCGACCACCGCCCGAGCGGGCCGCTCTGCCGCGACAGCGCGTACAGAAAGAACACCGCGATGAGAAAGACCGGATAGTCCGGGTTCGAGAACAGCATCAGTTCCCGGCTTTGCTCGGCGGCAGACCGGTCCCCTGACGCCAGCGCGCGTAATCTGCGAGCAGCGCACTGCTCAGCGCATCGGCCCAGTGCTGATAGCCGATGTCGCTGAAGTGGACGTGATCTTTGTACGCGACGCGCGGCTCGGCGGTGACCCACTCGTGCATGCGATCAGCGCCGCCCATTGCCGCGAACGTGTCGAAGAACGCGACGTGATTGCGCACCGCCGCCGCGTGCTGGACCGCGATGATGTCTCGCAGCACTTGCGGCGTGCGCCATTCGCACTCGGGACTCACACCCGCATCCCCGTGCTTCGGTCGATCGCAGCTCTTGCCGCCTTCGCGCACGCCCACGTCGGGCGGGCCGAGGATCAAGATCGATGCACCGGGTGCCGCCGCGTGAATGCGCGCGATCATGTCGTCGTAGTACTTCGCGACGTCCTCGAGCACGAGATCCGGATCGTCGGCCTCGTTCGTGCCGTATTGCAGCACGACGAGCTTCGGATCGCGCGTCGCGAGCTGGTCGCCGATGATCGCCCAATCCCACGAGCGCAGGCTGCCGAGGCGCCGGCCGACGACGCCGAGCGACTCGACGATGACACCCGGCTTGAGCCGCTCGAGCACGACGCCGAATAGATCGACGACGCCGCCACCTGCGTGCTCGAGCGTCAGCTTGTGTGGCCCATCCTCGACGGGCACGACCTGACGCGCGGGATGCGGCGGCTCGATCGCCTGCGTCTTGGTCGCGAGCGTTTGCCACGCGCCCTCGTCGACGCGATAGCGAAGCTCGCCGTGATCGGGCGCCGCGTAATAGAGGATCTCGAACTGCGCGGTGGTCTTGCCCGCCGGGCAGTCCGCACAGGTCTCGACCCACAGCTGCGCGCCCTTGCGCTTGCCGAACACGCGCAGGCCTGCGATGCCGAACGGCTCGCTATCGCCGCGATGTCCGCCAACGGCGGCGCTCCACACGCCGCTGCGGCCGTACTTGATGTCGCGCTGGTAGTAGTGCTGCGTTGGTGCTTTGCCGGCGGCGACGAGCCCGCGCCCCGCGTCGCCAAAGCGATGCTGCAGCTCGATGCGTAGGTGTGATGTCATCGCGTCGCCGGCGGTGTGCGAATCGCCGAAGAACAACATCAGCGTGCGGCCGGTGATCTCGCTTTTCTCGGCGGCGGCAAACCCGGCGTAGAGCCCATCGAGACTGCCGGGCGGCGCATCCAAGAAACCGTACGCCTCGAGGCCGCCGTCATTCGTGTTGGCGTCGCCAACGGATGATGGCTTGGGCTGGGTCGTCTTTTGCGCGCGTTCGCCGTCGCAGCCCAGCACGAGAAACGCAACAACCAGACTACCGACTCGCATACTTCTTAGCGCCGGTGAGCAGAGCGTCGAAGACGGCATCGGCCATCTTGTTAGCGCCCGCCTCCGACAGGTGGATGAAGTCGCTGCTGACGAGGTGGCGCTTGTACCACTTCTCCGCCGAGCCCTTGCCGCCCATCCACGCGTACGTCGAGTAGAACGCGCAGCCTTGCGCGGCCGCGGCCTTGCGCTGCGCCTCGACGAGCACCGGCATCACCGGCCGCGATGCGTAGCCTGTATCGACGACCTCGGCCTGATCCGTTGGCGAGACGACGAGGCACGACGCGTTCGGCCGCGCCTTGCGAATCGGCGCGAGCAGCTTCTCGTAGTGCGACTGGTACTCCTTCATCGCGCTGTCTTTGGGATGCAGCCACTGCGCTTCATTCGCGCCGATCATGACCATGACGAGGTCCGCGTTGCGATGGGCGAGCTGCGCGGTCCAGTGATCGGGATCGTGCACGGCGAAGCTCTTCACATGGACGCTGATGATGCCGAGGTTATCGACGACCGCGCCGCGATCATTCTCGAGCTGCACGCCGAAGAGTCGCGTCTTGCCCTGGCCCTTGATCTCGAGCTTCGATGCGCCATTTGGCGCCGTGCCCGTGACCCATGCGGGCTGCTTCTTGTCGGAGGTCGTCACCGCTTTCGCGATCTCGACGCCGTCGGCCGACATGCTCGCGGTGCCACCATCGGGCTGCGCGAGGAAGTAGAGCTCGGCGCGCGTGAACGTGCCCTTGACGAGCTTGATCGATGCCTTGCCGCTGTTCGTCTCGACCGATGCGCCGCCGGGCCCGTAAAACCCATCCGGGTTGTGCGCCATCGAGATCGCCCACGACAAAAAGTTCTCGCCACCGCCGCGCGTGATCGCTGCGTGCTTGCAGAAGCGATGCGGCGCGAGCACGTAGACAAATCCGGGGCCGCCATCGCCGAGCTCGCCCTGTAGGCGCGCGCGCAACCGACCGGGCAATACGTCTGTCGCGACGACCGAGTCGCCAAACCACGACACGCGCAGCGGATGACCGAGCTTGCCTGCGCGCGCGGCGGCGACGGCGCGATAGAAGCCATCCATCGCCCAGCGCTTGCACGCGGTCTCGGTGCCGTCGAGGCAGACGTCGTCGAGTGCGGCGATGTCGTGACTGCCGGCAGGCGGCGGCGGGAGCTTCGCGATGAGATCATCGTCTTTGATCGGCTTCGCTGCCATCACGGCGGGCGTTGCGGCAGGTGCGGGGCTTGCTGCTTCGCGCTTTGTCGTCAACCGATCGGCGAGCGCCTGCACGCCGCCATCGAGCACGCACAAGGCCACCACAAGCACTGCGCAAAACCACAGCAATGCAGGCGCGATCGTCCAGCTCCGATCAGGCGCAGCCACCTTTATCGAAGGTAAACGAGGTGGCTGGGGAGTCAAGCCGGCGTAGGTCGGCGTTTGTCGTAGAACTGGGGATTCCGCGCCTCTCCGGATCGCGATTAGTATGCGGCCGTGCGGCCGGAGCTCGACGAAACACAGGCATTGCCTGGTTCGGACCGCGATGCTCCCGACAAAACAGCGACGTTGCCGCGACGCGACGACGCGCCGACACCAAGCGGCGACGTCGCGACCGGCACGCGACTCGGTCACTTTCGCGTCGATCGCTTGCTCGGTGCCGGCGGCATGGGTGAGGTCTATCTCGCAACCGATCTCGCACTCGATCGCCCCGTCGCGATCAAGGTGCTGCCCACGACGACGACGTCGGGCACCGCGCGCGAACGTTTGATCCGCGAGGCGCGCGCGCAGGCTCGCGTGCACCATCCGAACGTCGCGCACATTTACTTCATCGGCGAAGAAGCGGGTCGCTTGTACTTCGCGATGGAGTACGTCACCGGCAAGACGCTCGCGGAGCGACTCGCCGATGGACCCTTGCCCGTGCACGAGGCGCTCGAGATCATCCGCGCCGCGGTGCTCGGGTTGCGCGAAGCGCAGCGCTCGGGATTCACGCATCGCGACGTCAAGCCATCGAACCTGATGGTCGATTCGCACGGCGTCTTGAAGCTGCTCGACTTCGGCCTCGCATCGGGCGCGCCCGAGCGCGCGAGCGATGGGCCCGTCGCGCAAACGACGCTCGCCGGCACGCCGCTCTACATGGCGCCCGAACAAGCGCGCGGCGAGCCGATCGATTTTCGCGCGGATGTCTACGCGCTCGGCGCGACGCTGTTCCACCTCGTCGCGGGCCAACCGCCGTTCAAGGCCGACAGCGTCGACGAGCTGATCACGCTGCATGCATCGGCGGCGCGTCCGCCGCTGCCGCGCGGCCAAAATCCACGCACGGCGATCGCCGCGATCGATGGGCTCATCGCACGCATGATGGCGCTGTCGCCGGGCGCTCGCTTCACGAGCTACGACGACCTGTTGCAAGCGCTCGACATGGCATCGGCCGAGCACACGCGACCCGGCGGATTCTGGGTGCGCGGCATCGCCGCCGGGATCGACATGGCGCTCGTCTCGCTCGCGCAGGTTCTCGTCCAAGAGCCGATCATGGGTGGCGGCGATGTCAAAGGCGCGATCACGGTGCCGCTCATCGTGCTGTTCTGCACGCTGACGACCGCGCGCTGGGGGACAACGGCGGGCAAGGCGCTGTTCGAGCTCGAGGTCATCGCGGTCGCCACCTCGCGCAAACCGACGCTGTGGCAAGCGGCTCGTCGCGAGATCTTCGTGTTCGGCCCGCTCATCGCGATGGCGTGGCTCGGGGAAATCAACAAGTACTTCGGCGCGCCGATTCCGTATGACCTGCCGGGCATCTTCGCAGCTGTCGTTGTGTTCGCGATCCTCGCCAATCTCGCCTATTCGTCGCTGCGCGTGCCCGGCAAGCGCACGTTCTGGGACCGCCACGCGAAAACGATGGTGCGATATCGCACGAGCCGAAGACCCGGCCCGAGCAGCTGATCCACTGCTACCATTGGAGCCGCATGCGGTGGACGCTGCTCGCTGTGCTGGCGCTGGGCTGTGGCTCGTCTGCGTCGCGGCAGGGGTATTCCTCGACGTATTCGCCGACGCCGGAGCTTTCGCCCGCGTCGTACGATCCGAGCTCGACGGGGACCGTCGTCGACCGCGCGAGCGAGTTCGTGTTCGAGGGTGGCCGCATCGAGTTCGAGATGCGTCGCGATGGCATGCGCGTCGTCGAGCTCGCGCGAAATCGCTTCGCGGTGCCCATCGTCATGCATTGGACGTTCGATGCGCTCGAGAACCTCAGCGCGAGTGGCCCGCTGGCGGGTGTCGCGGTGCTGCCGTCGTCAGGCAAACCCAACGGTCAGGGCAGCTGGGTCGTCCTCACGAGCTACGAGGTTGACGACTACACGCGCACATTCAGCCGCGTGCGGCACATGCACGCGCGATTTGGCGACCCCGACGCGCGGCCCGAGCCGTACGCATATCGCCTGCCCTATCGCGCCGGTAAGACGTTCACGGTGCTGCAGGGCTTTCACGGCACCTTTTCGCATCGCGGCTCGAACGAATATGCGGTCGATTTCGACTGCCCGGTCGCCACGCAGGTCCTCGCCGCGCGCGGTGGCATCGTCGTCGCCGCGAATGCCGCGGCGCAGGCCTCGGGCACCACGCCCGATTTTCTCGAATACCGCAAGACAAACTTCGTGCTCGTGCTCCACGACGATGGGACACTCGGCGAATACATGCATTTGGCGCCCAGTGGCGTCCGTGTCGCCATCGGCCAACGCGTCGAGCGTGGTGATGAGCTGGCACTCTCGGGCAACACGGGCTTCTCATCGACGCCTCACCTCCACTTCCAGGTCATGACCGCCGCGACCGACGGCTATTCCGCGCTCTCATTCCCGTTCCAGATCGCGGTCACGTCGAGGCGCGTCGAGACGCCGGTCCAGGGACGCTCCTACGCAGGCTGGGAATGACGCACTGCTCGGCTTTTTTCGTGCGAACGTGTCCTCGAGTTGGTCGACGAGATTCCTAGTGATACGATGCGTTCGTGAGGTGCCCGGTCTGCAACACGCGGCCCGCAGAGGTTGGGGTCCTCTGCGAGGAGTGTCGCGACGAGCTGTCTAGCCCGATTCGTATCAGTCAGGAGCAAATCCTGACTCGACTGCGCAATCCGACGCGCGCGGTGCTGATCGACATCTGGGGTCGCGCGAATCAACTCGATGCGCACGCGAAGATCGGTCGCCAGGTCGATGACAACGGTATCGCGGTGCTCGAGCCGAGTGTGTCGCGCGCACACGCGGAGCTGAAGCTCGACAACAGTGTGTGGACCGTGCGCGACATGGGCTCGGCGAACGGCACGTATGTCGACGACAAGCTCGTCGAAGGCACCGTCACGCTCTCCTCGGGCGATCGCATCCGCTTCGGGCAGATCGGGTTCTACCTCGTCGACGACAGCGCGAAGCTGCCGCCGCCCAAGCAGAGCCGCACTGTCACGACGACGATCCAGCCGGCGAACATGCCGATGGATCGCAACGCCATGCGTGCGATGCGTACGGCCGAGGCCGCGCCCGAGAACGATTTTGAAGGCGAAGAGCGCACCGATGTCGGCCTGCCCGAGATGCGCTTCCGCATGCACGAGCCAACCGGTGGTGGTGGCGGCCTGATCGAAGTCGATGGCAAGCAAGTCCAGCTGACGACGACGCAGTTCGAGCTGATGGCGCTGATGATCAAACGCATGGCCTCCGAGGTTCACCAGCCCGAGCTCGTGCGCGGCTTCGTACGCAGCTCCGAGCTGATCGCGGATTTGTCGTGGGACACGCGCGAGCCAAGCGAAAATCACGTCAAACAGCTCGTGCGCCGCGTTCGTCGCGCGTTGATGAAGGCGGAAATCGGCGACTTGATCGAATCACGCCATCGATTCGGCTATCGCCTGCGCGCGATTCCGAAGACGAGCTAGTAGCTCGCGGTCGATAGCAGCTGGTCGCGCGCGTCGCGCGTAGCGATCGTGTCGAACGCAGACGAGTCGCTCGTCTTAATACGCGCTTCGCTCGCGCGATTCAGAGCAGAGCTCGTAGGTCGCAGTCAAACGCGTGCGCCTGAGCCGTTCGTGCGACCGCAACCGTCGATAGCAGCTGGGCGTTCCGACCGACGATCATGACCCACGTGGGTCATCGATTCGGTCGTCCTCGATAAGGCGTTCACGTGCGCGTGAGCTGTTCGTGCAACCGCGACACGTGCTAGCTGCGAGCTTGCGCACACGTGCGCACGAGCTGTTCGTGCGACGGCGGCCCTCGTTTGCTGGGCGTTCCGACCGACGATCATGACCCACGTGGGTCATCGATTCGGTCGTCCTCGATAAGGCGTTCACGTGCGCGTGAGCTGTTCGTGCAACTGCGACACGTGCTAGCTGCGAGCTTTGCGCGCACGTGTGCACGAGCTGTTCGTGCGACGGCGGCGCTCGTCCCGATGAGCGCAGTCGATGGCACCGGTCCGACCGACGATCATGACCCACGTGGGTCATCGATTCGGTCGTCCTCGATAAGGCGTTCACGTGCGCGTGAGCTGTTCGTGCAACCGCGACACGTGCTAGCTGCGAGCTT
>Ga0070698_100004590_pt1 | contig 15169 bp, 8 predicted proteins | sample KBSK1502metaG_FD_65477 | JGI IMG/M metagenome (GOLD analysis project Ga0070698, IMG submission 65477) | Corn, switchgrass and miscanthus rhizosphere microbial communities from Kellogg Biological Station, Michigan, USA - KBS K1-50-2 metaG | ecosystem: Host-associated > Plants > Roots >...
GGGATCCTCACATTGGCTGTCCAGGCATTGCCATCAAACTGTGACCACCACAAATCGTTCGAGCTATCACCCAGATGCACCATATGGAGCTGACCACCTAACACCGCCAAAGCTGGTGTTGCCTTGCTCGTCTGGTTGGGGATCCTCACATTGGCGGTCCACGCATTGCCATCAGACTGTGACCACCACAAATTGTTCGAGCTATCACCCAGATGCACCATATGCAGGCGACCATTGAACTCCGCCAAAGCTGGTGTTGCCTTGCTCGTCTGGTTGGGGATCCTCACATTGGCTGTCCAATCGCCACTGTACGAAGACCACCACAAATTATTCGAGCTCTCACCCAGATGCACCATATGCACCCGATGATTGAACTCCGCTAAAGCCGGAGTTGCTTTGCTCGTCTGGCCGGTCCCGGTTCCATACCAGATATTAGGGTAAAAAGCCTGGACTGCTGCAATGTCCCCTGCACTTAGACCATTGCGCTGTCCGATCGCCCGATTGGGATCTGGAGTAGGTGTGATTGTGTCCTGACTAGGGTCAATTGCAAAGTCATGCCGCCCATAATGCATGATTGAGTCATAGTCATATGGACCGCTATCATCACCATCTGATATGTGTTGACTGAAGTTGTCTTTCTGGTCATCTTGAATGTTGCTCCAATTGATTGTTACAAATTTATCCCGGTCTTCTCTGCTCTGTTCATGCCATAAGCCCACGACGTGTCCAATCTCATGGATGGCGGCCCCTCTACCACAATTGATCGCAAGATAGACAAATTGTTCACCACCCCGCCTACCCACTTGGGATGAGCAACCCCCACTCCCCTCTACTATTACATTGGGTGTCCAGCCATGGCCACCGGACTGTGACCACCACAAATTGTTCGAGCTATCACCCAGATGCACCATGTGCAGTCGACCATTGAACTCCGCCAAAGCCGGTGCTGCCTTGCTCGTCTGGTTGAAGAGTCTCACATTGACTGTCCAGGTATTGCCATCGAACCAAGACCACCACAAATTGTTCGAGCTATCACCCAGATGCACCATATGGAGCTGACCACCTAACTCCGCCAAAGCTGGTGTTGCCTTGCTCGTCTGGTTGGGGATCCTCACATTGGCTGTCCAGGCATTGCCATCAAACTGTGACCACCACAAATCGTTCGAGCTATCACCCAGATGCACCATGTGCAGTCGACCATTGAACACCGCCAAAGTCGGTGCTGCTTTGCTCGTCTGGTTGGGGATCCTCACATTGGCGGTCCAGGCATTGCCATCGAACTGTGACCACCAAATATCATTTGAGCTATCACCCAGATGCACCATATGCAGCCGACCACCTAACTCCGCCAAAGCTGGTGTTGCCTTGCTCGTCTGGTTGGGGATCCTCACATTGGCTGTCCAGGCATTGCCATCAAACTGTGACCACCAAATATCATTTGAGCTATCGCCCAGATGCACCATGTGCAGTCGACCATTGAACACCGCCAAAGCTGGTGTTGCCTTGCTCGTCTGGTTGGGAATCTTCACATTGTTTGTCCACGCGTTGCCATCAAACTGTAACTGTGACCACCACAAATTGTTCGAGCTATCACCCAGATGCACCATATGCAGGCGACCATTGAACTCCGCTAAAGCCGGAGTTGCTTTGCTCGCCTGGGCGGATGACTTGAAAGTAACGAAATCCAAAGTACGACTAGGAATAGGTGTTTCAAAACGAATAACCGTGTTTTGTTCCCAGTGTTGCATTGCCTCCATTACAAAATTGCTTACTTGTTGAGGAAGATTTGGATCTAGTTGAAATGGTATCCGACCATAGAGCCACCGATACTGATCCTCAGTCACAATTGCGTAAGCAATATCTGAGCCTGGTTCAGGAATCTCATCTACTTTACCCAAAATTATGTCGCCTTCAAAGATGGCTAAACCATCAATAGCATAATATTTGACTTCTTTTGGTAGCAATCGATTCCTAAAAACGAGCCCAGAACGAACTATTCCGGTAGCACCTGGTTTATACTCTTCACAAGACATGATATTCCTCCTCAGTGTAGGATAACGATAGAGGCCAGAACAATGACCTGGTCTTTACAATTAGAGAAATCGTGTCAAAATCATTATAGAAGTGTCTTCAGGAGAACATCGCGCGGGCCCAACAGTTCCACACACAACCCGGATTGCCGATTGGGTGCGCGAGCAATCTATATGTCACTTCGACACTCCGCATTTCATTACGCTTCCAAAGCATACGAAGATTTTCCGGACCATAATAACGAATTTCCTGTATGCGATATAATTTACAGAAATTAGGTGGTTTACATAATGCGGAAACCGATATAAAAACCGATATGAATTACAGCTAGAGCCATGCCCGAATCAAGCTACTTTGGAAAATGGTTACGCCACAAGCGCCGCTCGCTCGATCTGACGCAGAAAGCTTTTGCGGACCAAATCGGCTGCGCGGAAATCACTGTGCGCCGCATGGAAGCGGGCGAATACAAGCCCTCAAAAGAACTCGCGCTTGTGTTATTTGAAAAACTAGGGATTGCTGAACCAGAACGAACTCAATGGATTTCGTTTGCACGGGGATTATCAGACTTGCCTATCCAATCCATTTCTCAACCAAATGAGCCAAACTCAAATCTCCCCGTGCCACTATCTTCATTTATTGGCCGGGAAAAAGAACAAGCAGAGGTGATCAAGCTCATTAGCAAACATCGCTTGGTTGCGCTCATAGGCTCAGGCGGGGTTGGCAAAACTCGTTTGTCTATAAAAGTGGGTGAACAACTTCTAGAAAATTATCGCGATGGCGTTTGGTTGGTGGAACTGGCTTCTCTGAATGACCCCGCGCTTCTTCCACAAACTACTGCTTCCCTGTTTGGCCTAATAGCGCACTCTGATATCTCTCATATGGATCTGCTTGTCAACTTCCTGTGTACAAAATCTGCTCTGCTCATCCTTGATAACTGTGAACATCTTTTAGACGCATGTGCGCACCTGGCCGATACAATCTTGAAGAGTTGTCCACATTTGAAAATCCTGGTCACCAGCCGTGAGCCGTTGGAGATTACTGGAGAAGCCCTCTACCGTCTCTCATCGCTGGGACTGCCGTCCCTTCCATATCAGTTGGATACTTTGATGGATTTTGAATCGGTCCAGTTGTTCGAGGAGCGTGCCCAGCTCATTCAATTTGATTTTTCGCTCACACCAGAAAACGCTGCTTCTATTGTCCAAATCTGCCGCCATCTGGACGGTATTCCTCTGGCGCTTGAGCTGGCAGCCGCAAAAGTAGGAGTGCTTTCCGCAGCACAAATTGCCAGACAACTCGGAGAGAACTTGAACGTGCTGGCCGGAGGATCCCGAATGGCATTACCGCGTCATCAAACGCTCCGCGCCTCCATGAATTGGAGCTGGAGCTTACTCACAAAAGCCGAACAGCGGTCGATGAGGCAACTTTCCGTGTTTGCAGGCGGCTGGACGCTGGAATCGGCAGGATCAATTTGCGATGGGAATGTTTTGGATCTACTAAATTCTTTGGTGACCAAATCATTGATTGTGAGGAATCAAGGAACGGAAAAGAATGTACGTTATTCTTTTCATGAGACCATTCGCCAATACGTGCGTGAGAAACTGTCAGAAAGTGGGGAGAGTGAAGTGGTGCGCGGGCGACATCTGGACTTTTTTCTTGCGCTGTCTGTCCAATTCGAAAGGGAGGTGCACGGCGCGCAAATGTCAAACTGGCTGAAGAGTGTGGATGCCGAATACGACAATCTGCGCCAGGCAATGAAATGGGCTGCAGAATCTGGTCAAGCGCCGCTTGGCTTACGCTTGGGTTACGCCTTGCACTATTTCTGGTTATCCCGTGGTTATTGGAGTGTCGGGAGAGAAGCATTGGAACAGCTGCTGGCTTGCCCGGAAGCAGCCGAGCACACGATCGTTCGAGCAGATGCCCTCAACTTGGCTGGGGATTTGGCCACCCAGCAGGGAGATTTAATGGCAGCTCGGCCATTGCTCGAGGAAAGCAGATCCATCGGACTGGAACTTGGGGAAGAAGGCAAATCGAGCCTTGGCTGGTCTACGATGCTTCTTGGGCAAAGCTGGATCGATCACGACCCGGCGCGAGCACAGCAGAACCTTGATCAGAGCATAATCCTCCTGCGTGAGGCGGGCGAGACATGGCGTCTTGCAATTGCAGTTCTTGTTCGAGGCAATCTGGCAGAAAGCCAGGGAGAGTTGCTGCAGGCGCGCCAACTGTTCAGCGAGAGCCTAGCGATCCTGCGAAACATCCGCGATAAATTGACCTCTGTTATTCCAAGCGGAGCTCTTGGGCGCATCTTTTACGATCTGGGCGATTACGCGGCTGCGTCCCCCCATCTCCATGATGCCTTGGATTTATATCGTGGCATAGACGACAAAGAGTACACCCCCGGTACTCTGGCAGACCTGGGATCAATTGCTTTGCTTCAAGGGAACGTTGCGCAAGCCATAGCGTATTTTGAGGAGAGCCTCGCAAGAACCCGCGAGCTTATGAATAAACGAGATATCGCCAATGTGCTGTCTAAGCTAGGAATCGCGCTCTGTCACCATGGGGAAGTTGCTCGCGCAATGGCTCTCCTCCAAGAAGGCCTCGAATTGAGTCAGGCAATTGGCAACACATATTCGACGGCTGCCTGCCTTATAGGACTGGCGAGTCTCCAGCAGCAGTCTCGCCGGGCGGCGCAGATGTTAACTGCCGCGCAAGCTGCATTTGAACGAAGCGCTGGGTTTATCGATCCTCTCTACCGCATGGAACAGGCACGCGCTGAAAATAAGATTCGGGAGGTATTGAACGCGCGGGATTTTGAAAAATACTCGGAAGAAGGTCGTGCCATGACAGTAGAACGAGCAGTCGCCTTTGCATTGGAGACATCAGAGGGGATATAAAATGACAAATGCTCATCTGCACTAACCAGCTTGGCTACATCGATTGAAAAGCGTACGGTCTTTCGTCCATAACTTACTGATAGAAGCGAGTCCGGGAAGTGGAAAGACGCTGTTGGCTCGTACGCTGCCTGGTTTCCTGCTGTAGATGAGCATCGAAGAATCACTGGATGTCACCCGCATATACTCGGTGGCGGACAGTGAGTCGATAGGTGAGTTTGCGACTTGCCGAAAAAGAATCAAATGTGGGCAAGCGATACACAACCACTTCAGGTAGAAGAGAGTAGAGTTGTAGGTGATACTCTACCATCTTCGACTAACTTCGGTTATAATTAGAACTATAGTTCTATATTAACAGAGAAAGGAATGGTCTTATGTCCAGAACTGGCAGGCGCCATCGGGTGCACGCTGTGTTGGGTGCGCTCTATTTTGAAAGCCGTATCTGACCTCTAGCACTATTTTGTCTTCCAACGATTACACTGATTAATGCCGCGAGATTGTTGATTGCCTCAGCTTTATCAGCTCTCGTTGCTGATCGATCAAATTTCTGAAATAGGGGCGCACTAATTCCTTGGTCAAGATATTGCAGATTCTATAAAAGTTCGTGCTTTCCGATTGAAGCCCAATTGGCCGAAACTTGTGCAAAAACACAGTGACATCATCCCAATTAGGCAATTTTGTGGAAACCGTCCCAGAACTCTGCCCCAAATTGATATTCATCTCAGCAGGCATACCATCCCTTACATATTTAGTCTTTAGCAATTCCTCAGCGTATCCAAGGAATTCATTGAGCAAATTCCATTCTTCTTCGTGAAAACTTCCCTTCTGCGTGACGGTTTCTTCATCGTTGATCGTGAGTGTTAATTCATATTCGTAAGCCAAATTAAATCCAATCTACGGACGAAGCACCCAACGGCTTGCGTTACTGGCGGCTGGCGAGAAAAAAGTTCAGAAACGGGAACCTCTCACAGCTCAGAAAAAAGCGAAAAACGCGGGGCCTGCCAGCCGTCCAGTGCACCCTAGAATGATGGCAAGCGATCATTTTCCACAAGAGAACGTCTTGCAGTCGGGACAGAGGATCGCCGAAAAGTGCAGATCTGCGAAGAAAAAGACGCATTTTGGGTCATTTCTGGGCGCCGTTCTGAGAACGCATTGTTAGGCCACCTTCGGCATTTGCGCTAGTCTCGCGCTGAATACCAGTTCAACACTTGCAAGGCGCGCAGGGTATTCCAGCGGCTGGGTGAGCCTTCGGTTATGCCGGGTTCGGCGATGACTTCATCGGGGTGCATTATCCCCAGCGCCCAGCGACCGTCCGTATCGCGCTTGGAGGCAACGATCTCAATGGCTTCGGCCATGCGCGGGTCTGGTGCCACGCCGGCGTTGCGCAAATACAACAGCCCGCGCAGAATGTCGTAGTGCCAGCCAGCGGGGTAAGAGAATTGCGTCCAGACAGGGCCGCCTTTGCGGTCATGCTCGATGGGTTCGCCGGTCGATAGCTGCTTGAAGAGATGGCGTGAGAGCAGGTACGCCTGCCCGCGCTCACGTGCTGCCTTTGCGGCAGGCGAGCCGCCAGTGGCGCGCTCGAATTCCAGCAGACCTTCGAGGACGTTGATCGTAGTGTGGAAGGAGCCGCGCGTGGAGCCGATTTCTTGATCGCAATTCCAGCCGCCATCTGTCATCTGTTCGCCCAGCAGCCGGTCTACCAAAGGGTGCATGTCCACCCCAAAATACGCGCCCACGGTTACAACGCGACCATTGATGCAGGGCTCCACTTCGCCGGCGAAGAAAGGCTTGTGCCACCAGCTGATGTCTTCGTCTTTTGGCAACTCATCCTGAGTAATATTCATTAGCCATTTGACGTTCTCTCGGACTCGGCCCACAGCGTGCCTGGCGTGCTCACTGGCCGGGTCGAGCCCCATGTCATGCAACAACAATAATGTTCGCAGGGTGGGCCATTCGGGAAAGCGGGGGTCTGCGGGCCAGGTGCCATCCTCGGATTGAGCCGCGAGAAGTGTAGCGCCCCAGCCGTCGGTGGCGATCTTGGCGCGCTCGGCCGCAATTTCCTCGTCGGATGCATCGGTCAAGTCTCGCATCGCCTGCCAGCGGATCGAAGGGTCAGAATCAAGCAGCCACTGTATAGCCGATCTCTTTGGCTTCGGGGTTTGCCATGTGGGTGGATTGGTTGTCATCTGTTGGTTCTCCTATTACGCTGTTGGTGGCCTAACGGTGTGCGTTACAAGCGGCTGAGGCGAAGAAGGGTCATTAACGGAAAACTCTTGATAATAGCCGAAATTGTGTAAATGGCTCTGAAACAAAATTTGTATCGAATCCATCTTAGATTATTGCCTTGCCGCCATAGTTACATGAGTTGGTTAAGATCATTTAGGTTCTCTTGTAGCATGCACTAACCTTCCTGACGATAGTGTTTTGCATTCAAGCGCGGTTGAGAGCCGTCTAGATCCGTAATGCCGTAGCTGTCAGCAAGATCGCTAACGTCTAGGAGTTTCCCTGTAAAACGCAGGGCATCAGCATCACTCGCTAACGCGGCGATGCCTCGGGCAGCGTAGTGTGGTGTCTCGGTCTGTCCTTCGAGCTCATCCATCGTGTGATGAGTAAACATGATCTCAGTCCGCATCCACCCTGGAGCAATCGCAATCACTGGAATGCCCTTATCTTTGAGGTGATAGCCTAGTGTGTATACCAAACGATTTTTAGCAGCTTTGCTGGCTTCATAAGGTAGCCACATTGGCGGTTCAGCGGTGTGCCAAGTGGTGGTGATAATGAGTCCTTTTTGGAGGGGACCCATCAGATATTTGAGCACTAACAGGCTGGTAATATAATCTGAGTATGCACCTGCTAAAAGCATATGTTTGAACTGTTCCAGTGGCTCATCCCAGACGTTCTCACCTGACTGCGACTCGTCATGTGCATCATGCCCACCCCACGCATTATTCACGAGGATATCCAGCTTGTCGTGGTGTTTTGCAATGTAGTCGACAAGCGTCTTTACCGATGCAGGATCGGTATGGTCACACACGATGGCCTCAGCCCTACCTCCCGCTTCGTGGATCGCATCGACTGTGTCATCAATCGTTGTAGCAGGTAACTTGCTCTGGGTACTATGACCACGTGTGCTCCGAGCTGAACAAATGACATGTGCACCAGCCTGAGCAAGTTCCAGAGCAACCGCTTTGCCGAGACCTCTAGAAGCACCTGTTACCAGCGCAATTTTGCCCGTTAATGTCTGTACCTTGTTCATGGATTCCTTTACTTCTTTATCTTGACTAATCAGGAATTCTCAAAGATGGCGCAAATTGTACTTAAGTTCAATTGTGTATGGAGTGTGAATACTGGAGGAGTCAAGTTGCGGGTCAACAGGGCACAAACCGCGCGGATGATTTCATCGAGGTCGGTCAACCATAGTCGCGCCGTCTGGGGAGAAATCAACATCGCGCACCTCCTGACCAGTTTGCACATGCCCCAAGCGAGGCGTTCAAGCGCGTGGTATAGGAGATATGATTTATTCGTAAAGTGTCTTATATCCAGCTTCACCCCGGATCGGCTCAAAATCTGGGTCCTGACGCGACCATTCCGTCAAAGCAGGATTTAATTTTAGTGCCACCCGAAGTTCGTTGATAGCTGTTTCCTTATCTCCTAAAAGGGAAAAACTACAAGCATTATTGTAGCGGATTGTCCCCTGCCAATCGGGACTATCGTCCAGGCTGGTGAGCTGTCCGGTCATTTCCCGATACATTTCAGCCGCACGTGCGGGATATCCTCTTTTTATGTGCCATTCGGACAGATGGATAACTGGATGGGTGTAAATGTTCCCGACGATTTCCCTCCACAAGGCTCTACCTTGCTCCCAAGGGTAGAAATCGTGGCGCTGCAGGTCATCTTCACTTAGCGACGCTATTGCTTCTCCCATGCGCTTCATACCGGCGTCGACAAGGGTATCAACAGCCTCCCAGGATTGATCCTTGTATCGAGAATACACTTCATCATTGATTTGATCATCATCTGGCTGGGTCGGGGTTTTTCCTGCCAGCACAGCCAGTACATCTTCAGCGTGATGCTTTCGCCAATAGGCATTATGCGCAATGCAATCCTTGGCTGTCCAATTTTCAAAGGTTCCGTCTACGTTGCGTTCTTGGTCCGATAAGGTAGCAATGAATTCCTTTTCAACCTGATAGCCCTTTTGGAGCAATTCGGTAAGTTCTCTCTTCATCGTTTGTTCCTTTCCTGTACGCATTACATGCCACGATAGAGGCGATCCTCAAATTCAAATAGCATAGATTAAGTTGGCAGGCACAATGGACGAGACGGATAATACCATAGAATAGAACATTCGTTCAGATATGATTACAAGGCCCACGAAATATTCACCGCGCTACTACTCGAGATTATGACTATGGAAAGAGCGGTACGGTATTTGAGAGATCCTCCCCAAGCACACATCACTAGCTTGGGGAGGAAGTGCTTCATGCCTGAAGCCCTAAACCATGTTCAAATCCATTATATGCATTTCGTTGGTGCATAAACTCTACTCGCTTTACTAAAGCTCTTGAATCTCGGTTATAAATCAGAACTAAAGGTCTATATTCACATAGAAAGGTATGGTGTTTTGTACATTATGTCCAAATGAAGTGTGCGCCTAGCGTCGTGCATTACCTATCCATGGCAGAAGTTTGTTGAACTATCATCTGTCTACATGAACTGACTCCGATACTCTAGACTGTCCACTAAATTTATCCGCCCAGAATTACCCATGCCGTTAGTTCAGTACAGTTTCCCGTGGTCTATTTTATGACTGCTAATTATGGGGAGGTTTCAACAGCGAAATGTCTGGCTTTTTGACTATAGTGTAAGTATGGCTCACCTGTTTTTGATGTCTAAGAATTGAGCAAAAAGTGTGACCAGGGTGATATTTTTAGTCACTATTCCCCCAGTATTTGATGAAAGCAGGATGGGGATTCGCCTGGGCGGTGGCTGTGATCATAATGCGATACTACCACCACTTTTAAACAAAGACATATATCGCAAATTAATTTTAAGCAAGCGTTTGAGCCTACTGTTCTTACTGCAACTCTTTTAACGCGAATGAAATAGCTTCCTCAAGGTTCATCTGCCTGCCTGATTGCCATGCAGCAGTGTATGCTTCATCGCCTAACACAGAGCAGGCAGTCATGATAGATTTCTCAATTTCATTCCGAAAGACAGGGGGCCATAATTTCTTCTGAATTTCAGGCTCGATCACCTCAGCAATACCAAGTAAGTGTACAAATTTCTCAGATGAGCCCTGGGCCTCCACTAACTTGCCAATTTGAATCAGGGTAAGAGAAATACTTTCTTCATCCCTTATTTGGTAAGCTAATTGCAGACTTTGAGCAAAAAAGGATCGAGCTTTGAGATAATTTCTTAGAAGAAGCTCAGTGAGGCCAAGGTGTCGAAGCGATCGGGCCACACTTCGCTGATTGCCCATTTTGCGATTTATTTCCAGTGATTCTTCGAATAAAGACTTGCCTTCTTCATAACCTCCATCTTGAATCAATAGTTGTCCCAAGCATTCAAGCAACCAAGATGTCACAGGTTTGCTATTCACTACCTTTTCAATTTGCAGAGCTTTCCGGTATAGCTCTATTGCTCTCTTGTAGCTCCCTTGTTGTTCGGCTAATCCTCCCATTAAATAAAGCGTCCAAGCACTGCCCTCTTGATCACCAATCTCTTTGAAGATCTGGAGGCTTTCTTGATAGAATTTCTGAGCCAGTTCAAGATTTCCTTGGATCTCGGTCGTGGTGCCTAACTGGCTTAGTACAAAACCAACTCCCCAATGATTTCCTGCCTGCTTAAATAGACTCATGCTTTCATTCAAAAGTTGAATTGCTTGATCATAATCGGACTCTTCTGTGGCAATTGATCCCAAAGTAATAAATGGAACTGCTATTCCTACTTTATCTCCCAGCTCCTGATATAAGGCAACACTCTTTTCAGCTAGTTCCCTTTTTTGTTCGGGGTAGCCTAATAGGCCTGCTAACCATCCTGCCCCGGCGAGCAGCTTGCCACGGATTGAAGTTTTATCTCCTGAACTAACCTCAAGCATTATTCTTAGCCATTTGTATCCTTCGCTAAGTTGACCGCTGATATCCCAAAACCACCATAAGGCTCCTGCTAATTGCTGACCAGCAATTACATCTCCTGGCAACGACCAGTCTAGCGCGGCGTGCAGATTTGCGTTCTCATCGTCCAGCTTTTGTAACCATTCTATCTGATCGGGGCGATATAGCTCTGGTTCAGCTCTTTGCGCCAGCTTGAGAAAATAATCAAGATGCCGGGCGTGAACGTGCTCGCCTTCACCACTTTCAGCCAGCTTCTCCCCCGCATATTGGCGAATGGTTTCCAGCAAATAATAACGAGCCTCAGTTCTATGTTCGTGGTCAACAGTCACCAAGGATTTGTCAACGAGATTAGCTAACAAATCGAGCACATCCGGACTCTCATATATAGCTTCTGCGGCATCGAGATTCCAGCCACCTGCAAACACAGAGAGGCGTCGAAATACGATTCGTTCTTCTTCTCCTAGCAGGTTGTAACTCCAATCAATTGCTCCTCTTAATGTCTGATGACGCGGCAGAACTGTACGGCTTCCACCTGTCAGCAAGCGAAAGGCATCATCCAAGCGTGATGCGATTTGTTTCAATTTGAGAATCTTCACCCGTGAAGCCGCCAGTTCAATCGCCAGCGGGATCCCATTTAATCGCTGGCAGATTTGAGCAATAATTCGAGCATTAGATTGTGTCAATTCAAAACTGGATAACGTCGCGGTTGCACGTTCAATGAACAACTTCACGGCTTCCGATTCTTCTATCGCGTGCATGTCACCTTCTAAGTGAGGTAAAGAAAGCGAAGGCACGCGATACGTATTCTCTCCATCAATACCCAATGCCTGACGACTACTTGCAATCATTCGCAAATCTGGGCAGGCATGGACAAGCGAATTGCAAAGCTGTGCACAAGCGTCGATGAGATGCTCGCAGTTGTCCAACACCAACAGGATTTTCTTTGACTTTAAATATTCCGTTAGCACATTCAAGGCAGGCACGTTTCCCTGTGGTGTTATGTCCAGCACAGCACAGACAGCTTGCGTCACAAGTGCCGGATCCGTGATGGGTGCGAGCTCCACCAGCCAAACGCCATGAGGATACTCATCTAGTAATTCTGATACAACTTGGATGGAGAGCCGCGTCTTTCCAACACCGCCAGAGCCGGTCAGTGTGACCAGACGGTTTGTCTTCAGTCTCTTCTTAATTTGCTCCACTTCTTTTTCCCGTCCGATAAACGACGTTAACTGTAACGGCAGGTTGCTGGGGATCTCGGTCAGTGACTGAAGGGGAGGGAAATCTTTCTGCAGACCCGGTCCAATTATCTGCCAGAGCCGCTCAGGTTCTTGCAAACCCTTCAAACGGTGCTCCTTCATGTCTCGGAGGGAAATTCCACCTGGAAGTTCGTTATGAAGTAGTTCAGCACTTGTATTCGATAATAAGACTTGTCCCCCATAGGCAACTGACATGACCCGTTGGACTTTTGCCATAGTCAGATAACCGCGATAATCACTGCCTGTGTGTTCAGCAGATCCAGTATGCAGCCCCATGCGGACTTTGATCGGTGCCTCTCCCCACTCTTCATGCTTCAATTTGAGCTGCACATCCACGGCAGCACGAAGGCCATCACTGGCAGTATAGAAAGCCACACAAAAACCATCTCCAATGATCTGGAACACATAGCCCTTGTGAACTTCCATGGCAGACTGCAAAATTGTGTGATGACGTCGCCGTAGATTTTCCCATGCATCGGGATGGTTTTGGGCGAGCTTAGTCGAGCCTTCGATGTCCGTGAACAGGAAAGTGACAGTACCAGATGGGTATGAACTCATACGATATTCTCCAGACTGGTCAATGTTTAAGCAGGAAATTAGCTAAGTTTTATCAGATTTTCCCCGTTTTTCCAACAGAAATATTTATTTTGATTGTTCAATAAAAATTGCCCTCAAAACAAGCCTTGCCGTTAATTCAATTGTGTATGGAGTATGAGTACTTAGTGAACGCGATATTAGGCCGGGCTTGGGCGGTGGTCATGGGGTGATGATACCATCATGATAATATAAGTAAATGATTAGGTAAGCACTCTATAGCTTCTTGGATTCATGATGTGAGATCATGCATCACCCAGGCAAGGCCTTCGCTTGAAAGCAAGAGGAGTTCTGGATGAGTAAAAAATTTAACTACGGCGTGTATGGTCTAGGTCGCATCGGTAAGGTCCATGCTAGGATCGTGAAGGAACAGGGACAACAAATTGTGGCCATCGGCGATGATGTACAGGCGGCGGTTGTGGCAGCCCAAAATGAGCTTGACGTCGGATTGGTAAACACGTTTAATGATCCTTCTGAAATGATCCGTCGCATGGCTGGTGAAATTGACGCCATGATCATCGCCTCACACACGAAAGACCATGCCCGGCATGCCCTGCCGTTTGTGCAGGCGCACATTCCGATTTATCTCGAAAAGCCCTTGACTGATAACCTTAGAGAAGCATTTAGCTTCGTTGAAGATATCGGCCGCGATGCGCATCGAATTCAGATTGGTTTACAACGCAGATATGATCCTGCGCTTTTATATACAAAAGAATTGCTCAAATCCGGATTAATTGGTGAGATTCGCGAAATCCGTTGTATCCTCCGCGACCAGTTCTCACCACCACCGACTTATAGTAGCAGAGGGTTAATCATCGATATGGGCATTCATGTCGCTGACGAAGCGATCTTCTTCCTTGAGGAGTTTCCCAACCAAGCCTGGGCGAGTGTACACCGTACCAAAGCCTATGACAGCCCAATTGATGAAGGGGGCGACACGGCTTTCGTCACCTTCACCACCCCGTCGAATGTGTTGGGTCGACTGGACCTTAGCCGGACCCATTCCTCGGGTTACAATAATGAAACCTATATTATTGGCACCACTGGTACCATCCACACAGGCCGCTTTGCAGGTTATCCAGGTCCCGTTCATGTCGAGGTATGGCAGCAAAATGGCACAAAGCATCCTGATTCCGCAACCTTTGAGATGACCTACCTAAACGGGGATTTTCCCGAATTTTTACCACGCTTTGCCACCGCCTATCGCCATGCTCACCAGCAGTTCCGCGAAGCTATAGAGAATGGGATTGCATTTACCGTAACTCAAAATGAGGTGTTGGATGCGCAGGTTTTCGTCGAGGGTGCCCACCGCTCTGCCCAGAATAATGGCGCACACTATCGGTTACAGCGATTTGACAATTTACAAGAATATAAAATTGCCTGCCTCGCCAACGGCCTACTGGCGGATTGATGATGTTTTTTTGCCACCAAGCTGCGCAGATACGAAGTTTCTCTTTGTGATTTCGCAATCGATTCATCCTAAACCTTCCCATTGAAAGATTACGTTAGCTAGGGATCAATTGCCTTAAACAAACCTTGTGGATAGTTCGATGGATCATTGCTGATGTCTATTTGATAAAGGTCAAATTATAGAGAAATATCAACAGAAAAATGTATGGCTTTTTGTCCATGCCATATTAAGACGAAGAATAATTTAAGGCAAGAAAAAAGGTTTCCGGTTATAATTAGAACTATAGTTCTATATTCACGCTGAAAGGAATGGTCTTATGTCCAAACGAAATGTTGTCCATATTGAGATTCCTGCGAATGATGTTGCGGCTGCAAGGAAGTTCTATGAGGAACTGTTTGGCTGGAAAATGGAACATGCACCCGAGTTTGATTACACCATGTGGTCAGATGGCGGTGGCTACGGCGGCGGTTTCAACAAAGTCTCCGATGATACGCCTGCAGGCGAGGTGTTGGTCTACATTGACAGTGAAGATATCGACGCAGATTTGAAAAAGGCGGAAAAACTGGGTGGCACTGTTGTCACGCCGAAAATGGAAATTCCAGGCACAGGTTGGTTTGGTGTATTCAAAGATCCCACGGGGAATAAGGTGGCTCTTTATACTAGTGTGAATCCTCAATTCAACAAATAATTGACTCTGTGTGATGTCCTGCAGGTTTTATTCATAAGTCTGCAGGACATTTAGTTTGATGATAATTTCAGAAATCCCTGCTTGACGCGCCTATATCGTGGTGGTATCCTTGCGCCCAATGTTTATCCTTGACACCAACACCAAAGATAATAATACTGTCACTCATTTTGTGACGGGACGTTGGT
>Ga0070698_100004592_pt1 | contig 15167 bp, 13 predicted proteins | sample KBSK1502metaG_FD_65477 | JGI IMG/M metagenome (GOLD analysis project Ga0070698, IMG submission 65477) | Corn, switchgrass and miscanthus rhizosphere microbial communities from Kellogg Biological Station, Michigan, USA - KBS K1-50-2 metaG | ecosystem: Host-associated > Plants > Roots >...
AGTGTGTGCCTGCGCATCCAGCCTAGCGAGAAGGTTACGGTCATCACCGACGAAGCGACCAAGGAGATTGCCGCCAGCGTTGCGCGTGAAATCGAAAACGTGGGCGCGCCGTATCGGGCATGGGTGCTGGAGGAGCTGGCGCCCCGGCCGCTAACCGCGTTGCCGCAAGAAATCATTGAAGACCTTGAGACCAGCCAAGTAAGCATTTTTGCGGTGCAGGCGCAGACCGACGAGCTGCGCTCGCGCATGCAAATGACCGACGTGGTGAACCGGCGCAAGATTCGCCACGCCCACATGGTCAACATCAATCGCCAGATCATGCTGGAAGGAATGCGCGCGGATTTCCACGCGATTGACCAATTGAGTCAACGTTTGGTCGAACGCGCGCGACAAGCCGAGCGCATCACTTGCGAAACACCCCACGGCACGAAGTTTGAAGCTGAGCTCTCGCCGAAGCTAAAATGGCTCAAGACCAGCGGCATTATAACCAAAGCAAAATGGGGCAATCTGCCGGGCGGCGAAATTTTCACCGCGCCGGCAAACACCAATGGCACGTTCGTGGTTGACGGAGTGGTTGGCGATTATCTTTGCGAACGCTACGGAGATCTGGAGTCGAACCCGCTCATCATCGAAGTTAAGAACAATCGGATTGTCGATCTTCGGTGTGAGAATAAGGAGTTACTGGAGGAATTTCGCGCTTACACCAGCACCGACGAAAACAGCAACCGCGTGGGCGAATTCGCCATCGGCACGAACACGGCTTGCACGCGCGTCATCGGACACATTTTGCAGGACGAAAAAATTCCCGGCGTCCACATCGCCTTCGGTCACCCTTATTCTAGGCACACCGGCGCGAACTGGGCTTCGCAAACGCACATCGACTGCGTCGGCCGCGACTTCGACATCTGGTTCGACGGCGAACGGGTGATGCGAGATGGAAAGTTTCTGGTTTGAGGTGGATCGAGCAGTCCCTTGCTCGATGCTGAAATTTAGCGGCGCAGCCCGCACTACTTTGGCATCGGCCGCGGAGCGGACGATCCACCTAATCGTCGAATTGATTTCGCTGGCGCGAATTGCCTCAAGGCAGGACAAATAGTCGGACGGCTCGGAGAGCCATCCCAACCTAGAAATGCATTCAGAGCTCCGCGCACGATTTAACGCCGATTTCACGCCTGAAAAATACGCTGCGCTCTTGCGATGCGTGAATGAGGGCACAAAATGGCCGGCGGATTTTCGAATTTCGGAAACGCCGATTTTTCTGACGCGCGAATTTACCGATGAAGCAATTTACGCGGCGAACCAAATCGCAGCCCAAACCCAAACGCCCGAATTCGCGATGCACGCGTCAGCCGCGATTCCGCCGGGTTTTGAGGTGCCTAACGAATCGAAGCACCCTGAGTTTCTAATTGTCGATCTGGCCGTCTGCGAAGAAGGCCATCGGCTCACGCCGAGGCTGATCGAGCTCCAGGCGTTTCCGAGCTTGTTCGCCTTTCAGTTCTTATTGCTCGGCTGCATGCGCAAAGCGTTTCCAGCGGTCCCGCGAAACTGGACCTCGTCGTTCGGGGGAATCAAAGACGAGCAGTACATCGACATCTTGCGTCGAACAATCTTGGCCGATTCAAAACCCGAGAACGTGATTTTACTCGAGATCGAACCGGAGAAACAAAAAACGCGGATCGATTTCTCCGCGACCGAGGCGCTGCTGGGGATTCGACCTGTTTGCGTAACGAAAATCAGAAAACGCGGACGAGAGTTATTTTATGATCGCGACGGATCCAACACGCGCATCGAGCGCATCTATAATCGCGTCATCTTCGATGAGCTCGCGCGCCGTCCCGATCTCAAAATGCAATTTAGTTTCCAGGACGAACTCAAGGTGACCTGGGTCGCGCATCCGAATTGGTATTACCGGATCAGCAAACATTCGTTGCCGTTCATCAAGACAGCGCACACGTCGCCGGCATTTTTTGCAGACGAATTTCCCGCCTTCGCCAAGGCTACGGCGGGCGGGCCGGCGGCCGAAGAGATCGAAAGTTATGTGCTGAAACCGCTCTATTCGTTCGCGGGGCTAGGCGTCGATATGGAACCGACGCGCGAAAAAATCGCGTCGTTGAAAAACCCGCATCAGTGGATGCTGCAAAAGAAAGTCGAGTACGCCTCGTTTGTCTCGACGCCAGACGGACCAAAATCGAAAGCTGAGTTGCGAATGATGTTCGCTTGGTCGGAAAAGGACGAGCCGGTGCTGCTCAATAATCTTGTCCGGATGAGTCAGGGCAAAATGATGGGCGTCGATTTCAACAAAGACAAAAGCTGGGTCGGCTCCAGTATTGCCTTGCACGACCAATAACGCGCAACAGGGCTACTCTAGATCACGCGGGTCTTGATGTTGATTTCGGAAGTGAGTGTCTGATGGACCGGACACTTGTCCGCGATTTCCATGAGTTTGGCGCGTTGTTCGTCGGTCAGCGAGCCGGTCAGATGGATGTCGAGCTCGATCCGATCGATCTTTCCTTCTTTCGTCTCGCACTCCTCGCAGTCAGCCGCGTGGATCCGGGAGTGTCGGAGCGAGACGGTGGTATTTTCGAGTGGCCAGCGTCGTTTTCGCGCATAAAAGCCGATTGTCATCGATGTGCATGAGCCGAGCGCGGCCAATAAAAGATCGTAAGGTGACGGGCCGCTGTCAGTGCCGCCGAAAGAAACAGGTTCGTCCGCGTAGAGTTCGTGAGAACCAATTTCGATTTCTTGAGCAAAGCCGGTGGCGGTGCCGTGAACAATTACGTGACCGGGTTCGGTTTGTTCGGTTGTTGCCATAGCGAATATCGATCAAACAACGGGTGCTCAATAAGGGCAAGCGAACAACCAGATTAATCTCGCAATGCCGTTGGATCATTTTATCGAAACCCTCATCCCGGCCTTCGCCCAGAGGGACAAGGAGCCTCCTCTCCCTCAGGGAGAGAATGGAGCGGTCGGGGGTCGGGAACCGCGACATGGCCGGCGGAGCCGCGAGGTAGCGGTCGAGCGCTGCGGGAGCAGCCGAGATACAATTGAGGTGAGGGCAATCAACGGACTTCCCGTTTCATGAGTTCTGCTACTTCGGCCGAGGTGCGGACCGGAATAATTTCGAACTCCATCAAATCCTTCCAATTGTCGATCCACCGCTCGAGGAGCACGAAGTCTTCTGTCTCCATGACTTGCCAGCAGGTTTTGAGATTGTGATCGATCCAGCTCGAAACGTAATTCAAACCTTCCGGCATCATCCGGCCTTTCTCGCGTAGCCGCTGATAAATCGCCGGCGCATCTCTGAACCGCTCGATCACCATGTAATGCATTGCGGCTATTTTAGTTCTTCGTTGGTTTCGGCGAACGCTTTGACCGCAAATTCCAAATCTTCGTGCGAGTGCGCAGCGCTCACTTGGACGCGAACGCGCGCGGTGCCGTGCGGCACCACTGGATAGAAAAAGCCAATCACGTAAACGCCCTTCTCGAGCATACGCGCGGCGAACTTTTGTGATTTGGCGGCGTCGCCGATCATAATCGGCACGATCGGATGAACGCCGGGCTTGATTGTAAGGCCGCGCTCAGTCACCGCTTCGCGAAAATATTTCGTGTTCTCTTCCAGTTTGTCGCGCAATTCGGTCGACGCGCTGAGAAGTTCAAGTGCTTTCAAACACGCCGCCACAATCGGTGGCGCGACTGTGTTGGAAAATAAATACGGTCGCGATCGCTGGCGCAAAAGATCGACAACCTGTTTCCGCCCGCTGGTGAAACCGCCGCTGGCACCGCCAAGCGCTTTGCCAAGCGTGCCGGTGATGATGTCGATCTTGCCGACCACGCCGCGGTATTCATGAGTGCCGCGCCCAGTTTTGCCGAGGAACCCGGTGGCGTGCGCGTCATCGATCATTGTCAGCGCATCGTATTTTTCGGCCAGATCGACGATCGACTTTAAATCGGCAATCGTTCCGTCCATGGAAAAACAGCCGTCGGTCGCGATTAAACGAAAGCGCGTCCCGCTCGCTTCTTTCAGTTTGGCTTCGAGGTCGGCCATGTCGTTGTGCTTGTAGCGAAATCGTTGCGCTTTGCAGAGACGGATGCCGTCGATGATCGACGCATGATTCAATTCGTCGCTGACGACCGCATCTTTTTCGGTGAGGAGCGTCTCGAACAAGCCGCCATTCGCGTCGAACGCGCTCGGATAAAGAATCGTTTCCTCTGTCCCGAGAAATTTTGTGAGCGCGGCTTCAAGTTCTTTGTGGAGATCCTGGGTGCCGCAAATAAAACGGACGCTGGCCATACCGAGTCCATGGCTATCGAGCGCTTCTTTGGCGGCCTTGATTAGTTCGGGATGATCGGCGAGGCCGAGATAATTATTCGCGCACATGTTGAGGACGCGTTTGCCGCCGGCCACGGCGATGTGCGCATCCTGCGGGGTGGTGATGATGCGCTCGGTTTTGTAAAGTCCCTGTGCCTTTATTTCTTCGAGCGTTTGCGAAAGCTGTTTTTCGAATTCAGCGAGCATGAAACCAGTTTCAATCAAAGCGGGGCCGATGCAAAATCGTTCCGCTTTCTTAATCCTGCCAGCCTTGCGCCAGCAACAGCGGAACATTTTCGCCGTCGTTCACACCGGGCATCGGCTTGATCACAACTTCACCGCTCGTCGCGTGCTGATTCAAAAAAGAACCAACTTCCATCGACCAAAACGACATGTAACCGGCCCAGCCAAAATACGGATTTGGCGCCGGCCCCAATCGCGGCATGTCCGGGTCGAGTGAACGCGCGCCCCCGACGACCCATAGTCGGTGACCAGATTGCAAGGTCTTTTGAATGGCCGCGCGCACGTCGCTGAGCGGGTCGGTTTGAATCATTTTTGATTTCATGAGGTCGTAACGGTGAACTCGATGCTCGTCCATCGTCGGAACCGTGATCCACGGAGTCGAGCCGTGATAATACCGATAGAACGACGGCGCGAAGTGCCAGGGATTGACGACGATCAGGTCGCTTGGTCCGGCTTCTTGTTCGAGTTTATGCGCGACCAGATCGATGTCGGTCAGGCGTTGCTGTGCGCTTTTCCATAACGTGAAGGGCAGTAACAGCAGAGCAGCGATAACAACAAGCAACCGCCCGATCCTGATCGATTGAATGCGCGCCCAAATTCCACTCATCAAGTCAATTGCGCCAGCGACTGCGCAAAGTAGCGGAAGATAATACCAGGGCCGCGTCGCATAGCTGAGGATTCTCAAAAACCCGTAGTAAGCGAGGATCGACAAGACGCTGATTAAGATGAGGACCAACAACGGATCCGCTTCGACGGACGCTTTACGACGCAACGTGTGCCAGTGCCAGATTGCTCCCAAAATGATTAGCGGTACGGCGACATACCAAAACATTCCCTCAAGCAGCCCTTGCTCTTCGACGGCAGGTCGAAATTTCTCCCACAAAGAAAAAAAGTCGGTCGGATATTTTAAAACAACATTCCAATCTGCGGTCAGATAAGCTTTGGCATAGGGAACGAACGACAGCAGGCAAATTGAAACGCACCCGCCAACGATCGCTGCTCGCCGGAATCGACGCTGCCAAATGAAAACCGCGAAGGCAGATGCGGCAATTGCTGCAATCAAAGGGAGCGCGTTGACCATGATTTGCACGCTCGCGATCGCTGCGATTGTTGCGAAAACAGCGCTGGCACCTGTCGGCCGAGAAATGGCTTTTGCGGTGAGACCGATAGTAAGAAGCAACAATACGCATCCGAGCCCGTAGCCACGGAGCGACGTTCCCCACGTCAAGAAAGTCGCGTTGAGACCGAAGAAGGCGAGAAACAAAAGTGGCGCGCGATCGCCGACAGTGCGGGAGTTAAGCCACGCGATTCCCAGCAATGCGGCACCGACGACAAATCCAAACCATCGCAACGCCGTATCGTTTGCACTGAAAAGCGCAGCGTAGGTTCGGATCGTGATTGAAAATGGGATCGGAAACGCCTCGTGCTGAAAATTCGCCGCGATGTCGCTGAGCGTCGGCAGTTCGGCCATTTGCAAGGTCGCAGCTTCATCTCGCCAGAGTGCTCCCGCGTGCGTGGCGCGCATGAACAAGAAAAACAAAACCTCCGCTGAAAGGAGAATCGCAACGATCCACTCCGCATGTTTGATCAGCCTGGGATTCATTTTTGCGCTCCAGGATGGCCGATTGAAATGATTGCGGCGAACTTTGTCGTGGAAAAAACGCCTTGCGTGGCTGTGAATAAGTGTTAATAACTTCGGCGATCCGCCTTGACCCACGCTGAACTTCGCAGCCTCGCCTTAGCCGTTCTCGCGGCTTTCATCGTCATCATTCTCCTCAGCGCATGCGGCACAACTTCGACTCGGGCTTTGCCTACGTATGAAGCGCCGCCGACCAGGAGCGATTTTCAAAATGTTCGCACTACGGCTTACACGCATACTGAGGCCGATCACACTCAGTACGGAGCTCGCAATGCACTCGGTGGCGAATTGCACGCGGCTGGACCGGCGATTCATCGCGCTGAAAATGTCAAGCGTTCCGGCGCTATCTCCGACAGTGACGATGTCGATGTAATCAACATTTCAAATACCGACGCGACATTGCAGCCGTTCTCGATGCAGGAAACAAAGAAGGCAAACCGCGCAACGACAACCACCACCACGACGCGGGTAACGAAAACAGCGCCAATCCGCGGCGCAAGGCGCGCAGTCGCTGTTAGCAAACCGTCGAAAATCGGAAGCGCGGCTGCGGATTGGTCGCGCTGGCCGATGGGGACGACCTTCCGTTTGTTATCAACCGGGCAAGTGTATCGCGTCGAAGATTACGGTTGGGCGCTCTCTGGTCGAAATACAATTGATCTCTACATGGCAAACCAGCGCGACATGAACACGTGGGGCGCGCGTCAGGAACCAATTCAAATTCTGCGCTGGGGCGATCCCCAGCAAAGTTTGCAGGTGCTCCAATCGCACACGGACTACAAGCACATCAAACGAATGGTGCTCGAGCTCCAAGGCCGCGATCAGGAAGCGGCCGCGTTGCAATAGTTTTCCTTTCGAGGAGCAGTTCACGAAAATCTTGTCACGTGAACCTCGAAACGACTGAAATGCCCCAACCGGCGCATGCGAGGATGCCTAAAAGCGGCAAGAGGCTCCAGCGACTTTCTGGAAACAGAGCCTCACCGAGGTTGAAAGCGTTCCAACGCGTTTCGCGAGAACCGGCGGCGCCGAAATCACCATCCGTCCAGTTGCCATAATATCCGTAGGTGTGGGCCGAGATCGGTCCGATTGGGACCGTCAGCTCCGAGTCCGCGACAACGTACTCTTCGTCGAGCCCATTCTGAGCACGCGCGAGCAGCAACGGCGCCGGTTCACCTGCCGTGATCTTTCGATCAATCTCCGCTCGAATTCGACTGAGCTCCTGTTTGCGCTCAGAGTCAGTCCAGCCCTTTCTCGCGAGCTCCACTTCATAGTAGTGGAGGACTTGTGCTTCCTGCTGCCGCAGGAGCGGCATTGGTTTTCGTGTGACGAATACTGACAGCTCGTACTCGAACAGTGGGTTGTACTGCCACAACGGCTTGTCCAGAACGGTCGCAGCTCCTGTGGCCACTGGCGGCTGAGGATCAACCGAAGTTATCAGAAGCATTATGACCGCTGATACAAGAGCGAGAAGCAGCGTGGTTTTAAACCACCGGTCGATGGAGTAAATGGTCGCCAAAGCCAAAAATGGAATGGCCGGTCCAAGATAACGCGGCACTGCTGTCACCCCGCCATCCCAGCCGTTGAAACTCGCATTCCAAAGAACGGAAAATATGAAAATGCCGAGGATTAAAATCGCCTCGGGGCGGAAACGGCGATGACCACACCAGGCAAGCGCTCCCAACGCCGACATGATCAGAACTGGTGCGGTGAAAAAAAGACCGCGATACGGGGAGAAGAGGATTATCAGGATAACGTGCCACCGCGGGAAGTTAAAGAGTCCGAGGAAGTGAGTAGCACCAGATTCAAAGATCGGGTTTTGATAATGGTAGTTCGTGATGAAAGGCTTACCGAAACAAGCTACGTTATAGCCACAGATCAGCAGCAATGGCCCGATCAGTCCCAGTCCGAACCAGAACCAGGCAAATTTTCGCCTTACCGAAAAAACGAGATAGGCGCCGAGGAAAATGACCACGACGGCGTAAATGTAGTTTGTAATGGCCGCCCAACCGGCGGACAACCCGGCCAGAAAAATGCGCGCTGCTGCTTTCCTTGCTAGGCACGTCGCGTCGGGGCTCGCCAATGATTCAGTTTTGAGCCGGTAAAGAAGGTAAAATGACCCGAGTAACGCAACCGCGATTACGTTGTGTTCGTAGAACAAGGTTGCATTCGGAAAGAACATTGTGCTCAACGTGAAGACGAAGGTTGCGATAAGACTTGTCTGGTATTGGCCGCCGGAGAATTCCAACGCTAACTGAAAGAAGATTACCGCGCCGACCGCCGAAATGATTCCAACGCTAAGCAATGAAGTGAGCCACGCGTTTATCGTCAACGCCCACCAATCGTCAGGGTTAGCACCGACGATTTGTTCGACGTGAAAGATAAGCCAATAGGCAGGCAGCGCCGTAAACGACGCGCCCGGAGCTTTGTTGGGATAGAAATGCCCGTCGCAAAAAGACACGTCTCCGGTCGCTGCGAGTGGCCCCAGATCTTTGAACACCGGCAAACGTGGTATCGAATTAAGCAACCTAATTACCTTCGCCTCGAGTTTTCCACTTTCATCAAGGCCGCACCGCACCTGAATTGAAGCGCCGTCGGTTAGTTCGCTTGCAGAGCTCGCTCCGGGTTCGCGTTCTATTTTCGTTGTGGGGGAGAGAGCAATGGGAATTGCCGTCTTTTGCGCGTCTTCAACTTGAATAGCTCCAGTCGGCGGATGGCTCGCACCAATCACTCCCTCGAGAGTGCCGTTCACCGGGCAAAATCGCCCGCTTCTGCTCGGCCACATAAGTAGCCGGCGCTCACCGTCGATTTCATATTCGCCATTTGCTGTGCGAAGACGCCGCAACTCCGTGCTCGAATCTCCCTTCGCTCGCGCGTAAATCAGATACGAGTCAATGTAGAGCTCTCCGCGCTCCACCACTGCCCGAACCATCGCGAATCGCGCGTTCTGATTCCAGCCACCACCTGACTGGAAATAACCGAAGCCAATCAACGCTGTCAGAAAAATCAACCACCTCAACGGCCGGTTCTTTTCCATCATTTAATCGCTCCGAAGAATACTCGACTCAGTGTTTTTTGTGAATTCAAGGGCAAGAATTTAAGGGTGCCTCACGACGCTCCAATCCGACGAACTGGCGCAGGGCGAGCGACAGCGGACGCCGTGTCCTGGGTCTTAAAGCTTGGCTATCAAAAATTAAAATCGAACCCCCCACAATGTCGTTTGGAACATAATTATAAAGAAAGCGATAAACATTCTCCTGGTTCTTCTCGTAAAAGCCGATTCCTTGATAATCGTACGTGCTGACCGCCAGATAACGCGCTGGTTCTTGTCCTTCAGACAGAGGAGGAGTCGGTTTTAAGGGACCGCTCGAAGAAGGAAGATATTCATAGTTAATATCGTAGTGAGCAGGATCAGCGGTGCCGAAGTAACTAAGTCGAATGCGGTCGATGCCATGCTTGCTCATAAAATGCTTCAATTCCTTCAGGTCCTGTCCCCAATCAACGTTAGAATCGCCTAACCAGTGATACCCTTGGCGGGGTCCGCCAATCAATTCGTTGAAGTAGGAGATATAGTTTGGCCAAGCTACGAGCGAACCTATTACAAGCCATAAAAGAAGTAAGCCGCTGCTAATCCGGACTACTAGTGATCGGCCGAAAGCCGGGCCATAGTTACCCAACATTATAATTAAGAGCGGGTAAACCGGAAGCAGGTAACGGAATCCATTTTGAATGGTATTGAAGCAAGACAGGTAGAGGAAGAGCAAACCAAACGGCAGCGCTAAAAACAATTCGTCTCGATAAGCTGGCATTCCTAACCTGGGCCTGAGGAAAACAAGACCGACGAGCAAAAGCACGATAGCTAGTGGGATTTTGATCAAACAGACAATAACAAAATAGTACCACCAGCCGGAGTTCGAATTCATACCCATCAAAAAAAACGAATGGGGTTGCCGAGATTGTTGATATTGGATGATAGCGCCTTGGAAGTAAGGCGCGGCGGGCAGCCACGTCCGCGCGCCAGACGGCCAAACCACAGGAGCGACTTGAAATCCGTACGCTGCCCACACAATAAGGACTGCAATCGCTATCAAGAGCGGCCAGCACCGCAGCCCGGCCGACGCTTTGCGCCATGATCGCCAGTTAATTTGGCCGTTCGCGGTGCGAAACACCACGTCCGTGATGAACAAGATCAACCCGAGTAACACGCCAGTATGCTTGCTCAAAAGCATCAATCCGAATGCGGCGCCGGCCCAAATCAGGTTTTGAACAGTATTTTTCCTAGCGAACTTCCATAAACGCCATGCTGCCAGAACTACGAAGCAGCTCAATGTTATGTCCGGCGTGATGAGTGGCGCGTGCGCTAGAATATTTGGGCAAAAACAGTATACTGTTAGGGACATTAGCCCACCGCTGATGCCGTAGAGTTCACGTGACCAATTAAAGACTGCTAGCCCGAGAAGCAGGCCAAACGGGAGCAGCGTAAATCGACATGCATTTAGCACTAAGTCGTCTCTTCGCAATGCTATGATCTTCTGGCCTCGGAACACCGCGTCATCCTCTTGCCATAGGGAGTTAGGGATCTTCGAAATCATAAGCAATGGCAGGTCATGCCAAACTGTCCAGAAAACAGGATGGCGTACGATCGCTACGTCGTCGAAGCGATGAAGCTTTAATATGTAGGTTCCGGTGCCGAGATAGGCTGTTTCGTCGTATGTCGCGGACTTCCTCGAGACGCTGCTAGAGCTCAGAATAACAAAGATTAGTAATAGAGATACTATCGCTGCTCGGTACCATCCTGTTTTAACGGGCCGACGTAATGATGCTAAAGTTATCAATGGATGTAAGAATTCCCACTTTATGGATCACTACAGACCCGAGCATTTTCGCGGTTAAGCTTAATTGAAGGGCATCAGCTTTCGAGCATGAACTTGTTCTGCGAACAAGAATCCCCACAGCGGCGCTATCTGCAGCAACAGCCGATTTGCGGTGACCTCCATCAGCTCCTTTAGATTCCAGGGAGCAACGACATAGATGTAGCCGTACATCAGCAACGGCAAAACTGCCCCGAGAAAAAGAAAAAGCACTGGGCGTCGGAGTGAATGCGTCGGAGTCAGGATGAAAAGCACGAGCGCTATTGGCCAGAATATTAGCCAATCCTCCCAATTCAAAAAAAAGCGCAGTGAATTTCCCAGCACCTCAGGAACGCGTGAAATATTGTTGAGAAAGTAAACAGGATTGATTTTGCCGCCATAATCTTCGTGAACCTTAGGGATCCGTAGTCGAAATACAAACCACGGAAGGGTGACCAGCACCGGGACTAATCCCAACCAAATACCTGCCGGTAGCAAAAACTTAATTCGTCGTTCACCAGCTATAGCGATAAGCACTATTATTCCGAGGATGAACCACAGTCCGATCCCCTCGTTCTTCGTAAAGAGCATGCCAACTGCAAATGTACCCGCTATTCGCAAATCGTCCGGGTGTCTGGATTCGAGCCAGAAGTAACCGCACACAAATGCGCCTAAAGCGAAGAAAGCCAGAGGCACATCGGTCATCATCCGTGAAGCTTGAGTCAAAAGCATTGGTGTTCCCGCAAGCACCGCGGTGAAGAACAGCGCGTGGGTGCGCGTATGCTTCCGCCGCAGCAATCCGAAAAAGAGAAGAAGAAGGCTCGCGAGGAGCGCAGGCGCTAGCACTTTTACCTTCACCAAATCTGCGCTGCCGATGCAACTCCAGACCCACGCCATCGCAAATGGCCATAACAGCGGATAATCCAGATGCGAGTAAGCTTTAGAAAGGTCATTGAAATATGGCGACGTAATTACAGGCTCGTGCAGCAACACCTTCGCTTTCAGCGCCCAAATTGCTATCACATCCCATTCGACAATTGGCTCCAACAAGCTCACGGCACTGACTACCGAAAACCCCCCTATAACAAATACTAACAAGACGCCTTGGGATACCCAGAGCCAAAGTCCTTTGCTTGCTTCTAGCCCGCCTTGTCGCGGAAGCCAATGAGATAGCTTGTCCCGTCGCAGAGCTACTACAATTCCCAGCAACGAGATTGCTTCCACTAAGCCTATCCAAGGCGCGGGTTTTACGCCGCACAACGATGCGATGAGCAGCGTGATCGTCAGGACGACCAATCCAAAGCCAAAGCTTAAGCCGATCTTCGCCGGTAGCTTCCAGCGCCGTAAGTCGGCGCACAGTAACGTCAACGCCGTCGCCCCGATTACCCACAACACGAAAACTGAGAGCAACGCGCGAACCATCGTTACGAAATGCTTTATTCTCCTGTGCGTAAGCTTAACAGCTGACGCTCGTCATCTCTACGCAGGGCCAAATGGGTATAACCCAACAAGCGCAATTTCTGTTCGAGCGCTTCTAGATTCATTGGATCGAGGCGTGACGGATCATTTTTAAACACGGCTTCAAAGGTTTCCCAGTCGCTGATCTTCTTCCTCTGAATGGCCGCATCGACCTGCCGTGGATACCACATGAACGTGCTGAAATAATAAAGCAGCAAGCTCGGCTCATTTAGAAACACTTTAGCATTCGCTGGCAATTCGGAACCCAGTTCAACTGTCCAAAGCCAGCCATCTTCTAGATCGGATGAGAATTCCTTTTCCGAGTGTACCATTGCAACGGAACCTTTGGACAACACTTCACTGGGTAGGTCTTGTTCAGAGCGTACCACGGTGATAGGCTCCATGGTGCGCGATGGCCAGCGAGCCCTAGGATTTACGATCACAATCGTATAGCCCCAGAAAATTACTTTCGCTGGTTCAACACCGCCTTGAGTTGCAAGCGTAAGTTCGCGATGCGCCTTGGAGAAGATTTCTTCCCTTTCCCTTATGCCAGCGCGAGTGAGGAAACACTGCCATTCGCTCGCGTCGATCGACCCGCGCTCGAGGAAATTCTTTGGCTGCAGTTCCAGGAACAATTCGCCGAAATCAAAAAGCGCGCGAGATGATAACACCAACATTGCTGCAAGAGCGGCCGACACCACCCAGCTTAATGGCCGACTGCGCGTCTCGAACAGATTAGACAGAATGATTTTCAATGATGAACTATCCATCAGCTTCGTTGGCAGCGTTGATCAACTGGCAAACATGGGTGCGAACGTGACCGAGAGATGAACGAGTATTGGATAGATCTGATTTACCGAGTCTCCGCCAGGTTTCTTGTAGAGAAGTAGCGTTGCATCGGATACGAAATCAGAAAAGATTAGCATACCGTCAACAAAAATGAACCGCGGGAATGAGGATGTCTATCTTGCGGCGCTTATCATTCGTGCCAGCCTTCGACCTGGCAAAGCTGAACGTCTTCGTCCGGATTGATGTGATCGCCGAATTGCGGCAGGGTCGCGCCAGTTTGCACGTGCGCTAATAAAAATTCCGCTATCTCCTCCGACCACTCGATCAGATAAGGCAAAAAGTTCCAACCGTAATGACTTTGCGGCGCCGGCGGCAACACAACCGGGTGTTCACCTTCCTGAAGCCAGTGAGCGCAGCCGACAAGATAGATGCGGCCACCTTTGCGCAATGTTCGCTCAATTGTCGGCATCAGATCCTTAAGCGGATCCTCCTCAGACATTTTCTCCTGCAGCAGATCGTAGCGATGAATGCGCCGATCGTTCAGGATTGGAAGAGTTACCCATGGTGCATTGCCGCGGTAATAACGATTAAACGAAACGCCAAAAAACCAGGGATTAACAATGACGAGATCGCCGGCCTGGGCCTGCGAATTTAAATAGTTCGCGATAAATTTGATATTCGATTGCCGCGCGATGAGAGCTGGCCAATTTGACCACCACGTTGCGGCAACGGTAACGACGCATATCCCAACTCTGATGACGCGAATAGCACTCGATCGAGTAGAGTTTGAGATGAACAGCTCGAGCGCGGCCGCCAGCAGACAAACAAACGGAAGAAAATACCAGTCATTTGGCAAATACCTGAGGAGCTTGAAAAAAATGCAGCCGCCGGCCAGGGAAAAGAGCGTCGCGAGGATGGCGAAAGTCGAGAGCGACGAAATCGGGCCCTTGCTCAGACGCATGATCCAGGGGATAGCCGCGACCAACGCGAAAGCGAGCCAAGCGAGGGCGGTTGCAGAATTGTGCGCGCTGAGCGAGTCGCGAAATGTCTGCCACAATGCGGCGAGGCTCACGTTCGCCTGCAACAACACATGCCAGCCCATCCTGAAGTAGGTAGCGACGTAGGGCAGAAACGACAACGCGGCGACCCCTAAGGCGCCCGCAATGACGACCGCCGTTTTGCGGTCACCGCGCAAGAAACAGACGCCGATCGCACCGAGGGAAATGGCAAACACGAGTACGGTGTTGCTGACCAAACATTGCACCGCAGCAACAAATGCGATCGTCATTAGGAACGCAGTCTGAATGGTTCGATGGGCGAGCAGATTCGCCGTCGCCGCAAAAGCAAACACGATCATCACGCTGCCGATGCCGTAGCCGCGGACCGTTGTGCCCCACGTGAAAAAGGTGGGATTGAGGGCGGCCAGCGTTAAAAAGACCAGCGGTGCGTTGCCGCGTAAACAGCGCGCGCTCCACCAGCCGACCAAGAGCAAACTAATCCCGACGAGTGCGCCGAACACGTGCAAGCTTGTGTCACCGTTTCCCCCGACCGCGATATATCCGCGCAACGCGAGAATGAACGGCAGTGGAAAGGAATCGAACTGAAAATAGCGGAGCAGCTCGGAAAACGGTAGTGTTGCCGTCGCTACTGTATCGCACTCGTCACGCCACAAACCGCCCGCGTGCGTGGCGCGGATGGTCAGGAAGAGCAGCGCGAGCAGCGACAAAAATATAGCCGCAATAAGTTCGATTCGCCGAATAATATCGCTGCGCACGACTTGAATCGGTCAGCGTTCGCTCCAATCGAGGACGATTTTGCCGGAGTTGCCGGATTTCATCAGCTCAATGGCTTCTTTGAACTGGGTGTAGGGGAAGCGGTGAGTGAT
>Ga0070698_100004594_pt1 | contig 15163 bp, 14 predicted proteins | sample KBSK1502metaG_FD_65477 | JGI IMG/M metagenome (GOLD analysis project Ga0070698, IMG submission 65477) | Corn, switchgrass and miscanthus rhizosphere microbial communities from Kellogg Biological Station, Michigan, USA - KBS K1-50-2 metaG | ecosystem: Host-associated > Plants > Roots >...
GGCGCCGCCAGCATCACGACGATCACGCGCAGGTAGTAATAGAAGGACACGATCGTCATGATCACGGCGACGATCAGCGGCGCCCAGATCTGGGCGCTGACCAGCGCCTGGAAGACGAAGAGCTTGGCGAAGAAGCCGACCGTCGGCGGGATGCCGGCCAGCGAGAGCATGAAGATCGTCATCACGGTGGCGAGGAACGGGCGCCGGTAGAAGAGGCCCCGCCAGTAGCTCAGCTCGGCGGTCTGCTCGCCCGCGGCGCCGATGGCGGTGACGACGGCGAACGCGCCGAAGTTCATCACCGCATACGCGGCGATGTAAAACAGGGTGGCGGAAAACCCCTGCGCGGTCCCGGGCAGGATGCCGAGCAGGATGTAGCCGGCGTGCGCGATGCCCGAGTAGGCCAGCATCCGCTTGAGGTTGTCCTGGGTGATCGCGACCAGGTTGCCGATGAAGAGCGAGAAGATGGCGATCAGCGCCAGCGGGAAGTACCAGCGGCTCGAGATCGAAGGAAAGGTCGCGATGAAGACGCGGCCGACCGCCGCGAATGCCGCCGACTTCGTGGCCACCGACATGAAGGTCGTGACGATCGTGGGCGCGCCCTCATAGACGTCGGGGGTCCACATGTGGAAGGGCGCGGCCGATGCCTTGAAGGCCAGCCCGACCGAGAGGAAGCCGATACCGAGCAACAGCAAGACGTTGCCGGTGGCGTTGGAGGCGCCGGCCGTGGTGAAGGCCGCGATCCCGCGAAGCGTCGTGCTGCCGGTGGCGCCGTAGATCAGCGCCATGCCATAGAGCAGGAAGCCGGTGGCGAAGCCGCCCAGCAGCAAGTACTTGAGGGCGGCTTCCTGCGAGCGGAGCGCCGTGCGCGCGAACCCCGAGAGCACGTAGAGGCAGATCGACAGCAGCTCGATCCCAAGGAAAATGGTCATCAGGCTGGTGGCGGCCGCCAGCAGCATCATGCCGGCGGTGGCGCCGAGGATCAGGATGTAGTACTCGCCATAGTCCAGCTCGAGGGCGTGAAGGAAGCGCGGCGAGATCAGCACGGTAAGGATGCTGATCACGATCAGGAGCACATCGAAGAAGGCGGCCAGGCTGTCACCAGTCACGGTGTCGCCAAAGGCGGAACGGGTCTGGCCCCACAGGGGAAGCGTGGCGACCAGCGCCCCCAGCAACCCGACCACGGTCACGGCCGCCAGCCACCGGCGGCGGTCGGGTGGCACGACCAGCTCGAGGAAGAGGACCACGATCGCGGTCCCGGCGACGATCAGCTCGGGGAGGATGGCGCCGTAGTCGATGCCGACGTGGCTTATATCAATCACGGATACGAGGTTGATCATCACCGGAGGATCACCGGTAGCGCCTTGACCGTCGCCTCAACGGCGGCCGGGAAGAAGGCAGGGCTCACCCCGATCAGCACCATCAACGCCAGCAGCGGCGCCAACACGCCGGCGTCGGCCGGCCGCAGGTCGGCGAAGCTCGCCGGCTGCGGCGGGGCTTCCTGCGTGCTGCCCTGATAGAAGCGCAGCACGTACCACCCCGCCAGGATGACGCCGATGCCGGCGCCCACCGCCAGCGGGACGAACGCCGCCCAGGCGCCAAGCATGATCAGGAACTCGCCGACGAACCCGTTTAGGCCGGGCAGCCCCAGCGCCGCCAGCGAGGCGACGAGGAAGAGGGCGGCAAACAGTGGCGCGGTCGCGGCCAGCCCCCGCAGCTCGCCGCGGTCCCGCGTCCCGGCGCGCCGCTCGATCATGCCCACCACCAGGAAGAGCGCGGCGATGATCACGCCGTGGTTGATCATCTGCACCAGCGCCCCCTCGATGCCCAGCAGGTTGCCGGCGAAGATCCCGAGCCCGATGAACCCGAGATGACTGATCGATGCGTATGCCACCAGCCGCTTGAGGTCGGTTTGCACCAGCGCCATGAAGGCGCCGTAGAGGATGCCGATCGTCGCCAGCACGGCCAGCAGCGGTCCCAGGCTGTGCGCCGCATCCGGGAAGAGGGAGAGATTGAAACGAAGGAAGCCATAGGCGCCGAGCTTCGAGACCAGACCCGCGAAGACGATCACCACCGGGATCGGCGACGCGGTATAGGCCGGCGGTAGCCAGGTATGCAGCGGGAAGATCGGCATCTTGATCGCGAACGCCAGGCCGAACCCGACGAACAGCAACTGCTGAATCCCGATCGTCCCCAGTCCCGCCGGTAAGTGCCAGACGCCGGGCGCCGGGTGCAGGACCAGGACCGTCCAGTCGAAGCTCAGCTGCCCCGTGTGGGAGAAGTTGATCGCCACGACGGCGAGGATCGCAATCAGCATCGCGAAGCTGCCGAACACCGTGTAGATCAGGAATTTGAAGGCCGCGTAGACCCGCCGGCCCTCGCCCCAGACGCCGATCAGGAAATAGAGCGGAACCAGCATCGCCTCCCAGAAGACATAGAAGAGGACGAGATCCAGCGCCAGCAGGATGCCGGCCGTCGCCGCCTCGAGGATCAGCAACAGCAGGATGAACTGCTTAAGGCGAGGCGTCAGTGGATCGGTGACGACGATCGCCAGCAGGAAGAGCAGCGCATTCAGCCCGAGGAGGAAGACGCTGAGGCCGTCGACACCCAGGTGATAGCTGATGCCGGCGGAGGGAATCCATTGCAGGGCTTCCTCGAACTGCAGGTGGAGATGGTCAACCCCGTGCTGGAATCCGCCGATGATCGCCAGCACCAGCGCGAGCGTGATCACGGCGCTGAGCAAACCGAGCTGCTTGATGACGCGGCCGGCTTCGGCCGGGGTCACCGCCACCAGCAAGGCGCCGGCGAGCGGGATCACGAGGACGAGCGTCAACCAGGGCACGCCGGCGGGCAACGCATACCAGCTCATCCGCCGAGCCTCAGCGGCAGGTAGCCCAGGACGGCGGCCACCACCAGCACCACCCCGATCGCACCGCCCAGCGTCCAGAGCGCGTAGCTGCGAACCCGACCGGTCTGAATCAGGCGGAACTCTCGCGCCTCGAGCAGGAAGAAGTCGGCCACGCCATTGACCGCCCCGTCGATGACTCGCGGTTCGACGACTTCGTTGAGGAACCGAGCCAGGGCCAGGGCGGGGCGGACGAACACGCGATCGTAGAGCTCGTCGACGTAATACTTGTGCTCGACCAGCGTGAAAATCGGGCCGAGGCGGGTTCGCAAGGCGACCGCCAGCTCCGGCCGGCGGGCGTGCAGCAGGTAGGCGGCAAAGAAGCCGGCCAGGGCGACCAGCACCGACAACGCGGCGAGCCCGATGAAGCCGCTCGTGCTGACCTCGACGGCATGACCGAAGACCGGCGAGAGGAAGTTCGCGACCGGGATGTAGCCACCCACCACCGCCCCCACCGCCAGGATGACGATCGGCACCGTCTGGATCGACGGCGCCTCATGGAGGTGACGGTCGTCACGCGACAGCCACTCCCAGCCGAAGGCGATGAAAAAGAGCCGGAACATGTAGTAGGCCGTCAACCCAGCGGTGATCAAGGCGAGGAGGCCAAGCCAGAACTCGCTGCCGGCGGCGCTCAGAGCCGCCCGGATGATCTCGTCCTTGCTGAAGAAGCCCGCGAACAACGGGAAGCCGCTGATCGAGAGGGTGCCGATCAGGAAGGTCCAGAAGGTGATCGGCAGCCCCGCTCGCAGGTTGCCCATGTGGCGGATGTCCTGGTCGTCGTGGAAGGCGTGAATGACATTGCCGGCCGCCATGAAGAGGAGCGCCTTGAAGAAGGCGTGGGTCATGAAATGGAACATGCCGGCGGCGTAGGCGCCGATCCCCACTGCCAGGAACATGTAGCCGATCTGACTCATCGTGGAGTAGGCGAGGATCCGCTTGATGTCGACCTGGGCGGTACCGATGGTCGCCGCGAAGAAGGCGGTCACCCCACCGATCACGGCGACGGTGGCGGCCGCGGTGGGCGCCCAATCGTAGAGCAGGTGCATGCGCGCCACCAGGTAGACCCCGGCGGTGACCATGGTGGCGGCGTGGATCAGGGCCGAGACCGGCGTCGGGCCTTCCATGGCGTCCGGGAGCCAGGTATGCAGCGGCAGCTGCGCGGATTTCGCCACCGCCCCGAGTAGCAGCAGCAGGCAGATGGCGGTGATGACGGTCCCACCCCTGGGCAGCTGATGAATGCGCTCGAAGAGGCCTCGATAGTCGAGCACCCGGAGGTTGAGGAAGATCAGGAAGGCGGCGAAAATCATGCCGACGTCGCCGATCGTGTTCATGACAAATGCCTTGCGCGCGGCGAGCACGGCCGAGGTACGCTCGAACCAGAAACCGATCAGCAAGTAGGAGCACAGCCCGACGCCGGCCCAGCCGATGATCAGCCAGACCAGATTGCCGGAGAGGACCAGCAGCAGCATGGAGAGCACGAAGAGATTCATGTAGGCGAAGAAGCGCGAGTATCCGGGGTCCTCGCCCATGTACCCGATCGAGTAGACGTGGATCAGGAAGCCGACCCCGGTGATCACCAGGATCATCAGGCTGGAGAGCGCGTCCACATACAGGTTGAAGGGGACGTTGAAGTCACCGCTTTGCCACCAGGTGAAGTAGGTCTGGTCGAGCTTCTGGCCGCCAAGCACCTGGCCGAGGATCATCAGCGCGAAGATGAAGGCAAGCCCAACGCTGCCGGCGCCGATCCAGCCGACCACCCGCCGGGGCAGCAGCCGTCCGAGGAGCGCATTGGTGAGGAAGCCGGCGAGCGGCGTCAGCAGGACGAGAGGCGCCAGCGTATCCACCGACTCGCTACTCCTTCATCAAGTCGAGCCCGTCCACATCCATCGGCCGGCCGGCTCGGTAGACCTGCACGATGATCGCGATGCCAACGACAACCTCGGCCGCCGCGACCGTGATCACGAGAAAGGCGAAGACCACGCCGTCGAGCGAATTCAGGTACCGGCTGATCGCCACAAAGGCCAGGTTGACGGCGTTGAGCATCAGCTCGATGCACATGAAGACCACGAGCGGGTTGCGGCGGACCAGGAAGCCGATCGCCCCCATGGTGAAGAGCGCGCCACTCAGCAGCAGGAAGGCGTAGGCGGGAACCGGCATCAGCGGATCCTCCGCATGGCCAGGTAAACGGCGCCGACCGCCGCGATGAGCAGCAGCAGGGACGTGACTTCGACCGGGAAGAGGAACGTCGTGTAGAGGGCGATACCCACCGTCTGCACGTTCCCGGTCGCGTTGATGACCTCGGGCGTCAGGGCGCCGGGCCGTCCGGTCAGCCCACGGTTGAAGAGCAAGCCGCCCAGCAGTGCGGCGAAGATCACGCCGAAGACCGCACCGTATATCCACTCGATGCCCCGTGGCGGGAGCGCGATGTCGGATACCGGGTTCAACAGGGCGATGATGAAGACGAAGAGCACCATCACGGCGCCGGCGTAGACGATCACCTGGGCGGCAAAGAGGAATTGCGCGTTCAGCATCAAGAACAGGACGGCCAGCCCCAGCATGTTGCCGACCAGCGACAACGCGTTGTAGAGCGGCCGCTTCAAGGCCACCACGCCGGCTGCGGTGACGAGTTCCCAGGCCGCCACGAGGGCGAACCCGATCACCACTTGCGTGCGACCGCTTGGGCCGAGGGCGCGCCGGACGGGACGGCGGTGTCGCCGATGCTGGCGCTCAGCGGCTCGAGCAGGTCCTCCTTGACGGCAATGAACTTGTCGGGATGGTCATCCGCCAGGTCATAGCGCGGACCCATGGTGATCGCGTCGTAGGGGCAGGCCTCCTCGCACATCCCACAGTAGATGCAGCGCAGGAGATTGATTTCATACCGCTTGGCATACCGCTCGCCGGGAGACACGCGATGCTCCGGTGTGTTCTCGGCCGCCTCGACGACGATACAGCCGACCGGGCAGGCGATGGCACAGAGCTCGCAACCGACGCATTTCTCCAGTCCGTCGGCGTACCGATGGAGGATGTGTTTCCCACGCGCCCGTGGTGGGACGGCCTTCTGGCGCTCGGGATACTCGATGGTGACGATCGGCTTGGTGTTGTGCTTGAAGGTCGTCGCCAGCGCCCTGGCGATATAGACCGGCCCCAAGAGGATCTCCCGCAGGGCCATCAGAACACTCCCTGCGCCGCCACCACCACGACGGCGGTAACCATCATCATCGCCAGCGACAGCGGGAAGAGTGACTTCCAACCCAGCGCCATCAGCCGGTCGTAGCGCATCCGCGGCAGGGTGGCCCGCAGCCAGACATAGACATAGAGCAGGGCGATGACCTTCAGCAGGAACCACCACGGACCCGGGAGGATGCCCAACGGACCCCACCACCCGCCCAGGAAGACGATGGTCGCGATCGAGCTGACGATGATCATGTTGATGTATTCGGCCATGAAGAACAGCGCGAAGCGCAGTCCCGAGTACTCGGTGTGATAACCGGCCACCAGTTCGGTTTCGGCTTCGGGAAGATCGAATGGCGCCCGGTTCGTCTCCGCGATGCCGGCGATCAGGTAGAGGAAGAACGCCGGCAGCAGCGGGATGATGAACCACCAGGTGCGCTGGGCATTGACGATATCGACCAGGCTGAACGAACCCGCCAGGATGAAGACGGGCACCAGGGAGATGCCCAGCGCCATCTCGTAGCTGATCATCTGGGCCGACGACCGAAGCGCGCCCAGCATCGAGTACTTGCTGTTCGAGGCGTAGCCGGCCAGGAAGATGCCGTAGACACCGACCGAGGTGACGGCGAGGTACCAGAGGACGCCGATGTTGACGTTCATCACGTACCAGCCGATCGAGTGACCGAACAGCTTGAGCGGCCCGGGCCCACTGATCGGAATGATGGCAAAGCTGGCAAGGGCGGCGGTGATCGAGATCATCGGCGCCAGCAAGTAGAGGAAGTGGTCGCGGCTCGAGGGCGCGCTGCTCGATTTGAAGAACAGCTTCAGCCCGTCGGCCGCCGGCTGCAAGAGTCCCCAGGGACCAACGCGATTGGGGCCCGGTCGTTGCTGCATGCGGGCCTGGACCTTGCGCTCGAACAGCGTCAGGTAAGCAAAGCCCGTCAGCAGAGCGCCGATTACGATCACGGCCTTGATCAGGGTGACGACGACCACTTCGGTTGTCATGACGGCTCGCTCCAGAGCACGCGTGCTCCCTGGTTGAGGGCGGCATAAGGCGGGACGGCGCGCAGCAGGTCGGCGGTAATCTGGTCGACCGACTCGTAATTCCAGGAGGCACCCAGGCGGTTGGCGATCTCCTGGAAGACGCGCCAGTCGTCGCGGATCGCCTCGGCATCGATGCCGCTGCGGATCCGCTGGACGCGGCCCTCCATGTTGGTCACCGTGCCGTTCTTTTCGGTGAAGGCGCGGCCCGGGAGGATCACGTGGGCGAGCTCGTCGAGCGGGGATGCCCTGAAGCGGTGGAAGATCACCAGTGGCAAGCCTGGGAGCCACATCGATTCCGCGTCGTTGGGTACGAAGCCATTGAGCGGGCTGGACGCATGCACGTAAAGGGCCTTGACGCCCGCCCCCGGCCACTCCGGTCTCCCCCTCCCCGCCTGCCCGTTCATCGAGGCGTAGCCGGGCCCCAGATGTGGGAGGATGCCCAGGTCTTTCGCGCCACGCCCATTGGGCCCGGTGGTCACGATCAACCGGCGGACGCTGCCCTTCACTTTCCTCGAGAGTTTGCGCTGGAGGTCGATGGCGGCTTGCTTGTTGGCCTCGGTCGCCAGAATCCCGACGGCCGTGCAATCCGGGCGCACGCCAGCGACCGCCTCAGCCACTTCGCTGGCGCCGACCTTGACCACGTTGACGCCCTTGCGCTGGCTCTTGAAGAGGCGGAGGTGCAGAACCGGCGCCGCATCGATCACCTCCTGACCGCCGAGAACGACGACCTGGTCGCAGCGCTCGATGTCCTCGATCGCCAAGGCCATGTCGTCGGGCTCGGCATCCACCAATGTACCGGCGCGGTGATCAAGATTCGGCGACTCGAACACTTCGCGGAACAGCCGCCGGAAGAGGAAGAACTCCTCGTTGCTGTCGGCCGGCGAGGCCCATCCCGCGACCTGACGGCCGGCTTGCTTGAGCCCGTCGGCCGCGAACGCGATCGCCTCGTCGTACGACACCTGTTCCAGCGCGCCGTTCCGGCGAATCTGCGGACGATCCTGCGCCGCGCGCTGGAAATTCGGGAAGCTGTATCGACCGAAATCGCACAGCCAGCCGTCGTCGACCGCCAGGTTCTCGCGCGACTGAAAGCGGCCAATCCGGTTGTTGCGGGCATCGATCTGGATATTGCAGCCCATGCTGCACCCAGGGCAGACGCTCGCGGTGCGGTCGAGGTCCCAGGGGCGGCTGATGAACCGGTATTGCCGCGAGGTCAGCGCTCCGACCGGGCAGATCTCGGTCCAGTTGCCCTGGTAGTTCGACTGGGCCGGTTCGTCGTTGAAGGTGCCGATGATGGTGTGAACCCCTCGCTGGATCAGCGCCAGCTCCCGTTCGCCGGAGATCTCTTCGCTGAAGCGGGTGCAGCGCCAGCAGAGGATGCAGCGCTCGCGGTCGAGGAGGATCTTGTCCGAAAGGGGCACGGCCTTGTCGAAGTGCGCCTTCTGGAAATCGAAGCGGCTGGCGCCTGGACCGTATTGATACGTCTGGTCCTGCAGCGGGCATTCGCCGCCCTTGTCGCAGATCGGGCAATCGAGTGGATGGTTGATGAGCAGGAACTCGAGCACGCCCTTCTGGTATTTGCCGACCTGCTCCGTGGTGGTCTTGACCACCATGCCGTCGGCGACGTAGACGGCGCAGGCCGGCTGCAGCTTTGGCATCTTCTCCACCTCGACCAGGCACATCCGGCAGACGGCGACCGGCGCCATCTTGGGATGCGAGCAAAAGATCGGGATGTCGATACCGACCTTCTTGGCGGCGTCGAGGATCAGCGTGCCCTTTGGCACCGTGACGGATTGCCCGTTGACGGTGAGCGTGACCTGGTCGGTCTGTACCGTCGACACTACGCGACCGCCTCCTGGGCTACCTTCTTGAAGGGGCAGCCCTTTTCCGAGATGTGCTCCTGAAACTCGTCGCGGAAGAATTTGATCACGCTGCGGGGGAACCAGGTCGAGGCATCGCCCAGCGGGCAGAACGAGCGGCCGTCGATGTTGTAGCCGATGTCGAGTAGCAGGTCGATGTCACCGGGCTTCGCCTCCCCGCCCTCGAAGCGGTCGAAGATATTGGCCATCCAGTAGGTCCCCTCCCGGCATGGCGTGCACTTGCCGCAGCTCTCGTGCTCGAAGAACTTGACGTAGCGGCGGGCGGCATCCACCATGCATGTGGTCTCATCCATCACCACCATCGCCCCGGCGCCGGCCAGTGAGCCCGCCTTCTGGATCGCGTCGAAGTCGAGGCCGACATCGAGATGCTCGGGGAGCAGCACCATCATCGAGGCGCCGCCCGGCTGGAACGCCTTGAGCTTGCGGTTCTTCCAGACGCCGCCGCCGTGGTCCTCGATCAACTCGCGGATCGGCGTGCCATTTTCCATCTCGTAGTTGCCGGGCCGGTTGACGTGCCCGCTCATGCACCACAAGCGTGTCCCGGACCCGGTTGGGGTACCGATCGCCTTGAACCAGTCGGCACCGTTCAGCACGATGTGCGGCAGGTTGGCCACCGTTTCGACGTTGTTGACGACGGTCGGCTTGCCGTAGAGCCCCTTGACCGCCGGGAAGGGCGGCTTGAGCCGGGGCTCTCCGCGGTAGCCCTCGAGCGAGGTGAGCATGGCCGTCTCTTCTCCGCAGATGTAAGCGCCGGCGCCGCGGTGCAGGATGACGTCGATGTCGTAGCCCTTGCCCAGCACGTTCTTGCCGAGGTATCCGGCCTGCCGCGCCTCGTCGATCGCGTTTTCGAGCGCCTCATGCTGTGGCAGGTACTCGCCCCGGATGTAGATGAAGGCCAGGTTGCAGCCAATCGCGTAGCTCGCGATCAGGATGCCCTCGAGCACCTGGTGTGGGCTCTCCTCCATCAGGTAGCGGTCTTTGAAGCAACCGGGTTCGCTCTCGTCGGCATTGCAGACCAGGTAGCGGGGATACACCCCTTTCGGCAGGAAGCTCCACTTGTTCCCGGTCGGGAAGCCCGCCCCCCCGCGGCCCCGCAACCCACTCTTCTTCACCATGTCGACCAGCGCATCCGGCTGCATCTCGAGCGCTTTCTTGAAGCCGGCATAGCCACCCGTCCGCTCGTAGACCTTGAGTTGCTCGAGATTCTCGGTAGCAAAGTCCTTGGTCAAGAGCGGCTTGATCGCCATCAGTCCTGAACCTTCTTGGCCCGCGGCCGGGTGGCCGCCCGCACCTTCTCAGGCTTGGCCGGCGCGATCGCCTCGGCTCGTTTGGGCGCCGCAGCATGCGGCGCCGGCTCTTTCCTGAGCCGCTCGATGATGGCATCGATCCGCTCCGGGGTCAGGTTTTCCTCGAAGCGATGATCGACCTGCATCATCGGCGCCCCGCCGCAGGCGCCCAGGCATTCGATCGTCGAGTGCCAGGTAATGGCGCCGTCGGCCGTGGTCCCTCCGTCCCGAACTCCCAGCTGCCGCTCCAGGTAGGCCACCGTCTCGTCCGCCCCGCGCAGCATGCAGGGGGCATTGATGCAGATGACGACGTCGTGCCGGCCCTCCGGCCGGGTCAGGAACATGGAATAGAAGGATGCGGTCGCCTCGATCAGCGACGGGGGCAGGCCGAGGTGTTGGGCGATCTCGGCCATTGCCTCCTCGGTGACATACCCCTGCTCGTGCTGAACCGCCCAGAGCGCGGGAATGATGGCGGACTGTTTCGAGGGGTACCTGGCAGCCAGGTCCTGGATCTGCGTAACCGTCGGCTTGGCCAGCGGCATCAGCGGTCGCAATCCCCGAGGATGAAGTCGAGGCTGCCCATGATCGCGATCACGTCTGCCACCAGCACGCCCTGCACCAGCTTCTTGAGCGCCTGAAGATTGCAGAACGACGGCGGCCGGACCTTCATCCGATAGGGCTTGTTGGTACCATCCGAAACCAGGTAGAAGCCCAGCTCACCGCGCGGGCTCTCGACGAAGGCGTAGACATCGCCTACCGGACCCTTGAACCCTTCGCTGACGAGCCGGAATTGGTGGATCACCGCCTCCATGCTCTTGCTCAACTCGCTCCGCGGGGGCAAGGCGACTTTCCGGTCGGCCGTGATCCAGGGGCCGCCCGGCAGGTTGTCGACCGCCTGCTGCAGGATTCGCAGGCTCTGGCGCATCTCCGCCACGCGCATCCGATAGCGGTCGTAGCAATCTCCGTTCGTCCCGACCGGCACTTCGAAGTCGTACTGCTCGTAGCCACAGTAGGGAAAGGCCTTGCGCACGTCGTAATTGACGCCGGAGGCACGCAACACCGGTCCGGTGACGCCGGCTTCGATCGCGTCCGCAGCCGAGATCACACCGACGCCCTCCAGCCGCTGGTGCCAGATCGGATTGTCGGTAAGCATCGCCTCGAAATCATCGAGACGACCCGGCATGACGTCGATGAACCGTTGGAGCTGCTCGAGCCAACCATCGGGTAGGTCCCAGGCGACGCCACCCACCCGGGTGAAGGAGGTCATCATGCGGACCCCGGAGTACGCCTCGTTGAGGTCCAGGGCGAGATCGCGATCGCGCCAGGCGTAGAAGAAGCCAGAGTAGACGCCCAGGTCGAGGCCGGTGGTCCCCAGCCAGAGTTCGTGGCTGGCGACCCGGGCCAGCTCCATCATGATCACCCGGATGGCCTGCGCCCGCGGTGGCACGTCGACGCCAATCAGCTTTTCGACGGCCATGACGAACCCGACATTGTTGATGGGCGGCGCGAGGTAATCCATCCGATCGCTGAAGGTGATGCCCTGCGTGTAGGTCTTGTCCTCGAATGATTTCTCGAACCCCGTGTGGAGATAACCGATATCGGCATCGGCGTCGCGCACGATCTCGCCATCCAGCTTTAGCAGAACCCGCAGTACGCCGTGCGTGCTCGGGTGGTGCGGCCCCATGTTGAGCTCCATCCACTCCGTTTGGGGCTCGTGCTCGGGACCGAATACTTCCTGGGCGCTGCTGGTCCTGGTCTCAGCCACGGATGGCGTCGGGCTCCAACCCCTCGAGTTTCTGGTCGCTGAAGATCACCGGCTCCCCGAACGAGACGTAGTCTTTGCGTAGAGGAAATCCCTCCCAGGTCTGTGGCATGAGGATCCGACGCAAATCGGGGTGACCGTCGAACGTGATGCCGAACAGGTCCCAGGTCTCACGTTCGTGCCAGTTGGCCGCCGGCCAGACCGGCGTCAGGCTCGGGGCGTGCGGCTCCGGCATCGTGGCGGTAGTCTTGATCCGGATGCGGGTCCGGTTGGCCAGCGAGCGCACCTCCCAGACGATCGTAAAGCGTGGGTCGCGGGCCGGCCAATCCACGGCGGTCGCGTAAAGCAGGTAGTCAAACCCCTCTTCATCTTTGAGGTAGCGCGCGACCTCGACGACCGCCGCCGGATGCAGCACGACACTGAGATCGCCACGGAAGTCAGAGGTCTCTTGCAGCGCCTGGGTGAATCGGCTGCTGAGCCGCTGCGCGAGGGTGTCAGGGGCGCTCCCGCTCATCTGGCCGGCCTTCCCTTCTTCGAGACGGCCCAGCCGTCAGGCGGTGCGCTTGACCAGCGGTTCACCGCGGATCTTGCGTTGGAGCTTGATGACGGCGTCTAGCAGGGCCTCCGGGCGAGGAGGGCATCCTGGCAGGTAGATGTCGACTGGGATGATTTTGTCGACGCTCTGAACGATCGCATAGTTGTTGAACATACCCGCCGAGGAGGCGCAGGCGCCCATCGCGATCACCCACTTCGGCTCGGGCATCTGGTCATAGACCTGCCGGATCACCGGCACCATCTTGATGGCGACTCGGCCTGACACGATCAGGAGGTCAGACTGACGTGGTGACGCTCGAAAGAGTTCGGAGCCAAACCGCGAGATGTCCTGCCGGGGGCCCACGGCGCCCATCATCTCGATGGCGCAGCACGCGAGGCCGAAGAGTGCGGGCCAGATCGCGCTCGACCGGCCCCAGTTGATGACTTTGTCCATGGTGGTCGTCAGCACGTTGTCGCCCAGCGCGTTGAGTGGCGTGGGGCCGGCGGCGCGGCCGGTCGGCATCGGCCCGAGACGCAGCTTCAGTTCCCCCAATCCAGCGCTCCTTTCCGCCAGACGTAGATCAGGGCGACCAGCAGAATGGCGACGAAAACCGCCATCTCCGCCACGCCGAACCAACGCAGCCCCTTGACGATGACCGCCCAGGGATAGATGAAGATCGCCTCGACGTCGAAGATGATGAAGAGCATGGCGGTCAGGTAGAAGCTGACCGCGAAGCGCCGGCGCGCGCCGGTGCGGGGCACGATGCCGGACTCATAGGGGAGGTCCTTGGCCGCGGTCGGGCGGCTGCCGGCCAGCCAGGGCGGGAAAAAGAGGGCGATGAGGCCAAAGATCAAGACCGCGACAAGAAAAATGAGCAAGGGAAAATAATCGCTCAGCACGGTACGCGGCTAAGTCTAACAAAGCGGTTTCTGAATACCGGCCGCAGCTCGACGCCGCTCGAGTCGAATCAGGTCAGCGCCCTATGGTCGGAGGTCTTCCAGTTCCCACAGTGCGCCCGGATGGTGAGCCGGTGGGAAGCGGCCGTCGGGATTCTCTTCCAGGAATTGGCGCGAATGTTTGCGGAAGCGGCACACCGTGCACATGTATTGACCGGGGACGGGAATCAGATCGCCGGGCTTGAACCGGTCGCCGATGCGGACCCCCTTGCCCGGTTCCGGCCGTGGCGCCGCGGCGCCTGGCGACCACGCGCCGCTCCCGACGAGCGGCCTGGGCGGGACGCCGCCGTTGGCATCGGGTTTGACCACCGCGGCGGATTTCGGTTTCGCAAAGAAGGGAACCGCCGGCATGCCTGGCTTCCGCGGGTCGCGCGTCCAGCCGAGCGCATCGATCTCGCGCTGCCACCGCTTGAGGTAAACGGTCTGCTTGATCTCGCCGACATCGACGATCTCTTCAAAAGGAATGAAGAGGTCCGGCTGTCCGCGGTCCACGACTGTCATGAAAGGCTGGCTTGAAACGAAGATGCCCTGCGCCGACTCCGGCGGCCCCTCAAAGATCTCGCGCACGGTGCCGAGCTCGCCGTCCCGAGCCTCGACGGCGTATCCGAGCCTCACGACCCATTGCACTACGGGCATGCGAGAACTCCCAATTGCATGGAATGCCGCGTATTGTAGGTTACGTGGGCGATGGCAGGTTCGGGCCCAACACGGCGGAGGTCGAGGCCTTCTTCGATCGCCTTCGCCACCTGACGCGGTCCGAGTGGGAGCAGCTGACGAACGCGGCGCCTGGCGCCGGTTCCATCCCCGATCTGGAGATCAAGCAGTCGCCTGAATACTTCAAAGCCCTGGATGCCGCCACCCGCGCCGCGAAAAGCGAAGTCTTTCCCGGCTCAGAGTCGGCCTTTTACGACGCAATGCGCACCGCCCAGTTGGTGGCCGACGCCAGCGCCTTCCAACCATCCACGCGACCCGAGCCCGCGAGCGCGGCCATCGTTGACGAAGAGCGCCTCTCCCCCGAAGCAGAGGCCGACGCCATCACGCGGATCATGTCGACGGCCTACGAAGAGGAGGCCTGGCGCCGCGTGATGAACGCCTGCATGGTCGCCGCCGGCGCCCTGGTCGTGAGACAGCACATCTCGATCAACCAATTCGCCGGACTGTATGGACCCTTCGAGGTCCTTCTTCCTTCGAGAGCCGTTAAGTAACCGTTACCGATACGCTCCCTGTGATCGTCGCCGTGACTGTGTCCGTCGCAGTGACAGTTTGAGCTCCGGCCGTCTTCAGGGTGACGCCGTTGGTGAAGATGTGCACGCCATTGTCGCCTGACAAAAACGTGTAGTTAGCCGGCAGGATAACGCCAGCGGCGATGTCGCTAGAAGTGAAAGTGATCGTGCCCGCATAGCCGGTCGCGACATTTCCAAACTGATCCCGCGCGGTCACAGTGACCGTGAACGCAGTCCCATTCGTCGCAGATGATGGGCCGGTAACCGACAGCGTCGCTGCGGCGGCTGGGTTCACCGTCTCGGTCTGGCTGGCGTCGCTCAGGCTCACCCCGCTGGCATGCGCCGTCAGCACCGGGCTCCCCACCAGCGTGTCCTGGTACTTGAAACTGGCGCTCGTCGCGGCCAGC
>Ga0070698_100004596_pt1 | contig 15156 bp, 10 predicted proteins | sample KBSK1502metaG_FD_65477 | JGI IMG/M metagenome (GOLD analysis project Ga0070698, IMG submission 65477) | Corn, switchgrass and miscanthus rhizosphere microbial communities from Kellogg Biological Station, Michigan, USA - KBS K1-50-2 metaG | ecosystem: Host-associated > Plants > Roots >...
GCGAGGCCGCGCACGTCGATCTCGACATCGAAGTGGCCGGCGTTGGCCAGGATCGCGCCGTCGCGCATGACCGCCATGTGCCCGGCCGCGATCACGTCGCGTGAGCCGGTGGCGGTGATGAACAGCTCGCCAGCCGTGGCCGCCGCCGCCATCGGCAGCACCCGGTATCCCTGCAAGACCGCGTCGAGCGCCCGGACCGGATCGGTCTCGGTGACTATCACCCGGGCGCCAAGGCCCCTGGCCCGCTCTGCGATGCCGATGCCGGCCGACCCGAAACCGGCGACCACTACCGCCTTCCCGGCCAGCAGGGTGTTGGTGGCGCGGATGATGCCGTCAATCGCGGACTGTCCGGTGCCGTACCTGTTGTCGAGCATGCGCCTGGTTTCCGACGCGTTCGCGGCCGCCATCGGGAAGGCCAGCGTGCCCGCCGCGGCCATCCGGCGGAGCCTGGCCACTCCGGTAGTGGTCGACTCGCAGCCGCCGAGCACCCCGGCGAGCAACTCCGGACGGTCCGCGTGCAGGGTATTCACGAGGTCACAGCCGTCATCGATGACCAGTGCTGGCGCAGCGTCCAGGGCCAGGTGGATGTGCTCGTAGTAGGTCTTCCTGTCCGCTCCCGACCTGGCCGACACGCTGATGCCAGGGCCCGCCGCCAGCGCGGCGGCGACATCGTCCTGCGTGGACAGCGGGTTGGACGCGGCCAGGTGCACCCGCGCGCCGCCGGCCCGCAGCACGTGCACAAGGGCACCTGTTTCGGCCGTGACGTGCAGGCAGGCAGCCACGGTCAGCCCGGCGAACGGCCGCTCGGCCTCGAACCCGGCCCGGATCAGGCTCAGCGCCGGCATGGCCCGCTCAGCCCAGCCGATCCGGGCCAGTCCGGCGGCGGCCAGATCGGGGTCCGTGATGTCGGACCGGGGGCCCGGCGCGCGCGCCGGGCCCCTGGCGGGCGCTGCCTCGCGCACCGGCTTAGTAGCGGTAGTGGTCGGGCTTGTACGGCCCGTCCACGGACACGCCGATGTAGTCGGCCTGCTCCTTGGTCAGCTTGGTCAGCCGCACGCCGAGCGCATCCAGGTGCAGCCTCGCCACCTTCTCGTCTAGGTGCTTGGGCAGCGTGTGCACGCCCAGCGGGTACGCCTGCGTCCTGGTGAATAGCTCTACCTGGGCCATCACCTGGTTAGTGAAGCTGTTGGACATGACGAAGCTCGGATGGCCGGTGGCGTTGCCCAGATTCAGCAGCCGTCCCTCGGAAAGGACGAGCACGGAGTGCCCGTCGGGAAATACCCACTCGTCCACCTGCGGCTTGATCGAGATCTTCTTGATCCCGGGCAGCGCGGCCAGGCCGGCCATGTCGATCTCGTTGTCGAAATGCCCGATGTTGCCGACGATCGCCTGGTGCTTCATCCGGCCCATCTGGGTGGCGGTGATGATGTGGAAGTTGCCGGTCGCGCTGATGAAGATGTCGGCGCTGCCGACCACATCGTCCAGCCTGGCCACCTGGAAGCCGTCCATCGCCGCCTGCAGCGCGCAGATCGGGTCGATCTCGGTGATAACGACCCTGGCACCCTGGCCGCGCAGCGACTCGGCGCAGCCCTTGCCCACGTCGCCGTAGCCGCAGATGACCGCAACCTTGCCGCCGATGAGAACGTCGGTCGCCCGGTTGATGCCATCGACGAGCGAGTGCCGGCAGCCGTACTTGTTGTCGAACTTGGACTTGGTGACCGAGTCGTTGACGTTGATCGCAGCGAATTGCAGCGTGCCTGCGCTGGCCATCTCGTACAGCCTGTGCACGCCAGTGGTGGTTTCCTCGGTGACGCCCTTGACCTGCCGGGCAACGGCCGTCCATTTGCCCGGGGCGGCGGCGAGTGACCGGCGTAGCAGGCCGAGCACGGCCCGCCATTCATCGGAGTCGTCAGCAGTGGCGGACGGGACTGCGCCCTCCCGCTCGTACTCGGCGCCCTTGTGCACAAGCAGCGTTGCGTCGCCGCCGTCGTCGAGCAGCATGTTCGGCCCGTCGCCGGCCGGCCAGCTGAGCGCCCGCTCCGTGCACCACCAGTATTCCTCCAGGGTCTCGCCCTTCCACGCGAAGACCGGGATGCCCTTCGGATCCTCCGGCGTGCCGTCCGGGCCGACTGCCACGGCCGCGGCCGCGTGATCCTGGGTAGAGAAGATGTTGCAGCTTGCCCACCGCACCTGCGCGCCAATCGCGGCGAGCGTCTCGATCAGGACAGCCGTCTGCACGGTCATATGCAGCGATCCGGTGATCCGCGCGCCACGGAGCGGCTGCGCCTGCGCGTACTCCGCCCGCACGGCCATCAGCCCGGGCATCTCGTGCTCGGCGAGCCTGATCTCGTTGCGGCCGAACTCAGCCAGCGACAGGTCGGCGACCTTGAACGGAAGGTTCTCCGCGGACATGCGCAACTCCTCTGGTGGACTTCGTCGGTCGATCTATCCGACCGTACGAGACGAGCCGCGCCGGTCGCACGCGTTTCCGGACGTTCTTGACAGGAATTTGTAAGATTAGCGGCATGCGCATCACGGAAGCAGCCCAGCGCCTCGGTACCTCGGCCCGGATGCTCCGGTACCGGGAGTCTCTCGGCCTGCTTCCGCTGCTGCGCCAGCCGGCCGGCCGCACCCGCCTGCATTCCGCGCACCGGCAGTTCACCGACCGCGACCTGGACGCCGTCCGGCTAGCGCTGGCGATCGAGCGGCGCTATGACATCAGCCCCGCAGCCCTCGCCTTCGGCCTGAGAGTCATAACGGATCCGGCCGCACGGTCCCAGGTAGCCGAACTCGGCAGGCGGACCGGGCGGAGTCCCGGGCCGGTAACCCGGGCCCTGGACTTCGAGCAGGAGCGGGCGCTCCGACTGCTCGGGCTGGCCCCTGGCAGTGATCAGCCTTTGCGGCGGCGCCAGCAGGCGGCCGATGGCAGGGCTCAGCGGCCGTCCTGAGCCCGTGGCGGCGGCGCGGGGCCCGGCGGCGCACCATTGCCCGGCGCGGGCCCGCCGCCCGGCGCGGACCCGCCACCCGGCGCGGACCCGCCACCCGGCGCGGACCCGCCACCCGGCGCCGACCCGCCACCCGGCGCCGACCCGCCACCCGGCGCCGACCCGCCACCCGGCGCCGACTCACCACCCGGCGCCGACTCACCACCCGGCGCGGACCCGCCACCCGGCGCCGACTCACCACCCGGCGCGGACCCGCCACCCGGCGCGGACTCACCGCCTGGCGGAGCATTATCCGGCGGGACTAACTCCGCTGGGTCGCGCAGCACGGCGCGGACCGCTGGGTCACCCTCGTCTGCCTCGGCCGCCCGGTATAGGTCGGGCTCCAGGTAGATGATCTGCGCGATCGGCACTGCTGCCCTTACCCGCCGTTCCGCGGCATCGATCCCGCTGGTGATGCTGGCCCCGGTTTCCTCGCGGCGGATCCCGACCTTCGCCGCGACCAGCAGTGCCTCGGGCCCGAGGTGCACCGTCCGCAGGTGAATGACGCGCTGTAGCTCCGGCCCGTCCTCCAGCGCGGCCACGATCAAGCGCTCGACATCCGCGCTTGCCGACTCCCCGATCAGCAGGCTTTTCATCTCGATCGCCAGGATCACCGCCACCACGCCAAGCAGGCCGCCGATCGCCAGCGATCCGGCGCCGTCCCACTCGGGATGGTGGGTGATCGCGCTGAGCGCCACGCCGGCCAGCGCGAACAACAGCCCGGCCAGCGCGGCCAGGTCCTCAAGCAGGACGGTCGGCAGTTCCGGTGCCTTGGCATGCCGGATGAAATGACTCAGCCCGTGCTTTCCCCTGGCCAGATTGGACGCGGCGAGTGCCGTCCGGAGCGAGAACGTCTCCAGGATGATCGCAACGCCGAGCACGGCGAGCGCCACCACCGGCGACTCCACCGTCTCCAGGTGGGTGAGCCGGTGCAGCCCTTCGTAGACGGAGAACAGCGCGCCCACGGTGAACAGCACCACGGCGACGACGAACCCGTAGAAGTACCGCTCCTGGCCGAAGCCGAACTGGTGCTGCTCCGTCTCGGCCCGCCGCGACCGGCGCCGGCCGACCAGCAGCAGCACCTGGTTGCCCGAGTCGGCTACTGAGTGCACGGACTCGGCCAGCATCGAGGCTGACCCAGTGATCACGAAGGCAACGAATTTCGTCGCCGCGGTACCCAGGTTTGCGGCGAGCGCGGCGAGCACCGCCCGCATGCCGCCGCGGGCATGAGCCCGGCCGGCCGGGTCCTGGCCGGCCGGGGGATCCGCGGACGGCATTTAGCCAGCCTGGGGGTCGCGCGCCTCGTCCACAAGCAGGACGGGGATGTCGTCGCGCACCGGGTACGCGAGGCCGCACTCGGCACTGGTGCAGACAAGCTCGCTTGCCTCGGCGTCGGCCCGCAGCGGCGCGTGGCATTTCGGGCAGGCCAGGATTTCCAGCAGCCAGTCGTCGATTTTCATGACGTCTCCCAGGGGGTCGGGGGTCGGTTGGCCCGTGGGCGGCGGCTCCGGTGCCAGCTGGCCGGCGCCGGGCACGTCAGGCTATCCGGCATCGCCGCGCACCATGCTCAGGACCTCATCGCGGACCGCGGCCAGCTGCCCGGCCCCGGGCGCCTCGACGTTCAGTCGCAGCAGCGGCTCGGTGTTCGACGGCCGCAGGTTGAACCACCAGCCTGCGCCGGTCACGGTCAGCCCGTCCAGCTCGTCTATGGTGACGCCGGGGCGGCCGGCGAATGCCTCGCGGACGCTGGCTGCCACTGCGGCCGGATCGCTGACCTCCGTGTTGATCTCACCCGATGCCACGTATCTGGAGTATTCGGTGAGCAGCGCCGACAGCGGCCCGGGCTGCGAACCGAGCGCCGCGAGTACGTGCATGGCCGCCAGCATCCCGGAGTCGGCGAACCAGAAGTCGCGGAAGTAGAAATGGCCAGAGTGCTCGCCGCCGAAGATGGCGCCGGTAGCGGCCATTTCCGCCTTGATGAACGAGTGCCCGACCCTGGTCCGCACCGGGACGCCGCCGTGCTCGGAGATGATCTCCGGCACCGCGTGCGAGGTGATCAGGTTGTGGATGACGGTCGCGCCCGGCTCCCTCGCCAGCTCCCGCACCGCGATCAGCGCGGTGAGAACGGACGGCGAGACAATCTGGCCGCGCTCGTCGACGACGAAGCAGCGGTCGGCGTCACCGTCGAACGCGAGCCCGATGTCCGCGCCGGAACTTATCACGGCGTCCTGCAGGTCGCGGAGGTTCGCCGGGTCGATCGGGTTGGCCTCGTGATGCGGGAAGGAGCCGTCCAGCTCGAAGTAGAGCGGTACGGTCTGCAACGGCAAGCCGTCGAACACCTCGGGAACGGTGTGGCCGGCCATGCCGTTACCGGCGTCCACGGCCACCTTGAGCGGGCGGATGCCGGACAGGTCTACCAGAGTCCGCAGGTGGGCGGCGTATCCGGACAGCAGATCCTGCGACGTGATCGTCCCGGCGGGTCCGCCATGCGGAGGGACGCCATCCTCGGCCATCTTGCGCAGCTCCGCCAGCCCGGTATCGGCGCCGACCGGCCTGGCGCCCTGGCGGCACAGCTTGATCCCGTTGTACTTGGCCGGGTTGTGGCTCGCGGTGACCATTGCGCCGGCCATGCCGAGGCTGCCGCTCGCGTAGTAGAGCATGTCAGTCGAGCCAAGCCCGCCGGAGACGACGTCGGCACCTTGCGCTGCTGCCCCGCGGCCGAATGCGTCCGCAAGCGGCGCCGACGAGGCCCGCATGTCATGCACGGTGACCAGAGACTTCGCTCCGGTCAGGCGCGCGAATGCTGCGCCGATCCGTCCGGCCGCGTCCTCGTCAAGTTCGTCAGGGACGAGCCCGCGGATGTCGTATGCCTTGAAGATCTTCGCGTACTGGGCCACTTCGGCCTGCCTCCCCGCATCTGATCGCACCGCATCTGACCGCACCGCATCTCACCGCGCGCCGCGCCCGATCGCACCGCGTTTACTGCCCGCCCTGCCCGGCCATGCCAGGCCGAATCGGAACTGCTGTCCACGGCACTGCGCCTGATCAGACCGCGACCTGATCACACCATGCCCGCGCAGCCTGCCCGCGGGCAACCCGCGCGGCGCGCTGCGCCGGTGACGCCGCCGCGCCGCGCGGACACTGAGCCTACCGGGCGGCTCGGCCGGCCCGCGCCGACGCGCCCGGCCGGCGCTGGCGGTTTACTGCGCCCTGGCCGACGGAACCGCGCGGCGCCTGGGCTAGCTGCGGGCTAGCCGATCCTGCCCTTGTCCTGTGGCGACGAGCGGAGCACGCGCAGGTGACCGCGCCGGCCGACCTCGACCCCCTGCCCGACGGGCTCTGCCGCCGCGCGCGGCAGGGCAGCCTCCCTGACGGCGTTGGCCAGCGCCTCCAGGTCATCTGCTTCCTGCTCGGCCGGCCCGGCCGGGAGCCGGACCACGTCCCAGCCGCGGGGGACGGTCAGCCGGTCGGCATGCGCCGCGCACAGATCGTAGCAGTGCGGCTCCACGTAGGTGGCCAGCGGGCCGAGCACGGCCGTGGAGTCCCGGTACACGTAGGTCAGCGTGTAGAGCGCGACCTGCTTGCACGCGGGCCGTGAGCAGCGCCGAGGGCTCACCGGCTCACCTCGCTCACGGCGCCGTCCGCGGCCGCGGCACTCCGGCCGCGGCATGCCCGCGGGCGGCGCTGCAGGCGGAGTCGCGTAGATCGCTCACAACGGCTGACGGTATCGATCCGCAGGCGGTAACGCCACCACCCGGGGCACTCTGCGCGATCGTGTCTCCGCGGGCAGGTACGGGCACCGCCGGTCCGGCCGCCGGCCGACCCCGGACCAGCCCGCCGGGATACGCTCAATCATTGTGCAGAAAGGCGAAAGCCGCGCTCCGGCTCCTGGCCGGATCCGGCGGCGGGACCGGCACGGCCGCGGCCTGCGCGGCGTGCTTGCCCCGCAGGACACCCCCATCTACCGGAGCCGCTCGGAGCGCTTCGATGATCTGGTGCTCCAGGCGGTCGCCCAGCTGGAGCCACGGTGGGCGGCCGAGTTGTCCGGTGTCGAGTTCGCCGTCGAGGAAATCCCGGCGGCCGGGCGGCCCGCCGATCTGCCTGATCTGGTGCCGCTTGCCAGGCTTGACCCTGGCTCGGGCAATCCGCGCGACGCCGGCCGGCCGGCTTCCCCGCCGCGGATCGTGCTGTACCGGCGCCCGCTGCTTGCCCGCGCAGACGGTGCGGAGGATCTGGGTGAGCTGGTGCTTGACGTGGTGGTGGAGGAATTCGCCCGACTGCTCGGCGTGGACCCGCATGCGGTCGATCCTGGCTATTCGGCGGACGATTAGGGCAGCGCGGGCAGCGCGGCATCCAGCGAATTGCGAACCGGGAGCAGCGGGACTGAGGTCAGCGAGGTCAGTACCGGGAAGATCGACTCCACCGTGCCGCGCACGGTGAGCACCCGCCCGGCATAGACCGGCCCCGATCCCGCGAGCGGCGTGATCACGACGGCGAACGGGGACCGCGCGCGGGATCCGCTGGGCGCGCGGATGCGCACCACCACAGTGTGTTTCGCCGCCACCTCAACCACCCGGGCCGGATGGCCGCCCGCGCCGGGCTGCGCGGCGGCCGTGCCTTCCGTGGTGATCTGGATCCGGGCTGCGCTGCGCGGGGCGGACAGCACCAGCCTGGTGGTTTCGCCGGGACCGCTGGGGTTGTCGGCGACGACGCCTTGCTCCTGCACCGGCGCCGACGCCGACGTGAAGACGCCGGGGGCGCCCGGCGACCCGCCAGAGACCCGGATGGCAGCCGCGACCGGAACGTTCGAGGTCAGCTTGATCGCCGATGCGACCCCGGCGAGCGACGGCAGGGCCACCACCACTGCCGAGCCGCCGGGCAGGTCGATCCCGCTCCCGCCAGTCGGGTGATAAGAGCCCCTCGCAGTCACTGCGGTCAGCTTGACCTGGGCGTTTCCGGAACCAGGCACGGCGACGTACAGATCCCGGGTGCCTGCAGCGGCGGGCAGGCCGGGCAGGATAAGACTCCTGGCGGGCGGCTGGCTGGCGGGCAGCCATGCGCCTGGCCGGCTCGCGCTGCTGGTCTCCCTGAGCCCGGCGACGAGCCGTCCGACGCTGGTGCGCACATGCAGCGCGACCACCCTGGAACCGTGCAGCAGCCTGGCCAGTGACTGCACGAGCAGGCCATGGGCAGGAACGGAGATCCCGGTATCGGTGCTGCCGAGCAGCGGTCCGCTGTCGGTGAAGATGTCGACTTCCGCGTCCGCGGGCTGGCTGTCGGCGTTCATCAGGTAAAGCTGCAGGCTGGCCACCGTGTGCTGCCCTGGGCCGACGAACCAGAAGTCGGTGCCTGGCCCATCACAGACCGCGGTCGGCAGCCCGCCGGCGCTCGTCTGCTCTACCTCAAGCGCGCGTGCCATCGACCCGGTTGCCCGTACGACCACGCCGCCCCGCGACGTGCCAGCCGGTATCTTGCCACCGGCGACTGCCTGCCCGCCGCCCGGCAGGCGGCCGGACCGAGCCGTGGCGGCCGGGATCCGCGCCCGTGTCAGCACGCCTGGCCGGGTACGGGCGAAGAGCGGCTGCCCGGCGTCGGCGCTGCCTGCAGCTGACAGCCGGGTCACCGCCGCCGTCCCCGCGCCAGCCTGGCCGGCCGGCCCCGCAGCTGACCCGGGAACCGCGGCAGCGATGAGCGCCACCTCACCGCCGCGCAGGCTGCCCGGGGACGGGCAGGCGCGGATCGCTGCCGTCACTGGTGCGCGGTCCGGCAGCCGCGGCCTCGGGCCGGCCACCGCGGCGACCGGATGGCTAAGCCAGGCCAGCCCGTACTGTGCGCCAAGGGCGAGTACCACCAGCGCGCCGATTACCAGCTTGTTCGCGAACAGGCGCCTCACCAGCGATCATCCCCGCGGTCTTCGCCTGGCACCGGCCAGCGGGAGTCGATTTCCTCCTCGGCGGGCGGCCAGACCGGGCCGGAGCCGCCGGGGGCCGGCAGCGGATCCAGCCGGTCACCGCCCGATGGCCAGGGCGGATACGGGCCGGCCGGACCGGCGGGTGGCGGCCGTCCCGGCGGCTGGCTGGCGGGACGGTAGGGCCGCCGCGGCGGCGGCTGGCCGGGGCCAGGCGCGGGCGGCGGCTGGCCCTCCGGCCGCGCGGTGCGCTGGTCCCCTGGCCACGATGTCCGCTGGTCCTGCGGCCAGGATGCCGATTCGCCCGCTGGCCAGGACGCGGGCCGGCCCGCTGGAGCGGGCGGCGGCTGGCCCTCCGGCCGCGCCGTGCCCTGGTCCCCTGGCCACGATGTTTGCTGGCTCTCTGGCCACGCCGCGCGCTCCTCCGCTGGCCACGATGTTTGCTGGTCCCCTCGCCAGGACGCAGGCTCGCCCCCGGGCCAGGATCCCGATCCGCCCGCCGACCCGGGCGGCGGCTTGCTGGCCGGCCAGGCCGGATGCTCGCTGGCCGGCCACGCGGATGGCGAACTGGCCGCCGGGCGGGGGCCGTACCCGCCGGCCGGCGGCCCGCCAGCGGGCAGCCCGCCGCCGGGCGTGCCTGCCCGGCCCGCTGCGTCCAGGCCGGCCGCGCCCCGGCCGACCGGAATCCGGCTGGCTGCGCCGCGGCCGGCGGCTTCTCGCAGCGCCGGATCCGCCGCCTCCCGCAGCGCCGGATCCACGGGGAGGGACCTGCGCGTCCGGTGCGGACCTTCCCGGTCGCCGACGGGCCCGCGGGCGGCCTTCCCTGGCCGTCCGGTCCGGCCGGCCCGCCCCTTGTCCCCGCCGCTGTCTCTGCCGCGGGACCGCGACCCGCCGCGGCCACGGCGCCCCTGGCTAGCGGGCCCGGCCGGCCCGGCCGCCCCGGCCGGATCACCGGGCGCTGCCGCCCCGCTGCTCTCGCCAGCCCGAGCCGCGGCCGGGGACGCCGCCGCCGAGTTGATCCCGGGCAGGGCCAGCACGGCGACGACGGCAAGCACGGCAAGCTCCAGGAGTAGCGCGGCATCATGCCCGGTGTCGTCGTGGCCGATGCTGAGCCGCCCGCCGCCGGCCGGCAGCCGGAATGCTTGTGCCCACCGGCCGGCCGGCGAGGGAACGGGCGTCAGCGGATGACCGTTCAGGGTGGCGCTCCAGCGCCCGGCCGGCTCGGCGAGCTCAAGCGTCCCCCCGGCGGCTGGCACCGCAGCACCCGCGACGCCGATCGCGCCCGAGCGCAGCGGAACGATCTTGCCGCTGGCCTCGACGACGCGCACCCGGGCCGGGAAGTCCAGCAGCCGCCACAGCGCAAAGGATGATGTCGAGCTCACCGGCCGCAGCCCAGCCACTCCGTCGAGCACTCGCGCCAGCCCGGGATTGACCGGGGCCGGCATCAGTACGAAGCCGATGTCGAACTGCGCGAGTGCATGGCCCTGATCCACCGCATCTCCGCCATTCGGGGCCACCAGGGTGGCGACAGCTTTGCCGAGCGCCCGCTGGGCAGCGGGCACCGGCGCAAGCTCCGGGTCGGCAAGGGACGGGCCGGTTCCGCGCAGCACGGCGTAGCTCACCTGGCCGCGCTCCGCGCGCAGCACCAGCGTGCGAAGCCGCAGTCCGTTGTCCGATGACACCGAGATGAGTTCGGGCACGATCTGGCCGCCTGCTGCGGCGACCGGCCCGCGGATCCCGCTGACCACCCATGACGAGGCCGCCAGGGCTGGTGCCGAGCACGCGACAACGGCAAGCGTGACAACGCTGAGTCCGCGGGCGCTGCGCAGGGTACGCGGCCTTCCGGGCCGGCCGGCCAGCAGCCGGGGGATGGCGTCGCCCGCGGTTGCCGCGGCAAGCAGCAGGCCGACGGCGACGACGGTGAGGGCGACGCCGGGCCAGGCCGGCACGCTTGAGTCCGCGCCCGGCGGCGTGACCGTGACGCGGCTCACCGCGATCGCGATCAGCAGGCCGGACAGCGCGACGCCCCAGCCGGCCAGCACCAGCACGCGGCGCTTGCTCAGCAGCAACGCCGCGAGCGCGGCAATGGCAAGCCCGGCGGTGACCCAGAACGGCGGCATGCCCGGCCCGCCAGGGCTGAGCAGCAGCAGGGCACGGGCAGGCAGGTCAGGGCTGGCCAGGCCGGGCGCCTGCACGCCGGCCTCGAGTAGCAGCAGGGACGGATGGGTGGCGACCTGGATCGTCCAGGGCACCAGCAGCACCGGGGCCACTGCCGCGGCGATCGCCAGGTTGGCCGCCATGCCGCGCCGGGAAGAGCTGAAGGCGAGCGCGGATAGGCCCGCCGCGATCAGTGCGATCAGCCACACCAGCGGCACGAATGCGGTAGCGACCGCGACGATCAGGCCCGTTGCCCAGGCCGCGCGGCGGGCCAGCCGCGGCGGCTGGGTGAACATCCGCGCCGCGGTCAGCGCGATCAGCGGCAGCAGCACGAAGACGACCGCGGTGCCGATCCGGCCGTCGGCAACCGATCCCATGGCCACTGGCAGCAGCGCGTACGCGGCGGCAGTCCAGACCCGCACCGGGGCGAGGCGGGTGATCCGCCGGGCGGCAGCGTACGCGGTCAGCCCGGCCAGCGGCACGCAGCCGAGCAGGATTACGTCCACCGCCAGCCACGGCTTGCCGCCCATGACCGTGGCGAGCGCCGCGATCACCGCCAGGTACGGTGGGGCGCTGGTGGCCGAGCCGATTCCGGTCGGATGGAAGCCCTGCAGGTACGCATGCCACAGCCCGGCTGCGCCCCCCGACGCGGGTATCAGCGCGCCGCCGCCGAGCGTGCCGCCGCGAAGCAGCGAGCGCTCGGCGACAAGCGCGACCACGGCCAGCACCGCGAAGAGCAGCACGCCCGGATTCGTCAGGACGCGCTGCGCCAGCCCGTTGTCGACCAGCATCGAGTCGTCTTCGGACGGATCCTCCGACGCATGGTGGCTGCCGGCCGTGTCGAGCTGTGTCGACCGGGACAGCACGTCGGCGGCGAACTCCGCGAGCCGCCGCAACGACCGGCCAGGCGGGAGCTCGGGCCGCAGCCGACCGTAGGCGGCCCGGCGGCCGCGGGACCGCTGCCGCCGCGCGCTGAGCAGGCGGAGCGGATGCCCGAGCACCGAGCCGCCGGCCGCGAGCTCGTCCAGCGCCGCAGCCGGCCGTTTCGCGACCAGGAAGAAGATCGTGCGCAGGGCCGAGACGGCGACATTGCCGGCCAGCGAGGCGAGCATCGGGCCGGCCGGCAGGTTCGCGAGCAGCGTGCGCAGCGCGTTGCCGCGGTCGAGCCGGTGCGGGCGGCGGGATATCGAAACGGTCCGCCGGTGCCGCGCGGACGCCTCCAGGTGGTAGGCCACCGCGCTGGTGATCACCCGGACCCGGTAGCCGGCCGCGTGCACTCGCCAGCAGAAGTCGACGTCCTCACGGAAGAGCGTCATGCCAGTGTCGAAGCCGCCGACCTCGTCCCACACATCGCGGCGGACCAGCATCCCGGCGCTGCCGACAGCCAGCGAGTCCCGGTCGCCGTCGTGCTGGCCCTGGTCCACCTCGCGCGGCTCGATGCCGGTGATCCGGCGGCCGACCGTATCGATGGTTACCCCGGCCTCGAGGATCACCTGCCGGTCGGCCCAGTCCATCACCTTCGGGCCGAGGACAGCGGCCGACTTGGTCTCGGCGGCGCCATGCAGGAGCTGCTCAAGCGCGTCGGGGGCGGGCTCGCAGTCGTCGTGCAGCAGCCAGAGCCACTCGACCCGGTCCCCGTCGGGAACGCCGGCCGGCCTGGGCACGGGCACGTTCGCGGCCCGGTGCTGCAGCGCGCGGGTAACCGCGGCCGAGTAGCCGGTGTTGCGCTCCATGCCGAAGACGACTGCCTGGCCGAGCTGGCCGGCCAGCACGGCGCCGCTGCGGTCCCGGCTGCCGGTGTCGACGGCGACGACCCGCTGAACTGGCCGGGTCTGGCCGAGCAGCGCACTGATGACATGCGGCAGCCATGCGGCGCCGTCGTGCGCGACGATCACCGCTGTGACGACATGCTGAGGGTACGTATCGTTCGGCGACAAGGGTCCGTTTGCTCATCGAGGGCTCGCCCGCGGGGCCGGCTCGCGCGTCGGCGGCACGGTTCTCGCAGGCCCGGGTACCTCGTGCACAATACGCGAAGCGACGATCCGGCGACGGCCAGACGCAGCGCTTCGCTGGTCCCAGGCTGCCTGGCCGTCCCCGCCCGCCACGCCCGTCCTGCCCAACCGCGGCTTTCCTGCTGACAACCCTAAGAGTCGCCCGTGCCCGGAGATGACGCCGCTTCGGCGTGAAAATTCCGGCAGCTGACCCGCCGTCCCCTGGAGCCCGGCTGCGCCGGGCGCTGCCGCGCTGTGGTGTGCCGGGTCGTTGCCCGCGGATGTTCGCGCCCGGGCGCGGGGTGGCCTGAGAGGCTGTGGTCGCGGTCGTTCGCTGACGTCGTTTCCGCTTGGCGGGCCTGACCCCGTCTAAGAGTCTGACGCCGGGAGCCGATCTTCAGGGCCGCTAAATGGTGCCTCGAGCCCGCGGACCAGATTTCCCGCTTGCCCCCGGCTCCTGCGAACGACCGCGACCGCAATTACTGCCCTCTCATCGTAGGAGACACCGATGCAGGACACGCAAGACGAGCCGCTGTTCGCCGAGCGGGTGGCCGGCCTGGACATCGCCAAGGCCGAGGGCGAGGTCACCATCCGGGTGCCCAGCGACACCACCCCGGGCCGCCGCCAGCAGGAGACCCGGACCTTCGGCACCACCCGCAGGCAGTTGCCGGACCTGGCGGACTGGCTGCGCAGCTGGGGCGTCACCAAGGCCGGCATGGAGGCGGGCGATTGCTGGAAGCCGGTGTTCTTCCTGCTGGAATCACGCGGATTCGACTGCGAGCTCTATAACGCCGCGCAGGTCAAGGCCCTGCCAGGGCGCCCGAAGACCGACCGGGCCGACTCGATCTGGCTCGCCAGGATCACCGAGCGGGGCATGATCTCCTCCAGCTTCGTGCCACCCGAGCCGATCCGCCGGCTGCGCACCCACACCCGCTACCGCCGGCACCTCACCCAGGCCCGCACCGCCGAGAAGCAGAGAGTGGAGAAACTGCTGGAAGACGGCCACCTGAAACTGTCATCCGTGATCTCCGACATCCACGGGGTCTCCGGCCGGGACATGCTGGACGCGCTGGCCGCCGGGCAGCGCGACCCCCGGGCACTGGCCCAGCTGGCCCGCGGCACGATGCGCGGCAAGATCCGCCGGCTGGAAGAGGCACTGGAATGCTCCTTCTTCACCGATCAGCACGCCGCCGTGCTGGCCATGATGCTGACCACCATCGACCACTACACCACCCAGATCGAGGCGCTCACCGCCAGGATCGAGGTGCTGATCGAGCCCTACCTGCACCAGGCCGGGCAGCTGGACGAGGTCGACGGCATCGGGGTGATCTGCGCCCAGGACATCATCGCCGAGACCGGCACCGACATGACGGTGTTCCCCACCGCCTCCCACCTGGTCTCCTGGGCCAGATGGTCCCCCCAGGTCAAGCAGTCGGCCGGGAAACGCAAAGGCAGCAACGCCACCGGCCGCGGCAACCCCTACCTGGGCGCCGCCCTCGGCGAAGCCGCGAGCAGCGCCGGGCGCACCCAGTCGTTCCTCGGCGCCAGGTACCGGCGGCTGACCCGCCGCATGCCCAAAAAGAAAGCCCTGGTCGCCACCGGCAACTCGATGCTCACCATCATCCACGCCCTGCTCAGCGATCCCGGCGCCCGCTACACCGACCTGGGCGCCGACTACTACGAAACCCGCATGCACGCCCGCCGGCAGGCCCGCAACCACGTCCGCAGCCTGGAACGCCTGGGCTACCAGGTCACCATCCAGGCCCTCAACCCCACCGCCGGGCCGCCCCTGACCGCCACCGCCTGACCGACCGCTAGCCGCCCAAGAGCCCGTCGGCGCTGACGCGCCGCCGGGCGCTGCCGCCTGCCCAGCTGAGGTTCTATTTTCGGACCAGCTTTTTGAAACGGAGGCGTCCCGGCCGGTCAGACCGCCTCGCGCTTCAGCCTGCGGCGCTCACGCTCAGAAAGGCCGCCCCAGATGCCGAAGCGCTCGTCATGCTCCAGCGCGTATTCCAGGCACTCGGCCCGTACCTCGCAGCTCCGGCACACTCTCTTGGCTTCCCTGGTCGATCCGCCCTTCTCCGGGAAGAACGCCTCCGGATCGGTCTGCGCGCAC
>Ga0070698_100004597_pt1 | contig 15155 bp, 15 predicted proteins | sample KBSK1502metaG_FD_65477 | JGI IMG/M metagenome (GOLD analysis project Ga0070698, IMG submission 65477) | Corn, switchgrass and miscanthus rhizosphere microbial communities from Kellogg Biological Station, Michigan, USA - KBS K1-50-2 metaG | ecosystem: Host-associated > Plants > Roots >...
GCCGCCGGCGACGAGGCCATCCGCCGCGCGGCGGAGGCGATCCGCGGCCACACCCGCGCCACCGACATCGTGGTGCGCTGGGGAGGGGACGAGTTCGTGGTGGTGATCCCGGGCGCCTCCGGCGCGTACGCGCAGGCCCGCCGCGACGAGGTCGCGAACGCTCTCGCCCTCATCGGCCTGCCCGCGAGCGCGGGCCTGGCGGTCTACGAGGAGGGCAAGGACATCATGGTCGCCGTCGAGGAAGCGGACCGGGAGATGTACGCGACCAAGGCGATCCGGAAGCGCAAGGCTTCCGTGACCGGATAACCCGATGGCAGAGCCGAACCCGATCCAAGCGCCCGCCGCCGAGGAGCGCTTCTACCGTCGCCTCGACCCCCGTCGCGCCACCCTGCGCTTGCTCTTCGGGGTCGTGATCGGTGTCGTCACGAGCGCGCTCCTCTCGAACGGACATGCCTGGGAGTTCCGCCTCCTCCTCGGCTGGGACGCCGGGGCGTTCGCCCTGCTTTCGTTCATCTGGCTCGTCATCGTCACCGCCGACCCGCACGAGACGCGCTGCCGCTCCGCCTCCGCCGATCCCGGTCGCACCGCGACCTGGGTCCTCGTGTTGATCGCGAGCGGCTTCAGCTTCTTCGCCGGCGCGTTCGCGCTCAAGAACCTGCACAAGACGCAGCCGGCTCCGGAACCGTGGCTGCTCCCCCTCTGCCTCGTGTCCGTGATCGTGGCCTGGGGCCTCACCCACACCTCGTACACGCTCCGCTACGCCCACCTCTACTACCGGGACGACGAGGAGGGCGAGGGCGGGCTCGTGTTCCAGGGGGACCGCAAGCCGGACGATTTCGACTTCGCGTACTTTGCCTACACGGTCGGCATGTGCTTTCAAGTCTCCGACGTCTCGATTTCGAGCCCGCAGATCCGCCGCGCCGTGCTCGGCCACGCGGTGCTCTCCTTCGTCTACAACACCGTGATCCTGGCCATGGCCCTGAACCTGTTCTTCGGGTTCGTCGCTCCGGGCTGAGCGTCGGTCCATGCCCCTGCTCGCGAGCGTTCTCAACGTCGCCGTCGGCGGCGCCGCCTTCTTCGGGGGCGCCATGGTGGCCGCCCATCAGCACCACGAGCCGGCGGACCTCTTGATGGCCAGCGCCGGCTGGGTCGACGTCAGCCGCCGCCGCCACTCCGCCGCGGAGCTGGGCCTCGGGTATCGGCGTCGTACCCGCCTCTGGGCGTTCCGGCCCGCCGTCGGGCTGACGGTCACGAGCCGGGAGGCCGTCTATGGCTGGGCGGGGATTGCCTACGACGTGCGGATCGGTCGCGTGACCTTGACGCCCAGCTTTGCGCCGGGGCTCTATCGGCGCGGCCGAGGCGTCGATCTCGGCCATCCCGTGGAGTTCCGCTCGCAGTTCGAGGCCGGATATCGCCTCACCACTCGATCACGAATCGGCGTGGCCCTCTCCCACATGTCGAACGCCGGCCTCGGGCAAACGAACCCGGGCGTGGAGACGGTCACCCTGGACTACGCGATCGCCTTCGGCCAACGACGCCCACGCTGACCGAGGGCGGGCCCGTCCTCAGCGATCGATGAAGATCGGCGCCGAGATCAGCCGCACGTTGGGGTCTTCCAGCAGCACTCGGGCGAAGTAGTAGGTATCCGTCTCCGGGTTCACCTCGAAGGCGACGCGAAGCGGCGTCGGTCCGCCCGCGTTGGAAGCAACGACCGCGCCTCCCCCGCTCACGAGCTCGACCCGGCTGACGACGGCCACGCGGCTCCGATGATCCGCCTCCACCTCGAGCCGGTGGGGGCCGGCACCGTAGACGGTCGAGCCCATGAGCCACCGGCCATCCGCCCTCAACTTGACCTGCGCCTCCGGGTCGTCGGTGTAGAACGTGGCCATCCGCAGCAGACCGGCCAGGACCTCCGGCCGGGTCAGCTCGGGAATCCACAGGCCCGTCCGCTTCCGCGTGTGGGCCCAGTCCGCGTGATGGTTGTCCTCCTCCCCTTTCGGGCCGAGGTGCCATCCCCGGTCCAGCGCCGGTATCATCCCGACCGTCTCCCGGTGATCCTCCTCCGTCGTGGGAACCGACTCCACGGTGATGAGCTTCATTCGCAGATCGGCATCGTCGTAGTACTCGAAATCGTTCCAGTTGTTGCCGCCGAGCAGCGGCCTCTTCATACCGGGGTGGTTGAACTGGCCGACGACGCCGGCGCCCGGGAGGGCGAGGATGCCGTCATAGAGACGTCGGAGCGACAACGTGCCCATGACGCTCAAGAGCCGATCGGTTCCCACGACGTTCACGTGGTTCATCCATCCGCGCAGGGTCGCGAAGCCGCCCCACTCGTAGCCGTAGAGCGCCACGAATGAGCCCGGCGAATCGGCCCGGTCGGCCGCCGCCCGGCCCCGCGCCCAGGTGTCGGGCGTGAGCCGCTCGAGATGATCCGTGACCGCGAAGAAGTCGAGCCCCCATTCGCGGGCCATCCGGAACGCGTCCGCCGGCTCCATCTCGCCGTCCGAGAAGCCGGTGTGCGCGTGCAGCTGGCCGTAGTACGGGCGCAGGTCGGGCGAGTCGGGAAAGCGATCGCCGACGAAGGCCTTGCGGTCGGACGCCCGGACGAGGATTGGAACGGACCCGGTCGTCGACCGGACCTGCGACACGGTCCGGCCGTTCGTACCCGGACGATACGTCCCGTAGAGCCGCAGCCCCGGCTCGGTCCCGAGGAGGACTCGAATCTCGTCGCGGTCTCCCGAGGGACCGAATCGCCAGGATGCACCGCTCCCCCAGTCGTCACCCGCCGCGGCGAGCGCCAGGTCGTCGAGACGGACGGAGCGCTTCGGGCCGAGCGGTCGCCGCAAGCGGAGAACGACTTCGTCCCCGGGAGATGCATCTCCCGACCGGTCCAGATCGAGAACCTCGGCCGAGACGACGGGCAGCAGCTCGGGCTCGAGCCGGGGCCCCGAGCGCTCACGGAACTGCGGGGCGTGCGCAACGCGGGGCACGCACACGGCCAGGACGGCAAATGCCACCCTCCGCCAGCGGGCCCCTCTCGCGCTCTTGCTAGTACCCGTCCACGGCTCCGAAGCTACCGGATCTCGAGCATCCGGTCGAGCGCGACGCGCGCCTGCCGCGCCATCTCGTCCGGCACCTTCACGACGTTCACGAGGCGGCCCTCGACGAGGTTCTCGAGGGCCCACGCGAGATGCGGCGGGTCGATGCGGAACATCGTGCTGCAGACGCAGAAGCAATCGTCCAGGCTCACGACCTTCCGCTCGGGGGCGCACTCGCGGGCCAGCCGGCTGACGAGGTTCAGCTCGGTGCCCACCGCCCACTTCGTGCCGGCCGGGCTCTCGTGGATCGTCTTGATGATCCCCTCGGTCGAGCCGATGGCATCGGCCTTCTGCGCCACCTCGAACCGGCACTCGGGGTGCACGATCACCTTCACGCCGGGGATCTGCGCGCGGCGGCGATCGACCATGTCGGGCGTGAAGCGGTTGTGCACCGAGCAGTGGCCCTTCCAGAGCAGGACCCGCGCGCCGCGGATCTGTTCCTCGCTGAGCCCGCCGCGCTCCTCGTTCGGGTCCCACACCGCCATCTGCTCGAGCGGGATCCCCATGCGGTATCCCGTGTTTCGGCCCAGATGCTGGTCGGGGAAGAACAGCACGCGCGGCTTCGACCGGAAGGCCCAGTCCAGCACCGCCCGCGCGTTGGACGACGTGCACACCGCTCCGCCTTCTCGTCCCACGAGCGCTTTCAAGGAGGCGGCGGAGTTCATGTAGGTGACGGGCACGATGCCCGGCCCCACCACCGCCGTCACCTGCTCCCAGCAGTCCTCGACCTGGCCGATCTCGGCCATGTCGGCCATCGTGCAGCCCGCATCGAGGTCGGGAAGGATGACCTTCTGGTGCGGGGCGGAGAGGATGTCGGCCGACTCGGCCATGAAGTGGACGCCACAGAAGAGGATGTACTCCGCTTCCGGGCGGGAGGCGGCGAGCTGGGCGAGCTTGAACGAGTCGCCCGTGAAGTCCGCGTGGCGGATCACCTCGTCGCGCTGGTAGTGGTGGCCGAGGATGACCACGCGCTTGCCCAGCGCCCGCCGGGCGGCGCCGATCCGCTCCTGGACGTCTTCCTCCGCCGGCGCGACGGTCAGCGTGGCCTGCCCCATGAGGCTATCCTCTCATCATTAATTATAGGGCGGGGGGGAGCCGGCCCCGAGGGGCGCAGCCGCGCCTCTATAATCGAGGGATGGCGTCGAGAAAACGACGCTGGCAGGCGCCGGAAGGCCTGCGCGTTTACCCCGACGGCAGCTGGCGCGTAGGGGACGTGCACGTCATCCACCCCCCCAGCCTTCGTTACTTCAAGTCCCACCTGGTCTTCGAGGAAGGCGGTGCGTTCATCGTCGATGGCGACCAGCGCATGAAGGTGGACGTCAAGGGCCCCGCCTTCCAGGTCACCAGCCTCGTCCTCGATGCGGACCAGGGCGAGGCGCGGGTCGTCCTCGACGACGGCACCGTGGAGAGCGTGGCCGACGACGCCCTGGGCATGAACCGCGAGACCGGACGTTTCGAGAGCCGCGTCCGGGAGGGCCGGGCCACCGCGCTCCTGGCCCGAGGCCCGCACCAGACGCTGCTCGAGCACGTGGAGGAGGACAAGGGCCGCTTCTTCCTCCACGTCGGCGAGCGCCGCATCGCGGTGCGGACCTGATGCTCCTCGGCGCCCACGTTCCCACCTCGGGCGGCGTACCGATGGCCCCCGGCAACGGCCGGAGCATCGACGCCACCGCCATCCAGATCTTCACCCGCAGCCAGCGGCAGTGGAAGGCGAAGCCGATGACCCGTCAGGAGGCGGGCGCGTTCCGCCGCGCGCTCGGCGGCAGCGGCGTGAAGGCCGTGCTGTCCCACGCTTCCTACCTCATCAATCTCGCGAGCGTGGTCCCTCGATTCCTGGCCCTGAGCCGGAAGACGCTCGCCGACGAGCTGAGGCGGTGCCACGCGCTCGGCATCCCGCACGCCGTCGTCCATCCGGGGGCCCACATGGGCGCCGGCGAGATTGAGGGGCTGGCCGCCATCGCGCGCAGCCTCGATGACGTGCTGCGCCGGACGCGGGGCGGCTCCGCGGGGCCTCTCCTCGAGGTCACCGCCGGCCAGGGATCGTGCCTCGGCCACCGCTTCGAGCAGGTGGCCGAGATCCTCTCGCGCGTGAAGGAGCCGGGGCGCGTGGGCGTCTGCCTCGACACGTGCCATCTCTACGCGGCGGGATACGACATCGCGACCGAGCGCGGCTACGAGCAGACGCTGCAGCGGTTCGACGAAGTGGTGGGCCTGCGCAAGCTGAAGGCCATCCACCTGAACGATTCGCAGAAGCCGCTCGGCAGCCGCGTCGACCGCCACGCGCACATCGGCGAGGGATTTCTCGGCGTCGCGACCTTCGCGCGCTTCCTCAACGATGCGCGCCTGGCGAGAGTGCCCATGGTGGTCGAGACGCCGGGGCCGATCGAGGTGTGGAAGAAGGAGATCGCCCTGCTGCGCGGCCTGGTGGGACGGCGGCCGCGGGGCTAGCGCCGTGGATCCCCGCGCCCTCGCCGACCGCGCCAAGGCACTCGCCCTCGACGCCGGCTTCGACCTGGCCGGCGTGGCCGCCGCCGACGCGCCGCGGGAGCTCGCCTTCTTCGCGGAGTGGATCGCGCGCGGCTACGCGGGCGAGATGAGCTACCTCACCTCCCAGGCCGCGCGCCGCCGCGATCTTCGTGACGCATTTCCGTGGGCGCGATCGGTCGTCTCGGTCGGCGTCCAGTACGACACGCCGCACCCGTACTCGACCGACGCCCCCGCCGGATCCGGTTGGATCGCCCGCTACGCGTGGGGCGACGACTACCACGACGTGATGAAGGCGATGCTCGAGCGCCTCGCCGCCGGGCTGGAAGCGGACATCGGGCCCTTCCGCTTTCGGGCCTACGTGGACACGGGGCCCATCGTCGAGCGGGCCTACGCCGCCGCCGCGGGGCTCGGCGCGTGGGGCAAGAACACCTGCCTGCTGCACCCGGAGCATGGCTCGTGGTTCTTCCTCGGCGAGCTGGTGACGGACCTCGAGATGCGGCCGGACGCCCCCCGGCTCGACATGTGCGGGAGCTGCACCGCGTGCCTCGACGCCTGTCCCACCGGTGCTTTCCCGGCGCCCTACGTGCTCGACGCGACGCGCTGCATCAGCTACCTGACCATCGAGCTGAAGGGCGCCATCCCCGACGCGCAGCGGTCCGGCGTGGGCCGCCAGGTCTTCGGGTGCGACATCTGCCAGGACGTGTGTCCCTGGAATCGCCGGCGGCGCCACCGGGGAGGCGCCGCCTTCGAGCCACGGCCGGGACAGGTCGCGCCGGACCTCGCCGAGCTGTCGCGGCTCGACGATGAAGGCTTCCGTCGGCGCTTCCGGGGCAGCGCCGTGAAGCGGGCCAGGCGGCGCGGTCTGCTGCGCAACGTGGCCGTCGCGCTGGGCAACTCCGGCGACCCCGCCCATCGACCGGTGCTCGCGCGGCTGGCCGAGGATCCCGATCCGCTCGTGCGGGAGCACGCGCGGTGGGCCCTCGGCCGCTTGCACGCGTAGACACGAGCTGCGAGCGGAGCGGGATTCACTCCCGCGGAGCGAGCGGGGGGTCTGGGGGGTGCGCCGCGAGCGCCCCCCAGCTCAATTAGAACCTTACGCCGTCCTTCACGCGCACCGTCCAGCGCGAGCCGGAGGGCAGCTCGATCTCCTTGCCCTTGGTGGCCAGCACCGCGCCGGTGCCGGCGATGGCGCCGATGAGCGCGCCCTTGCCGGCCCCCTTGCCGCCCTTGGCGATGCCGCCGATGATCGCGCCCGCGGCGGTGCCGCCGCCGATGATGGCGGCATCGCGCTCGTGGCTGTCGCCGGCGACCGCCTCGATCTCCGTCGTGTCCAGCCGCTGCGCGCGGCCACGGACCACGATCTGGTCGAAGGCCACGATCACGCGCGCCTTGCCCGAGACGCGGCCGGACGGCCGCGCGTCGAGGACGCGTCCCTTGAGCACGGTGCCGCCGGGCAGCAGCACCCGGCCGTCTTCGCTCGTGGCGCGCTCGACCCGCGCCTCGACGCGGTCGCCGGGATGGCTCGTGGCCGAGGACAGCGCGGTCTCCAGCACCAGCGAGAGCTGGGTCCCCGCCGGGATACTGACGCGCTCGACCTGCTCGTCACGCCCGCGCGGGTCCGCCGCGGCGGTCTCGACCGGAGGGTCCACCGGCTCCGGCCGCGTGCCGACGCGGTCCGGCTCGTTGTGGCTCGTCACGACCGGCGGCTCCGCGGTCCGAGTCGTACGCGTCTCGCGGGACGGGAGGCGCCCGTCGTGGACGCGGGTCGGGGCCGAAGCGCGGGCGGTGGAGCGAGGAACCTCGGCCACGGACGGCGCCGAGTGGAGCTGCGTCTCCCACACCGGCTCCGCGGTCGCGGTCGGCTCGGCGGCGGGCGACGGCGTCGCCGCCTTGTGCTCGAGCTCCGCTACCCGCTTCTCCAGGTCCTGGTTCTTCTGCTGCTCGGCCGCGTTCTTGTCCGCCGACTGGCATGCGGCCAGGAGCGTTCCCAGCGCCAGCGCGAGCCCGAGGTTCCATCGAGTCATAGACGCACCCTCTCTTTCACGACGAGTTTCTCAGCAAGCCCTGTGCCACCAGGATGCCCCGCCCGAGCTGTCACAAGCCCTGTAGACACGGGCCATTGCGGCCATCGCATCGCGGTAACGATGAGCGGGCTCACACGTCCGCGGCCGCGCCGCTGTCCTCTCGGCGGGACGCCGCCTCCGCAATGAGACGGTTGTTGTCCCCGAGGACGCGATACTCGCGGTAGAGCGCCACGAGGCAGACGAGCAGGGTCGCCCAGGCCATGGCGTGGTGGACCCAGGCCGGCACCGCCCGCGTGTGCGCGGCCGCCCCCAGCATGAAGTTCGCGATGACCAGCAGGAGGGCGAAGGTCATCGCCGGAAACACCTGCGACTTGAGGGCGATCGTGCGCCGGCGAAACGAGTCGCCCCAGCCGCGCGCCTTCTCCATGTCCTTCAGCTCCACGCCGGTGGCGATGAGGAAGAACATGATGAACGAATGGGCCATCACGAGCAGCGTGGTGCTGCCGAGGGCGAGGAGGAAGTGCTGCCGCATGCGGGTCGCATCGGCGGGGACGAGGTAGCCGAGGGCCGTCGTCAAGAGCAGGGTGACGGTACCCACGACGGCCAGGGTCAGCAGCGCGACGGCCATGTCACCTCGACGAGGCGACGCGCGGCAGTCAACCGGGGCGCAGCGCGGGAGCATCGTCGCCGGGAAGGAAGAGCGGCGGAGGCACCTGCAGGCGGGCGGCGAAGGCCTCGAGGTCGGCGCGCCGGAAGGCTTCGGCGACCGCATCGATCCGGCCCTGGGGCGTCACGAGGAACAGTGTCGGCACGGTGCCGAGCCCGAGCTGCGCCGCGAGCGGATACGGGTCCTCCTCCAGACGCACCGGCAGCTCGAGGCCCAGCTCCTCGACGAGGGCCCGGGCGTCCGCCGCGCTGTCCTGCAGCACCGCCAGCGCCGTGGAGGTGGGTGGGCGGCGGTGATGGATGCGGTCGACGAAGGGAAGGCACAGGCGCGTCGTTCCGCATTCGCGGTGGCCGACGACGATGAGCGCCCAGCCGCGGGCCCACGCCTCCGAGACCGGCCCGCGCTCCCCGTCCAGGCCGGCCAGGACGACGTCGGGGAACGCCGCCGGAGGACCGAGGGGAGCCATTCAGGCGGGAACGAAGTCCACCGCCACGCGGCGCGGGATGATTCCCGCGGCGTGGCCGCGGTCGAGCAGCTCCTGCACCGCCCGCCGGCCGCGCTCGCCGCAGTCCACGGTCATCTCGTTGACCCACATCCCCACGAACCGGTCGGCGACCGCGGGGTCCATGCCGCGCGCGAACTCGAGGGCATACCGCAGCGCCTCGCCGCGGTGGGCCAGCGAGTAGCGCACGCTGTCGCGGACGAGGCGGGTGAGACGCCCGACGATGTCGGGCCCCAGATCCCGGCGCACCGCGTTCCCCCCGAGGGGCAGCGGCAGGCCCGTCTCGCCCTTCCACCAGGCGCCCAGGTCCAGGATCTTGCGCAGCCCCTGGCCCGCGTACGTGAGCTGGCCCTCGTGGATCACGAGGCCGGCGTCGGCACGGCGCTCGCGCACTTCGTCGAGGATGCGGTCGAAGGCGACGACTCGCGTGCGGGTCTCGGGCGCGAAGAGCTTCAGCGCGAGGTACGCGGTCGTCAGCGTACCCGGCACCGCGACCAGCAGGCCGGCGCCGCGCAGGGCGCTCGGATCCATCTCCACCCGCGCCACCAGCAAGGGCCCATAGCCGTCCCCGATGCTGCCCCCGCACGGCATGAGCGCGTAGCGGTCGGCTACGTAGGGATAGGCGTGAAAGGAGATCGCGGTGACCTCGTGCACGCCCTCCCTCGCCTCGTGGTTCAGGCTCTCGATGTCGCGCAGGACGTGAACGATCTCGAGGCCGTCCGTCGGCACCTTGCCCCGGGCCAGCCCGTAGAACATGAAGGCGTCGTCGCTGTCGGGACTGTGGGCGAGGGAGATCTTCATCAGGTCGATCATAGTGCCCGAGGGTCGACCCCTCCAAGCCGCGTGGTACACTCCGGCCGTGATTTCGAGGCTCGCCCGTGTGCTTCCGGTCCTGCTCGGCCTCGGCGTGGGCGCGTGTGCCTCGGCCAAGGTCCGGCCCGGCGCGCGCGTCGACCTGAGCGCGGCCCAGCAGGCGGTCGAGGCCGCCCGCAAGGCGGGGGCCCCGGCGAAGGCGGCCGACATGTTCAAGCAGGCCGAGCGCCACCTGCGGGAGGCCGAATCGGTGGCCGCGAGCAAGGACCTGACGCCCGAGAGGTCGGTCCGGGCCCAGGGCCTCGGTGAACTGGCCACTACCGAGGCGCACTGCGCCACCACGCTGGCCCGCCTCGCTTCCCCCGCGTCGGAACGGACGGCCAAGGCGCCGCACGCGGAGGTCGAGCGGGCGAACGCGCGGGCAAAGAAACTGGAGGAGGACAACCGGCGCCTCGAGGAGCGCGTCGCGCTCCTGCTCCACGACCTGGATGTGACCGAGACCGAGATCATCCGGACCAAGGCCCGGCTGAAGGGGATCGAGACCAAAGCGGAAGCCTCCTCCGCCATCGCGGAGGCGCGCATCCTCATGGGCCGCCTCGATGCGAAGGCGAACGCGGCGACCCTCAGCATGTGCGAGGACTCGCTGGCGAAGGCGGAGAAACAGCTCCAGCAGGAGAACTACGGCGCGGCGCTGTTCTTCGCGATGAAGGCCCAGGACGCGGCGACGAAGGCCCAGGAATCGCCCGACTCCCGCCGCCCGTCGCCGTCTCCGCCTGATTAGCGGCCGGCGGCGCTCGCGTGGGCCGCTTCGTCTCCGGCCAGCACCACGCGGTCGCGGCCCCGGGCCTTCGCCGCGTACAGCGCGGCGTCGGCGGCGTCGATGAAGGCCCGGCCCCCCTGCCCATCCTCGGGGAAGGTCGCGACGCCGATCGACACGGTGGTGAGCGGCTTCTCCGTCGCCACGAGGCGCGTGGGCCGCACGTTGACGGCGGCGCGGATCTTCTCCGCCACCGGAAGGGCCTGGTTCTTCGGGCACGAGGGCAGCAGCACGGCCAGCTCCTCACCGCCGTAGCGGAACGCGGAGTCCGTCGAGCGGATGGCCTTCATGACGATGGTGGCCACGCGCGTGAGCTCGAGATCGCCCTCGGTGTGGCCCCAGTGGTCGTTGAACTCCTTGAAATGGTCGAGGTCGAGGAGCAGGAGGCTCAAGGGGCGGTCGTCGCGCGCGCTGCGCCGCATCTCCTTCTCCAGCATGTCCTGGAAGTGGCGGCGGTTGTAGAGCTGGGTCAGCTCGTCCGTGATGGCCAGCGACTCCAGCCGCTGCCGCGCCTCGCGTACCTTGGCCGACATGTCGTTGAAGGTCCGCGTCAGGTCGGACAGCTCGTCGCTGCCGGCCACGGGCAACGAGACGTCCGTCTCGCCGCGGCTGAGGCGGCGCGCGCCCTCCGAGAGCAGCAGGATGGGCCGCAACAGGTTGCGGGCGGCGAAGAAGCTGATGAGCAGGACGATGACCAGCGCGGACAGGCCGACGATCAAGAGTCGCAGGCGCGCCTCGTCGAGCGAGCGGTAGGCGACCCGCGCCGGGACCGTGGCCGCGAGGTAGCCGCCGGATGGACCCGCGAGGCGGCGCACCCCGTAGACGACGCGTCCCACCGAGGGCAGGGTGGCCTCCACCACCGGGCCCGCTTCTTCGGGCGGCACCGGCTTCACCACGGGGAGCTCCTCCGTTCCCGGGTTGGCCGGCACCTGGCCCGTGCGGAGGAGCACCCGGCCCTCCGCGTCGAGCAACCAGAACTCGGGCGTGGGATCTCCCACCGCCGGGTTGAGCAGGAGCTGCAGCTCGCGCAGGTCGGGGCGCTCCACGAGGAAGCCCACGTTCTTGTCGTTCCGGTCCTGGATCGCGTGCAGCGCGAGCAGGGTCGGGCGGCCCAGGAAGGGTGAGCGGTGGAGCGGGGTGACGACACCTCCCTTGGCGGCTTCGGGTCTGGCGAGAAGGCCCTTGGCCCAGTCCTCCCACCGCTCGTCGCGCGTCGAAGCCAGGATCCTGCCCTGCGCGTCGGTCACGAACAGCGACTCGTAGGTCTGGTAGTGGCCGAGGACCGAGGCCAGGTACTCGTTCAGGTCGCGGCGCGCGCGCTCGACGTCGCCGGTCCCGCGGGTCAGCGCCTCCACACCCTCGAAGACCACGAACGAGGCGGACCACCGCGTCACCTCCCGCGTCCGCTGCCACATCCAGTCGTCGATCTGGCTGGACTTGCGGAAGAGGTGGTTCGCCACGGTCTCGCGCACCTTCTCCGAGAGGATTTCCTCGTTGCGGTCCAGCAGATAGCTGCCCATGACGACGACGGGGATGCCGACGCAGAGGAGGACGACCAGGAGTAGCTTGGTGCGGAGGGTGAGGCGAAGAAGCTGTAGCTTCAGTCGGCCACCTCGGTCACTGGGGGTCTGGGGGGGCGCCCCCAGCTCGATAGCGAGAGCCGGATTCACTCCGGCGCGAGCGAGAGATCATACCGCAGGGCGGTCGGGACGGGAAACGGACCCTCGCCCGCCGCTCATCCGGCGCAGGGCGCCCAGGTTCTGCAGGAGCACCCCGCCCAGGATGAGGGCTCCCCCGACCGATTGGCGCGGGCCGATCCGCTCGTGGAGGAACGCCGCCGCGAGCCCGATCGTCACCAGCACCTCGAGCGAGCTGACGACCGCGGCCCGGGCCGGCCCGACCCGCGCGAGCCCGGCCAGGAACGCGCGGATCGGCACGACGGTGCAGAAGACGGACATCACGGCGACGATGCCCCACGCCGCCGGCACCGGAGGCAGCACCAGCCCGCCCCGCAGGAGCGCCCACGGCAGGAAGATCAGGGCGCAGGCCTGCGTCACGTGGAGCGACACCGTCTCCGACGGGATGCCGGCAGCGAAGCGGCTGCCGAGCATGACGTAGGAGGCGTAGATGAAGGCGGTCGCGAGCGCGAGCGTGATCCCTCGCGGCGAGCCCGCCACCGCGCCCGCGGTGAGCGCGCAACCGGAGACGGCCATGAACGCCGCGCCCACGCTGCGCACCGTGAGTCGGTCCATCCCCAGCACGGCGGAGAGCAGGGTGACGATGACGGGATAGGTGTAGAAGATCAGCGAAGCGGTGGAGGCGGGAATCGTCTGCAGCGCGCCGAAGTAGCAGACCGTGTTCCCGACGAAGATCACCCCCAGCCCCCACAGCGTCAGGCGAGTGCCCAGGGCCAGCACGGGCGCGCGTCGGGCCAGCAACGAGAAGAGCACGCACGCTCCGGCGAAGCGCCAGGCGAGCAGGCCCGACGTGCGGACGCCGGTGGCGAAGGCGAGCTTGGCCAGGATCGGCAGCGAGCCGTACGCCACCGTCGACACCACGACGTAGAAGAGCCCCCGGCCTTCGTCACGCTCGCGCGAAATGAATCCGCGCTCGCCCGCGGCCTCGGTCATGGTGGGCCCTATAATCACGCAGTTGAGCGAAAGCGCGATCCGGCTGTCCGGAGTCACCAAGGCCTTCGCCGGCCACGTCGCGGTGCGCGACCTCTCCCTCGCGATCCCCCGCGGCAGCGTCTTCGGCCTGCTCGGTCCCAACGGCGCCGGAAAGACGACCACGCTGCGCATGGTCATGGACATCCTGGGCGCCGACACGGGGACGATCGAGATCCTCGGCCGGCCCGCCGACCAGGCCACCCGCGACCGCATCGGCTACATGCCCGAGGAGCGCGGCCTCTACCCGCGGATGGTCGTGGAGGAGCAGCTCGCGTTCTTCGCGACGCTGAAGGGCGTCCCGCGGTCCGAGGCCCTGCGCCGCGTGGGCCCGTGGCTGGAGCGGGTCGGGCTCTCCGAATGGCGCAAGCGCAGGCTCAACGAGCTCTCCAAGGGGATGCAGCAGAAGGTGCAGTTCGTGGCCACCGTGCTGCCCGACCCCGAGATCCTCATCCTCGACGAGCCGCTGGGCGGGCTCGATCCCGTCGCCGCCGACTCCATGCGCGATACCCTGCTCGACCTCCGCCGCCAGGGCAGGACCCTCGTCCTCTCGAGTCACCAGATGGAGACGGTGGAGCGGTTGTGCGACTCGATCGCGCTCATCGACCGGGGGCGGAAGCTGCTCGACGGTCCGGTGCGGGAGGTGAAGGCCCGGCACGGCAAGAACACGGTCGTGCTGGCCTTCGACGGTGACGGGACGTTCCTGGCCGCGCTGCCCGGCGTCCAGAAGGTGACCGACTTCGGCCGCTACGTCGAGATCCGGCTCGCGGAGGGGAGCGACCCCCAATCCATCCTGGGCGCGGCGGCGGCGCGGCTGCGGCTGAGCCGCTTCGAGATCGTCGAGCCCAGCCTCCACGACATCTTCGTCGAGGAGGTGACGTCCCACGGAGTGGCGGCGGCGTGAAGCGCGTCTTTGCCGTCGCCCGCCGCGAGTACCTCGAGCGCGTGCGGTCGAAGGCGTTCCTCGTGAGCACGATCCTGGGCCCGACGCTCCTGGCGGGGTTCATGATCGCGCCCATCCTCCTTGCCCGCCAGCGCGGCCGCCCGCTGCACGTCGCCGTCCTCGACGCGTCGGGCGGCCTCGGGGCGGACGTGACGCAGTCGTTGGCGCGGCGCAACGTGGCGGGCGAGCAGCGGTTCGTGGTGGAGACGGCGCCCGAAGGACCGATCGACCAGACGCGCGCCGCCCTCCAGGAGCGCATGGTGCGGAACGACCTCGACGGCTACCTCTTCCTGGCCCCGGACGCTCTCGAGCGCTCCGCCGCCGAGTACTACGGGAAGAACGTCAGCAACGTGATGGACCTGCAGCTCATGGACAAGGCGGTCGAGGAAGCCCTCGTCTCCCGGCGCCTTGCCCGCGAGGGTCTCGACCCCGAGCGGGTCCGATCCCTCACCCGCCGCGTGGACCTCAAGAGGATCCGCGTCACCGCGCGGGGCGCGCGCGAGGACCGCGGCGCGTCGTTCATCCTCTCGCTGGTCCTGATGATGCTGCTCTACACCACGCTCGCCATCTGGGGCACGGCCATGATGAACGGCGTCATCGAGGAGAAGACCAACCGCGTCGTGGAGGTCGTCATGTCGTCGCTTCCCGCGTCGCGGCTCTTCGCGGGGAAGCTCGTCGGCGTGGGCGCGGCGGGCCTGACGCAGTTCGTCGTCTGGGCCGCGTGCCTGGCCGCGATCAGCGCGGCGGGGGCCGGGGGAGCGAGCGCGGCAGGGGCGCTGCCCGAGCTGAGCCCCCTGCTTCTCGTGGCCTTCGTCGTCTTCTTCCTCCTCGGCTACTTCCTCTACGGAGCGATGTACGCCTCGATCGGGGCCGCCGTGAACACGACCCAGGAGGCGCAGAGCCTCGTGTTCCTCGCCATGATGCCCCTGATCCTGAGCGTCGTCTTCTATCCCATGGTCCTGGCCGCGCCGGACAGCACGGTTTCCGTCGTGCTGTCGCTCGTTCCCTTCTTCGCGCCCCTGCTCATGTTCCTGCGCATGACCTCGGTCAGCCCTCCCGCGTGGCAGGTCGGGTTGTCGATGCTCCTGATGCTGGCCACGATCGCGGTGATCACGTGGGCCGCCGCGCGCATCTACCG
>Ga0070698_100004598_pt1 | contig 15154 bp, 16 predicted proteins | sample KBSK1502metaG_FD_65477 | JGI IMG/M metagenome (GOLD analysis project Ga0070698, IMG submission 65477) | Corn, switchgrass and miscanthus rhizosphere microbial communities from Kellogg Biological Station, Michigan, USA - KBS K1-50-2 metaG | ecosystem: Host-associated > Plants > Roots >...
GGTAGATTTCAGCTTTGGGTCATAAACAGTGATGGGACAAATGAGGTGCAGCTTACAACTCCGCCCGGTATAAATGGTTTTCCAAACTGGGGTGAGATGTTCACTACAAATTAAATTTCCGTCCGTCCGGAGTCTTGCCTGGAATAGAATGTGAAAAGAAATAAGAAAGATCAAAGCAGTAAATCATTTACGCTATTATTGGTGTTCAGGTTTAAGAATAATTCAGCAAAAAGTAAATTGCACCAACAACACAAACATGATGATGTTTGCAGATATGTTGTGGTGATGTGTATTATATCAGTATAAATCCGAATTTTGTAAACACAAACAACGGTCTAAATGACATCACGGGCGACAAATGAAGGTTTATCCGAAACAATCATTGCATTAGAAAAATCGGCCCTGGAAAAGTGGAACCAGGGAGACCCAAGCGGTTATATTGACCTTTCAGCCGATGATGTAGTTTACTTTGACCCATTTACTGAACAACGATTAGATGGAATTGAAATCCTGAAAAAATATTTAGAACCGATAAAAGGACTAGCACACGTATCCAAATATGAAATGCTGAATCCTAAAGTTCACGCCGTAAGCGAAATGGCTGTATTAACTTTCAACCTGTTTTCTTATGAAGGCGACAATGTTTATAAATGGAACTGTACCGAAGTATACAGGTTTGAAAAAAGTGGACAATGGAAAATTATACAAACACATTGGTCTTTCATCAGACCACACCTTAAGTAGTCAGATAGTTACGGTACCGGCGCTCAGATTGAAGAATAATCTGTCCGCCCAGGGTCTTCGCCTGAAAGAAATTTTCAAAAATTCAGCACTGATTTAGCGAGACCCTGGGCTACGATAACTGCATTTATGCCGTTGTAGTAAGAGGGGGAGGGGGAGGGTTCAGCAGCCAGGCTTACCACAACCAGCAAATGCCAGGGAATAAACTTTCGTATATTTAAGAATAGGAGATTAAGTTTTTTATGGCATTAATATTTTTGGGATTGACAGAATGTGCTTTATGTGGCAAAGTACTTCAGGAACGCAATGAGGTCACAAGTTTATCTCCGATAGCGGACAAGCAGCATCCGTTGTATAAATATTTTGATGCAGGTTTACATACGCAATGTTTTGAGAATTGGGATAAAAAGGAAGAGGTATTGATGATTATCAAAGACGAGAAGCAAAAGTTTATAAACTCCGACTATTTCAAAGAAATGATCTCGAAATTCGGAAAACCTAAATGGATAGATGAAATGGAACAGGGTTTATACCGCGACGCTCGTGTGCCCAAGAAGCGATAATAAACTTCCCGACTTTATTTTTTGCAGTAAAACAAGCGAAGAATAAAATGACTGCGAAACGTGACACCACCCATCTTCGCCTGCAGCATTAGCAAGGCGATTTAATTTTTTTTGCAAACTCAGAATGCTTTTGGCTTTACCAATCCTTCTTTTACCAGCTGATCGAATACGGGTTTAAAATATTTATTATTTATCAATTGCAGATCCTGTTTTTTTTGGATCACTTCCTTTTGCAAAGTTTCAGCTCTCTGTATCTGAAGGTTTGATGGCGGGGCCTCCTGGCCGGCTACTGCTCCATATACGTCGGTTATTTTTTCTCTTAGTCTTTCCTCATCCGCAAAAACTGATTTTTGTTTTGTTGCCAGCAGCTGGCTACGTTGTTCTTCAAGCTTCGCGTTATATTCTGTCATCAGTTTCTTTGTGGATGAATCTTTTACTTTATCCAAATTTTCTTTTATCATTTTTTGTTTATCATTGATATCATCTACTGTTGCTGCCAGGTCTTCATGCATTTTATAAAGTTGCATCGCAGTTTTATACTGCAATTGCCGGGCGACAAGTGAAAAATCTTTATTGTTATCATCATGTACGGTTTTTAATGGCTGTGTATATTCTTTATCTCCCACTATTAGTTTTACTGTATAGTCTCCCGGTAATACCATGGGAGCCACAAATCCGCCAAAATCTATTTTTGTACCGCCACTTGCCACTTTGGGTGGTTTCATCCGCAGGTTCCAGTAAACTTTATTTATTCCCTTTCTTTTGCTGCCGGGTAAAGATTGTACCAGCTTTCCTTGCTTATCATAAATTTCCACTTTTACATCGCCTGTATTCACACGGTCTTTCAGATAATATTGGATGGCAGGAATGGAAGCAGGATTTGGCGCCACCCATCCACCGGTGCTGGGGAAACCGGCGTCACCAAACTTACCATTATTCAGTTCGATCGGCTCATTCGGAAAAAGATAAACTTCCTTATCGACTATATCTTTTTTCAGAAAACGCATCGGGGTAATGTCATCAACAATGATAATACCACGGCCATGTGTTGCCAATACAAGATCATTTGTGGTTGGCTGGATCTGTATATCCCTGACCAAAACATAGTCAGGGATCTTATTTTTCATTCTGAACCAATTGATCCCGCCATCGGTTGTTGCAAATAATCCCATTTCGGTTCCAAGAAAAAGCAGGTCCTTGTTCACAAGGTCTTCCTTTATTTTATGCGCAAATCCTGTGAACTCTGGGCTGCTGATCAATTGCCATGTTTTGCCCATATCGGTTGATTTGCCAAGATAAGTTTTCAAATCACCAAACATGTGATTATCGAAAGTGACATACACAATGTTTTTATTAAAACGACTGGGTTCAATACTGCTGATCCATGTTTGTGCAGGAATGCCGGCTGCTGTATAATTTTTTGAAACATTGTTCCATGTCTTTCCTCCATTAATTGTGTATTGAATATTTCCATCATCTGTTCCTATCCATATAATATTCTCATCAACGGGGGACTCGGCAATAGTAAAAATGGTGCAATGATTTTCAGCGGAGGTGTTGTCTGCACTTAATCCTCCGCTTTCTTCCTGTTGTTGTTTCTTTTTATTATTAGTTGTGAGGTCCGGTGAAATTTTTGTCCAGTTATTTCCGCGGTCGGTTGATCTATAAAGAAACTGCGAACCCACATACAGATTTTTTTTATTCTTAGCGCCGGTTACAATCGGTGTATTCCAATTCCATCTATGTTTTTCATCATTAGGACCTTCCTGTGGCTTTATTGAAACTGATTTAAAGTTGCTGAGGTTTATCCTTCCTATATTACCACCCTGTGATTCTGCATACGCAATATTTGCATCATCGGGATCAGGCACGGCCCAAAAACCATCGCCACTATAAATTGCTTTCCAATCACCATTACCAATACCACCAGGTTTTGCAGAGGGAGCTATCCAGCTTCCATTATCCTGCAACCCACCATATATGCGATAAGGATTATTATTATCCACTGCCACATGATAAAACTGACCAACCGGAAGGCTCTGAATGAACGACCATGATGCCCCGCGGTCAAGGCTTAAATAAACACCACCATCAGTGCCCAAATACATCTGGTTTGTATTGTTTGGGTTTATCCACAACGCATGGTGATCACTATGCACCCAACCGCCATCGCCGTTTGCATCCACAAATGAATAACCGCCATCAGTTGAATAAGAAAAAGTCAATGCTGGGCGATATACTCTTTTTGGATCTTTCGGGTCAATGACCAATGTGCTGAAATAAAATGGACGTGACACTACATTGAATGTAGCGCTTTGCTGTTTCCAGTTTTCACCGCCATCGGATGAAATATATAAACCGGTATTATTTGATTCTACAATCGCCAGCAGGTTTTGTGGTGCACTTGGCGCCAATGTTAGTGCAACACGGCCAAAGGGTTTTGCAGGCAAGCCATTGTTCAATTCTTTCCATGTTTTACCGCCATCTGTACTTTTATAAATAGCGCTGCCCGGTCCACCGGAATTAAATGAGTATGGCTGGCGGCGAAATTGCCAGGTAGTGGCATAAATGATATTTGTATTTGTCGGATCAATGGCAATATCAGTGCAACCGGTTTTTTCATTTATGTATAAGATCTTGTTCCATGTTTTACCCGCATCTGTTGATTTGTACAAGCCACGGTGATCACCATCACTCCACAATGGGCCGGGTGCTGCTACATAAATAATATTAGAATTAACAGGATCAATAATAATTTTTGAAATATGTTCCGTACTGTCCAAACCAATTTTTGTCCAGTTGTCACCGGCATCAGTTGATTTATATAAACCCACGCCAATGGAAACGGAATTGCGCATATTGCTTTCTCCGGTACCTGCATAAATTACTTTTGGGTTTTTCTGATCAATAGCAATAGCGCCGATAGATTGACAATATTTATCAAATATGGGTTTGAAAGATGCGCCGGCATTGGTAGTCTTCCAGATGCCACCGCCGGCCGTGCCTACATAAATTGTTCTCCCATCTTCATTTACTCCTTCAATAGCGCTGATGCGGCCACTCATAGTTCCCGGCCCAAGCCAACGTGCCTCCATCATTCCAAAAGTGGAGGATGTAATTTGTGCATAAGAAGAAGTTCCCGATGCTGATGCAATGAGCAATAGATAAAAAAGAATACAGCGCATATAGTTTTGGTTTCTGAAATTTTAAAATAAATAAACCCGGGCTTGCCGGGTTTAATAATCCATGTAAATTATTTTGGGACTGTGAACAGTGATCCATCCAGTGGCTTATTCACTTCAATTTTTGTAACGGTAACTACACCGCCCGGCCCTACACCGGTCAAAGAAAAAGGAAATACATAGCCATCCTGTTTTTTAAAATTACTGAAGGTTTGATCCTGCACTACTTCCTGCCCGGTTGCTTTTGTTTTTGTTACCTGCTTGATGATGTAATAAGTAGAAGGATCAATATACATATTGGCCTCCGAACCACCTTTAAAGACCACCTTTAATTTAAAACATTCTGTTCCTTCAAAATCTTCTTTGCCAACATACTCCACCTGGTGGCCCTTTTGTTTATAATCCAATAAATTGTTTTGAATATCCAGAAAGTCAATCGATTCCTTTACTGTTTCCGGCGACATAGCCTCAGGCGCAGTCTGTCCCTGGAAAGGGAAAAATTGCCAGCCTTCAGTGGGAGTGTTAATAATATAACCCGACATTCCCATTAAGGTGATATCTACACGCTGTCCTTTATTATGTTCCTGTGAGATTTTTATGGGGATATCCGTGCCTTGTACGGAAAGGGAGCCCTCGGTCACCATCGTTTTTAGCTGCAATAATTTTTCTTTACCGCCCATAGCTTCAATATGTTTACTGACTATTTCATCCACCGTTTGTGAGTCAGCGTTAAAACTTATAAAAAGCAGGGTAATAATTACTGAAAAAATCTTTTTCATGATTAATAGATTTTTAGATGAGTGAACGAATTTACTGTTTAGTTTTATACCAGCCCTTTTTTTAACTCTTTCTCCCATAGTCGGTTCTTTTTTCTGTTAGATGACAAGAGTAATGATGAAGCTTTTGCTGTTTTGACGGACGATAATTTCAAATTGTATGTCCGGGAAGATGGGAAAAAGGAATTTAAAAGGGTAATGTCCTCGAAATATAAAATTGAAAACAGACGGTTTATAATGCTCTATAAATTCGCAAAGTCGGGTGCAGGTGTTTCGCAATTTGGAATAGACGAAAATGGTTATTTGATTTTGAATTATCCTAAAGTAATCGAAAATGTAAAGAAAGGAGAATATTATTCCTACTATGCAATCATCGGGCAGTATATTTTTGAAAAGGTAAAAGAATAATGGCTCAGCACCGAAACTAATTCCGCCTTATATCTTCTTTCTTCTTTTGTTCAATAATGTCAAGTAGGGCTTCCACTTGTTTTTTTAGTGCATTAAACGGAATCATATTATCCGCTTTGGTATCAAACGCAACCAGCATATCTCTTATAGACGGTTCTAATAACTCATAAAGGGTTTCAAGAGGTAATGCACGATATGTTGAAGAAGACATAAAAGGAGTTGTCTATATTAAGGTAAGACCTTTTGGAAAACCGGACAAAGGCGTGGTTTTGTTTTACAATTGATTAACCAGCAATGATTCAATTTCCGCCTAAATGCCAGGGAATAAACTTTTGTATATTTAAGCGTTCGCTGTAATCCATATTTGCAAAACAATTGAAAAATCTATGCAGCTTAGAATTCTTCTGCTTCTGCTTTTAAGCTGGAACATTAGCTTCACGCAAAGCCAGGGATCAAAATCAAAAACGTATGAATTTAAAAACGGATTATGGTATAACGGAAAAGGCTTTATAAAGGCAACATGGTATTCCATCAACGGCAAGTTATCTTCAGCCAGGCCTCCTAAGATAGATTCAGTGATAGATTTGAATAAAGGCTTTGTCATTCCCCCTTTTGGAGAGGCGCATAATCATAATGTAGGTTATACCGACCAGTTTTATCAACTATCGCACAAATATCTCAGGGCAGGAATCTTTTACGTACAGGTTCCAAATAATTTTCTTGAAGGCCGGGATAAATTAACAGCAGCTGGCACGATCAACCAGGATACAACCATTGATGCAACATTTGCCAACGGTGGTATAACAGGCTACAAGGGTCATCCTTTTTTTATTGTGCAACGAAACATTCAAGCGGGCAATATGACCGAAAAAGAAGGAGAAGGAAATTTTTATCATACTGTCCGTTCGCTTGAAGAACTGGAAACAAAGTGGCCTGTTATTATTAAAGCGAACCCTGATTTCATAAAAACCTATTTACTTTTTTCTGAAGAATATGAGAAAAGAAGTAATGATAGTAACTATGTGGGACAGCGGGGGCTGGATCCCAAACTGCTTCCTGCTATTGTCATGAAAGCACACAAGTTCGGATTGAGAGTTGCTGTCCATGTTGAAACGGCCATGGATTTTCATTGTGCCGTTGCTGCAGGTGTTGATGAAATAGTCCACATCCCTGGCTTCAGAGGCGACCCCATGCACAACGCATTAGATGGTCTTTCGCAGCTAAAATATCCGTTAACTATTTTTCAAATTGGTAAAGAAGATGCAAAGCTGGCGGCACGAAAAGGAATTTCAGTAATAACGACGCTGTCCGGGATATTGCAGGTTAAATCTCCTTTGGATAAAAGGATTGCAGATAGTCTGTTCAAAATAAATTTAAGAACGTTGAAGAAAGCGGGAGTTAAGATTGCTTTGGGCAGTGATGCTTACCGGGGCGATAGCTGGTGGGAAATAGAATACCTGGCAACAACCGGGATTTTTACAAATGCGGAACTGCTTACTATGTTTTGTCATACTACACCTGCCGCGATTTTCCCAAAACGAAAAATTGCTGAATTAAGAGATGGGTTTGAAGCATCGTTCCTGGTGTTAAAAGATAATCCGCTTATACAGCTTATCAAGCCCGGGGAAATTTTGTTTGCATTAAAACAAGGCACAATTTTGAAAACGATATACTAATATTACAATCTATGCTGTTGGTAGCATTCAGGTGTAAGAATAATTCAGAAAAAAGAAAATTGCACCAGCAACACAAACATGATAACGTCTGCAACTGTGTTGTTGGTGATGTGTGCTATATCAGTATAAATCCGAAATTTGCACAACAACGATGACCAAAGACATTCTACTTTATTAATTACTCAGTCATGTCAGACAGCCGCAGAGAATTTATTAGAAGATCATTTCTCCTTACTGGAGCGGCAGGGCTTACTATACCATCCGGTTTGAATGAAAACAATTTTCGCAACGAAGATGGCGATCGGTTGGTTTTATTGGGCACTCAAGGGGGACCCTTCATTCGTTCTTATAAACAAACCCCCTCAGCTAATCTTATTGTATATAAAAATATTCCTTTTGTTATTGACACTGGGTATGGTACAACATTTAAGCTAAGAGAAGCCGGTCTTAACTTAGCCAAGTTGAAATATATTTTCATAACCCATCTCCATTCTGATCATTACCTGGACCTTGGCCCATTGTTATATAACGCATGGATTTCGGGTTTGGCAGAGCAAATTCATGTATATGCTCCTGCCGGGATCAATTCCCTGCTGAATGCTTACTGGGAGTCTAATAAATATGACATTAACACACGAATTACAGATGAGGAACGACCTGATTTAAGAAAACTCATAACATCCCATGAGATCGCCGAAGGTGTGCTGATAGCAAATTCAGATGTTGAAATCAGTTCGTTGAAGAATATACACCCCCCCGTTGACGATAGTTATGCATTTAGATTTAATCTCGGTAAAAAGATCATCGTTTTTTCAGGAGATACAAGATATTGCCCTTCACTGGCCGCATTTGCCGCCGGCGCTGATTATCTTATTCATGAGGTTATGTATACTTCTGCTGTTGATGAAATGGCGAAACGACGACCCAATGCAACTAAATTAATTGCAAGTATCAAATCACACCATACATCAGCGGAAGACGCAGGCCGGATAGCTAAAGCTGCCAACGTAAAAAACCTTGTTCTAAATCACTTTGTCCCTCCTGACGACAAATCGCTGAGTGACCAGTCATGGATTGATGCTGTACGCAGTTCTTATTCAGGAAATATCATAGTTGGAAAAGATTTGCTTCAGTTTGCTTTGTAAAATTTCCCACGACGTTGTTGATGTTCAGGTTTAAGAATAATTCAGAAAAAAGGGAATTGCACCACAATTTCATAAATAAAGTAGTTTTAAGTTGCAGCACACACGAATTGCTACAAATTTTATAGTAACCATTAATATAAGATTAGCCCATGGTTTTTAGGATAATGATAGTTTTTTTGATTTTTTTTCAACTTGATTCGTCTGGCCAGTCAGACAGTGTATGGAATGTAATGATATTAAAGAAAGGGAATCAACCAGAGATTAAAGATAATATGGCAGAGTTCAGCCAGACAGGCTTTTACTTATATCGGAATTGTTTCTATGATTTAAAATTCAGAGACAATATAAAAAGGACGCTAAGGTTGATTGATATTAAGCCTGACACACTCACTTTTATTGGAATATCAGAAAAAAAAGATTCCAATTTAGCCCAAGTAGCAAAAGATACTTTCCAGGTTGGTTATAAAAATATTGAGAAACTATTGCTATTAAGAGACTGGGGTGCTGAAACCAGCAAGAAGATTAATTGTGATGACTACTATTTTATTTTTCACAAGTCGTTAATCGATAACAGATACGAGAGTAAATATGCTTATGTATTCCCAAGTGGCAATTCAAAAAATGAATTGGTGCCCCGATTGAGTTCCTATGGCATTACCTATCATTATGAATACGGGGGTAAATTATATTATCATTCAGGGATTAAGGTTCAGACACCCAGGTATAATGATGAACAAAAAGCGAAGGCATTAAATGGAGTATTGAGCGTTTTGGATTTATTAGTAAATAAACGATTGAATGTGAAAATTCAAAAAAACTAATCAACATAAAAAAGAATAAGCAATGAGCTATTTTTATTATTGAGTCGGGATTTTGGTGTTCTGATGCAGTTTATGATTTCCGTAATCACAGGTTTAAGAATAATTCAGAAAAAAGGAAATTGCAACAACAATTTCATAAATAGGGTAGCTTTAAGTTGCGGCAACACACGAGTTAGCTTTAACAATTCTAAAATTCTCCATTTTAAAATGAAAAAAGTAATTTTCAATCTTCTTCTCTGTGTTATTTTTCTAAACTATAACTCCGCGAAGGCTCAACTTTTCGACACCAAAAACAGGCAAACAGCTATTGATACTTCCTTTTTATTAAAAATTAACGGTGTTGAGCAATACCTGGAAATAAAAGGTGTTTCAAGAACAAACCCCGTTTTGCTATTTATTCATGGCGGACCATCCTGGCCTGCAACGCCAATGATAAGAAAATACAACCAGGATATTACCAACGACTTTGTGTTGGTTTCATGGGATCAAAGAAATTGCGGCAAGTCTAAAACAGATAATAGTGCCACATTAAGTCCTGATTTATATGTTGAAGATGCTCACGAGGTGACACAATATTTAAAAAAAGTGTTTCATACAAATAAAATATTTGTTGCATGTCATAGTTGGGGTACCATCATTGGCATTTATTTAATTTTAAAATATCCCGGGGACTATGCTGCCTACATCGGTATGGGACAATTTGTAAATCCTAATAAATCTGAAACGCTTGCGAGAAACTATGTTACAGAGCAGGCAAAACTTAATAAAGATACAGCCACCTTAAATGCTATAATGACTATTCCCTTTTCTGAAGAGAATGGGTATAAAAATGGTTTCGACGATTTAATTAAATTTAGCATGCTGGGGAATAAATATTTCAGCAACAAGGAAGTTGCCACGTTGCCGGATCCAACTCAGTTGTACAGCGACTATAGTAATATAGATTGGATGACGCCGGTTATGACAACGGGAAAAGTTCTGTTCAACTATATGAATGCAATAAAAATTGATTTTTCCCCCTTCAAAAAATTTAATCTGCCTATATATTTTTTTATAGGCAAATATGATCATAATACCGCCGCTACAGTAGCTGAACAGTATTTTAAAACCATTACAGCTCCTAAAAAGAAACTGTTTTGGTTTGAGCACAGTGGCCATTCACCTAATTGGGAAGAACCAACACTCTTTTATCAACGCCTCTTGCAGGTTGCTGATGAGTGTAAAACCAATTAAATGCAGCTGACAGAAACATTTGCAATAGCCGGTTAGATATTTACGCCCTTGCTTAGTTTGCGTACAGGTAAAAATAATTCAATTACATAAAACTGCGCGAACAACACAAACATGAGATGGTGCAAACGTGTTCCTGGTGATGTGTACTATATCAGTATAAATCCGAATTTTGGATAGCAATAATTGCACTACTGAACCTGAATCAAATAACTGTTCCTAAAGTAGCTTTAAGTTGCGGCAATACACGAGTTGGTCGTTATGCTCTTATAACGCATTCGCCCTTTAAACAACCTCAAATGCCCAGAGACAAAAGACAAAAGCGAGACCTGCATGCCCTGGATGAGAATGGAATGGTGCTGTGCAATTCCCGCGATAAGGAAGCGGCTCTCCGGGCTCAGACTGAAAGAATTGCTACCGACAATTGGGAGGCAGTAACCTGCAGTAAATGCATATTATTAATCCATAAACGCAACAAGGCGCTGAGGGAGCGGAAAGAAGTCAGATAAAAAGCTTGCGCCGTTATGGGCAGAATACGAAAATCAGGGACAAGATGAAAAGCCAAAAAGAATTCGCGACTTTAATAAAAACATTTAACCAGGCCAACAAGGATGTGAAAGAATAATGAATTTTTTTTTCTTCGATCTTGGTGTTCTCCGCGAAAGTTTTTAACTTCCTGCAAAACATGCTATGCCAAAATATGTAATAGAGCGAAGTATTCCGGGAGTTGGAAAACTCACTCATCAGCAATTGGAAGATATTTCAAGACATTCAGCCAAAGTGCTATCCGAAATGGGGAATAAAGGCATTCAATGGCAGCATAGTTATGTAACCGATGATAAAATCTACTGCGTTTATATTGCCGACAATGAGGAGCTGCTCATAGAGCATGGGAAGAAAGGTGAATTCCCTGTCACAAAAATCTCAAAGGTTGCAGAAATTATTGACCTCAGTACAGGTGGAAATTAATTCCAGCTCCGGCGCAAGCCGGAGTTGAGCTAATTATTTGGTGCGGGCAACATATTTCTTATCGCCCTGATCTTCCAGATTTCTTTATCAGCAACAACTATTAATGTACTCCACATTTTGCGTGTACTTCCATCTGCATTTTGTATTTCGTACCGGCAATCTACAATGGCGGATGCAGCAGTGACTGTTTGTATTTTTTCAACGTAGAGTGTTCTTGTTCCGGGACTATTGGCAGAGCTTTTCATCATACCTTCTACAGCGGCATTTATTCCTACCCGCCACTCGCCGGTAGAAACCAACTGATCCACATCAGTGGTTAAGATAGTTTTTAACAATACCGTATCTCTTTTTTCCCTTGCCTGGGAATATTGATCAATTAAAGCAGTGATCGCTTTTTGCTGTTTGTCGTTTATTGCGGATGTATGCTGGCCATGTAAAAACATTAAGCCGGTAAGATGCAATAAAAATAATAAGACAGTTTTTTTCATGATAGTAATTTACTGTTTTTACGCCGTTGTTAGTGTTCGCTTTTAAAAATAATTCAATTAAAGAAATTGCACCAAACATGACAATGTCTGCAAATTATATTGATGACGACGTGTACTTCTATCAGTATAAATCCGAATTTTGTATAGCGACAACGACATAAAAAAAGTAGTTTTAGGTAGCGGAACATTTTGTAATCATCCTGCAATGCATAAGATTGTTCTACACTTATTGATGGTTCTTATCTTTCTTGCTTTTGCCAGCGAAGCAAGCCCTCAATACTTCGATCATAGCAAGTACATCGATAGTACAATAAACAGTACAAATAAAAAAAAGGATTTGATTGTATTAAAAAAAAAGCAGGAGAACATAACTTATGTCTTTACTAAATCAAAACAACTTTTTGCAGTTCAGGTTCGCAAAGCAGTTCCTGATAGTGCGGTTATTATAACATACTTTTTCATCCGGGAAGAAATTGCAAAGATTAGATTAGGTATTGGCCGAAAGCTGGCTCCAAAACATGGATCCGCAGATTATTACTTCTTTAACGGAGAAATGATAAAAAAGATAGAAAAAGGGGTTGTGACGTTAGAATTTGAGACCGTGGTAAAACAAGGATATGATCTTGCTTCAAAAGCCAGAGAAGCCCTTCCAGGAGAGTGAAGTCAGGTACCTTAAATATGACAATATCTGCAAACTTGTTGTCGCCGATGTGTGCTGTATCAGATAAATTTGAATTTTGTATACTGACAACCGCGGAATAACTTATGACTATATTAAACCCATACTTAGTTTTTAAAGGCAATTGCGAAGAAGCATTTAATTTTTATAGATCAGCTTTTGGCAGCGCCTTCAGATATATTGGTCGTTATAAAGATATGCCGCAACCAGACCGAAAAAATTTTGCGCCGGGGGCTGATGAAAAGATCATGCATGTTTCTTTACCTATCAGTACAGAAACGATATTGATGGGCTGTGATATCATAGAGACAGCCGGACAACCCATAGCAGAAGGAAACAATTTTTCTCTTTCTGTTACCACCGACAGCCGGGAAGAAGCCGATCGGCTGTTCCATGAACTTTCTGCCGGGGGACAAATAAAAATGTCCATGACACAAACCTTCTGGGGCGCCTATTTTGGTACGTTTACAGATAAATTTGGAATTAACTGGATGGTGAGTTTCGATTCCTGAAAATGAAATGTAACAGCAGATTTTTATCTAATCTTTTTTCCGGCCCGCCATCGCTAATATAACACCGGCCACTACTGCAACGCCACCCGCGGCATACAACTGCCAGCTATCGCTTCTTTCTACCTGCTTAGTGATTTCCACAGGTCCGACATCCAGCACTTTTTCTTTTTTAGTAGTTCTGATGCCCTGGAATATAAACAGCCCTATTCCAAGTATGATCAGGATAACACCAATGATTTTCATGATTTCTATTTAATAGCTATGTCACAAAAACCGAGCCCGCCGGAATTTTTTTGCCGGATCAAATTCATTTAATAACTGCTAAAGAAATTACGACTTTCCCCATTCATTCGAATAATAAATCACAGTATCAACAGAAATTTTTGAAGCATTTTTCAATCTTATTATCGCTTCATTTTCCATATAGTAAATCTGCCATCACATTTATGGTTCCCGTGTTAAGCTCTTTTGCAACGTCCATATATTTTTGATCTTTAAATGCCGAGGATGCCTGCAGCAACAGCGGATAGATCTCATTCTTATTGTATTTACTGATCTGCTGGTATTCCCATTTTTTTTCTTCTAATGCATAAGGGATAAGCCAATCAAATGCAGTACGCAGGTTAGTGGATTTTGATGTTCGCCAGGTCCATAAGTTCAACCCGGTTTTTTCTGCAAGGGTTGCTACCGTGAACCATCCTCTCAGATTCATCGTGCTATAGCCGAGTGCATTGGTCCTTTCCAGCTCCAATGGCTGTTTTCCTTCTTTGGTTAATTGGCTATCAAGTCTTTTTTTACTTTCTTCTGCCAGTTGTTTTGCTTTACCTGCATCACCAGTGAATAAAGAAAAATCTATTACTTGTGCATAGTACCAGGTGCCATGATTGTTTTTAGCTGCATGTTCATCCTTTCCATTCTTACTGGTGAGCATCCAATTCAAAAACTGCGAATACCATTTTTGTAATGATAAATGATCCGCTTCATTCCATGATCCTGATCCCCGCAAAAGACTTGCAGCATCGGCAATGCCCATCAATGCAACCGTTTCAATGAGCCCGATGCCTCTGCCGGTATTAACACCCGGGATAGCCTGTCCGTATTCCAGATTCGGATTCATTTTTGTGCTTTCATTCAAAAACCATGTGCTCAATAACTCAGCTGATTTCGCTGCATATTTTTCATCACCGGTTATATACCATGCAAGCGATAATATGCGGGTGGCATTTTCAAGATTACCCAGGTAGGTCCGGTCAGTGATCTTATTGATCTCAGGATTTCGAACCCCATCTTTTCGCATGTAAGGTATGCCATTGGGTTTTGTACTATCATACCAGAAATAAGGCGCCTGACTCATATAATCATGTTTGTTACCGCTTACAGGTGTAAACTGTTTATCCATTACTGATACAGGTTTCATTTTTAAAAATCCATCAGCCTGTTTTCGTAAACTATCTACCAACCTTACTACATTTTCATCTTTCTGTTCCCATTTCTTTTTTATAGCTGCAAGACGCTTCGCATCCATGATGAAAACTTTTGGAAGTTGTGCCATTACTCTTGTGGTCATTGCCGGGATCAATAAAAACAGCAACACCTGTTTTATATTTAGTTGAATCATTGTAATTATTTTAAATTGTACGCCGCCACCGTCTTTGCGTTGAATGTCGGTACATATAAGATCCTTTTCTGCTGATCATAACCAATATCGGCCGTATTCTTTTTTTGTTGAGTTTCCAGTAATGTTTCTACCCGTCCATCGGCATGCACATACCAGATATAACCAACCCAGGCTGTAAGAATGAAATCACCATTGCCAATTGGCTCAATGCCATCAATTTGCTGCAGCACCTCAGCTATTTTGGAAATTTGCTTTTGTGCGTTTGCCTTTACAAATGATTTACCCCAACCAATGTAGAGATCATCACCAATTGCTTTTAATCCATTCACTCCAACTACGCTATCGA
>Ga0070698_100004599_pt1 | contig 15153 bp, 14 predicted proteins | sample KBSK1502metaG_FD_65477 | JGI IMG/M metagenome (GOLD analysis project Ga0070698, IMG submission 65477) | Corn, switchgrass and miscanthus rhizosphere microbial communities from Kellogg Biological Station, Michigan, USA - KBS K1-50-2 metaG | ecosystem: Host-associated > Plants > Roots >...
GCTGCCTGGTGCCCGGCCGCGAAGTCGTAGAGCGGCGGCTCGTCGACGTCACAGCGCCCTTCGTGGAAGCGGGGGCAGCGCGGGTGGAAGCGGCAGGCGTTCGGCGGGTTGATCGGATTGGGGACGTCGCCTTCGAGCACGATCCCGCGGCGCAGGCGCCCCCGCTCCGGGTTCGGGATCGGCACGGCGGAGAGCAGCGCCCCGGTGTACGGATGCCTGGGGGTCGCGTAGAGCTGTTCCTTGCTCGCGATCTCGGCGACCTTGCCGAGGTACATCACCATGACCCGGTCCGAGATGTGGCGGACGACGTTCAGGTCGTGCGCGATGAAGACGTAGGTGAGCCCGAAGTCCCGTTGCAGGTCCTTGAGCAGGTTGAGGATCTGCGCCTGCACGGACACGTCGAGCGCCGAGACGGGCTCGTCGCAGACGATCAGCTTCGGGTTGACCGCAAGTGCGCGGGCAACGCCGATCCGCTGCCGCTGGCCGCCCGAGAACTCGTGTGGAAAGCGGTTGTAGTGCTCCGGGTTCAGGCCGACGACCTCGAGCAGCTCCTGGACGCGGCGCTTGATCTCGGCGGGGGTGCCGATCTTGTGTACCTGGAGCGCCTCGGCGACGATGAAGCCGACCCGCTTGCGCTGGTTCAGGCTCGCGTACGGATCCTGGAAGATCATCATCAGCTCACGCCGGATCGGGCGCATCTCGGTCCGGCTCAGGTGGGTGATGTCGCGGCCGGCGAAGGTGATCCGGCCACCGGTCGGGTCGAGCAGCCGCATCAAGCAGCGGGCCATCGTCGACTTGCCGCAACCGGACTCGCCGACGACGCCGAGCGTCTCGCCCTGCTTGACCGTGAAGCTGATCCCGTCGACGGCCTTGACGCTCGCGACCTCCTTCTGGAAGACGATCCCGCGCGTGACGGGGAAGTGCTTGACGAGGTCCTCGACCACGAGCAGGTCCTCCCCCGGCCGGTTGCCGTTCAGCGACATGCTCATCCGACCTGCGCCAGCGTGCCGTCGAGCAGCTTCGCGGCCTCGTGGTCCTTCGTCACTTCGTCGAGGTGACACGCCTGCAGGTGGTGCGGTTGGTGCGAAACCGGCATCAGCAGGGGCTGCTCGGTCTTGCAGACGTCCATCACGTAGGGGCAGCGCGGATGGAAGCGGCAGCCCCTGGGCGGGTTCAGAAGCGACGGCGGCTGGCCCTGGATCTGGACGAGCCGCTCGACGTCCGCGTCGATGCGCGGCAGCGACCCGAGCAGCCCCCACGTGTAGGGGTGATGCGGGCGCGTGAAGATCTCGTCGACGGTGCCTTCCTCGGCGACCTTGCCGGCGTACATGACGACGACGTCGTCGGCGATCTCGGCGACCACACCGAGGTCGTGCGTGATCATGATGATCGCGGTGTCGAACTCGTCCTGGAGCGTCGTCATCAGCTTCAGGATCTGAGCCTGGGTCGTCACGTCGAGCGCGGTCGTCGGCTCGTCCGCGATCAGGAGGTCCGGCTCGTTGATCAGCGCCATCGCGATCATCACGCGCTGGCGCATGCCGCCCGAGAACTGGTGCGGATAGTCACCGATCCGCCGGTCCGCCCGCGGGATCCCGACCGCCTTCAGGAGCTCGAGGGCGCGCAGCCTCGCGTCCTTCTTCGTCACGTCGCGGTGCAGCATCACCGCCTCGACGAGTTGCTTCCCGATCGAGTGGACCGGGTTCAGCGAGGTCATCGGATCCTGGAAGATCATCGCGACGTCGTTGCCGCGCAGGTCCCGCAGCCTGCGTGGGCTCATCTCGAGCAGGTTCTCGCCGTTGAAGAGGGCCTCGCCGCTCGAGGTCGAGTTGCGGCGGTTGTTCAGCCCCATGATCGTCAGGCACGTCACGCTCTTGCCACAGCCCGACTCGCCGACGATGCCCAGCGTCTTGCCCCGCTCGACCGAGAACGTGACGCCGTCCACCGCCTTGACGATGCCGTCATCGGTGCGGAAGCTCGTCCGCAAGTCCTTGACCTCGAGGAGCGGCATCAGTTCAGCCTGATGCGGGGATCGATGACGGCGTAGAGCAGGTCGACGATCAGGTTGAAGAAGATGATGCAGCAGGTCGCGAAGACGACGATGCCCTGGATCACCGGCAGGTCGAAGTTCTCGTAGCTCTGCAGCACCTGCCGGCCGAGGCCGGGCAGCGAGTAGACCGACTCGGTGAAGATCGCCCCTCCGAGCGCGAGGCCGATGTCCATGCCGAGGATCGTGACCACGGGCAGCAGGCTGTTTCGCAGCACATGCGACCGGATCACCTGGCTCTCGGGAGCCCCCTTCGCGCGCGCCGTGCGGACGTAGTCCTCGTTCATCGTCTCCATCACGTTCGCCCGGATCAGGCGCACGTAGAGCGCCGCGAAGAGGATCGCGAAGGTCAGCCAGGGCAGGAGCATGTGGTGGGCCCACTGGACGGGCCCGCCGTGCTCCTGCGAGGGGTTGAAGAAGTCCGCGTAGCCCGTGATCGGCGTCAGCTGGAGCTTGTAGCCGATGAAGTAGGCGAAGATCAGCCCGATCCAGACCGGGTGCGCGGAGAGCCCGATCAGGACGAAGACCATCCCGGCCCGGTCGATCAGCGAGCGCGGCCGGAGCGCCGAGATGATGCCGACGGGAATCGAGAGCGCCAGCCAGAAGAGCGCGCCTCCGAAGACGAGCGCGGCCGTGACCGGCGCGGCCCGCAGGACGATGTCGTTCACGTCCTGGCGGTTGACGAACGAGGTGCCCAGCGACTGCTCGCCGACGAGCTGCCAGACGAAGCGCCCGTACTGCTGCCAGACCGGCTCGTCGAGATGGAGCCGCTCGGCGACGCGCTGGACGTCCGCCGCAGTCGCGCCCTGACCCGCCGCGAGCCGTGCCGGATCGGAGGGCGTCACGTAGAAGATCACGTACGTCACGATCGTGACCGCGACGAACAGCACGATCGCCCAGAGCAGTCGACGGATCAGGTACTGGAGCAGAATCGGCCTCTCTTGTTCGGGTTGGTAACGGCGGGAGGGGCCGCAACCCCTCCCGCCGAGTGGTTGGGCCTACTTGACCGCGAGCGCGTTGATGACCGCGCCCGCGTAGACCGGGTGATGGATGTAGTTCGTCACGCGAGCCGAGATGAACTCACGCGAGTTCGGGTTCGCAAACGGCGCCCAGGGAGCCGAGCTGCGCATGATGTCGATGTCGAGCTTGCCGTAGCCCGCGTAGCGGAGGTCGCCCGAGAGCTTGGCGAGGTCCTGCATCTGCTTGTTGTACTTCGGGTTGTTGAAGTACGCGTAGTTCGAGTTGTTCGACTCCTGGATGTTGTCGCCGTCCAGGAGGACGTTGATGAAGTCGAACGGATCCGGGTAGTCGGCTACCCAGCCACCGACGTACGCGTCGAAGTCCGCACCCCTCGTGCTGACCGTCCGGAGCGCGACCGCAAACGGCAGCGGCTTCGTCTGGACCTTCAGGCCCATCTGCTCGAGGTTGTACTTGACCACCTGCGCCTGGGCCGTCCTGAGCGCGCTGGTCGTGTGCAGGAGCGTGATCGTGTTGTCCACCCCTCCCGCCATTTGCTTCGCCCGCGCAGGGTCGGCGCCCTTGATCGGGTAGAGCGTTGCCTCCCGGAAGCCGGCCAGGCCGGGCGGAAGGATCTGATCGGTCCGCTTGCCGTAGAACTTGCCCGAGACGCGCACCAGGGCAGGGCGGTCGATGGCGTAGTTCGCGGCCTTGCGGACGTTGAGCTGGCTGAACGGAGCGCGGGAGTTGTTCAGCGCCACGTAGCTCGTGCCCAGATACGAGTTGACGTAGTAGCGCCCCGGGCCGCCCTTCTTGACCCCGAACTGCTGCGCAAGGTCGGCGTGGGCCGTCGGCGGCACACCGGCCGCGTCGTAGTCGGCCTGGCCCGCCTTGACCTGGAGCAGGCTCTGGTTCTGGTCGGTGTTGACTGTGTAGAGGATCCTGTCGGCGTTCGCCGGGCGACTCCCCTTGTAGAAGGGATTCCGCTCGAGCGTCAGCGACTGGCCGATGCTGCGGCTGACGATCCGGTACGGACCGGCCGACGGGAACACATTGACGCCCTTCGGATCGATCGCCATGCTCGGCTTGACGGCGCCGAAGAACGGCATCGACAGCTCGGCAAGGAAGGTCGGGTTGGCACGGACGAGCTTGATCGTCAGCGTCAGGCCCTTGGCGGTGACGCCGGTGACCGAGCCGGCCTTGCCCTCGTTCCGCGCGTCGGCGCCGACGACGTCGTGCATGAATGCGATCGCCGGCGAAGCCTGCTTCGGATCGGCGGCCCGCTCGAGCGCCCGCTTGAATGCGGCCGCGGTGAGAGGTGAGCCGTCGCTGAACTTGAGCCCCTGGCGGATCGTGAACGTGTAGGTCTTGCCGTCACGCGACACGCGGGGGAAGCCCACCGCCACCTCCGGCACGAGCCGCGACCCCTCGGGCGCCGGCTTGTCCGGGTAGTTGAGCAGCGTCGAGTTGACCGCGTAGAGCATCTGCCAACCGATGGCGTCGTAGTTCATCGCCGGGTCGGTGAACTCGAAGTCGGTGTTCGAGGTGTTGATGCGGATCGTCCCTCCACGCTTGATCTCACTCGAGCCTGACTTCGTAGGTGCACTCGTGCTCGCCGTCCCTGCGACGCCGGACGCGACGAGCAAGCCCGCTCCGACCACAGCCATGGCGATCGAGAGCGTCAGCTTCTTGTGCATCGGACTCCTTCCGTCGTGTGCAACCACCGGCAACTGGGACGGAGGACGAACGGAATAGTTAGTAAGAGTAAAGCGAAGTTTATTTCTAATGTGCACGGCGAGGATCGAACGCATCCCGCAGGCCGTCGCCGAGGAGGTTGAAGGCGAGCGTCGTCAGCAGGATCGCGAGGCCCGGCCAGACCATCAGCCACGGCTGGGTCAGGTAGTAGTTCGGCCCCTCGGCCAGCAGGTTCCCCCAGCTCGCCGTCGGCGCCGGGATCCCGAGGCCGAGGAACGAGAGCCCTGCCTCCGCGATCACGTTGTTCGCGACGATCAGCGTCGAGTAGACGATCAGCGGCGCGACGAGGTGCGGCAGCAGATGGGACTTCATGATCCGCAGGTCGCTCGCACCGGTCATCCTGGCGGCCTCGACGAACTCCTTCTCACGCAGCGAGAGGATCTGCGACCGGATGATCCGGGCGGGGTAGAACCAGCCGAAGATGCCGAAGATCATCACCAGCGTGAAGACCCCCGGATGGAGCAGCCCCCCGAACGTGATCGTGTTCAGCCGCTCGCCGACCGTGGCCGCGACCGCGATCACGAAGAGCAGGTACGGGAACGCCATCACGATCTCCGTCAGCCGCGAGACGACGGTGTCGACCCAGCCGCGGTAGTAGCCCGCGATCAACCCCATCAGCAGCCCGATCGAAACGGACAGGAGCGTGGCGAGGATCGCGACCTCGAGCGACGTCTGGGCGCCGTAGAGGAGCCGCAGGAACATGTCACGGCCGAGCTGAGAGTCGGCGCCGAGGATGTAGAGCGTGTCCTCGAACTTGCCGGGCGCACCCGGGTACGGCTCTGTGCTGACCTTCGTCCAGGGACCAACCGGCAGCTGCGACTGGGCGTCGAGGCCTCCGAGCGAGTTGATGTCGTTCGGGCCGTGCCCCAGCTGGCCGGCGGCGAGCGGCGCGCCGGCGAAGGCGATCACGAGGAGAGCGAGGATGAAGAGACCGCCCACGATCGCGACGCGGTCCTGCTTCAGGCGGAGCCAGACCTGCTCCCAGTAGCCGCGGGCCTTGACCGCCTCGATGTCCTCACCGAGCTCGCCGTGCGCCTCGACCGCGATCGCGGACGCCAGGCCGGCCCCGGACGAGAGGAGATCTCTGTTTCTGGCCACGTCGCCAGGTTAGACGGACTAAACTGATGTTTAGTTAGGAGCGTCGAGCTAGATCGGTCGAGTGACGATGCCTTCGACCGTCGACCGGAGGTGCGAGCGCGCCTGGTCGTTGTCGGCGCGCCGGAGGATCAACGCCACTTCCTTGTCCGCGTTGTTCGCGAAGTTCGTCACGCGCGGGAGCTGAAGCTTGTCGCGCTCGCCGGTCGAAAGCGGCGCGCGGCCGGCGAGGCCGAGCGCCATCGCTGCGACTGCGGCGGCTGCGCCGATCGTGCGCACCCGCGCGTAGGCGTGACGGCGACGCCACACCGGCACCGAGACCGGTCGCGGCAGCGGCTGCAGTGACGCAGCGCGAAGCTCGGCCGCCACGGCAGCGACCCGGACCGCGAAATCCGCGCACGAATGGCAGCGGTCGAGGTGCGAGCCGAGCAGCTTCCGCTCGAGCTCGGACAGCTCGCCGTCGGGTGCGAGCGCCGCCCAGGCGCGCGCGCGGTCGCAAAGAACCCCTCTCGGGTGGCGCATCATGGACACTCTGACGAGAAGTATCGGCTGAAGTTAGGGAATCTAGAGACTCCCGCTACTCTTTTTCCGTGCTGCGGCCGCTCCTCATCGCCTCTGTCCTCGTCGTCCTGGTCCTCCCCGCCGGCTGCGGCGGCAGCGGCGCGACGAAGGAGGACTTCCGCCGGGACGTGGTCGCAGCGCGCAACGACACCGATGCGGGGCTCGCGCAGATCGTCCAGGCACAGTCCGCCGAGGATCTGCTCGCGCGCATGCGAATCGCCGCCGTCGAAGTGCGCGGCGCGTCGACCGACGTACGCGAGGCGGGCGCGCCGAAAGACCTCCAGGACGAGCGCGACGCCCTTGCCGACCGGCTACTTGCCCTCTCCGACGAGATCGTCGGCACCGTCGAGACGCTCGAGGCGTTTCCCGACCAGGCCGCGAACACGCGGGCGCTCAACTTCGAGGAGTGGAACGCGGTCCAGCGCGAGCTGATGAAGCTGCGCAGGCTGGGCGTGAACGTGCCCCCGCTCGAGCCGCACAAGCCCGAGCTCCAGCGCCAGTAAGAGTCCCGCTAGACCGTGGTCGTCGGGGCGTCCGCAGGCGCCTCGTCCGCGGCCAGCGCCAGCGGCCTCATCACCTCGGCGAAGTGACAGGCCGACAGGAGGCCGGGCTTGCTCGGGTCGCGCGCGACGAGCGGCGGTTCCTGCTCGGCGCAGATCTCCTGCGCCTTCCAGCAGCGCGTGCGGAAGCGGCAGCCCGAGGGAGGGTCGGCCGGGCTCGGCACGTCGCCCTCGAGGACGATGCGGCTGCGCTTGCCGCGCTGGTTCGGCGACTCGATCGGAACGGCTGAGAGGAGCGCCTGCGTGTACGGGTGCATCGGCGTGTCGTAGATCTCGTTGCGCGACCCGACCTCGACGATCTTGCCGAGGTACATGACGGCGATCCGGTCGGAGACGTGGCGGACGACGGACAGGTCGTGCGCGATGAACAGGTAGGTGAGGCCGAAGTCGTTCTGGAGGCTCGCGAGCAGGTTGACGACCTGCGCCTGGATCGAGACGTCGAGCGCTGAGACCGGCTCGTCGAGCACGATCATCGACGGGTTGAGCGCCAGCGCCCGGGCGACGCCGATCCGCTGCCGCTGGCCGCCGGAGAACTCGTGCGGGAAGCGGTTGCCGTGCTCGGGGCTGAGCCCGACCGTGCGCAGCAGCTCCGCGATGCGCTTCTTCCCATCGGCCTTGTAGATGCCGTGGATCCGCAGCGGCTCGGCGACGATCTCGCTGACGGTCATGCGCGGGTTCAGCGAGGCGTAGGGGTCCTGGAAGACGATCTGGATCTCGCGGCGGACCGGGCGCATTTCGCGGCGGCCGAGCGCGGTGATGTCGCGGCCGTCGAAGATGATCGAGCCGGCGGTCGGATCGATCAACTTGATGATCGTGCGTCCGAGGGTCGTCTTGCCGCAGCCCGACTCGCCGACGACGCCGAGGGTCTCGCCCTTCTTGACGGTCAGATCGACGCCGTCGACCGCTCGCACCTGGCCGACCGTGCTCTTGAAGACGCCGGCCTTGATCGGGAAGTGCTTGACCAGGCCTTCGACGCGGAGCAGCTCGTCGCTCTCGTGCGGCATGCCGTTCCCCTCCGTCATCGCGCCTCCTCCGCGGCGGCGCCGGCGACGACGTGCGCTTCCTCGAGCTCCTCGGCGAAGTGGCAGCGGGAGTGATGGGCGGCGCCCTCGCCGATCTGCCGCAGCCCCGGAATGTCCGTTCGGCACACCAACCGGCCGTGCGAGAACGAGCAGCGCGGGTGGAAGGCGCAGCCGGGTGGCGGCGCGATCATGCTCGGCGGCTGCCCGGGGATCGGCTCGAGCCATTCCTGCTCGGCGTCGAGCCGTGCGAGGCTGTTCATCAGCCCGACCGTGTACGGGTGGCGCGGCGCGTTGAAGATCGTGTAGACGTCGCTGAGCTCGACGACGCGGCCGGCGTACATGACGACGACGCGGTCGGCCAACTCGGCGATCAAGCCGAGGTCGTGTGTGATCAGGACGATTGCTGCGTGCGTCTCCTCCCGGGCCGCCTTCAGCACCTCGACGATCTGCGCCTGGATCGTGACGTCGAGCGCGGTCGTGGGCTCGTCCGCGACGAGCACGCTGGGGTTGTTCGCGATCGCCATCGCGATCATCGCGCGCTGGCGCATGCCGCCGGAGAACTCGTGCGGGTGCTGGTCGACCCGCCGCTCGGCGTACGGGACGCCGACGACCTCGAGCAGCTCGACCGTCCGCTTCCGCGCGTCGTCGTCGCTCGTGCCCAGGTTGTGCGTGAGCACCGCCTCGGCGATCTGGTCGCCGACCGTCAGGACCGGGTTCAGCGACGTCATCGGGTCCTGGAAGATCATCGCCATCGGGCCGCCGCGGATCTCGCGTAGCCGCTTCTGCGACAGCTTCAGCAGGTCCTCGCCCTTGAAGATCGCCTCCCCCTTCGGGATCCGGGCGCTCGGGCTCAGCCCCAGGACGGACAGCATCGAGACGCTCTTGCCGGAGCCGGACTCGCCGACGACGCCGAGCACCTCGCCGGGCTGGAGGTCGTAGGTGACGTCCGTGACTGCCTGGACGACGCCGTCCTCGGTCTCGAACTCGACTGTCAGATCTCGAATCGAGAGAATCGGATCAGGCACGAACTCTCCGCTGCGTCGGATCGAGGGCATCGCGCAGGCCGTCGCCGACGAAGTTGATCGCCAGCGCGATCGCAACGATCGTGAGACCCGGGAAGGTGACGAGCCACCACAGCCGAGTCCCCTCTCCCTGGCCCTGCTGGATCAACGAGCCGAGCGAGGGATTCGGCGGCTGGATGCCGAAGCCGAGGAACGACAGCGCCGCCTCGGTGAGGATGGCGAGGGCGACGACGAGCGTCGTGTTGACGATGATCGGGCCGAGCGAGTTCGGGAGCATGTGACGCAGGATGATGCGCATGTCGCCGGCGCCGCTCGCCTTGGCGGCCTCGATGTACTCCTTCTCCCGCAGCGAGAGGAAGACGCCGCGCACGATCCGAGCAATCGCCGTCCAGAAGAGGAGAGCGAGAATGACCGCGACCTTCAGCGGCGAGGAGGTGCCGAAGAAGGCAGCTGCCGTCAGCAGCACGGCGAAGCCGGGCAGCGTCAGGACGAGGTCTGTGAACCGCATCAGCAGGTTGTCGATGACGCCGCCGTAGTAGCCGGCGAGCGCACCGATCGACGTGCCGATCGCGGTCGAGAGAAACGCCACGAAGAGTGCGACCCAGAGCGACGTGCGCATGCCGAAGAGGACCCGGCTCAGGTAGTCGCGGCCGAGCAGGTCGGTGCCGAAGAGGTGCTTGCCCTCGAGCGTCGGGGACGCTGTGGTGTTGAACAGGTCGAGCTCGTCGAAGCCGTAGGGCGCGATCTGCTTCGCGAAGGCGGCGACGAGGCCGAGCCCGATCAGGACGAACAGGCTGACCACCGCCAGCTTGTGGCGGAAGAAGCGGATGCGTGCGTAAGCCCACTGGCTGCGCGCCTCCGGCTCGACGCCCGCCTCGTAGACCAGCGCCAGGTCCTCCGGCGATGCCACCACGGCCTCGGGCGAGCCCAGCGGGCCTTCGGGCTCCGCCTGAAGTGCCAGCGAACCGACCTGCCCGTGCGCGCTGGCGGGACGGCCGACGCTCTCCGACCCGACCGCAACCTCCTCCCGGTCCTGCGGGCGCATGTCGTCCCCTGGCGGCCGCTCAGTCAAGCCGCACGCGCGGGTCGAGGAGGCCGTAGGCGATGTCGGCGATCAGGTTGAAGACGACGATCATCACCGCCGTGATCATCAGCCAGGCCATCACTGGATACGGATCGTTCACGAGCAGAGCGTTGTAGAAGTAGAGCCCCATCCCGTCGAGCGAGAATACCGTCTCGGTGATGACGGCACCGCTGAGGATGGCGCCAAAATCGAGCGCAACCAGGGTGACGAGCGGGATGAGGGCGTTCCGGAGCGCGTGCTTCATCATCACGCGGCGCTCGGGGAGACCCTTCGCCCGCGCGGTGCGCACATAGTCGGAGTTGATCACCTCGAGCATGGCCGCGCGCATGTAGCGCGAATAGCCCGCGATGCCGGCGACCATCAGCACGAACACGGGCAGGACGAGGTGGTGTGCCCGGTCGATCCAGAAATGGAGGCCGGTGCCGGGATCGACGTCGCTGAGATTCGCGATCGGGAACAGTCGGTGCCCCGTGTGCTCGAATATCTGCACGACGATCACCTGGACCATCAGTGCTAACCAGAAGACCGGCGTCGAAAGACCGAGGAAGCTGAAACCCGTGGCCGTGTAGTCGAACGGCGAGTACTGCCTGATCGCCGAGTAGACGCCTATTAAGACGGCGAAGATGATCACCAGCAGCTGCGCGGCAATCACCAATTGCAGCGTGTTCTTCATCACCCGCCAGAGCTCGGGCAGGATCGGCCGGTTGTCCAGCAGGGTCGAGCCGAACTGGTTCGTGACCGCGTCCTGGACCCAGTAGAGGTACCGCTTCGGGATCGGGTCGTCGAGGTGTTTGCGCTCGATCACGTTCTTCACCGTCAGCTGGGAGACGTTCGGGGCGATCCGGAGGGCAGCTAGGGGATCACCCGAGTAGGTGACGAAGGTGAAAACGAGGAAGCTCGCCAGCACCAGGACAACGGTGCTGTAGAGCAGTCTGCGGATGATGAAAGCGAGCAAGTCGGTTCGGTTCGGGATCTTAGTGACGGCGTCCCGCCTCTGCCGGAAGAGGCAGAGGCGGGACGCCAGTTGTCCCCGTCAGATGACGGAAACGGGTGCTACGAGGTCGTCCACTGGGAGATGTTCCAGGGCGAACCTTCCTGCGTCGGGTTGACCCCGACACCCTTCACCTTGTTCGCGTTGATCGTGAACAGAGGACGGGCGAACATCGGGATCGACGGGATGTCCTTGACCATGTACTTGGCCTCGGCATCGTTGAGCAGCTTCGCCCGCTCGCCGGCGTCGAGAGTCGCCGAGACCTTCTCGAGCACCTTCGTGAGGGCGCGGTTGCAGTAGGCGCCGTCGTTCTGGTCGCCGCCGCAGCCGTAGATGTCCTTCGCCGTGATCGACGAGGACGGTGAGCCGACCCATGCGAAGAGCATGAGGTCCCAGTCACGCGACGGCAGCGTCGTGCCGAACATGACGCCACCGGTCTGGAACCGCGGCACCAGCTCGATGCCGACCGACTTCAGCTGCCGCTGGATGATCTCGAACGTCAGGGCGCGGAGCTGGTTGCCCGTCGTCGTGAAGAAACGGAACGACAGCTTGCCGACGTTCGGGCACGAGAAGATCTTGTCGTTGCCCGCGCTCGGCTTGTCCGGACCGCCGGTGCAGCCGTGGCCCTTGAGGATGCTGATCACCTTCGTCTGGCTGAACGGACGCGCCGCGAAGTTCTTCTTGTACGACGCCGTCTCGAACGGCTTGTAGAGCAGGCTCTGCAGCGTCGGGAGACCAGGAGCGATCTCGCCGTAGAGCACGCCTGCGACCTGGGCCCGGTTCATGCCCGTGATCAGCGCCTGGCGGACGTACGGCTGCTTCAGCGCCGGGTGTCCCTTAGGCCCGAACTCGATGTCGATGTGCTCGTAGGTGTACCCGACCTTCGTGTCGACCTTGAACTTGCTGTCCTTCTTGAAGTCCACGATCTGGAGCTGCGGCTGCGGCTCCATGACCTGACCCTCGCCGGCCTTCAGGGCCTGGAAGCGGGAGTTGGTGTCCAGGATGTAGCGGAAGACGAGGCGATCGAGCTTCATCGCCGGACCCGCCTTGAACCGCGGGTTCTTCTTGACGCTGATCTGGACGCCCTTCTGGAAGCTGTCGAACAGCCACGGGCCGCTCGACACCGGCACCGAGTTCAAGAACGTGTCGTTCATGTTCTTGCCCGCGATGACGTGCGCCGCGTACGGGCCGCTCGAGACGAGCGACTCCCAGTCGGCATACGTCTTCTTGAAGACGATCGTCACCTTCTTGCTGTTGCCGCGGGTCATGCTGGCGATGTCCTCCCAGCCGGTGCGCGAGATGACGTTGTTCGCCGGGTTCGTGAAGACCTTCCACGTCGCGTACAGGTCCTCTGCGACGACGGGCTTGCCGTCGCTCCAGACCGCGTCCTTCTTGTACTCGAGCGAGATCGTGAGCGGGGCCTTCTTGACGAGCTTCGGCCGTGCGACGCAGAGCCGCGGCACGAAGGCGGCCGTTGAATCACGAATCTGGCAGCCGTACCAGATGTTGTTCAGCACCAGGCTGGTCGCATACAGGTTGTTCCCCACCCAGGGGCCCTGCAGGTTCGGGGGCTCCTGGTCGTGGATGAACACGACTGTGCCGGCCGTCGCCTTCTGCGGCGAGGCCGTAGCACCCGGCCCGATGATGAGGCTTGCCACGAGCACGAGGCCCGCCAGCAGCCAAACAGAACGATTACGCATGTATCCCCTCCGTTGAAGTTTCGTCCTGCAATGCAGAGCTCTCTCCGCGGTTCGGAGTTCTGGCCCGTCGCCGCGGTCGAGTGCAGGATCATGTGCTGTGACGTTCGTTTAGTGAAATGGTTAGGAGGCTCTGATGAAGATTCCACGCAGGGGTGAATATCTCCCCAGGAACGCTCCGGACGACTTCGTCGCGGCGGAGGACGCGGGCCGGCTCGCCGACCGCGCTGCGGCGGCTCTGGCGCAAGCGGACGGCGTTGATTGGTACGAAGAGAACGGCAGCGCAGTCGACGAGGCGGCGTTCACGCTCTGCCTGCTCCGCCGTGCCGAGGCCGGCTTGAAGGGCGGGCCGAAGCCGGGCGACGCGGCCGTCAGGCGCGTGCTCGAGGGCGCGAGCCCGGAGGTCGTGCTCTGGCTCGCCAGCCGCACGATCTCGTATCTCGACGAAACGGGCTTCCCCGAGGCGGTCGAACCGTGGTTCCCCGACGCTCGTGACCCGCGCGGCTAGCTAACGGCTAACGATCTCGCCGCCACAGCAGCAAGGCGAACGGGAGGAAGACGGCGCCGGCGAGGTACGGGGCGAGCCCGAGCTGGTTGCGCTTCTCGCCTCGGGTGACCGTCGTACCCGAGCCGAGCAGGCTGTGCGCCTTGGCGATGGCGGCGCCGAGCTGGTTCTCCTCGTAGACGTAGCCGCCGAGCGTGTCGGCCGCGGCGTCGAGGATGCTGCGCGAGCGCGGGTCGGGCGTGTACTGCGGCTCGGGATCTGCCCCGTTGTAGACACGCTCGTCCGCTTTCCAGACGTGGAGGAAGATCGTGTCGACGCCTGGTGGGCGCCTGAAGGCAGCTCCGATCTTCGCGCCGGAGATCGGCACGCTCTCGCCGTCGGTGATCACGAACACCAGTCGCGCCCGCGACGACGGCGTGAAGAAGCGGCGGTCGACGACGGTCTGAAGCGCCGCGAGCCGCGTCGCCGTCGAGTTGAACGTGCCTTGCGGCGGCGGCCGGTCGATTCCGATCGACCGTCGCAACGTCGCCACGAAGACGTCGTCGTCGACGCTCGGGAAGAGGTGCGGCAGGACGCGATCTGTGAAGGACGCGAGCCCGACCGGCACGTTCGGGAACGCGGTGCGAAAGCGGAGCGCGGCGCTGCTTGCCCGCTGGTAGCGGATCGCTGAGCCGGGGCCCGAGCGTGCCAGCATGGAGCGGGACGTGTCGAGCACGACGAACGCCTCCGCGTCCGACCGCACCTTCCGCGCAGACGTCCATTCCAGGCGGGGTTGGGCGGCGGCGGACCCGAGCAGCAGGGCCGTGACGAGGAGCGCAGCAAGCGGAAGCAGACGCGCGAGCCCGGCCGGCTCCGGCAGTCTGATCGACCTCCGCACCTCGCTGCCCCGGCGGCGCACGAGCAGGAAGGCCGCAAGCGGAAGTGCGGCCGCGAGAGCCACCAGCGCACCGAGCGGGGTCAGGAGCGTGAGCGTCATCCGCTAGTAGCCGCTGCCGGGCTCACCTGCTCCGGCGCCTCGCGAGCCGGAGCCACCGGACAGCGGGTTCTTGCCCGCGGCGGCCTCCGTCGGCAGGAGGCCGGAGCCGCGCAGGAGCATTAGCTGGAGGTTGTATTTCGCGTCGTCGTTCTCGGGGTCGAGCGCGATCGCCTGCTCGAAGCTCGCGATCGCGCTGAGCAGCAGCTCGGAGCGATCCTGCTCACTCGTCCCAGCCTGCGGCGTCGAGTTCCACGCGGCGACGCTGAGCACGCCGAGCAGCGTCAACGCACGCGAGCGCAGCGTCAGGTCGGGGTCGTGCGCCACGATCGACTCGAGCTGGTCGGACGTCGCGGTCCGATGCAGCGCGAGAGCAGGATCGGAGACGGTGGCATCGCGAAGCTTGCTGACGCGCAGGTCCTGGAGCATGTGCCGGAAGACGAGGTCGTCCTGAATCCCGAGCACGCGCTTCCCGGCGCCGAACGGCGCGAGTGTCTCCGGCCGCCAGAGCTTCGGACCGCCGGAGCCGACCTGGAAGCGGACGTCGTCAGCCGGCAAGGTGCCGTGGAGGCGCGCCACGTCGACGGCGGCGAGGCCCAGGAACACGGCGACGAACGCGCACGCGGCAGCGACGACGAGCAGCAGTTCGCGCGGCAGGCGCCGCAGGCGCAGCCGCGTCATGCGGTCACCTTCGGGGTGCGCAGTAGCGCCAGCCGGCCGCCGTAGCGCTCGTGGGCCGCGAGGGCGACGAGGAAGAGCAGCCCGAACAGGAGCAGCGTCTTCGGCAACGGCCGGCGCTTGGCGTCGGGTGGCTCGGGGGCGCGGACGGGCCCCTCGGCGAGGGGCGTGAACGCGCCGGGGCCGAGGATGCCGCCGAAGAGCGTCCG
>Ga0070698_100004600_pt1 | contig 15153 bp, 10 predicted proteins | sample KBSK1502metaG_FD_65477 | JGI IMG/M metagenome (GOLD analysis project Ga0070698, IMG submission 65477) | Corn, switchgrass and miscanthus rhizosphere microbial communities from Kellogg Biological Station, Michigan, USA - KBS K1-50-2 metaG | ecosystem: Host-associated > Plants > Roots >...
CGGGGCGACGACCTGGCCGGGGCGCTGTGGCTGCCGGGCGACGGGACGGCCAACCCCTCGGACCTCACGTACGCGCTGGCCAGGGGCGCGCGCGACCGCGGCGCCCGGGTCCGCGAGCGCACCCGGGTGACCGGGATACTCACCGACGGCGGCCGGGTGACCGGCGTGCGCACCCCTGGGGGCGATATCGAGGCCGAGGTCGTCGTCAACTGCGCCGGGCAGTGGGCCAAGCAGGTCGGCGCGCTGTGCGGGGTGAACGTGCCGCTGCACTCGGCCGAGCACTTCTACGTGGTGACGGACGTCATCGACGGCGTCCGGCCGGACCTTCCGGTGCTGCGCGACCCCGACGGCTACACGTACTTCAAGGAGGAAGTCGGCGGGCTCGTCGTGGGCGGGTTCGAGCCGCAGGCCAAGCCGTGGCTCGCGCCGGACGAGCTGCCCGCCGATTTCGCCTTCAAGTTGCTGGCGGAGGACTGGGATCAATTCGCGATCCTGATGGAAAATGCGCTGCACCGCATCCCTTCACTCGGCGAGACGGGAATCAAGAAGTTCTACAACGGTCCGGAGAGTTTCACCCCCGACAACCAGTTCATTCTCGGCGAGGCGCCGGAACTGCGGAATTTCTTCGTCGCCGCCGGCTTCAACTCGGTGGGCATCGCGTCGGCCGGGGGCGCCGGGCGCGCGCTGGCCGAGTGGATTGCGGGCGGCGAGCCCGCGACCGACCTGTCGGCGGTGGACATCCGGCGGTTCGCCCGGTTCCACGGCAACAACCAGTGGCTGCGCGACCGGGTGGGCGAGGTGCTCGGCCTGCACTACGCCGTGCCGTGGCCGAACTACGAGCTGCGCACCGCCCGGCCGCTGCGCCGCTCACCGGTGTATCACCTGCTGAAGGACGCGAACGCGTGCTTCGGCAGCAAGATGGGCTGGGAGCGGGCCAACGTGTTCGCGCCGCCCGGGGCGCCGCCGCGGATCGGCTACGGCTGGGGCAAGCCGGGCTGGCTGGCCTGGTCGGCGGCCGAGCAGCGCGCGGCGCGCGACCGGGTCGCGGTGTTCGACCAGACGTCGTTCGCCAAGCTCCTGCTGGCCGGGCCGGACGCGGAGGCGGTGCTGCAGTGGCTGTGCACGGCCGACGTGGCGGTCCCGCCCGGCCGGACCGTCTACACGGGGATGCTCAACTCGCGCGGCACGTACGAGGCCGACATCACGGTCACGCGGCTGTCCGCCACCGAGTTCCTGCTGGTCAGCAGCGCCTCGCAGGCCGAGCACGACGCCGATCACATTCGCCGCCGGATACCGCCGGGGGCGGCGGCCACGGTGGCCGATGTCACGTCGGCGTACGCGGTGTTCGGGGTCATGGGGCCGCGGTCGCGGGAGCTGCTGTCCGCGCTATCACGAAGTGATTTCGGTAATGCGGCGTTTCCGTTTGGCGCGAGCCGTGAGGTGGATATCGGTTATGCCACGGTCCGGGCAACGCGTATTACCTACGTCGGGGAGCTCGGCTGGGAGCTGTACGTGCCCGCCGAATTCGCGGTGGGCGTTTACGAGGACCTGATGACCGCGGGCACCGATCTCGGCGTGGTGAACGCCGGCTATTACGCGATCGAGTCCATGCGCCTGGAAAAGGGCTACCGCGCGTACGGCCGCGAGCTCAGCCCGGACTACAACCCGGTCGAGGCCGGCCTGCTTTTCGCGTGCAAGCTCGGCTCGTCCGTCCCGTTCCTGGGCCGGGAGGCGGTGGAGAAGGCGCGGGCCGAGGGCCCGCGGCGCCGGCTCGTCTCGCTGGTGCTGGAGGATCCAGGCGTCATGATGTGGGGCGGCGAGCTGGTGCTGCGGGACGGGCTCGCCGCCGGCCAGGTGATGTCCGCCGCCTGGGGCGAGACCCTCGGCGCCTCGGTGGGCCTGGCCTACGCCTGGGATCCCGGCGGCGCGGTGATGACCGCCGAGCTGGCCCGGGCCGGCTCCTACCAGGTCGACGTCGGCGGCGAGCTCTGCCGGGCCAGCGTGAACCTGCGCCCCCCGTTCGACCCGGCCGGCGAGAAGATCAAGTGCTGACGTCCCGGGCGGAGCTGGTAGCAGCCGGACGCAGCGGGTCGCAGCCGGCACAGCGGGTCGCAGCCGGCACAGCGGGTCGCAGCCGGGCGCAGGCGGTCGCAGCCGGGCGCGCGCATTCAAGCATCATGAAATGGCTACTAGCCGCCCGGACCGGAAATTCGCCGCGTCATGAAGTGTCTATTGACCACGGCCGGGAACGCCAATAGGGTCATGCCAGCCGTCGGGCCCTTGGTAAAGGGGACCTTGGCGGGAGCGAGCCCCCAGCATAGTGGGTCATTGCATCCCACCCCAGGTCAGCAGCCGTGCCCGGAGTGGCGCTACGCACGTGGTTAAGCTGAGAGCTTCGGGGGAATTGTGGACGTTCGGAGGGCTGCCGGATGCGCGCGGTCGGCGCGGAAGATATCGGCCGTATTGTGCCGGGACGAGCGCCAGGTCGATTTCGGCATTCGGCGCTTCCGGCTCGGCCCCGGTGCGCAGCGGGAAATACTCGAAAACGCATCGAGGGCGTTCGTAACGGGCTTTAACGCCGTGCTCGCGTCCGGGCCCGCGAACCTGGCCGCCGGCCTCGACGAACTCGGCGAGCAGCAGCGCGGCCACGCGCTCGAGGGTGCGGGGATGGCCGCGGCGCTGCTCGACGTGCTCACGCTCCGGCGCGGCCGCCGGCTGCGGACGCTGCTGGCCGGGCCGGGCCGCGGCTACCCGCACCTGGTGTTCGCGGGCGCCGGGCGCGCCTACGCCAGCCTGCGCCTGCGGCCGTCGCGCCTGGTCCGGTCCGTGCCGACCGACCGCGCCACCCATCCGGCGCTGCGCTGGCTGGCCTGGGACGGTTACGGCTTCCACCAGGGCTTCTTCGCGTCCGACGCGACGATCGGCGCGCAGCGGACGCCGCGCGGGCTCCCCGCCGAACAGCAGTCGCTGTTCGACCAGGGTCTCGGCCGCGCGGTGTGGTTCCACGAGTGCGCCGACCCGGACGGCGTGGCGCTGCGGATCGCCGAGTTCGACCCGGCGCGGCGCGGCAGCCTGTGGAGCGGCGCCGGCCTGGCCGCCACCTACACCGGGGGTGCGGACGTCGCCGACCTCGGCAGGCTCGCCGCGCTGGCCGGGGAGCACGGCGCCGATCTCGCGCACGGAGCCGCGCTCGCCTGCGCCGCCCGGACGCACGCCGGCCTGATCCCGGCGCACACCGCCGCGGCCGCGCACGCGCTGACCGGCGCGCTGGCCGAGGAGGCCAGCGCCTGGGTCGCCTGCGGGCTGAGCCGGATCGGCCAGTGCGCCGCGGGCCCAGGCGGCTACCAGGCGTGGCGCCAGGAGATCTGCGGCCTGTGGGCCGCGTTCCGCGGTCCCGGCGACGACGCGGGCGCGCTGGCCGGAAGCGGCGGCGCGCTGGCCGGAGCCGGCCGCCTGAACCGCGGCGGCGAGGACACGGCCGGGGAGCTGGGGCAGGGGGGCGGGGACGCCGCCAGGGGGCTGGACCAGGCCGACCGGGACATCGCGAGAGGGCTGGACCAGGCCGGCGGGAACGCCGCCAGGGGGCTGGACCAGGCCGGCGGGGACATCGCGAGAGAGGTGGACCAGGCCGGGGAGGACACCGCGGACTTGCCGGCCTGGGACGACATCTCGGGGATGGCGTCCGGCGGCCCGGCGGTCACCGCGCCGCGGAACGGCCTCCGGCCGGTTCCCGCGCCGCGATACGGCGCCCCGGTGGTGGTGGTGGTTCCGGTGTCCGTCCCGCCCGGTGGCGGGCGCTCGGCGGGGAGTGAACAGAGATGACCGGCACCGGCGCGGCCTGCGCGGGCACCCGGCGCGACGCGCCGCCGGACGGCCCGGCGAGTGGCCACGCGTCGCCCCCGGCTGGAGGGCATCTGTCGTCTCGGGCTAGCGGTCATCCTCCGTCGCGGGCTGGCGGCTACCCGGCGCCGCCAGCGCCGCGGCGGGGCGGGTCAGCGGCGGGCCCTGCCGACCTGGCGGCGACTCGCACCACCCGGTCCTGGCTCGTGCCGCCGCCGGTCGAGGCCTACGTCCTGCACGCGCGGGATGCCGCGTCGCTGGCCGCCACGGCCTGTCGCATCGCCGAGCTCGCGCCGTCGCTGTCGGATGCCGAGCTGCGTGATCTTGCCTGCCAGCTCGGCCGGGATGACTGCCCGCCCGGCGGCTTTCGGGTCGGCCTCGTGGCCGGCGGCCAGGAGCAGCTGGCCGCGCTGGCCCGCGAGGCTGGCCAGCTGGTGCGGTCGCTGCGGCCCGGTCAGCTGGCCGCCCGGCCCGGAATCTTCGCCAGCAGCGGCGCCCGCGGCCGGGTCGCGCTGCTGTTCCCCGGGTTGGCCATCGGCCAGGAGTGGGCCGGCGAGTCCGCTGGCTGCGCCCCGCCGGCGCTGTTCGGCCTCACCGACCCGCAAGCCGTGCAGCCGGCGATCCTGCACGCCTCGCTGTCCGGGCTGCGCTGGCTGGACAGGCTCGGCGTGACCGCCGCGACCGCGGTCGGCCACAGCATGGGTGAGTTCACCGGCCTGGTCTGGGCGGGCTGTCTGACCGAAACCGAGGCGACCAGGCTCGTCGCCCAGCGCAGCGCCGTGATCAGCGCCAGCGGCGCCCGGCAGACCGCCATGGTCAGCGTCGGCGCGGACGCCGCGGCCGCCGTGGCGCTGTGCCAGGGAACCGACCTGGTCATCGCCGCGTACAACGGGCCAGGCTGGCACGTGCTGGCCGGCTCGGTGCCCGCCGTGCGCGAGGTGACCAGGCGCGCGGAGCGGCAGGGCATCCGCGCGTTCGTGCTCGACGTGTCGCACGCGTTCCACTCGCCGGCCATGGCCGGCTGCGTCACGCCGCTGCGCAGCGTCCTGGCCGACATCCGGTTCGCGCGACCGCAGCGGCGGCTGGTGTCGACGGTCACGGGCCGCGAGATCTCCGCCGGCGACGACATCCCCGCCCTGCTGTGCACGGCGCTGACCTCGCCGGTGCGGTTCACCGACGCCCTCGCCGAGGCGGCCAGCGAGGCCGACCTGCTGTGCGAGACCGGTCCCGGCCACGCCCTCGCCGCGCTCGCCGCGGCGGGCTGCGACGTGCCCGCGGTCAGCCTGGAGGCGCGCACCGCGGACGACCGGGGGCCCGCGCACGCGGCCGCCGCGCTGTTCGCGGCCGGGGCGGTGAACAGCTTGGAGCCGATGCTGGCGGGGCGCGAGGCGCGGCCGGTCGACATCTGGCAGGAGCGGATCGTCGTCTCCGCCGGCGTTCTGCCCGACCCCGGGGAGCCCGCGGAGACCGGGAGCCGGACGGTGGCCGTCGCGGACACCGCCGCCGCGAATGGCACCGGCCCCGCTTCGGCCAGCGCCGCGAATGGCGCTGGCTCGGCGGACGAAACCGCTGCAGCCGACGCGGCGAAAGGCCCGGCCAGCGCGAGGGGCACGGCTGGGACCAGGCCCGCGAAGGGCACGGGCCGAGCGGACGGTGCCGCCAGCCCCTCGCCGGACACCACGGCCGCCGCCGATCCGGCTGAGGTGGAAGCCGGAGCGGCGGCCGCCGAGATCATCCCGATAGGTCACGGCGCGGGCCGCGCCGGACGGTCCGCCCAGTCGGCCGGGCAGGCCGGCGTCGCGGCGGAACGGACCGAGCGAGCCCAGCCCAGCCTGCATGGCCGGTTCCTCGAGAAGGTCCGGCTGTACCGCCCGGGCGCGGAACTCGTCGCCGACAGCCGCCTGGACCTGGCCAGCGATCCCTACCTCGAGGACTACCGGATCGACGGGCTGCCCGCGCTGCCTGCCGTCATGGGCCTGGAAGCGATGGCGCAAGCCGCGTCGGCGCTGGCCGGCCGCCCGATGCTGCACGCCACGCAGGTCTCGTTCGGGGAGCCGGCAGTGATCCGGCCGGGCACGCTGATCAGGGTCTGCGCCGAGCGCGAGGGCAAGAGCGTGACCACGGTGCTGCGCAGCCGGGACGACGGGCAGTGGACCGATCACTGCCGCGCGGTCTTCCACCCGCCGGCCGAGCAGGAGCAGCCAGGCCGGCCAGCGACTGCCGGCGGGGCAGCGGCCGGTTTCCCCTCCTGGGCCGCCGCTGAGCCGGCCACCGCGATCGTGGACAGCACCGACCTGTACGGGCCGGTCTGCTTCCAGGCGGGCCGGTTCAGGCGGGTGGCGTTCCTGCCCGAACTCACCTCCCGCCGGTGCCGTGCGCTGGTCCGCGGCGGCGACGACCAGCCGTGGTTCGGCACCGGGCCCGGGCCGGCGGACGTACCGCTGCTGCTGGGCAGCCCAGGCCTTAATGACGCGACGGTGCATGTCCTGCAAGCCTGCTTCCCGCACCGCCGGGTGCTGCCCGCTGGGTGCGACGCCGTGACGGTGAGCGGGCACCAGGTGCGCGGGGCGGTCGAGGTCACGGCCATGCAGAGGTCGGCCGCGCGCCCGGCGGTGCGGCGGCCGGCCCTGGCGCCCGTGCAGGAGCCGGGGCCCGGGGAGCTCGCGGAGGCCGGCTCCGCGCGGACCGCTGGCGCCGGGCCCGGCGGGCCGCACGGGCCGGACGAGCATGTCTGGAACGTGACCGCGGTCGACGGCACGGGACGGGTGATCGTCAGCTGGACGGGGCTGCGGCTGCGGGATGCTGGCCCGCTGCCGGGTAACCCGGCTTTGCCACCCGCGCTGCTGGGCGTGTACCTGGAGCGGGGCGCGACGACGCTGGGGCTGGACCCGGCGCTGCGGATCAACGTGCGGTGCGAGCCGCCGCTGCTCAGCCCCGCGGCCGCCCGGTCCCCCGCCTCAGCGGTTGTGGCTGCCCCGTCGCGGCGCCCGGGCTGGGTCTCGGCCCGGAGCTGCGGCCAGCTTGACGAGCTGTCGCTGCGGCTGCGGGCCGCCTCGCCGGCCGCCTGCGCCTGGCAGACCGCCGACCTGGAGGACGACGACCCGGGGCTGGCCAGGGACATCGAGGATCCGGAGTTCGCGAGCCTGCGGCAGTGGCTCGGCGACAGCCTGGCCGAGCCCGCGCCCACGGTGCACGCACGGATCAGGACGGCCATCGAATGCTTGTCCAAGGCCGGGCGGCCGGTGGGCTGCGAACTCGTCGTCGATGGCTGTTACGACGACGGCTGGGCGCTGCTGCACGCCGGGGAGGCGCTGATCGCCTGCGCGTCGGTGCGCGTCCTCGGCATTTCGTGCCCGGTGGCGGTCTCCGTCATGAGCGGAACCGGCGCGCACGCCGCGGGAGCCGCCTGACGGCGCCGACCGCACGTGTTCCGGGCAGACCCGCCAGTGGACCGCGCGCCGCGTGGTGCAACCATCTGCGGGTGAACGCTGAGACCCGCGAGCTGCTCGGGTGCTACCGTCCGCGCGGCGAGGCCGAGGCCGCCGACGTCGACCGGGTGCGCGCGCTCGTGCGGGCCGCGGAAGACCCGTGGCTGCGCTCTCTCCCGCTGCACATCACCGCCTCCGCGGTGATCGTGCACCCAGACAGCGGACGGCTGCTGCTGCGCTGGCACCGGCGCCAGCAGGCCTGGCTGCAGGTCGGCGGGCACGGCGACCCCGGTGAGACCAGCCCACTGGCGATCGCGCTGCGGGAAGCCCGCGAGGAGACCGGGCTGGCCGACCTGGCGCCGTGGCCGGGCCCCGAGCTCCGGCACGTGGTTATCGTGCCCGTCCCCGCAGGTGGGGCCGAGCCCGCGCACGAGCACGCCGACCTGCGGTTCGTGCTGGCCACCGGCGCGCCCGAGGCCGCCCGGCCGGAGAGCCCGGACGCACCGCTGCGCTGGGTCACGCTGGACGAGGCCTATCAGGCCACGTCCGAGCCCAACCTGCGGGAAACCGTGGCGCGGGTCGAGCGGCTGCTGGCCGCCTGAGCAACCGAGCGCTCGGGGGGGACGGCCTGGCGCGGGCGGCCTTTCCCTTTTGGCGAAGACCTGAGCACATCCTGGCGTGCTTAAGTCTTCGGGATTATGGGAAACATCCGCGGCCGCGGCGTCAGACCTGGCCTCGCTCGCGGAGGATGGCCCGGAATTCGCTCACCGCCTCGTCCAGGTCTGAACCAAGATCGGGTTCGATCACCATCCTGGCGTTGGCCCAGTACGCCCCGGCGTACTGGCCGCTGTCGTCGGGGCCGGCCACCAGCGGGCCGTGGACGATCTTGATGTGATCTTCTACCTCGTCCCAGGAGACCCCGGCGGGCACCAGGGCGATACCCGGCTCGTCGCTGTCGTCGTAGGAAAGATCGTCAAGCACGGTCACCTCCCGGCTTGCGCGTCCCGCCACCATAAACGACCACGGCGCGGGCGCTGGTCTCGTCCGGCGACGCCTCCAGCGCCGGGTGAAACACCGCGTTGCCTGTGCCGCCAGGCCGCCGCGTCGGCTTCATCATGACCTGGCATACAATGAGCAGGCCTGTACCGATGCCCGCCGAGAGCGGCCGGGCGGGGGCGCACCTCGTATCTTCGAAGGTTGCGTTCAGCTATCGTTCAGCGAACTTCCCGCGAAGCATCAGCTATCCCTGAGTTCGCCTGCAGATGCGGGCGGCATCGTGGTTCCAAGAAACAACGAGACCACGCATCCAGGGAGACAGGTCATGGCCTACGAATCACCGGAGGCGGCGTACAGCCAGCACGCGGCGTACGGCCAGGAGGGAGCGCACGGCCAGGAGGGAGAGCACGGCCAGCAGGCCGCATACGGCGAGCAGGCAGCGTACGGGCAGCAGGCGGGGTACGGCCAGCACGAGGGTTATGGCCAGTACGCACCTTATGGACAGCAGGGGACGTACGGCCCGTACGGGCCGTACGGGCAGCAGGGGGCGTACCCGCCGCATGGTCAGCACGCGGCGTATGGGCCTGGTGGCCCGCCGGGACCGGGAGGAGCCGGGCCGACGGCCGACCCCCCGGGCGGCCGGCCGCCGCACCGGCTGCGCACGCGGCTGCTGGCGCTCACCGCCGCGGCCGGGCTGGTCGCGGGCGGGGGCGTTGCCTGGGCGCTGACCGGGGCCGCCGCGAACACCGTGCTGACCACCTCGCAGATCGTGGCCAGGACCGACCCGGGCGTGGTGGACATCGTGTCCACCCTCGGCTACCAGGGCGGCGAGTCCGCCGGCACCGGGATCGTCCTCACGTCCTCCGGCGAGATCCTCACCAACAACCACGTCATCGCCGGCGCGACCTCGATCAAGGTCCGGGACGTGGGCAACGGGCGCGTCTACCCGGCGTCAGTGGTGGGCTACAGCGAGACGAAGGATGTCGCCGTGCTGCAGCTGCGTGGGGCGTCCGGCCTGACCACCGCGAATCTCGGCGACTCGTCGCGCGTGAAGGTGGGCGACCGGGTCATCGCGATCGGCAACGCGCTCGGGCGGAACGGCACGCCTTCGGTCGCCACCGGCCGGGTCACCGCGCTGAGCCAGTCGATCACCGCCAGCGACGCGTCGGCGGGCACCTCCGAGCAGCTGACCGGGCTCATCCAGACCGACGCGCCGATCCAGCCGGGAGACTCCGGCGGTCCGCTCGTCAACGCCTCGGGGCAGGTGATCGGGCTGGACACGGCGGCGTCCACGGGGTCCACGTTCCAGGTCAGCAACTCGACGCCGACGCAGGCGTTCACGGTCCCGGTCAACGAGGCGCTGGCGCTCGCGCGGCAGATCGAGGCGGGCATGTCCTCGTCCGATGTGCACATCGGCGGAACCGCGTTCCTGGGCATCGCGATCGCTTCGGGCGGCGGGCCGCCGGGGGTCCCAGCCAGCACCGGAGGAGCGCAGGTCGCCGGCGTCACCCGGGGCTCGGTCGCGGCCGCGGCCGGCCTGGCGGCGGGCGACACGATCACCTCGCTGGCTGGCCAAAGGATCACCACCGCAACGCAGATCCGCACCGTGCTCAGCCAGCACCACCCCGGCGACAGGGTCAGCATCGCCTGGACCGATCAGGCGGGCGGTACGCACACCGCCACCATCACCCTGGCCGCCGGCCCGGCCGCCTGAGCGGGACCCGCGGGGCTAGGCCCCGGGGGCAGGCGGCGCGTCCCGGCCCGGCCATCCGGCCGGGCCGGGATCGCGTACAGGCCGGGGACGGCGGTGGCCCGGCCGCTTAGGCGACCCGGCGCGCGCCGGGGCCCGGCAGCTGGGTGACCTCGCGGGCCGAGCCGACCGGATGCCCGGCCGCGCAGGTGACCTGCAGCCGGATCGGCTCCCCGCAGTCGCGGTGGGTGAGCGTGGTCGCCGGACCTTCCGGCCCGGTGGCGTACTTGTCCCCCCACTGCATCAGCGCGACAAGCATCGGGTAGAGGTCCATCGCCTTGTCGGTCAGCCGGTACTCGAGGCGGCTGCGCTGCCCCGCTTCCTGGTAGGGGACTTTCCGCAGCAGGCCCTCGTCCACGAGACGGGAGAGCCGGTCACTCAGGATCTGCCGGGGCGCCTGGGTGCGCCGCTGCATGTCGGCGAACCGGCGGACCCCGCTGAACGCCTCGCGCAGCACGAGGAACGTCCACTTCTCGCCGATCATGTCGATCGTGGCGCCGATCGTGCAGTTGGCGGTGTCGTAGTCCAGTACCCAGGGCCGCTTCATGACTGCATCCTAAATCTAGTTGACAGACTCAGCAATCGGGCGGAGGCTGGGTCTGTGAACCGGATTCAGGATGCCCCTGGCGCGAGGCTGTTCGCCATACGCCAAGCGTGGCCCGGGGATTGCAACGCGATCAGGGACTTCCTCGCCCGCCTGTCGCCGCGGACCTGCTACCTGAGGTTCTTCACCGGCGCCCCCGGGATGACCGCGGCCATGCTACGCCTGCTGGCCGGCGACGGCCCCGGCCTCGACGTGGTCCTGGCCATCCACGGCGGCGTCATCATCGGGCACGCCATGGCCGCGGATGCCACCGGCCAGCCTGGCGGCCAGGTGATGGATATCGGCGTGGTGGTCACCGACGGGTGGCAGGGACGGGGCGTGGGCTCGGCGCTCGTCCGGGCGCTCACCGGCCGGGCGCTGGACCGCGGTGTCAGCGCGCTCGCGATGGACGTGCTGCCCGAGAACCGGCGCGTCCTCGCCATGATCGCCCGCCGCTGGCCGGAGGCCAGGTACGACCACCCAGGTGACTATCTCACGATCGAGGTACCGCTGCGGCCCGCCCCGGCGCGGCAGGCCCTCGCTGTCCCGGCGGCCATCGCCGCGGGTGTCCGGAAGCCGGGGATCCGCGCCACCGCCTGAGACGGCCGCCTCGCCCCGTCCTGGTAGCCTGCACCCGACATCGGGCGGCAACTAACCGGAGGCGGGGAGCGACCGTGATCCGCTCACACCGCGCCGGCGGTACGGCGGGCCCGGCCGCGTGAGCGCGGGCTGGCCGGAGCCGGGCCCTGGAACAGGGCCCGGCGACGACGTCGGCTGGCGGCGCCCGTCGCCGCGGCTGCTGACCGCGCGGCGCATCCAGGCCGGGCTGGTGATCGTTCCGGCCGCGCTCGGCGGCGGCGTTGCCGCTGCGACGGCCGGATCGCCCGGGCTGGGCACCGCCGTCGGGCTGGCGCTCGTGGCGGCGGGGCTGGCCTGGGAACGGTTCCTGGCCCGGCGGGTCGCCGCGTGGGGCTACGCCGAGCGGAACGAGGACCTGATGGTCCGGCGCGGCGTGCTCATCCGTCGTGAATCGGTCATCCCTTACGGGCGGATGCAGTTCATCGACGTCACGGCCGGGCCGGTCGAACGGAGCCTCGGCCTGGCGACGGTGCGGATGCACACCGCGGCCGCGGCCAGCGACGCCCGCATCCCCGGCCTGGACAAGGCGGTGGCCGCGCAGCTGCGCGACCAGCTCGCGGCGCTCGGCGAGGCGCAGGCGGCCGGGCTGTGACCACCCCGCCGCCGTGCGGCCCGCCGCCCAGCCACCCGCCGTCGCCCGGCGACGGCGACATCGCAAGCTGGCACCGGCTGCATCCGCTGTCGCCGGTCATCCGGGCCGGCCGGCAGACGCTGACCATCGGCACGGCGCTGGTGGCGCTCCTCGTGCTCAACCAGCACCAAGCGGGTACCGACCTCGTCATCGACCTGATTATCGCCGGGCTCGCGCTGGCCGGCGGCGTGGTCAGCTGGCTGGTCACCCGCTGGCAGGTCGCCGACGGCGCGCTGCGCATCGAGACCGGCCTCGTGCGGCGCCAGTCGCTACGCTTCCCGCTGTCGCAGGTGCAGGCCATCGACGTCGTGCAGACCGGGCTGGCGCGGGTGCTCGGGCTGGCCGAGATCCGGCTGCGGATGGCGGCGCGGGACTCTTCCGACGGCCGCCTGGCCTGCCTGCCGCTCGCCGAGGCCAGGCAGCTCAGGGAGCGGCTGCTGGCGATGACCCGGGCGCCCGGCAGCCCGGCACCCGGCGCAGGCGAGGCGGGCGCCGCGGCACGACCGGGCGCGGCGGCGGCAGCGGCCGGCTCCGCGGCCGGGCTGGCCTGGCCGGGATACGCGAGCCGTGAGCCCGAGCGGCTGCTGTTCCGGGTGCGGCCGGCCCGGCTGGCCGCGGGGATCGCGCTCAGCCGGACGGGGGCCGTCGCGGCGACCGTCATCGCGGCGATGGCGGCCGTCGCCGCGCTGACCGGCCAGCCGGGGGCCGTGGCGCCGTTCCTGCCGCTCGGGTTCGGCATTGTGCTGGCGGTGTGGCGGCAGTTCAACGGCGAGTTCGGGACCAACGTGGCGGCGGCGGCCGACGGGCTGCGGCTGCGATCCGGGCTGGTGCAGACGACCGCCGAGACCATCCGCCCGGGTCGCGTGCAGGCGGTCCGGCTCGTGCAGCCGCTGGTGTGGCGGGCGTTCGGCTGGTGCCGGCTCGAGGTCGACGTGGCCGGGCCGCGGCAGCGCCGGGAGAACGAGGCCGAGGGGCACCGGCTGCGCGCGCTCATCCCGGTCGGCTCGCTGGCCGAGGCGGAGCAGATGCTCGGCGAGCTGCTGACCGGTCGCCCGCTGCCGCGCAGGCGGGCTCCCGCCCGGGCCCGGTGGAAGGCGCCGCTGTCGTACCACTTCCTGGGTTGGGACGGCGACGACCGCTACGTGGTCGCCTCGCGCGGCCGGGTGTCCCGGACGACGACCTGGGTGCCACTGGAAAAGCTGCAGAGCGTCCGCTGGGTGCAGGGACCGGTCCAGCGGCGGCTCGGCCTCGCCTCGGTGCGGGTCGACGTCGCGGGCAAGCGGGTGACGGGGGGCATCGAGGACCGCGACGCGGCCGAGGCGCGGGACATCCTGGGCCGGCTGCCCGGGCTCGCCCGGCAGGCCCGGATCCGGGCGGCGCACTGACCGGCCCGGCCCGGGCCGCGCGGAGGGCGGCCCGATGTCACGCGGCGCGGGTCAGCTCCAGCGGACGCACATCTTCTCGCGCCAGCGCGCCAGGACGCCGGCGTCGCCGCGCACGTCGAGCCCGGCCGCGGTGCCGCGGTTCCATAGCAGCAGGTACACGGCCGAGGCGGGGCCGCGGATCTCGCAGTAGGCCTCGCCCGCCGCGGCCGTCACGGCCGGGCCGGCGTCAGCCGCCGCCGGGCCTGCATCGACTGAAGCGGACGGCGCCGGGCAGCGTGACACGCCAGCGTCGTCGCTGCCCATGACCACCGTCCAGCCCAGGGCCGAGCCGCCGTCGTCCGCCAGGACGACGAGCCGGGCCGGCGAGTCGGACAGCGACCTGGGGTCACGGCCGGCGAAGCCGTTCAGGAGCTCATCTATGCCGTCGGCGGCCAGCCCCGGCGGGAACGGATCCAGCTCCGTTCCGGGCACGGCAGCGGCCGCGGCGAGCTGCGCGTCGACGCGGTGGATGGCCGTCTCGTGCGCCTGGCGGCGGGCCCAGAAGGCCAGCGGCGACGGAGCGGCGAGGAATGACCAGCAGGCCACCGCGGGGTCGGCGGCCGACAGCACGGACACGAGGGCGGCGTGCCCCGCGCGGAACCAGCCGAGCAGCAGCTCGTCGGCGGGCGCCAGCCCCACTATCTCCTCGTCCCCCGGTGTCTCGATCTCGCTGGTGCGCCCCGCGGCGACATAGCCCGCCGCCCAGCGGTGCACGAAGCCGAGGTGGCCGAGCAGCTCGCGGATCCGCCAGCCCGGGCAGCTCGGCACCGGCGCGTCGAGCCCGGCCCGTTCGGCGGCCCGGGCGAGCAGGGCGCCTTCGCTGCCCAGGCACGCGACGTGATCGGCGATCTCCATTCCCCGAGACTGGCATCGCGCGCCGCCGCGCGCCAGGAATTTTCGCCGCGCGTGCGGAGGGGCCGGGACGGTCTGGCCGGCCCGGCCCCTCCGCGCTCAGCTGGCGCCGGTGAGCGCGCTCCTTACCTGGTTACCTGCCCTTCCAGCGGCTGTACCCGTTGGCGTCGCTCGTGCTGCTGCCGCCGCTGGTGGTGGTGTACCAGTCCGAGACCCAGTAGAAGGTGTCCAGCGAGCTGGTCCCGTAGGTGAGCCCGAAGGTGAAGTTGTCGTTTCTCGTCAGGTAGTTGTAACTGAATCCGGCGCACGACGCCAGTGAATCGAGCGGGAAGCGCGCGAGCCCGGTGTCGATCCACGAGTTCCCGGCCGAGTTGTAGTGGTTCCAGGTGACGTACAGGTTGTTGTTGGCATAGGCGATCTTTGGGTAGTCCAGGACGTCACCGGCCGTCCCGCCGAAGTTGGAATCGTTGAAGTGGTAGACGCACCAAGCGGTGGGCGTCGTGGACTTGGTCACCGCGATCGAGAACCCGACCTGGGTGCCGCTGCCGAGGGTGAGGCCCTCGTAGATGAACCTGTCCCGGCTCGGCGCATACAGCACGGTCTGGTCACAGCAGAAGGCCGTCGACAGGCTGTAGGGGTTCTGGTAATTCCAGGTCGGCGTGCTGGCGCCGCCGTTCGTCGTGTAGGCGATGTCCCAGTTGCTCGTCTGCACGATGTCCTTGCCGACGTTGGCCGTATCCGGCTCGTCGACTGTGGACTGGGCGCAGCTCGAGGTGCAGGACGCCGGGATCGTGGAGTCCTTGAAGATCTTGAAGTCGCCCGGTGCCTGGGCGGTCGTGAGGCTCGTCTGCGGCCCGCGCAGCCGGCTGACGTTCGCCGCGCTCGTGTGCCGCCCGATCGGGGCCTTCGGCAACCCGGCCAGGAACTTCATATCGCGCGCGCGGGCGGCCTTCTGCGCCGCGGTCGGCACGAACAGCTTGCTGCTCGTCGCCGCGTGCACGAGCCGGCCG
>Ga0070698_100004602_pt1 | contig 15152 bp, 12 predicted proteins | sample KBSK1502metaG_FD_65477 | JGI IMG/M metagenome (GOLD analysis project Ga0070698, IMG submission 65477) | Corn, switchgrass and miscanthus rhizosphere microbial communities from Kellogg Biological Station, Michigan, USA - KBS K1-50-2 metaG | ecosystem: Host-associated > Plants > Roots >...
CTAATACTAAACATAAGACGAGCTAAGAAGCAACTCACCGGGAGAGGGGTAAAATCCCCGGCCATGGGCCGGGCGCCGGTGATCGCGGGCTTACTTCTGCTGGGTTTCGCGGCTTGCGCCCGGGTACCGGGCCAGGAAGTACCGGACGTTCGGACACCGCTCGTCGTGGTGAACGAGATACTGAGGCTGGCGAGCGTAAGTGCGGCCGATGTGGTCTATGACCTGGGGTCTGGCGACGGACGCATCGTCATCGCGGCAGTGCGCGATCGCGGGGCTCGGGGCATGGGCTTCGAGATCGATCCGGCCCTGGTCGCGGAGAGCACGGAGAGAGCGCGCCGGCTCGGCCTGGCGGACCGGGTGAGCTTCGTCCAGCGAGACCTGTTCGAGGCCGACCTCAGACCGGCCACGGTCGTCACGCTCTACCTCTCGCGGGATCTCAATCGAAGGCTGCGGCCCAAGCTCCTGAGCGAGCTGCGGCCGGGCGCGCGCATCGTCTCGCACAGCTTCGACATGGGGGACTGGGTGCCGGCGCGGACGCTGGAGGTGTCGAGCAACGAGGGGAGCCACACGCTGTATCTCTGGATCGTGCCGGCGCGGCCTTGAAGACCCCTCAGCCTGAGGCCCCTCACCCTGAGGCCCCTCACCCTAAGGCCCCTCACCCTAAGGCCCCTCACCCCTCACCCTAAGGCCCCTCACCCTTCCCTCTCCCCTCGAAGGGGGAGAGGGAAGATCAGGGTGAAGAACGGGGGCTAGGCGCCGGTGGCTGACTTGATGGCGTCGCGGGTGACTGAGACGAGGCGGTCGACCTGCTCCTCGCTGATTACGAGCGGCGGAGCGAAGAAGATGTGCTCGAGCCGGGCGCGAGTGATGACGCCCCGCTTGGTCATCTCGGCCAGCACGCGCTGGCCCACCTTCTTGTCGGCCGCGAACGGCGCCTTGCTCCCACGATCCTCGACGAGCTCGACGCAGGCCAGCAGGCCCTTGCCGCCGCGGATGTCGCCCACGTGCTTGTGATCACCCAGCGCCGCCTTGAGGCCCTGGTGGAGCCGGGTGCCCATGGCCGCCGCGCGCTCCCACAGACGCTCGCGCTCCATGATCTCGAGGTTCTTGAGGCCCACCGCGCAGCAGGTGGGATGCCCGGAGTAGGTGTAGGCGTGCATCCACTTGTCCTCGGGCTTGACCTCGTCCATGGCCTGCTTGACCGTCTTCGAGACCATGATGCCGCCCAGCGGGAGATAGCCCGACGACACGCCCTTGGCGAAGGAGACGATATCGGGCAGCACGTTCCAGTGCTCGAGCGCGAACCACTTGCCGGTCCGGCAGAAGCCGGTGATGACCTCGTCGGCGATGAAGAGCACGTTGTGCTTGTCGCAGACCTGGCGCACGAGCGGGAAGTAGTCGTCGGTGGGATAGAGCACGCCGCCGCCACCGTGGATCGGCTCGGCGATGAAGGCGGCCACCGTGTCCGGACCCTCGCGCAGGATGGCTTCCTCGAGCAGCCGCGCCGCGGTCTGGCCCGCGGTCTCCCCCGGCTTGGCGCCCTCCTGACGGTACGGATAGCAGGTCGGGATGTGCACGAAACCGGGAACACGCGGCTCGAACATCTTCCAGTAGGCCGCCATGCCGGTGGCGCTCATCGCCTGCAGCGTCACCCCGTGGTAGGCGAGCGTGCGCGCGATGACCTTCACCTTGTCGGGCTTACCCTTGGTCTTCCAGTAGAAGCGCGCCGTCTTGAAGGCGGACTCGTTCGACTCCGCGCCGCCCGAGGTGAAGAAGACGCCCTGCATGTTCGGGTAGGCGACGGTCATGAGCTTCGAGGCGAGCTCGATGGCCGGGATATTGGTCGAGCCCGAATAGGCGGAGTAGTAGGCCAGCTCGCGGATCTGGGCGGCCGCCGCCTCCGCCAGCTCGGACCGGCCGTGCCCGACGTTGACGTTCCAGAGCCCGGCCAGGCCGTCGATGTACTCGCGACCCTGGACGTCGGTCAGCACAGCTCCCCGCCCGCGCACGTAGACCATCGGCTCCAGGTGATCGCTCGGGTGATGCAGCGGGTGGATCAGGTGATCCTGGTCGTCCTTGATGAGCTGTGCGGCCTCGACCGGCATGGACTCCTCCTACGGGCTCGGCTGGTGGTAGATGGACGTCGCGGGCGCGGGCGCCCGGTAGTCACCACCCGGGATCGGCACGCCGCGATCGAGCGGGCCGATGTACCAGAAGATATCGGCGGCCAGATCGCGACCGTCCTCGCTCCGCACGGTGACCTCTCGGCGATGATACTGGGCTCCCTCCGCCGAGTCCAGCGCCGCCCACAGCGAGGGATCGGCGACCCGGTAGATCTCGCCGTGGAGCGTGGCGTCGGGGTCGGGCACCGCGCCCGGATACGACCCGAGATCGATGATCCGCCCCTTCACGTGCCCTCGCCCGAGAAATCTCGCGCGGCCGTCCAGCAGCCGATGCAGGCGGAAGCCCCGCATCAGCGTGCCGTAGGCGAACAGGAGATCGGCGGCCGCCTGCGCCGCGCCACTACTGCTACGCCCCGCCCCGACGGTCCTTGACCTCTGGCTCCTCACGGGAGCATGCGCCGGGAGCGGCTCAGGTCCTGATGCCGAAGCGCGGAAGCACCCAGCGGTTCAGGGCGAACCAGCCGATCAGCACCGCGGTGACGATGAGAGCGGATTCCATGGGCTAGGACTCCGCCGCCCGGCCACCGCCGTCCACCGCCCGCAGTACCGCGCCCAGGAAGTCGCGCTCGGGGATCGCACCCTCGAAGCCGACCTTGTCGTTGATCACGATCTTGGGGACGGCCATCACTTGGTAGCGCTGGGACAGCTCGGGAAACTCGTTGGCCTCGATACACTCCGCGCGAACCCTCGGAGAGGCGATCGCCATATGCTGCGCCAGGCGCACGGCCCGCGGGCAGTGCGGTCAGGTCGGCGTGGCGAAGACCTTGATCGTGACGTCCTCGGTGAGCCCGGCCAGGCTCGCCTTGGTCTCCTCGCTCAATCCGGCTTCGCCGGTGGACACCGCGATGATCGAGTCGATCAGGTTGGAGAACTCGTAGCCGGCAGGAGTACCGAGGAAGCGGATCCCGTAGTCCTTCGCCCCCTCCACTACCACGACCGGCGACTCGGTCACGCCGTATGCCGCGGCCTGTTCCCGCTCGATGTGGGGATTCAGCACGCTCACCGAGAGCTGATCGGAGAGCGCCGCCACCTCGCGGATCAGCGCCACGGTCTGGGCATTGTGCTCGCCACCCAGCTCCGACGCGAACACGGTCAGCTTCACGGGCCCGCCGATCCGCTCGAACTCCTTCTTGACCGCCTCTTCGTCTCTCGCCGCCAGAAATCCCATGCCTCGGAGTATACCCGCTTCGCCTGACTCCAGCCGCCAGAGAAGCGCCCGTGATGACGGGCGGGTGGCACCGGGGCCGCCCCGGTGACAGGACCCGCCCGCCGCGCGCCAGTCCGAGAGGGAGGGCGTCAGGCGCCTGGCGCGCCGCGGACGATCTCGAGGACCTTCCGGTAACCGGAGGGATCGATGCGGGCGTCGATCAAGGCTGGGCCGGGCGCGGTTTGGGCCGCGATGAGCGCGGCGTGAAGGGTCGGCTCGTCGGTGGCGGTGAAGGCGCGCAGGCCAAAGGCGCGGGCCAGCGCACGCAGATCGGGCCCCGCGTAGCGCATGGAGACACCCTCGAAGCCCTTCTGCTCCTGCTTGACCGCGATCAGCGACAGCGCCTCGTCGTTGAACACCACGATGAGGATCGGCAGGTGGAGCCGCGCCACCGTCTCGAGCTCGGCCGCCACCATCATGAGCCCACCGTCGCCCGTGAAGCACACCACACGCCGATCGGGATGGACGAGCTGGGCCGCGATGGCGGCGGGGAGCGCGAACCCCATCGTGGCGAGGCCGTTGGAGATGAGCAGCTCGCCGGGCTCGAGGGCGTGCCAGTATGCGGTCGTCTGGAACATGTGGGCGCCGGCGTCCACGGTGGCGATGCTGCCCGCCGCGGTCAGCTCACGGGTCATCTGCGCGACGCGATGGGGGGCCAGCCCGGCCACCGCCACCTCGAGCGCGGCCAGGCGCTCACGGCGGATCCGGTCCACTTCGGCCACGTCCCAGTCGGCCCGCGTGCCCCGCGGGATGAGTCTGGGCGCGAGCTCTTCCAGGATCGTGGCCGGATCGCCCACGACCTCGAGGGCCGGCGTGACGTAGACGCCGCCCCCCGGCGCGCGCATCCCCGGATCGGTGGACGCGCAGCGGGCCAGGCTCAGCACCGGCGCGGTGTACGACCAGCGGCGCGGAATCAGCTCCACCGTGTCGAGGCCGAACGCGATGATCAGATCCGCGCGCCGTACCAGCGGCTCCTCCAGCGCCCCGCCCGTGAAGATCCCGAGCGCCAGCGGGTGGGGGTCGGGGATGGCGCCCTTGGCCTTGTAGGTGGTCAGCACCGGCGCCGGCAGCGCCTCGGCGAATGCGCGGAGCCACTTGGCGTCGGCGCCCCGGCAGCCGAGCCCCGCGATGACGAGAGGACGCCGCGCCACGCGTATCATCTCGGCGGCCCGCTCCACCAGCGCGCCGTCGAGGGGCGCCGGCGGGGGCGGCGTCACGGAGGCGGCCGCCGGCACCGCGCGATGGCCCGCGATGTCGGCCGGGAGGTCGAGATGCACCGGTCCGCGCGGCTCCGCGAGCGCGAGCTGGACGGCGTGGGCGATCCAGTGCCCGGCCGACTCCGGGCTCACCGTGATGCTGCCCTTGGTGATCACACCCAGGTGGGCCGCGTGGTCGACGTACTGATGCGTCGCGAACTGGAGCGCGCCCGACGGGTGGCGGTCGCTGATGTAGACCAGCGGCGCGCGATCGAGCAGGGCGTGGGCGAGGCCGGTCGCGCTGGCCGTCACGCCGGGCCCCAGCGTGGACAGCACCGCCCCCGGCCGTCCGGTCAGCTCGCCGGTGACCGCGGCCATGATGCAGGCCGCCCACTCCTGGTGGCAGAGCACGAACGGCAACCCGCGGGAACGCGCCGCCTCGAGGACCTCCAGATTCGATCCCCCGCCAGGGACGCCGAAGAGGCGAGGCACCTCGGCCCGCACGAGGCCTTCGACGAGGAGATCGGCGACGGTGGGCACTACGGTCGCTGCCGCTCGAGCCGCTAGCCCCCCGCCAGCCGGGCCAGCACCGGCTCCATCCGCTCGAGCGCCTTGCGGAGGTTCGACTCGGAGCTGGCGTAGGAGAGCCGCAGGTAGCCTTCGCCGTACTCTCCGAAAGCGGAGCCGCCGAGCACCGCCACGCCCGCCTCCTGCAGGAGGGTCTCGGCGATCTGGGCCGACGGCCGCTTGAGCGCCTTCACGTTGGGGAAGACGTAGAAGGCCCCGCGCGGCGAGCGGCAGGAGACGCCCGCCAGGCGGTTCAGCCCCGCCACCAGCACGTCGCGGCGCCGCTTGAACTCCGACACCATCTCGGTCACCGGCGTCTGGTCACCCTGGAGCGCCGCGATGCCGGCGAGCTGGGTGAACGAGGCGGTGCACGAGTTCGAATTGACCATCAGCCGCGTCACGTGCTCGGCGAGGGCCACCGGCATCACGCCGTAGCCGAGCCGCCACCCGGTCATGGCGAAGGACTTCGAGAACCCGTCGAGGATGATGACGAGGTCCTTCATGCCTGGAAAGCGGGTGATGGAGGCGAACTCGCCCTCGTAGAGGAACGACTTGTAGATCTCGTCGGCCAGCACCGGGATGCGGTACGTCTTCGCGATCTCGGCGATCCGGCCGAGCTGGTCCACTTCGAGCACGCCGCCGGTCGGGTTCTGGGGCGAGTTGACGATGATCAGCTTGGTCTTTCGCGAGACGCTCTTCTCGAGGACGTCCAGGTCGAAGCCGAAGCCGCTCTCTTCACGAAGAGGGATCGGGACGGGTTTGCCCCCCACGAAATTGATCACCGATTCGTAGATGGGAAAGCCGGGATTGGGGTGCACCACCTCGTCGCCCGGGTTCACCAGCGCCGTGATCACGAAGTACATGATGGGCTTGGCCCCGGGCGTCACCACCACCTCGTCGGTGGTGACCGGCAGACTGCGCGTGCCCTCCACGTCCTTGACGATCGCCTCGCGCAGCTCGGGCAGGCCGGCGGCCGGCCCGTAGTGGGTGGCCCCGCTGTCGAGCGCTCGCTTGGCCGCCTCCCGGATATGCTTCGGCGTGTCGAAGTCCGGCTCGCCGATCTCGAGGTGGATGATCTCCTTGCCCTGCCGCTCGAGGGCCTTGGCGCGGGCCAGGACCTCGAACGCCGATTCGGTGCCGAGACGAGACATCCGCTCCGCGAAGTTCATGGTGGCGCCGATTATACTCGCTCCCATCGAGGTCCGACTGCGCGGTGACTGCGCGTGAGGTTTCGCATGTTCCTGCCTGTCGGGCGGGGGCATCGTAGCAGGATTTCGCAGCAGAATGGAAGCCCCCGTTGGCGGACACGCTGTACCGCATCCCACGATCCAATTCACCTGAGAGGCCCGGCGACACTGTTCGCTCCGCTCGCGGCGGTCGTTGCGCTCACGGCAGGCGTGCCGACGACGGCGGCGGACGGACGATGGCGGTCGCTTCGAGATTCTGCGGCGCTCGTTCTGGTCGATGACCGGCAAGGAGCTATACTCGGCGGCGTGAACTTGGTGGAGGTCCCGCCCGGCTGGTTCTGGATGGGCTGGGAGGGCGGACAAGCGGGCGCGCGGCCGCGGCACCGCGTCTGGGTCGACCGGTTCGCCATCGCACGGGCGCCGGTCACCAATCGCGACTATGCCGTCTTCCTCGAGGAGAGTGGCATCGCGGCGCCACCCTGGTGGGAGGATCCCCGCTTCAACGACCCCGAGCAGCCGGTGGTGGGCGTGAGCTGGTTCGACGCGACACTGTTCTGCCAGTGGCTCTCCCATCATGAGGGCGCTCCGCACCGGCTGCCGACCGAAGCCGAGTGGGAGAAGGCCGCGCGTGGGGGCCTCGAGGACGCGCGCTTCCCCTGGGGCGAGGATCGCCCGTCGCCCGACACGTTCGGCCGCCCGGCTCGGCCAGCAGAGACGCCGGCCAACCCGCTCGGGCTGCTCGCCCTGTCCGGCGTCTGCCACGAGTGGTGCCTGGACTGGGAGGACGAGACCTACTACGCGCGCTCACCGGACCGGAATCCGCGGGGCCCGGAGACCGGTGGCCGGCGCGTCTCGCGCGGTGGCGCGTGGCGCCATCAGGATCCGTGGAGTCCGGTGGCGCACCGCTCTTCGCTACCACCCGGGTTGCGCTACTCGGATTACGGCTTCCGAGTGCTACGCGAGACGGGCTGATCTCGGCGCCGACCGCCCGGACGTCCGAGCCGATCGATTCGACAACCGCATCGGAGTGCTGGCGCGTCTCTCCGAGGACACCGACAACCGTCTCCGGGTGTGGACAAGGCTACAGAGCGGCCAGCGCCTCCTGAGCCTGCATCAGCCAGTACCGCATGTCCATCTCACGCAGTAGCGTGGCCGCCGCGTTCAGCCGATCCTTCGCCTGCCCACCATCACCGACGCGACGAGCGAGCAAGCCGAGCCCGAGATGGCAGAGCGCTTCCAGCGGGCGCATACCGAGCGCCCGGGCCGCGGAGAGCGCCTCGCGGTAGTGGCGGGCGGCGCTCTCCGCTTCTCCGCTTCCCGAACGTGACGCGGCTTCTCCCAGCATCCGCAAGGCGCCCGCCGCATAGCCCTTCTCCTGGTGCTCGGCGGCGAGCCGGTGAGCCTCACGGACGGCGGTGACGGCCCCGTCGACACCCCCCGCCAGGAGCTGGGCCTCGGCAAGCCACGTCAGCCGGAGCGCGTGGCGGCTCAGGATCCGCAGCGCGTCCGCGTGGCGGATGCCCTCGTCGAGCAGGCGGAGCCCCTCGGCCACGCGCCCACTCCGCGCGTCGGCCGCGCCGCGCGCGCAGAGGAGCATGGGAAGCCACGCGGTCAGATCCATCTCGCGCGAGAACGCGATGCCGCGATCGAGCACGAGGGCCGCCTCGTCGGGATACCCCTGACTCAGGTGGACGAAGCCGACGGTCATGTAACTGCCCGCAATGCTCCACGGATGGCCGGCGGCCTCCGCGACGGCCAGCCCGTCGCGCGCACACTGGAGCGCCTGCGCGAACTCACCGACGTCGGCCAGGGAGGCGGCCAGCCAGATGCGCGAGGCCACCGACACGAGCCCGGCCAGCCCCCATCGCTCGCGGCTCAGCTCGCCCTCCACCGCGTCCACCGCGCGGGTGAGATGCCGCCGGGCCTCGTGGTAGTCGCCGAGGACATGACACGCCTGGCCGAGCCCGAAGGTGGCCGCGATCTGGATCGGAGCGTCGCCCAGCTCCGAGCCGACCTCCAGCGCGCGCTCCGCGGAGCGGATCGCGGCCGCCTGCTCCCCCAGCGTGTAGTACGACTGCGTGAGATACGCCGAGACCCAGCCGAGCCGCCGGCGGTCGCCGAGGGTCTCGGCGCGGGCCTCCGCGCGCCGGAGGTGGGCGAGGGTGCGCGCGAACTCCCCGAGCGGGGCCAGGGACGCGCGCAGGTCGAACACGAGATCGATGGCCGTCCCGAGCGCGGCCTCGGGCGGGCCGTCGGCCTCGAGGATCTCGAGCGCCTGCTCGAAGAACGCGACGGCCTCGCGATGCGCCGAGCGGGCCGCCGCCTTGGCGCCCGCCTGCCGCAGGTACTCCACCGCCTTGTCCCGGAGCCCGCCGCGCAGGGCGTGGTGCGCGAGCCGCTCCACGTGCTCGCCCAGGCGGCCCGGGTAGAGCCCCTCGATCACGCCGACGATGCGGGCGTGCAGCGCCCGCCGCGTCTCGTGCAGCAGGCTGCCGTAGGCCACCTCGTGGGTGAGCGCGTGCTTGAACGTGTACTCGATCTCGGGGAAGAAGCTCGCTTCGTAGAGCAGCTCGCCGGCCTGGAGCTGCCCGAGCCCGCCGCGCAGGGCCTCCTCGGGCAGATCGGCGATCGCCTCCAGCACGGGATGCGGCACGTCCTTGCCGATGACCGACGCCGACTGCAGCACGTGCTTGCCCTCGGCGGTGAGGCGATCGATACGGGCGGCGAGCACCGCCCGCACGCTGCTCGGCACCTGGATCGCTTCGAGCGGCTTCGCGAGCCGGCGGGCCCCCGGCTCACCGAGCAGCGCCTGCGTCTCCAGCAGCACCCGGACGCTCTCTTCGAGGAAGAGCGGGTTGCCGTCGGTGCGCGCCACCAGCATCGCCTTGAGCGGATCGAGCCCAGGGTCGCGGCCGAGCAGGGCCTCGAGCAGTGCGCGCGCCGTCTCCGGCGGGAACGGGTCGACCCGGATCTGGTCGTAGCCGCGCCTGCTGCCCCACGCGTGCCGGTACTCCGGCCGGTAGGCGACGACGATCAGGAGCCGGCTCCCCGGCAGGCGCTCGACCAGGCTGTCGAGCAGCGCCTGGGTCTCCTCGTCGATGCGCTGCAGGTCCTCGACGATCAGCACCACCGGCTGCCGGCGGCTCTCGGTCAGCAGCAGGTTCCGCACCGCCTCCTGGATGCGGCGGCGGCGCTGCGGCGGATCGAGGGCTTGCCAGGCCGGGTCGTCGGGCTCGAGATCGGCCAGCGCAAGGAAGGCCGGCCGCGTCGGGGCCAGGTTGCTATCGAGCGCCAGGATCCGACCACTGACCTTCTCGCGAATGGTCCGGGCGTCGTCGCGCGGCTCGACCTGGCAGTATCGACGGAGCGCATCGACGATCGGAAGCCACGAGGGCGTCTTCCGGTAGGCGATCGGCCGGCCTTCCAGCACCAGCGACTCCGCGATCCACGGACCGTCGGCGAACTCCCGGATGACTCGGGACTTGCCGACCCCGGGCTCGCCGACCAGCGCCACCACCCGGCCCTCGCCCGCGCGGGCGAGATCGAGCGCCTGACGGAGCCGACCCAGCTCCACGTCGCGCCCCATGAAGCGCGAGAGCCCGCGGACCGCGGCGGCCTGCAGCCGATAGCGCGCCGGGCCCGCCCCGGTCAGCTCGTGCACCACCACCGCCTCCGCGACGCCCTTGACGGGCACGGGGCCGAGTGGCGTCACCGCGAGATAGCCCTCGGCCAGGCGGAGCGTATCCGCGGTGAGCAGGGTGGTGCCGGGACGCGCCAGCCGCTCCATCCGCGCGGCGAGATGCGTCGTCTGCCCGACCGCGGAATACTCCATGTGGAGATCGCTGCCGATCGAGCGCACCACCACTTCACCCGAGTTGAGGCCGACGCGGATCTGCACGTCGAGACCCTCGGCCCGGCGCAGGTCGAGGGCCAGTCGGCGTACTCCGTCCTGCATGCGCAAAGCGGCGTAGGCCGCGCGCACCGCGTGGTTCTCGTGCGCCACCGGCGCCCCGAAGATGGCCATGATGCCGTCGCCCAGCACCTGGTTCACGGTGCCCTCGTAGCGGTGGACGGCCTCCATCATCAGGGCCAGCACGGGGTCCAGCATCCGGCGGGCGTCCTCGGGATCGCGGTCGGCCAACAGCTCGAGCGAGCCTTTCATGTCGGCGAAGAGCACGGTGACCAGCTTGCGCTCGCCCTCGAGCGCACCCCGCGAAGTCCGGATCTTCTCGGCCAGATGGGGCGGCGTATAGGCATCGGGCGACGCAAAGCGCTCGACGGCCGCGGCGGGCCCGATCGCCTGGCCGCAGCCACCGCAGAAGCGCGCGCCGGGCTCGGGCGCGAAGCCGCAACGCGGGCACGAGGTCGGCAGCGCCTGGCCACACTCGACGCAGAAGCGATGGCTGGGCGGATTGTCGGTGCGGCAGCGCGGACAGGCCACCGGCGCCGGACCGGGGTGGGAGTCGGAAGCGGTCACTCGGCTACGTCGTCCGGCCGATGCGCTCGAGCGCCATCCGCAGGGCACGGAGGTCGCGTTCTGCCTCGTCGGCAACGCGCGCCAGCAAGTCGTATCCCGTCCGGGGGCCGTCGTCCCCCGCGATGGTCCGCGCAAACTCCCGCGGCGCCGCGCCCTCGAACCAGCCCGCGAGCCGGCCGCGGACCAGCGCTCCGTACCGCGCGACCGCGGCGCCGTCGCGGAGGTCGTCGGGCGCGGTCTCGCGGCGCCACTCCGCCGGGTAGCGCCCGAGGTCCATACCGTCGGCAAAGACCAGCGCCAGCCGGAAGAGGCGGAAGGCCGCGTCCCGCAGCGTTCCGGCTCCCTCGGACACGGGCGCGCTCATCAGGGCTTCCGGCACCTCGCGGATCATCCGCTCGGCCGTCGCGAGGATGGCGTCCAGGCGACCGCCGAGCTCGGCGGGCTCGAGCCGGCTCACCGACCCGTGAAGGTGACCGGCTGCTTGCGGGCGAACCCGACCACGCCGTTGCGGAAGTCCTCGGTGTGGCCGCTGGCCGCGATGGCCTGCGCCTCGAGCTCCATCTGCGTCTCCAGGCTCTCCTGGGTGGACTGATGGAAGAGCAGCTTGGCCCGCCCGAACGCGAGCGTCGGCCCCTGGGCCAGCTCGCGGGCGAGGGCCGCGACCGCGCCGGGGAACTCGGCGTCCGGATGCACGCGGTTGACCAGTCCCCAGTCCATCGCTTCGCGGGCCGACAGCACGCGGTTGGTGTAGTGCAACTCGAGGGCGCGGCGCAGCCCGATCATCCGCGGCAAGAAATAGGAGGACGAGCCGTCGGGCGAGGCGGCGATCCGGGAGTAGGCCATCGTGAACTTGGCCGACTCCGCTGCCACCACCAGATCCCCCGCGAGGGCGAAGCTCATCCCGCCGCCCGCGGCGATTCCGTTGACGGCCATGACCACCGGCTTCTGGGCGCGGGCCAGCCGCGACACCGCCCCGTGCAGGTAGGTCGTCAGCTCCTTGATCAGGATCCCGATACGCTCCGGGTTGTCCGCGAAATCCTTCACGTCCCCCCCGGCACAGAACGCCTTCCCGGCGCCCGTGACCACGACGCACCGCACCCCCCGATCCTCATCCGCCTCCAGCGAGGCTTGAAACAGATCCCGCCCCATCGCCAGATTCAGCGCGTTGTACGCCTCCGGCCGATTCAGCGTGATCGTCGCCACCCCGTCCTTGACTTCGTAGCGCAGCGTCTCGTATGCCATATCACTCTCCAGTTGTGTGATCGTGTCTCCGTCCGGGGTCAGGTCTGACATTCCGACAATGTCGGAATGTCAGACCTGACCCCGAACACGGCTACGAGGCCGGCTACCGCCGATCGCCCACGCGATGGAGCTTCAAGAGGTTGGTCGTGCCGGTGACCCACATCGGCGCCCCCGAAATGATCACGATCACGTCGTTGTTCCGCACGGTCCCGTCACCCAGCAGCGTCGCCTCCACTTCCTCGATCATCTCGTCGGTGGTCTCCACCTTGTGCACCAGCCGCGACGACACGCCCCAGAACAGCCCGAGCCGCCGCTGCACCTCCGAGTATGGGGTGAGCGCCATGATCGGCACCTCCGGCCGATCCTGGGAGATGAGCCGCGCGCTGAAGCCCGACTGGGTGAAGGCCACGATCGCCTTGGCGTGGAGCAGCCGGGCCGCCTGGCAGGCCGCCTCCGCCACCGCCTCCGGGAAGCCGTATGCCTCGGGCCGCCGGCGCGAAGCGTCCGCGAGCGGCACCGCCCGCTCGGCCCGCTCGGCGATGCGCGCCATGACCTGCACCGTCTCGACCGGGAAGCGGCCGGTGGCCGTCTCGGCGGAGAGCATGATGGCATCGGCCCCGTCGAAGATGGCGGTGGCCACGTCGCTGACCTCGGCGCGGGTGGGCCGTGAGTGCGTGACCATGGACTCGAGCATCTGGGTCGCCACGATCACCGGCACCTTGGCCTGGCGGGCCTGGCGGATCACGTCCTTCTGGATGACCGGCACCTCCTCGAGCGGCACCTCCACCCCGAGGTCACCACGCGCCACCATGACCGCGTCCACCAGCGGCAGCATCCCCTGCAGGTTCGCCACGATCTCGGCTCGCTCGAGCTTGGCCACGATCGGCATGTTGGCGCCCTGGTCGTGGAGGAATTTTCGGACCTCCTGGATGTCGGCGGCGGAGCGGACGAACGAGATCGCGACGTAGTCCACGCCGTGCTCGATGCCGAAGCGGAGATCGTCTCGGTCCTTGGGGGCCAGGCAGGAGACCGGCACCGGCAACCGCGGGAAGGACACGCCCTTGTGGTCCGAGACGGTGCCGCCGGAGACGATCCGGCAGTGGACGTCACCGCCCTCGACCTTCTCGACCGAGAGCTGGAGCATGCCATCATCCATCCAGACGGGATCACCGGGCCTCAGGGCGGCGAGGAACTCCGGATGATTCAGCGAGCTCCGCGAGGCGGTCCCCATCACGGTGCGACCGGTCAGGACGAACTCATCGCCGCTCACGAGCGCGGCCTGGCCGCCCACGAAGTTGCCCAGGCGCACCTTGGGGCCCTGGAGGTCCTGCAGAATGGTGATGGGCCGGCCCCAGCGCGCTTCGCCTTCACGAATGGCCTGGATCACTTCGGCGTGGTCGGCATGGGTGCCGTGGGAGAAGTTGAGGCGGGCCACGTCCATGCCGGCCGTCACCAACCGATCGAGCATCTCCGGCTGACTGCTGGCCGGGCCGATGGTGCAGACGATCTTGGTGCGTCTCATTTTCTCGCGAGCGTGCGGGCGAGGTACTGGCCGGTGAACGATCGGTCCTGGCGGGCCACGTCCTCGGGCGTCCCGGTCGCGATCACCTTGCCGCCCTCGTTGCCCCCTTCGGGCCCCAGATCGATGATCCAGTCGGCGGTCTTGATGACGTCCATGTTGTGCTCGATGATCACCACGGTGTTGCCCTGATCGACCAGCTGGTTGAGCACTTCCAGCAGTCGGCGGATGTCGGCGAAGTGAAGCCCGGTGGTCGGCTCGTCGAGGATGTAGAGCGTGCGCCCGGTGGCCCGGCGGCTCAGTTCGGTGGCGAGCTTCACGCGCTGCGCCTCTCCGCCGGAGAGCGTGGTGGCGGCCTGGCCGAGGCGGATGTAGTCGAGCCCCACGTCGTGGAGGGTCTGGAGCTTCTGCTTGATCGACGGCACCGGCTCGAAGAAGGCCAGCGCCTCCGCCACCGTCATGTCCAGGATGTCGGCGATGTTCTTCCCCTTGTAGCGCACCTCGAGCGTCTCGCGGTTGTAGCGCTTGCCCCGGCACACCTCGCAGGTCACGTAGACGTCGGGCAGGAAGTGCATCTCGATCTTGACGAGCCCGTCGCCCTGGCAGGCCTCGCAGCGCCCCCCCTTGACGTTGAACGAGAAGCGGCCCGGCTGGTAGCCGCGCACTCGCGCGTCCGGCGTGCGCGCCAGCAGGGTGCGGATGAGGGTGAAGACACCGGTGTAGGTGGCCGGGTTGGAGCGCGGGGTCCGCCCGATCGGCGACTGGTCGATGTCGATGACCTTGTCGAGATGCTGCGCGCCTTCGATACGATCGTGGGCCCCCGGCCGGTCCTGGGCCCGGTGCAGCATCGAGGCCAGCGCGCGGTAGAGGATGTCGTTGACGAGGGTCGACTTGCCGGAGCCGGAGACGCCGGTGACCGCGGTGAAGGTCCCGAGCGGGAGCTTGACGCTCATGCCCTTGAGATTGTGCTCGCGCGGGTTGTGGATGGTCACGAACTTGCCGTTGGTCTTCCGCCTGGAGCCGGGCACCGCGATGCGCTCGGCGCCGGCCAGGAACCGGCCGGTGAGTGAGTCCGGATTGGCCATGACCTCGTCCGGCGTGCCCACCGCGACCACGTGCCCGCCCAGCTCGCCCGCGCCCGGGCCGAGATCCACCACGTAGTCGGCGGCCCGCATCGTTTCCTCGTCGTGCTCGACCACCAGCACCGTGTTGCCGAGGTCGCGCAGCCGCTTGAGCGTGTCGAGCAGGCGGCCGTTGTCCCGCTGGTGGAGGCCGATCGAAGGCTCGTCCAGGATATAGAGGACGCCGACCAGGCTCGAGCCGATCTGGGTAGCCAGGCGGATGCGCTGGCCTTCTCCGCCCGAGAGCGTCGCGGCCGGCCGGTCCAGTGTGAGGTAGTCGAGACCGACCTGCGAGAGGAAGCCCAGGCGCTCGCGGATCTCCTTCAGGACCCGGCGGGCGATGGCCATCTCGCGCTCGGAGAGGGTGAGCGTGTCGAAGAACTGGCGCGCGGCCTTGATCGGGAAGCGCACCACGTCGGCGATGGAGCGGCCCGCGATCTTGACCGCGAGCGT
>Ga0070698_100004603_pt1 | contig 15149 bp, 16 predicted proteins | sample KBSK1502metaG_FD_65477 | JGI IMG/M metagenome (GOLD analysis project Ga0070698, IMG submission 65477) | Corn, switchgrass and miscanthus rhizosphere microbial communities from Kellogg Biological Station, Michigan, USA - KBS K1-50-2 metaG | ecosystem: Host-associated > Plants > Roots >...
GCCGCGCTCGCCATCGAGGAAGAGCGCCGGACCGTCTTCCGCGAGGAGGTGCGGGCGGGCGAGCGCAACCAGGCTCCGCGCCGCGAGCCCGCGCCGGACGACGTGCGGTGGCGCCGTCGCGTGGCCCCGGACCCGGTGCTGCTCTTCCGCTTCTCCGCGCTCACGTTCAACAGCCACCGCATCCACTACGATCGCCCCTGGGCGGTGGAGCGGGAAGGATACCCCGCTCTGGTAGTCCACGGTCCGCTCACCTCCACGCTCCTGATCGACTTCGCCCGCGACCACGCTCGCGGGCGCGCCTTCGCCACCTACGAGACCCAGGCCCGCGCGCCGCTCTTCGACACCGCCGCCTTCGAGCTGCGCGGGCGCCCGTCCGCCGATGGCCGCGCGCTCGAGCTCTGGGCGGTGACCGCCGAGGGCACGGTGGCCATGAGCGCCCGGGCCGAGCTCGCCTGACGATCTCGCCGACGACAGAAAGGATCAGCCACGATGGCCGACGAGCAACTCGAGCTTCGCATGGACCCCACCTCCCTCTACCGGGAGGAGACCTTCACGGATCGCCGCATCGGGGTCATCCGGATGATGACGCCGGTGAAGACGGACGGCGCGATCGACCTCGGCCGCCCGATCCTCTACGTGGGGGAGGCGCAGCTGCTCTCGCCGGTGGGCGCGCTGCCGATCACCTTCGAGATCGAGGCGACGTCGCTCGGCGACGCGGCCGAGAAGTTCGCGGCCGGGGCCAAGGTGGCGGTGGAGCGAGCGATTCGCGAACTTCAAGATTTGCGCCGCGAGCAGTCCTCCAACATCGTGATCCCGGACCGCATGCCGCCGGACCTGGGCGGCCGCGGCGGGCCGCGGGGCCCGGGACGCATCCAGCTCTGAGCGGGCGCCGGCGATGAACCTGCTGCGTCCGGTCGACCGGTTCGTGACCGTCAACGGCCTGCGCTTCCACGCGCTCGACTGGGGCGGCGAGGGACGCACCCCGCTGCTCCTGCTCCACGGCTTCACCGGGCACGCCCACGCCTGGGACACCCTCGCCATCGCGCTGCAGCCGCACTTCCACGTCTACGCGCTCGACCAGCGCGGGCACGGCGACAGCGACCCGGCCACCGTCTACGGCCCGATCGCCGCCTTCGACGATCTCACCGGGGTCGTCGACCAGCTCGGGCTGGCCCCCGCGATCCTGGTGGGCCTCTCGATGGGCGGGCGCAACGCGATCTACTTCACGGCCAAGCGGCCGGACGCGGTGCGGAAGCTCGTCATCCTCGACATCGGGCCCGAGATCAGCAAGCGCGCGGCCCAGGCTCCGTCCGGCCCGCCGGAGCCGGAGTTCTGGGACTGCATCGAGCAGGCGGCCCAGCACCTCCTGCGCGGCAACGCGTATCCCGGCATCCACTACTACCGGTGGGTGGCCGCCACGAGCCTGCGCCAGCGGCCGGACGGGCGCCTGGTGTGGGCGTGGCATCCGAGCGTGAAGGCGCTCCGCTCCACCGTCGAGGTGGACTGGTGGGGCCTGTTGCGATCGATCCCGGTGCCGACGCTCGTGCTGCGCGGGGAGGAGAGCCCGATCCTCGATCGCGACGTGGCCGAGAAGATGGCGCGCGAGCTGCCCAAGGGCGCGTTCGTCGAGATCCCGAGAGCGGTCCACACCCTGCACGAGGACAACCCGGACGCGGTGCTGGCCGCCCTGCGGTCGTTCCTCGGTTTCTGATCGGAGAGACCGCCATGGCGGTGGTGAGACTCGAGGTGACCCGGCGCGAGCCGGTCCTGGGCGGGGCGCCGTTCGGCGGGGGCGGGGCCTACGAGAAGGTCGAGGGCGTCCTCCACTTCGCGGTCGACCCGGCCGCGCGGGTGCACGAGCCGATCGCCGACCTCGGGCGCGCGCCCCGCAACGCGCAGGGCCTCGTCGAGTCCTCCGCCGACTTCTCGCTCCTGCGCCCCTTGAGCGGCGGCGCGCGGCGGCTGCTCCTCGACGTGCCCAACCGCGGGCGCAAGATCGCCCTCGGCATGTTCAACAGCGCGCCGCGCTCGAACGACCCCGCGACCCGCGAGGACTTCGGCAACGGCTTCCTCATGCGCCACGGCTACGCGGTGGCCTGGATCGGCTGGCAGCCGGACGTGCCGCGGCGCGACGGCATGATGGCGCTCACCGTGCCGCGGGTGCCCGGGGTGTCCGAGCGGGTGCGCTGCGAGTTCCGCCCGAACGCGCGGGTGGACACGCTGCCGCTCGCCGACCGCTACCACATCCCGCACCCGGTGGCGCGCCTCGACGACCCGGAGGCGGAGCTGCACGTGCGCGACCATGCGGACGCGGCGGCGGTCCCGGTGCCGCGGAGCGCGTGGCGATTCCCGGACGCGGGCTCGATCGCGCTCGACGGGGGCTTCGAGCCGGGACGGATCTACGAGTGCTACTACCGGGCCGAGAATCCCCCGGTGGTGGGCCTGGGCTTCACCGCGGTGCGCGACACCGCGGCGTTCCTGCGCTGGGGCGCCGCGGGGGAGGGGAATCCGTGCGCCGGCCTGATCGACCGAGCCTACGTGTTCGGGGTCTCGCAGAGCGGGCGCTTCCTGCGCCACCTGCTCTACCTGGGGCTCGACGAGGACGAGGCGGGCCGCCCCGCGTGGGACGCGGTGGTGCCGCACGTGGCGGGCGGCCGACGCGGCGAGTTCAACTGCCGGTTCGGCCAGCCGTCGCTCAACGCGGTCCACGCGGTGGGCAGCCTGTTCCCGTTCACCGACGGCGAGCAGGAAGACCCGGTCACCGGCCAGCGCGGCGCGCTCCTGCATCGGCTCGCGGGGCGCGCCCGGGCTCCGCACATCTTCACGATCAATACCGCCGCCGAGTACTGGCGCGGCGACGGCTCGCTCGTCCACACCGACGTGGCGGCCACGCGCGACGTGACCCCGCCCGCCTGGGTTCGTCACTACTTCTTCGCGGGCACCCAGCACACCCCGGGAGCGCTCCCGCCGCCGCCCCTCGACCCGAACACCGGAGGGCGCGGGCGTCACGTCTTCAGCGTGGTGGACTACTCGCCGCTGCTGCGGGCCGCGCTCGTCAACCTCGACCGCTGGGTGAGCGCGGGCGTCGAGCCGCCGCCGAGCGCGGTCCCGCGTCTGGCCGACGGCTCCGCGGTGGCCGCCGAGGCGACCGCCGCGGTGTACTCCGCGATCCCGGGGATGCGCTTCCCCGATCGCGTGCAGCGGCCGGTGCGGCTCGACTTCGGCCCGCGGGTCGAGCAGGGTGTCGTCGACCTGCCGCCGAAGATCGGCGCGCCCTACGTCACGGTGGTGTCCGCGGTGGACGCCGACGGCAACGACCGCGCCGGGATCCGGCCGCCCGAGCTGCGGGTCCCGGTCGCCACCTTCACCGGCTGGAACCCGCGGCACCCCGATCAGGGCGCCCCGGGCGATCTCATGTCGATGATGGGCTCCACGCTTCCGTTCGCGCGCACCGCGGTGGAGCGGGCCCAGCGCGGCGACCCGCGCCCCTCCCTCGAGGAGCGCTACGGCGACCGCGATCGCTACCTGGCCCGGGTGCGGCGCGAGGCGGACGCCATGGTCGCGGACCGGCACCTGCTGGCCGAGGACGTGGCCGCGGTGGTCGCGCGCGCCGGGGCGCTCTGGGACTTCGTCTGCCCGCGCTGACCACCCCGCTGATCGAGTGCCACGCCCACGTCCTGCCGGACGCGGCGCTGGCCCGGTTCCCGGAAGGCGCCCATCCCCGCTACGTCACCGCGGAGCGGCGCGTGCTGTCGCGGATGCTGGAGGCGCAGTCGGCGGCGGGGGTCACCCACACCCTGGTCTCCGACTCGTTCTTCATGGAGTCGGCCGCCGAGGCGCTCCCGTCGTGGAGCCCGCTCGATCGGGCCCGGCTCTACAACGCCGCGCTCGCCGCGCTGATCGCCCGCCATCCCGGACGCTCTTCGGGCTGGGCTGCGTGGATCCCTTCGCGGGCGAGGCGGCCGCGCGCGAGCTCGAGCGCATGCAGGACGAGCTGGGCTTCGTGGGCGCCCTCGTGAATCCGACCGACGCGTCGGCGAGCGGGGCGCGCTACCTCGACGACCCGGCCTGCGGGCCGCTGCTCGCCGCCGCGGCGGCGCGGGGCCGGCCGCTCTTCGTCCACCCCTCGCGCGAGCTGCCCGCCGGCCGCCACTTCGACGATTTCGTCCTCTCGCTCATCGTGGGTCGTCCGACCCAGACCGCGGTGTGCGCGGCGCGGCTCATCTTCACCGGCACGCTCGACCGCCATCCCGGGCTGCCGCTGCTGCTGGCCCACGGCGGCGGGGTGCTCCCCGCGATGGCGGGCCGGCTCGACGCCACGTGGCGCGCCTACCGGCCGGAGCGCTGGCAGGGGCCGGACGTCCTCACCGCGGCGCCGTCCAGCTATCTGCGCCGCTTCCACGTGGACACCAACGTGTGGTCGGTGCCCGCGCTGCATCTGCTGCTGGACGTGCTCGGGCCCGAGCGGCTCCTGGTCGGCAACGACCAGCCGCCGGTGTGGTTCCCGCTCGGCGAATCGCTCGCGCTGCTCGATCAGCTCGTCCTGCCCGCGGCCGATCGCGAGGCGATTCGCTGGGGCAACGCCGCGCGCCTCTTCGGGATCGGCGCGCCGCACGCGGCGGCCGCTCCCGCATGAGCGAGCTGCCGGCGGCGGTGGCCGAGCTGTGCGCGGCGCTCGGCGCGCAGCGGGGCGTCCGGGCCGTCGCGCTCGGCGGCTCCCGCGCGGCGCACACCGCGGACGCGGCGAGCGACTGGGACCTCGGGCTCTACTACGCGGGCGCGATCGACCTCGCGGTGCTCGCGCGTCACGGGACGGTGCACCCGCCGGGGTCGTGGGGACGCCTCATGAACGGGGGCGCGTGGCTGACCCTCGACGGGCTCAAGGTCGACGTCATGCTGCGCGATCTCGACGTGGTCCAGCACTGGACCGCGGAGGCGCGGGAGGGCCGCTACGAGGTCGACGCGCTGCTGGGCTACCTGGCCGGCGCGCCCACCTATCTCCTGACCGCCGAGCTGGCGGTGAGTCGCGTCCTGGTGGGCGCGCTCCCGGCGGCGCCCGCCTATCCCGAGCCGCTCGCCGAGGCGGGCGGGCGGCGTTGGCGGTTCCACGCCGAGTTCAGCCTGACCCACGCGCGCATGCGCGCCGGGCGCGGCGACGTGACCGGCGCGGCCGGCCAGGCCGCCCAAGCGGTGATCGAGGCTGCGCACGCCCGGGCCTGCCGCGAGCGGCGCTGGGTGCTCAACGAGAAGACGCTCGTGGAGCGGGCGGGTCTGGGCGCGCTCCACGAGCGGTTCACCCGGATCCCGTCGGCGCCGGCCCGTCTCACCGCGTGGGTGGACGAGCTCGCCGCCGCGCTCGACTCGGCCTAGAGGCCCGGCGTGTCCGCGATCTCGGTCGAGCATCTGAGCCGCTGGTGGGGCGTCACGCGCGCGGTCGACGGCGTGAGCTTCGAGGCGGCGGCGGGACGGATGCTGGTCCTGCTCGGCCCGTCCGGCTGCGGCAAGTCCACCACGCTGCGCCTCATCGCGGGGCTCGAGACCGCGACCCACGGGCGCATCGCCATCGGCGGCGTCGACGTCACCCACCGGCCCCCCGCGGAGCGGCGGGTCTCGATGGTCTTCCAGTCGTACGCGCTCTTCCCGCACCTCTCGGTGGCGGAGAACATCGTGTTCGGCCTACGGGTCCGGCGGGTCGGCGCGGCCGAGCGTCGGGCGCGCCTCGCGCGGGTGGCGGACCTGCTCGGCCTGGGCGCCCTCCTCGAGCGGAGGCCGTCGCAGCTCTCGGGCGGGCAGCAGCAGCGGGTGGCGCTCGGCCGCGCTCTGATCGCGGAGGCGCCGGTGTGCCTGATGGACGAGCCGCTCTCCAACCTCGACGCCCAGCTCCGCCTCGACATGCGGCGGGAGATCCGCGGTCTCCAGCAGAGCCTCGGCATCACGATGGTGTACGTCACCCACGACCAGACCGAGGCCATGAGCATGGCCGACCAGGTCATCCTGCTCCGCGAGGGTCGCGTCGAGCAGGACGCGCCGCCCGAGGCGCTCTACGCGCGCCCGGCCACCGCCTTCGCGGCGCGCTTCATCGGCACCCCGCCCATGAACGTGCTCGCGCTCGAGGATCGACGCCGGCTGCTCGGAGTGCGCCCGGAGGACGTCCGGATCGGGGCCGACCGGGAGCCCGGCGCGGTCGAGGCCACCGTGCGGAGCATCGAGTATCTCGGGGCCGATTCCATCCTGATGTGCGCGATCGGTGCCCAGGCGGCCGCGGTGCGCGCCCCCGGCCGGATCGCGCTGGCGCCCGGCGCGCGCGTGCACCTCGCGTGGGCGCCGGAGGCGGCTCACGTGTTCGACGCCGAGACCGGCCGCCGTCGCGACGACGTGATGGCCGATTCCCCCATCTCTCGATGACGAGGAGACCATCCATGATCAGGACGTTGCTCGCATGCCTGCTGCTCGTCGCCCTCGCGGGCGGCGCCTCGCCGGTAGTCGCCCAGGCGCCGGTGGAGCTCGCCTTCTACTACCCGGTGGCGGTGGGAGGCCCGGTGACCAAGATCATCGACGGCCTCGCCGCCGATTTCCAGAAGGAGAACCCGGGCATCCACGTCAAGCCGATCTACGCGGGCACCTACCAGGAGACCATCGTCAAGGTGCTCACCGCGCTCAAGAGCGGCGAGCCGCCCCAGATGTCGGTGCTGCTGTCGACCGACATGTTCACCCTGATCGACGAGGACGCCATCCTGCCGTTCGACGACATGGCGGCCGGCGCCGAGGATCGGGCGTGGCTCAAGAGCTTCTTCCCCGCCTTCATGCTGAACAGCCAGACCGGCGGCAAGACATGGGGCATCCCGTTCCAGCGCTCCACCATCGTCCTCTACTGGAACAAGGAGGCGTTCAAGGAGGCGGGGCTCGATCCGAGCAAGCCGCCCGCCACCTGGGCCGAGCAGGTCGAGTACGCGCGCAAGCTCACCAAGCGCGACGGCGCCGGCAACGTCTCCCAATGGGGGCTCGAGGTGCCGTCCTCCGGCTTCCCGTACTGGCTCTTCCAGGGCTTCACGACCCAGAACGACGTGCTGCTGATGAACCAGGCCGGCAACGAGACCTACTACGACAAGCCCGCGGTGGTGGAGGCGCTCCAGTACTGGATGGATCTGAGCGCCAAGCACAAGGTCATGCCCACCGGGATCATCGAATGGGGGACGACGCCGAAGGACTTTTTCGAGCGCAAGACCGCGATGATGTGGACGACCACCGGGAACCTGACCAACGTGAAGAACAACGCCAAGTTCGATTTCGGGGTGGCGATGCTGCCCGCGGGCAAGCGGCGCGGCTCGCCGACCGGCGGCGGCAACTTCCACATCTTCAAGAAGAGCACGCCGGCCCAGCAGGCCGCCTCGCTGAAGTTCATCAAGTGGATCACCTCGCCCCCGCGCGCCGCCCAGTGGGGCATCGACACCGGCTACGTGGCGGTGCGGGCGGACGCGTGGGAGACGCCGGCGATGAAGCAGTACGTGACCGGCTTTCCCGCCGCGGCGGTGGCGCGCGATCAGCTCCAGTACGCGGTGGCCGAGCTCTCCACCCACGACAACCAACGGGTGACGAAGGCCCTAAACGATGGGCTACAGGCTGCACTGACCGGCGCGAAGCCCGCCGACCAAGCCATGAAAGACGCCCAGCGTGAGGCCGATCGCATCCTGCGCCCATACCGCCGCTGATGCCCGGCCTGGAGGGTGGTCGGGTGGGGGCGGGGTGGCCGGCGGGGCGGGCCTCCCGGGAACCGTGTCTTCTGTGCGTGGTCGAAGTCGCAGACCAACATCTCGTGGCTCGCCATGAGTGCAGAACACCGGTAGCGAGTCAGCGTGTTCCCGGGAGGCCGCCTCGCCGGCCACCCCACCCCCACCCGCCGCACCGGGTCGCGAATGAGTGACATGAGCAGCATGAGCGGCATCGGCGCTGGCTCTGCGACTCCGCGTCAGTGGCGTGTGCACGTGCAGGGGTGGTTGTTGTTGCTGCCGGCGGCGGTGTTGCTGGTGGTGTTCACGCATTTTCCGGTGGGGGCGACGCTGTATCACAGCTTCCTGTCCAACCCGAGGCCGAATCGGGCGGCGGGGTGGGTGGGGCTGGAGAACTACCGGGCGATGGTGGAGGATCCGGTATTCTGGCAGGTGCTGGGCAACAACGCGTGGTTCGCGGCGGGGACGATCCCGCTGTCGATCGCGCTGGCGCTGCTCATGGCGGTGTGGGTGAACGGGCGCATCCCGGGGCGGTCGCTGCTGCGGCTGGCCTTCTTCACGCCCACCGTGTTGCCGATGATCGCGGTGGCCAACATCTGGCTCTTCTTCTACACCCCCGGCTACGGCCTGCTCGAGCAGCTCACCGGGCTCGTGGGCCTGCCGAGCCACAACTGGCTCGGCAGCCGGGGGACCGCGCTCGGCTGCCTGATGGTGGTGACGATCTGGAAGGAGGCCGGCTTCTTCATGATCTTCTACCTGGCCGCGCTCCAGTCGCTCTCGCCCCAGCTCGGCGAGGCGGCGGCCCTGATGGGGGCGGGCCGCTGGTACTTCTTCCGCCGGGTGACGTTCCCGCTCCTCATGCCCACCACGCTGTTCGTGCTGGTGAACGCGGTGATCAACTCGTTCCGGCTGGTGGACCACATCGTGGTGATGACCAAGGGCGGGCCCGACAACGCCACCGCGCTCCTCCTCTACTACATCTACGACGTCGGCTTCAAGTTCTGGGACCAGGCCTACGCGGCGGCGCTCACCCTGGTGCTGCTCGTGATCCTGGCCGCGGTCGCCCTCGGGCAGTTCCTGCTCCTGGACCGGCGGGTGCACTATCAATGACCCGCGCGCTCGAGACGCTGGGTGCGTGGCTGCTCGGGGTGGGCTGGGCGCTGCCGCTCGCCTATGCGGTGTGGACCGCGTTCCATCCCGCCGAATACTCGACGCGCTTTGTCCTAAACGCGCCGCTCACCCTCGAGAACTTCGCGAAGGCGTGGGCGGCGGCGCCGTTCGCCCGCTACTTCGTCAACACCACGCTCCTGGTGGCGATGATCCTGGTCGTCCAGCTCGTGCTGTGCACGCTCGCGGCCTACGCCTTCGCGCGCTTCGCCTTCGCGGGTCGCGCGGCCGCCTTCCTGCTGGTGCTGGTCCAGCTCATGATCATGCCGGACGTGCTGATCGTGGAGAACTACCGCACGATGAGCCGGCTCGGCCTCCTCGACACGCTCTGGGCGATCGGTCTGCCCTACATGGCCTCCGCCTTCGGCATCTTCCTGCTGCGCCAGACGTTCAAGACGGTGCCGCGGGAGCTGGACGAGGCGGCGCGGGTGGAAGGGGCCGGGGCTCTGGAGACGCTCTGGCGGGTCTACGTGCCGCTCGCGCGGCCGGTCTACATCGCCTACGGGCTGGTCTCGGTGAGCTACCACTGGAACAACTTCCTGTGGCCGCTGATCGTCACCAACTCGGTGCAGTCGCGACCGCTCACCGTGGGGCTACAGGTGTTCTCCTCGGTCGATCAGGGCGTCGACTGGTCGATCATCACCGCGGCGACCCTGATGACCTCGGGGCCGTTGCTGGTGGCGTTCCTGCTCTTCCAGCGGCAGTTCGTGCAGAGCTTCATGCGCGCGGGCATCCGCTGACCGCGCGCCGCCCGGCCTAGCGCTCGCTGCGGGGGCCGCCCTTCTCGCCGCCGCCGCGCTCCGCGTTGCCGCCGCCGCGCGGCGCGTCGCCGCGCCCGGGGTGCTCGGCCTGCCGCCGGCCCTTCGTTTCGGCGCGCCCCTCCGCGGCCGGCTGTCCGCCCGGCGCGCCCTGCACGCCCGGCGCCGGCGGCGCGGGCGGCACCGCCTGACGCGACGGAGCGGCCTCTCGCGCCGCGCCGCCCGGGGCGCCCGGCTGGCCCTGGCCCCGATCGGCCCCGCCGCGTCCGCGCCGCGGCCCGTCCTCCGACCCGCCCCTACCCGCGGCCCGCGGCGCCCCGCCGCCCGGCGCGGCCTGCGGCGTCACCGTCCGTGCCGGCGCGGGCACGATGTGCTGCTGCGCCTGCGGCGCCGCGGCCGTGCTCGCGGCCAGCCCCTGCCCCCGCAGCTCGGGCGAGACGTCCCGCGGGGCGCGCGTCGCCACCACCGCACGCGTGCGCACCGCCTCCGGTGGCCGCGCCGCCGCGGGCCCCGCGCTCGCGGTGAGGCTCGCGGCGACCGGCCGCACCTCGAGCGCGCCGCGCACCGGCGCGAGCTGGCGCACCTCCGCGGCGTCCATCACCCGCGTGGGGCGCACGCCGGGCTGGCCGAAGCGGCCGGCGGGCACGCCCACCACCGCGTTGGTCACGTTCACGTTGCGGTAGACCGTGATGTTGGTGACGTTGACGGTCGCGGTGCGGTTGATCACCACGTTGTTGACCACGCGCGGCCCGCCCCAGCCACCCCACCAGGCCACGCCCACGAAGCGCGGCCCGCCCCACCATCGGATCACCGGCTCGCCCCAGCCGAGCGGCGCCCAGTAGAGCGGGCGGCCGACCACCACGGGGCCACCGAGGAAGACCACCAGCGCCGGGGAGTAGACCGGGCGCACCAGGACCGGGCCCGGAGCCCACGCCCAGTAGGAACCCACGAACACCCAGCGACCGTGATGGTAGGGCGCCCAACCCCACGGGGCCTCGTCGAGCCACGTCCAACCGAAACGCGGATCCCAGATCCACCGGCCGGTGGTGTACGGCGACCAGCCCGCCGGCACGCCGGCCGGCACCCAGACGCTGCCGTAGCTCTCGACGCTGCGCCAACTGCCGTGCTGATCGAGGGCCTCGGCGCCGTAGACGCCCGCGGGCACGTACTTGGCGCTCGCGGGTTGCGTCAGGTAGTCGCTGCGCTGATAGTTCCAGCGGTCCCAGGTGCTGAGCGGCGCGGCCACTGCGGTCTCCACGTGGGGCGCCGCGCCGCCCGTGATCACCACCTGCTGGTTGGCCGCGACCGCGGTCGCGGTCCCGCCCGACGGCGTCAGCGTCGCGCTCCCGCCGCGATGCGTGCGGAAGGTGGTCGTGTCGGTGCCCACCTCGGCGTGGTAGTAGCCGGGACGCTCCATGGTGAACGCGCCGCCGGGCGTGTCGAGCTCGACCGAGTGCCCGGGCGGGAGGTCGCGCAGGTCCGCCGCCGCGTAGCCGGAGGTAACGCGCAGCTGCAGGAAGTCGGGCTCCTGGTTGTCGAGGCCGATCTGGGCACCGTAGGCGGCGCGCACGAACGCACGGGGCCCCACCTGGATCTCCACGTTGCCGGCCGGTCCCGTGTACAGCACGTCGCCGGGGGCGAGCGGCATGTTGAGCGCGGCCGCGGTCCAGTCCTGCGCACCGGGCCGCCAGAGGGACACGTCGCCGTGGAGGTAGCTGACGCGGGGCGGCGTGGCCTCCGCGGGTGCCTCCTCCGCCTGGCCCGCGACCGGTGCCGGCGCGGCCTGCGTCGTGGGCGCCGGCGGAGCGGCGGGGCTCGGGGGAGCAGCGGGTGCCGCGGGCGCGGGAGGTGCGGGCGCCGGCGGAGCGGGCGGGGTGCTGCTTCCCGCACCGGCGAGAGCGGCCCCGCCGAGGAGCATCGTGAATCCAAGCAATCCCGCGTAGATCCGTCGCACCGTGGGGGTCATGCGGTCCATCGTATCAGATGGCGTCGGGGCCCCCGGGAGGATATGCTGGAAGCGGTGTAAACAACGCTGGATCGACGCTCGTCAAAACGAGGCAACGATGAAAAAGACCCTGTTGGTTCTGCTGCTGGTGGTTGGGGTTCTCGCGCTCACCGTTACCCCCGGATACACGTGGGGCCACTGGCGCGGCGGTGTCTTCATCGGGGTCGGCCCCTACTGGGGACCGTATCCCTACTACTATTACCCGCCCCCGCCGTACTACTACTCGCCGCCGCCCGTGGTGATCGAGCAGCCCCCGGTCTACGTCGAGAGGCCGGGGCCGCCTCCGGCGCCACCCGCGGCCACCACCGCGTTCTGGTACTACTGCGCGAGCGCCAAGGGCTACTACCCGACGGTGCCGAGCTGCCCGGAGGAATGGGTGAAGGTGCCGGAGCGCCCCCAGTGAGCACGAGTCGAGCCCGCGCCGCCCTCCCGGTAGCCGTTGCGCTGATCGTCGCGCTGGCCGCGAGCGGCTGCGCCAGCGTCCCGACCGGCCCGAGCGTCATGGTCATGCCGGGCTCGGGCAAGACCTTCGAGGCGTTCCAGGTCGACGACGCGGTCTGCCGCCAGTGGGCCGCGCAGCAGACCGGCACCACCACGAACAAGGCCGCGACCGAGAGCGCGGTGGGCGGCGCGGCGATCGGCACGCTCGTCGGCGCCGCGGCGGGGGCTGCGCTCGGCGCCGCCGCGGGGAACCCGGGCCTCGGTGCCGCGGCGGGCGCCGGCGTGGGCCTGCTCGGCGGCACCGCGATCGGAGCGAGCCGCGCCGACGCGTATGGCGGCTCCGTCCAGCACCGCTACGACATGTCCTACACGCAGTGCATGTACGCCAAGGGGAACCAGGTTCCGATGGCGCGCGGCTCGCGCTCGCAGCCGCCGGCCTACAGCGCGACACCTGCGCCGCCGCCTCCCCCTCCGCCGCCTCCGGCTGCGGCGCCGACCACGCCACCGCCGCCGCCTGGTCCACCGCCACCGCCTCCGCCGGGCCGATAGGCTCGACGACCGCACCGCCGCCCGCGAGATTCTCCTCGCGGGCGACGGGCGTCAGGGCGTCCGCTACGCTAGCGCCGCGCGACTATCGACGCGGCGGAGGCGGCGGCGGAACGACCGTGGTGCCCGCGGGCACCCAGACCCAGTAGTACGGCGAGGCGGTCGTGCCCTCTCCGTAGAGCTGGTAGCGACCTTCCGTCGTCGCGCTCGCCACCCGGCTGGGCGGCGGAGGCGGCGGATTCGGCGTGCTGCCGGCCGGGATCCACACCCAGTAGTACGGCGACGCGGTGGTGCCGCTGCCATAGAGCTGATAACGGCCACCCGGGTAGTCGACCGTCGACGGTGAGCCGCCGAGCACCGCCCCGGTGGTAGGCGTCGAGGTGGGCTCCTGCACGGTGCAGCCGCCGAGCAGGGCCAGGGCGAGCGTGGCGGGCGCGACGACACGCGTGGAGCGCTGGATCGCAGGATGCATGATCGGTCCTCCCGACGCGCGAGGGGAGCATGCGCTGTGCCACGCGCGGTCCCCGGGGAAAATCGGCGGAAACACGAGCGGATGGCGTCGCCCGTCGCGGCCGACGCGATTCCCCGTGGGGAGGATCTACCGGGGAAGCCTTACCGCGTTCCCGCGCGTCAGCGGAACGCGGGGAGCACGATGGGCCCGCGGCGGCGGTCTCCGCCATCGTGCCGTGGAATCGGCAGCAGCACGAGCGGCACCGTGACCCTCCGCGCGAGGTACCACGCGCGGAGGTGGTGGCCGAGGCCGGGCCGCGCCGGGACGGCCAGGCCGACCAGATCGGCGCGCCAGGCGTGAGCCTCGACGGCCAGCTCGGTGGTGAGCCGCCCGAAGCGAACGACCCGCTCCACCGGGATCTCGCCGACCTCCCAGGCGAGCGCGCTCATCCGCTCGTGCGCGCGCTCGGCGAGCCGGGCCATCTCGCGGTCGGTGTCGGCCACCACGCGATCGTGGCGGTCGACCCGCGGCGGCGGCACCGGATGCATCCACGCGATCCGCACCACTCCGCCGCTCTCGCGGGCCACCGCGGCCGCGCTGCGGGCCGCGTGCTCGAGCGCGCCGGCCCCCGCCGAGATCACCATCAGCACGCGCCCGGCCACGATCGCCTCCTCGGGCCCGGGCGCGCTCACGGGCGCTCCACCACGAGCTCGTAGCGGGCGGGCAGGCGCGCGATGACCGCGAGCGAGACGCTCGCGATGAGGAACTCGTAGCCGCCCGGCGCCGAGAGATGCACGCGGCCGGCCCGCCACGCCTTCCGCGGCTCCACGCGCACCGACAGGACCGACTCGCCGCCCAGCACCCGGTTCGCGGTCGCGCTGATGTCCGCGCGCACGCGGTTGGCGCGCCGCTGCAGCCGGTCCTGCCATGCACACCACAGCAGCGCGGCCACGACGGGGCCCACGCCGATCAACACTCCCAGCACGTCGTTCACGATGACGCCTCCCCTTCGATGCAAAAGAAAAAGCGCGGTCGCTCGATGCAAGCGACGACGCTTGACCGGAAGCCCGCGCTGCGCTCCCCGCGAGGGAAGAGTGCAGCGATCGTGCCATCGCCCGTCGCGGAAGAGGCGCATCGCGAGTTCGTCGTTGTGCCCGGACGACTTAGCGCGCGGTCCGCGCGGAATCCCGCGTGGCGCGAGGGCGTCGGCTCCGCTCATCTCGAGAGCACGCGACCCGGAGTGTGCCGGATTTTTTCTCACCCTGGCCTAGCCCGGGCGAATCGGCTAGCATCTGCTGCCATGACCAGGGACGAGCTGAAGCGGCACGTGTTCGCGGCGATCGACCGCCGCGCCGAGGAGATCGTGGCGCTCGGGGAGCGGATCCGGAAACATCCCGAGATGGGGTTCAAGGAGGCGAAGACCGCCGCGCTCGTGCAGGAGACGCTCGGCCGCCTCGGCATGACCCCGCGCACCGGGCTCGCCATGACCGGCGTGCGCGCGGAGGCGCGCGGGCGCGGGGGCGACGGCCCGACGTTCGCGCTGATCGGCGAGCTGGACGGCCTTCGCGTGACCGGGCACCCCGAGGCCGATCCGGCGACCGGCGTCGCGCACGCCTGCGGCCACAACGCGCAGGTGGCGGGCATGCTCGGCGCGGCGATGGGCCTCTTCGACGCGGACGCGTTCGAGCACCTCGCCGGCCGCGTGGTCTTCTTCGGCGTGCCCGCCGAGGAGGGCGGCGACATCGAGTGGCGGCAGGAGCAGATCCGGGCCGGCCGCCTCGAGTTCCCGTGCGGCAAGCAGGAGCTGATGCGCCTCGGCCACTTCGACGACGTGGACCTGGCCATGATGATCCACACCAACTGGCGCGCGGAGGACGGCAAGGCGGGCGTCCCCGCGTCGAACAACGGCCGGGTGGGCAAGACCGCGCGCTTCATCGGGCGGGCCGCGCACGCGGGGGGCGCGCCGCACATGGGGGTGAACGCGCTCTACGCGGCGCAGATCGCGCTGGCCGGGATCAACGCGGTTCGCGAGACGTTCCGCGACGAGGACTCGA
>Ga0070698_100004605_pt1 | contig 15147 bp, 16 predicted proteins | sample KBSK1502metaG_FD_65477 | JGI IMG/M metagenome (GOLD analysis project Ga0070698, IMG submission 65477) | Corn, switchgrass and miscanthus rhizosphere microbial communities from Kellogg Biological Station, Michigan, USA - KBS K1-50-2 metaG | ecosystem: Host-associated > Plants > Roots >...
AACGGGCATCACGGCATCACCGACTACTCGATATAGAGTTTGATCTGCGCTGTGAAGGACCAGCATTCTGCCAGACACATCAGGACCCATGCATCGAACATATTTGGTGAGAATACTCGGCGCCCACGGGCGGGCGTTGCTGCCATCAAAACGATAGAGTCCACCCGACGTACCAATCCAGAAGAACCCCTCTCTGTCCTGTTGAACGCTAAACATCTCTGAGAGCGGCAAGCCGTTGCTACGATCGAACGTTCGTTGGAACCTTTCAGTGCACGTCACATCCAGGCCACAAGCCATTAAGAAGACGATTCCAAACAGACAAATGCTGTAATTGCCGATGAAACGGTGGGAAGTGGTGGGGCGAGCAGTAGACATGACAGCGCTGCTTTTAAGTGGGGCAACGTTCTCGTCGATTAGCGTTCAACCTCTTGATGGATGCCAAGAATATGCTAAAGCCAAAGATTTTCAGAGTGCGAGCACCACATATTGGAAAATTGCCGATTGCCGATTCGTTACGAGGGCACCAGTCATCTGTGACTGCACGGATACACGCAATCGGCAATTCGCAATTGGCCATCGGCAATTTCACCGCGATCTGACCAATGAGATTCCCCTCAATTGGACAGTTTCCTCAAAAATCGGCAATAATACGCGCTTTCAAAAAGGGCCTGCGGTGGGCTCTGTCTGCCACAGGGGTCTTCCCGACGGCGCAAGAGCCCGGTCTCACGGACGCACAGCAGGCAGCGAAGTCTCGCCATTATTTCGAAGAATCGGAAAGGACTATCTTTAACGTGCAACTATCGCTGATCTCATTTATCAGCCTGCTGGCTCTTTGTTCGGCAGTGCTCCTGTTCAAGAAGACATCGCAGAGTCGCTTGTCGCTATTAGCTGCAAAATTCCGTCCGGCCTTAATCGGACTTGGCGCCGCAGTAACGACACTGGCTTTCGCAGTGCCGACTCACGCTCAACATCAGGGCGGCGAGGCCAGTTTGGAACTGCCTGATCTGTCATCGGTAAGTTTTCTCAATGGCAGTGTCACGGGTCACAACCTGCTCAAAATTGGCATGCTGATCTCGGTCCTCGGTTTAGGGTTCGGCCTTGCAATCTACATGAACCTGAAGAAGCTGCCAGTTCATCGTGCGATGCGGGAAATCTCTGAGCTGATTTATGAGACTTGCAAGACTTATCTAACGACTCAGGGCAAGTTCATCCTGATACTCGAAGCATTTATTGCGGTAATCATTATTCTCTACTTCGGTGTGCTCTCAGGTCTGGCGCCAGGGCGTGTCGTGATTATCCTGGCTTTCAGTTTGGTAGGAATCGCAGGCAGTTACGGCGTCGCGTGGTTTGGAATCCGCGTTAACACTTTCGCCAACTCGCGAACCGCATTCGCCAGTCTCGAAGGCAAACCATTTCCGCTTTATGCAATTCCCCTGAAAGCAGGCATGAGCATCGGCATGATGCTGATTAGTACTGAGCTGCTGATCATGCTTTGCATTTTGTTGTTTGTTCCCGGCGAATACGCCGGCCCTTGCTTTATCGGTTTTGCGATTGGTGAATCACTCGGAGCGGCAGCGCTGCGAATCGCTGGCGGCATTTTTACCAAGATCGCCGACATCGGTTCAGACCTGATGAAGATCGTCTTCAAGATCAAGGAAGACGATGCTCGCAACCCGGGAGTCATTGCCGACTGCACTGGGGATAATGCCGGCGACTCAGTCGGACCAAGCGCTGATGGTTTCGAGACTTATGGTGTCACCGGTGTGGCTCTGATTACGTTCATCCTTTTGGGTGTTCGAGATCCACGTATTCAAGTGCAACTGCTCGTTTGGATTTTTGTGATGCGCGTAATGATGATTGTGGCGAGCGCCGGGTCATACTTCGTAAACGACATCATAGCCAAGTCGCGCTATAAAAACTCAGATAAGATGAACTTCGAGGCGCCGCTCACTTCGTTGGTTTGGATCACTTCGATAGTTTCTGTGGTCATCACGTTTATTATCTCGAAACTCACAATTCCCACGCTCGGTAACAACGACACTCTCTGGTGGAAACTCAGTGTGATTATTTCCTGCGGAACTCTCGCGGGCGCGATCATTCCAGAGTTGGTGAAGGTGTTTACATCGACCGAATCGCGGCACGTTAGTGAAGTGGTGACTTCATCAAGAGAAGGCGGCGCTTCGCTGAATATCTTATCGGGCCTGGTTGCCGGTAATTTTTCTGCGTACTGGCTGGGAATCAGTATCGTCGGGTTGATGGCAATCTCTTACGTGTTTAGCACCATGGGCACAACTCCCGACGTTGCTCTGGGAGCATTGATGGTTAACCCGGTAGTAGCGCCGGTTTTCGGATTTGGCTTGGTGGCGTTTGGCTTTTTGGGGATGGGGCCAGTAACAATCGCTGTGGATTCGTATGGGCCCGTGACTGACAACGCCCAGTCGGTCTACGAATTGTCATTGATCGAACAGGTGCCTAATGTCGAAGAAGAAGTTAAGAGGGACTTCAACGTCGACGTAAACTTTGGTCGTGCTAAGCACCTGCTTGAAGAGAACGATGGTGCTGGCAATACTTTCAAGGCCACAGCCAAACCGGTATTGATTGGAACTGCAGTGGTGGGAGCCACAACGATGATCTTCTCGATCATCATGGCGCTTACAAACGGACTGACGAGTAACACCGAACACTTATCGCTCTTGCACGCTCCTTTTGTGCTCGGTTTGATTACCGGCGGCGCGATCATCTACTGGTTCACAGGTGCCTCAATCCAGGCTGTGACAACTGGGGCATATCGAGCCGTCGAGTTCATCAAAGCCAACATCCGCCTCGAAGGAGTCGAAAAAGCTTCGGTAGAAGACAGTAAGAAGGTCGTACAAATCTGTACCCAGTACGCGCAGAAGGGAATGTTCAATATCTTTATGACGGTGTTCTTCTCGACCCTGGCGTTTGCGTTCGTCGAACCGTTCTTCTTTATCGGTTACTTGATCTCAATTGCGGTGTTTGGTCTCTATCAGGCGATCTTCATGGCTAATGCCGGCGGCGCCTGGGACAACGCGAAGAAGGTTGTAGAAGTTGATCTAAAAGCGAAGGGCACCGCGTTGCATGATGCAACTGTGGTTGGTGATACGGTAGGCGATCCTTTCAAAGACACATCGTCAGTAGCCATGAATCCCGTAATTAAGTTTACGACTCTGTTCGGACTGCTAGCGGTGGAACTGGCGGTAAGCTTAACGAGACGCGCCAACGGAGATACAACGTTGACTCGTATTTTGGCATTGGCATTCTTCCTCGTGTCGGTGTTCTTTGTCTGGCGATCGTTTCACGGCATGCGCATTGGCAACCTTGTGGAAGAGCCAGCAACGCCGGCGCCAGTTGCGAAGGGTGCGGCTGGAGATTGATGACTGGCGTGCTTCGGGCTTTGATCTGGTACTTTGTTCGTTCAATTAAGAATCAACTTTATTTAAGGAAGTTCTGCTCAAGTGGTTTCGACGCGTAGCGTCGGCTGAGTTTAGCCCGGCTTTTCAAAGCCGGGAACAATTTGTGAAGTGTATGCGTCGCGTAGCGACGCTTGAAACGAACCTGAGTTCAATCGTCGCTACGCGACGAGGAAGAATCACTACTCTATCCCGGCGTTAAAACGCCGGGCTAAATTCAGCCGACGCTACGCGTCGAAACCATTTGTTCAGAGCTTACTTAAGCTTATTGCGAGACAAGCAAACAAAGCACTAAGCACAAAACACCGAGGTTTAAGAACACGAATGACAACCTACTCCAGAACAGAAACCTTACTCGGCGTCGCGCTTGCTCCAATGGATTGGACGCGAGCTGTCTCTTTAGTCTTCGCCTTTAGTTTATTCAACGCGCTTGCTGCTCAGTTCTCACTGAACATTGGTCCCATTCCAATCACTGGGCAAACGTTTGCCGTAACGTTGACTGGTGCATTGCTGGGTTCGCGATTGGGTGCGCTGGCGCTCGTGGCCTATTTGGTCGAGGGTTGCTTTGGCCTTCCGTTCTTTGCCAACTTTTCGGGCGGCATTGGTGTCCTTTTGGGGCCACATGGTGGGTACCTTGTTTCGTTTCCCGCCGCTGCTTACATCACTGGGGCGTTTGCTGAGCACGGTTGGGACCGCCGCTTTCTGACCGCGGTTGCCGCAATGGCCATTGGATCTGTGATCATTCTTGCCGCAGGCTGGTCGTGGCTAGTCGTTTTACGAACTCCACCGTTAGCGGCATTCAAGGTGGGTGTAGCGCCATTCATCGTTGGCGATATCATTAAGGTTCTGCTTGCTGCCGCAGTGCTGCCAACTGGCTGGGCGATTCTAAAACGCAAAGCCTCTAGCAAGTCTTGAAGAAACACACCGTCAGGTCAACCCAGTCTATCCGCAGATTACGCAGCGTAGCGGAGCCACGCCCAAAATAGCCGAGAACTTTGAGCTTTGTTCTCACATCCTGAAAGGATGTAATTCAATAGCCGGGGGCGAGCGGCTTTGCGCGAAGCCCTCGGATAGATAATTGCTACGACCCTGACCCTGAAAGGGTCAAAGTCCGCACCATGGTTTGACCCTTTCAGGGTTCGCAGCCTTTCGTAGGCTGCCGGGGGCTTCGCGCAAAGCCGCTCGCCCCCGGCTATTAACTTTCATCCCTTCGGGATTGAAAAACCTTGTCCAGAAAACAAGAACTTGTCGGCTTGTTACGCAGGTTTTTTGTACGTGATTCGCAATCGAAATAATTCCACCCTGCGCTACAATTCTCACCATGCATGTGCTCAAAGTTCGATCTCATCAACGCGAAGAGTTGGTTGAATTCACCGATCTCGTAACAGAGAAGCTGCGAGAATCAGGGGCTACGGAAGGCGTCGTTGTGCTCTACGTGCAGCATACAACCGCTGGTCTCACGATCAACGAGAACGCAGATCCTGACGTGCCTCGCGATATGTTGCACGCTTTACGCACGTTGATCCCTCAACACGGCATGGGGTTTCGTCATGATGAAGAAAACTCGGACGCGCACATTAAGGCAAGCCTAACTGGACCTTCTATAACCGTTCCATTCTCGGAGGGGAAGCTACTGCTTGGTCGCTGGCAGGGTATCTTTCTTTGCGAGTTTGATGGCGGCCGCGAACGCAAAGTAATTATGACCGTGTTGACGTAAGATCAGCTGCGGATTACGACGATCATACTCATTACATCTGACTAGTCAGGCCTCAGCTGTTTTAGAACTTCGGCAAACTGTTCGATGTCTTGGCGAGTTTTTTCCATTGCCCGCCGGCTGTCGAGATATGCAGTCCAGGTAGGTGTTTGAGTTAAAGCCTTCGTCGTGTCTTCGTCGAGCACTTGAGCCATCATCGCGATCAGATCACTAACGACACGAGTGTGTTCAATGAGTACTTCGATGATTGAGTAAGCAAGCTGCGCTTGCTGGAAGTCGAGATCGCGTTGTGGTGACTCTTCGGACAATTTGATTTGAGACGTCCTAGTTTTCGTACCAGCTGCCACGAACGAATGGCAGATCTGCAACCTTCGCTTTCAACTGACCTTCGCCAACTACAACATCAGTTCCCGCCGCTAGGTGTTCGTACCTCACGTATCCGAGCGCAATTGCCTTATCAAGTTTCGGCGAAAACGCTACCGAGGTAATTCGTCCGACATCCTTACCGTCAACAGATTTGATAACCACTCCCGCTTCCACGAGCTTACTTCCTTCAAATATCAGCCCGCTGAGTTTCTTGGCCACGTGGCCACGATATTTTATCCGCGCAATTATCTCCTGTCCGATGTAACAGCCCTTCGTAAAACTTACTGCGTCGTCGAGATTCGTTTCACTGACCACATTCGTCTCGTCCATGTCCGTACCAAAGCGAGCAATACCCGCCTCGATCCGCAATATCTCGAACGTCTCATCTCCAACAGGCAAAACTCCGGTACTAATCAGCTCATTCGCGATCGCTTCGGCATGGGCGAGATCAACGACTAGGTCGAATCCGTCTTCAGCGGTGTGACTCGCCCGAATTACTGTGACTTCAATGTCGTTCCACCTCGTAACGACTACTCCGTCACCTCTAAGTTCACCAATTGGCTCACCCAACACGGCTCGAACCGCTGCGAGCGATCGTTTGCCCTGAACTGACAACATTTTTGTCTCGGCGGTAACATCCGTCACTCGGAAGTCGCCTGCTAAAGTGAATCGTTCGATCGTCTTGAGCACTGCTTTGTGAGTGGCTGCTTCAGTATCTAGTAAAAACCGGGGCGTATCGCTTATATCATCCAGCAAACGAACAACGCGGACGGCAGCGATCAGTCGACCCTGCACGTTGGGAAATGCAGCCGACATCCACTGACCATCTAAAAGCGTCTTCATATCGTTAGTGATCAGTCCGTTGAGAAACATCACGGCTTCTGAGCCGCCCACAGTAATCCGACCACGCGAGCTTAGATCAATCAACCCCGCGCCGTTCTCGCGCACCGCCTGATACTGCCCCGGCTGATCTTTTGCCAGAGGGTTAGTTTTGAGAACAGACATTTCGCTCATCTAAGATCTGATCCGTGTAATCCGTTTTAATTATGGCTGATCTTTATCTCAACCATCGACAAACTAAAGTTTATCGGACATTAAAGCCTGCGCCACTACCTGATAGTCCTTCAATTGCTGCGCTTCACGTCGGTGCGATGCCAACACCTGCGGGCTTGGATGGTAAATCGGAATGAGTACGCGTCCCTGCCATTCGTGAATCTGGGCAGCATTTTCTTTTAGACTCAGTTGATGATAGTGAACCCGTTTGATTGCCTCAAGCGCGACCGCGCCGAGAGTGACGACAACGCGCGGATCAACGATCTCGATCGTCCGGCACAAAAACTCCGAACAGTTGGACAGTTCTTTCTGCGTAGGCTTTCGATTTGCTCCTGAGTCCGTTCGGGGATTACAGAGCGCCGCGCTCGTAATAAAGATCTGATCTCGCCGTAGTTGAATTGAGTCGAGAAACCGATCAAAGTTCACTCCCGACTGATCGCCGGAAAACGGCACACGCGTTCGATCGGCACCCTTTCTCCCAGGCGCTTCGCCTATGAACATCGCGCGGGGAGTTAAAGGCCCGTTGCGCTCAGTTAAAACCGCGCTCCGCCCACACATCGCGGTACAACGCGTGCACTTGGCTGCTTCGTCGACAAGGTCAAGAAAGGCCGCAAGGCTGGAAGTTTTCGCGCGCACTGGAAAAGTTAAACACAATCCGTATTGAGAAACGAAATTCGTTGGTCCGGCCTGGTGGCAATTGTCTCTTAAAGTGCCACTGAAGCGTCTGGCCGAATCTTTTTCCGTTGACACCCTCAGTGACTGGATATAAAGTCCGCGGCGTTCTTACTGGACCTCGTTCTCGCGGTCCCTCGCAACGACCGCATTACACATGTATACGTCCGCTGTCTGACAAACTAGTCGGACTCGTGAGCTGGCAATCGCAGCATCGCCGCTCTACGAAAACACAGTCCGCGATGATTTTAACGACCCTCAACACCGAAATCGTCTAAAGGAGAGAATATGCGCATCGCAAGCTTCAACGTTGAAAACCTCTTTGACAGGGCGCGAGCTATGAATCAGGAGACTTGGGCGGAAGGAAAAGTGATTCTCGACGAGTTCAGCAAGTTCAACAAGTTGATTGAAAAAGAGACTTATACCGAGCCGACCAAACAAAAGATTATTGACTCTCTCAAAGCGCTCGGTCTTCGCAACAGTGATGATTCTAAATTTGCGATCTTAAGACAGAATCATGGCCACCTGCTTAAGCGAACGAGTTCAGGCCCACAAGTAATCGCCACAGGTCGCGAAGATTGGATTGGTTGGCTTGAACTAAAAACGGAGGCAGTTAACGAAATTGCGACCCAGATGACCGCGAAGGTAATTAAGGAAGTTGATGCCGATGTTCTTGCAGTGATCGAAGCTGAAGATCGAATTGCGCTTAACCACTTCAATGACCAACTCCTGGAAGCAATCAACTCGAAGTATCGTGGCATTATGCTGATCGACGGCAACGACGAGCGAGGCATAGACGTTGGACTGTTTACGAAACCCGGATTCGAAGTTCAAACGATAGTTAGCCACGTTGACGATGAAATAGACGGCAAAACGATCTTTAGCCGCGACTGTCCTGAATACCTGGTCCGTGTTAGCGATACAAAACAAATGCTAGTCCTGGTGAACCACTTCAAGAGTAAAGGGTTTGGTACGCCAGCGGAGTCGAATGCTCGACGTAAAGCTCAGGCTAAACGTGTGCAGGAAATCTACAATCTAAGAAAGACTCAGGGTGTAGACTTTATTGCGGTTGTCGGAGACTTTAATGATACGCCCAACAGCGACCCACTCAAGCCGCTGCTGGACGATACAGACTTGAAGGACATTTTCGTACATCCTCAGTTTGATGACGGTGGACGGCCCGGCACCTTCGGGACTTGCAGCGCGTCTAACAAGATCGATTATCTGCTGCTTTCGCCAGCTCTCTTCAATCGTGTCACCTCAGGTGGGGTCTTTCGCAAAGGTATTTTTGCCGGCGCTAATGGAACGATATTTCCTCACTTCGATGAAATAAAGAAGCCAATCCATTCAGCTTCAGATCATGCCGCAGTGTTTGCCGATATCGATATGAGCTGACCCTTGATGGACAGTTTATGAACGTGGGAGTTGCTCAGGGCGCAACGATAATCTCTCTCGTAACTATGTTTGCGTTGCCGTTTCGATAAGGCCAGCCGTCGGACCCGATCAACTCAACGCGAATTGTATGTTTGCCAGGGACCCATCCTCTCAGCCAGAACGGATCAGGTTTGTCTAACCACTTCATGTCGTCATCATCAACGATGTAACGTACCCGGAACTCGCCGCCGTCGCCCTTTAGGTTTACATTCATCACGGAAAAGTCTATTGGCACTTCCTCACCGACGTGAAACGTCTTTCCGTTTTCAAGCCTAAAGACCAATAACGGTTTCTTCATATCGGCAGTCGGGTCGAACGACTGTGGTTGGGCTGGCCGAGGTACAGGTTTGGACACTACCGTCAAGACTTGACGTGGAGGCGGCGTGATATACGTCGTCGCTGTTGTGTGAGCGTTGTCGTTAACCGCGCAGCAGGAGAGTGCGATACCAACAAGGACGGTTATCAGAAGTAATAGTTGTTCCCAGGTGCTCCTTTTCACGTATCTCAGCAGCATACAATTCAATCGCGACGATTGTGAAATCATTTTTGAATCAAAACAAGCTAGACTTTTCTTTGTGCCGATGTAAGAATCCGCGAAACCGAAAACAAAGAACGGAGGAGCGATCGTTTTCATTCGCGTTCTGTATTCATGAGCAAGACAAAACTTCTTGGACTCTTGGCCGTTGTTTTTCTTTTAATCAGCGCTGCATTGATTGTGGGATGCCGAAACAGCTCTACTAACAGCACTGCTGGTTTCACACCTGAAATTCAACCTTTGCCAGCGCCGCTCACAACATACGAGCCGATGGCAATTCCTCCTGACAATCCAATGTCTACGGAGAAAGTTGCATTAGGCCGGCAACTGTTCTTCGACGAGCGCTTAAGTGTTGATGGTTCGAAATCGTGTTATGCCTGCCACGTTTGTGAGCATGGCTTGACCGACGGTTTGCCAAAGGCGATTGGTGCGGGAAACAAACAACTGACGCGCAGCAGTCCCACACTTTGGAACATCGGTTACCAAAAAGAATTCTATTGGGACGGTAGGAGTCCGAGTCTGGAGAAGCAGGCATTAGCTGCATGGACTGGCGCGAACATGGGAGCCAAAGCCGACGAGATCGTAGCGAAGCTGAATGCTCTCCAGGGCTATAAAGCGCAGTTCCAGGCTGTCTTCCAAAGCGATGCGACACCGGACAATGTTGTGAAAGCAATCGCGGCCTATGAACGCACGCTTATCAGTGGCAACACCGCCTGGGATCGTTGGAAGGCTGGCGATAACACCGCCATCAATCAAAGCGCCTGGCGTGGTTGGAATATCTTTCAGGCGATCAAATGCACCAACTGCCACGACGGAGTGTTGTTCACCGATCAGCAATATCACAACGTCGGTATTGGAATGGATGCTAAGGAGCCTGACCCCGGCAGGTTCAAAGTAACGAACAAGCCTGAAGACACTGGCGCTTTCAAGACTCCGACGCTAAGAGACATTGCTAACTCCGCACCTTACTTCCACGACGGCAGCGCGAAGACTTTGGAGGAGGCGGTCGACCTTATGTTGGCGGGCGGCAAACCAAACGAACACCTCGACAAAAAGAATCTTGAGGTGCACAAGATCCTGCCCGAGCAGCGTGAGGACTTGCTTAACTTCCTGAAATCGTTGTCGGTGGACTGCACACTGAAGAAGCCGCCTCTTCCGCAAAAGTGAGCAACCCGGGCGACTTGACCGTGTCAAGTTGACCATGTTTGGTCAAAATGGAGGGCTATTGCCTCGTAGCCCAAACCTAATTTAGCTCCACGCCTACATAATACGAATTGGAGGTGAACGGCACGGCACTAGCAACAGCGGGCTTGTTCCATCGGCGCAAGATACGCCCGAGGAATGGTGAAGTAAGCCGTTTGAACCTGGAAAGGGATCGCGAATCATGAACCTGGAAACCCGAATGCAAGTGCATCTACTGATTTACAAGATTGTTGACCTGAGAATCCTTTGCGGAAGCCACGAAGACTCTGCAACCATGCGGGGTAAGCTCGAGATTGAAACTCAACGCCGTGTTCGAAAAATGAAGGATCTTGAAAAGTGCAGTGAACTAGAGGCAGCGCAAAGTTTGCTCGCGCTGTATGAGGAGAGGGCGGAGAAATTGCCGGTCGCCGCGCCGGTCATTGCCAGACGCGCGGAGCCCGAAAGAATGACACTGCGGATCTGACGCATGCGTTGCATGCGATTAGATCTCACCCCAGCCAACCGCCGCCGACCTGCTAAGCCTCCTCACCAAAGTCCCGACAACTAACAAGCTGATCAAACCCGAGCGGATCTGACCCCGATATTCCTCTCGAGTCGCTCCTCAACTGTCCCCCAGGCAATGTTTGAGAAGAACGCTTCGATGTATTTCGGTCGTTCTGCCGGTTTGTAATCGAGCAGATACGCGTGCTCCCAAACGTCCATTACCAGAATCGGAATAAAGCCAGCGACGTTGCCGGTTTCATGTAGCGTGATCCAGTGATTTGAGATCCGACCATTCGCCGGATTCTGATAGCAAATCGCCCAACCAACGCCGCGCATTTTTCCGATGCCCACAAAGTCTGCTTTCCAAATATCGTAATTGCCAAAGCTCGTTTCGGTTGCTTTAACAAACTGAGAAGTCTTTTCCGGATCACCAATTCCGCCGCCGCTCTTCAGATTGTCGAAATAGTACTCGTGCAGGATCATGCCGTTGTACTCAAAACCTAATCGCCGAGTTAGTTCTGAATATGCAGGCATCTCCTCCTGATCTACTTTTCGATCGCTGATGAACTCCGTGATCCTTCCCGTCAGATTGTTAGTCTCTTTAACGTAACCTTCGTACAACTTGAAGTGCATCTCCAATGTTTGGTCAGAGATCCCTTTAAGACCGCTGAGATTAAACTGTCGCGCTTTATAAGAACCAAACGAACTCATCGCTTTAACCTCCAATGAATGGAACGTGATTGAGGGAACGTACGGGGAAGACCAAATATCGCTCGCGAATGTGACGATTCAGTTGAGCCGCTGAGGAATTAGTGTGCGCGGAATTTGAGGGAAAGATAAGCCGCAGATTTACTCAGATAAACACAGATTCGAAAAGACCACAGGGCAGTCCCTTTCCTAATCAGTGTTTATCCGCGTAAATCTGCGGCTTATGTTCTCTCCGCTCGTTTGATGCAGAGATTATTTCCCGAACATTACCCAGTCGCCGTGGGATGTGCCCATGAACAGCAACATTGGAAGTGACAACCATGCATTCGTGCGCGAGGCGATGAATGCCTGGCGCGCCAGCTCAGGCGGTGCGGCCGGACCAGTTCCTGCTGTCGCAGCTAAAATGCGTTTGTTGTTTGGCCAAATGATTCCCCAGACGTTCAGAAGCATCAAAATGCCGTAAGCTCCTCCGATACCGATCGAATATGACTTATTGCTGGCGTAGCTCTCGGTACCGACCGTAAGCATACCCGTAAAGAATCGCGTTAGAGCCCAGCTGAAAAACAGAACGAGGATTATCATGACGACTGCATACACGCGGCCGTCTTTAATTACTCCCGGGACTTTTTTGATAATCAGAAACTCAAAGAGGAAAAGGACCACGGGATAAGTCAGCCACGCCAATAGAACAACCCAGACCTTGATGTTGCCGCCGCCAAGCGCGTTAGCGTTATTAACGTCCGCTTTGAGGATGAACATCGCATAGTACCCGAGCCCCGCCACCACCGTAACCAATGCTCCCCATCTAAACCACCAAAGAGCACGCCCGAGTAAGTCCGGATTTACTTTCTTCTTAGTTTCAGCATCGAGTCCTTTTTGCACTGGTACGTTGACCAGGTTGAAAAAATAGAGCATGCCGATCCAGGTGATACCTGCAGCGAAGTGAAACCAGCGAAAAAAGATACGTATTAACGCGTCTTTGTCAGGCGAGTGAAGTACTTCCTGGAACATAGCCAGACTGACGGGGAGATGAACAGTTGACTCGATTAGCATAGGTCCTCCGTGTTTCAGATAGACATCTTATCTGTCTTGTTCGAGCGTTACAGGCAGGATTACCTGATCTTCAGTTGTGATTGGATTACGGCCGAAGATTACACCCAGATCAGCGTGACGCGCAAACGCTGCTAATGTCCGAGATGGTTGCTTCTTTGTCGTTTCGGTCCAATGAAGAATACGGCGAAAAAATAAGCCGTACCTCTTGCGGTGGACGCCGACAAACTGAAGTTTATCGGACATTCAGTCCAGAGGCCTCGGCCCAGCATCCATACCTCGCACACTAACCTGATTGATCACCCGCACTTTTAGATCCTGATCAACGTGAATTTGGCACGAAAGTCTGACATTCGGGGCCAGCTCAGATTCAATCGCCAGCCGGTTGCGTTCGAGTTCACCCATCTCGGGTGGCGCACCTTCAAGAACTTCAACTCGACACGTTGTACATCGGGCATTGCCGCCGCAACGATGAAGAATGTCTACACCTGCATCTTCGATTACCAGTACGAGCTTTTTACCTTCGGGCGCTTCGCTTTCGACTAGACCAGTGGCGGTTTCCGCCTGAATTTTGGGCATCAGTATTCACTCCGGAATGTTTGATTGATAGCAACTGGAATTTGACACAAGTGAGGCCTCGCCGCAAGTGGAGCGATCTCTGCGGACAACAATCATTGGTCATATATCATTTGACATTTCTCATTTGGTCATTTGGATCCCCTTTAGTAGCTTCTTCGAAAAATTCAGGCGCCCTAACGCTGGGACCGCAGGCGTCCTCGCCTGCTGGTCACCCTTCAGGCGCCTCATATGTAACAAGCAGGCGAGGACGCCTGCGCTCCCAGCAACAACGCGCCCATTAGCTCGAAGAAACTACTAAAGGGAATCCAAATGACCAATGACAAATGGCACATATTGCCAATGGTTTTTATTCTCCTTCTAAACAGATCTCAAAGCTTCAACTCCAGGAACTTCGCGCCTTCGACGGAAATGCAGTAAGGTGGAATCTCCTGGAACCCAATGCTTTGATAAAGACCAAAGGCTGTGTCCATTTTTCCAGGCAGAGTATCGAGACGCATGCGTTCGTATCCAATCGTTCGCGCTTCATTAATAAGTGCGTCCACCAGGACCCTTCCCAATCCGTGACCGCGAAAGTCAGGGCGAACGAAGAGTCGCTTCATTTCACAAATATTGGACTCAAGACTCCGAAGCGCAATACACCCAGCAAGCTTTCCGTCTGAGTAGGCAAGCAGCAGACGCCCTGATGGTGGCGAGTATTTTCCGGGGAGTTCAGCTAGCTCCTGATCGAAGTTCTGGAAACACATATTAATCCCCAGACCGGCAGCGTACTCCTCAAAGAGCTCTCGCGCGCTTTGGACATGTTCGCTTGTGGTTGCCTGGATCAGCTGCATTTTCTTAGCAGTACCTGAACAGCAAAAAGGAGACAGGACCTCGCCCGTCTCCTGTCAGAAAATGTTTGTTTTGTTATTAGGCCGTGAACGAAGAGCCGCAGCCACAGCTGCCGGTTGAATTGGGATTCTTGAATGTGAATCCAGAACCCATCACACCGGTGACGTAGTCGATCTCCACACCGTTGAGGTATTGAGCGCTGAACATGTCGACAAACATTCGCACGCCTCTCTGATCGATCACGAAATCGCCTTCTCGCGACTGCTCTTCAATGTTCAAGCTGTACTGGAAACCCGAACAGCCACCGGGTACAACGCGAACGCGAAGCCCGGAGGTCTCCGGAAGTCCTTCTTCGCTCGCCATAAACTTCTTAATCTCGCCCGCGGCTGACTCCGTGACGTTCAAGTTCACCGTTGGGGCATTCGTGGGGATGCCGGGTGCCCCGGTTTCGGCGGTATTTGCTGACATATTCTCTAGTTCCTCTTCCTTCTATCTGTATCAAATTGGGCTTTGGACTTAGATCATAGAACCTAAAACCAAAGGCCTTCCGTATCTTATTGTCCTTTTCCCAAAACAACAAGTTCAGGTTTCATCGCCTCGATAGATATTTGACGAGCCACTTCTTTGGCGACATGCTTAAACGCTCGTGCCTGAACGGAGTCGGGTTGGCTTACGACCACTGGAACGCCATTGTCTCCGCCTTCTCTTACTTCCATTCCCAACGGAATGGCACCCAGAAATGGCACATGATACTGGCTTGCAAGTTTTTCACCGCCGCCCTCGCCAAAGATGTTGTAGCGGTTTCCTGTATCAGGGGCGATGAAGTAACTCATATTCTCAACTATCCCCAGGACTGGAATGGCCACAGTTTCAAACATTCGCAAAGCTCGTCGGACGTCCGCGATCGCGACGTCCTGCGGAGTAGTGACCAGAATTGCACCTTGAACTGGAACCAGCTGAGCCAAAGATAACTGAACATCACCCGTACCCGGCGGCATGTCGACTATCAAGTAATCGAGCTGCCCCCATTTCACGTCTGACAGAAATTGTTTGACGAGACCGTGCAATATCGGACCCCGGACAATCATTGG
>Ga0070698_100004606_pt1 | contig 15143 bp, 13 predicted proteins | sample KBSK1502metaG_FD_65477 | JGI IMG/M metagenome (GOLD analysis project Ga0070698, IMG submission 65477) | Corn, switchgrass and miscanthus rhizosphere microbial communities from Kellogg Biological Station, Michigan, USA - KBS K1-50-2 metaG | ecosystem: Host-associated > Plants > Roots >...
GGTCTTGGGGGAGCGGCCGTCCAGCCCGTGGGCGAGCCAGTCCTGGGCGGCTTGGCGGACGGTGTAGTGGGCGTAGCCGGGCTTGGGGGTGATGCCGGTGTCGAGCTCGCGGAGCTTGTCCACGACGGCGGCCTTGGTGGTGCCGCTGACCTTGCGCCGCTGGCGTTTGCCGTCACCGGTGTAGCCGGTGGTTAGTTCCCCGCGCCACAGGCCGGGGCAGTGCCGGTGGCGGTGCGGGTCGGTGCAGGGGCCGCGGTGTTCGAAGGAGATGCCGTCTTCGCCGCGCCGGCGCCGGGTTGTCATGGGGCATGATAACCCCGGGTGGGGACAGTCAGTGGTGACCACGGCCAGCCTCACCCAGCCACTTCCAGACACTTCAGGACACGTAGTAGCAGCTAACAAGCCTGCATCGTTCAAGTTGTTGCTGGCTGGCGCATCATCGGATGCCCATGGTAAGGAGAAGGTCTACGGTTCGATTCCGTAACGAGGCTCCAGCTAGAACGGTATGATTCGAAAAATACCGGGCCGGGCTCTGAGGAGCTGGTGGGGACTAACGGCTGCCCGCAGGGCACTGGCAGCCCGGCCAGCGCCATTCCCGCCAGGCCAGGCCGGCAGCTCCGGGGGATGCCCCGGGCCGCCCGTCAGACCCCGGGCCCCTTTTGGTAACCAGGGGAACCGGGCGCCGGAGAGGCCGGCCGCCATCGAGTCGCGCCCGGCGCACGTGGCCTCACCTGGTGCTTGACCGGTAAGCCTCGCAAGATGATGCTGGACACACGGCCTGGATATGATCCGGGCCGCCCGGCCGTACCCAGGCGCCTGTCACCTGGTACCGCCGACGACGTGGCGCTGGCCGGAAGGATCGGCGCCGTGCGAGGGGGAGCTGAACATGACACAGACGGCAGGACCCCGCATTACCGGGATCAATCACTTTTCTGCGACCGTCACCGATCTCGACGCCAGCGTGGCGTGGTACCAGCGGCTGTTCGGCCTGGACCGGGTGCCGTTTGACTTCCGGCACTACGAGCGGGAAGAAACCGGCTACGGCATCGTGCTCATGGACCCGCGCCTGGGCATCGCGATCGGGCTGCACGCGAACACGGCCAACCGGGGCGAAGCCTTCGATGAGTGCCGCACCGGGCTGGACCACATCTCCTTCGGCGTCGCTGACCGCGATGAGCTGGCGGCCTGGGTGGCCAGGCTCGATGAGCTCGGCATCCAGCACACCGGCATCAGGGACGAGAAGGAACCCATGGCATACTCCACGGTGGTGTTCCGGGACCCCGACAACATCCAGCTGGAGTTCATCGCGTTCGGCTGACGAAACCAGCGACGCTCGCTCCGCATAGCATCGCCAGAGCCAGTCACCCGGCCATGACTGCGGCTTGGCGCACCCGTGGGCAGCTCCCAGGCGCGCGTGCCAACGTGCGGGGAGCGCGGCCGCGGGACAGCAGCCGCGCCTGCCCGGCTGCTCAGGCGCGGGAACGCTTGTCGCGGCGGGTGCCTTCACCCGTGGTCGCGCCCGGGATGAGGCCGCATCATTTCGTGGGCATAGAGGCCGGCTGGGCGAGCACGGGTAACGCCGCGTTGGGTTCGCTGCCGGGGCTTGCCGGGCGGCTGTGCCCGGGCCTGGTGGCTGCTGTTCTCCCGGCCCGGATGCGGGCGCCCGTGGCTTGCTGCGACTCGGCCGACTGCTGGATGCGGCCCGGGGGGGCCGCGGGTCACCGCGTGTCGTGTCGGCGTTTGGGTTGTAGCGTCGTGGGCGTGGAGGCACGCGAGCTGCGGGAGGCCTGGTTCAGGCGGGCGCTGGACAGCGCGGGTATCGAGCGCCGGAACTGGCACCCGGGGCGGGGAGTGGGGGAGAACCGGCGGACGGTCGAAGCTGTCTACGGCTACTACGGGCGGCTGTTCATCGAGCACCCCTACCTGCAGTGGGCGGGCCTGGCGGCGATGATCGGCCCGGCTTTTTACGCCGGCTTCCGGGATCTGGGAGTGCTCCCGGACGCCGTGCGCGGGGCGGTGATCGCGGCGCTCGGGCGGGCATCACGGCGGCTGGCCGGGCGCGCAACGGGTGATCTGGGCTTTTACGAGACGACGTTCCTGGCCATGCAGAAGAAGATCTTCGAGGACCAGGCGGCGATGCACGAGGCCTACCTGGCCGGCGGGGTGGCGCAGATCGAGGAGTTCTACCGTGCCCGGATCATCGACACAGCCACGCTGGAGGCCTGGCGGCAGATCGACGCAGGCCGCCGCGACCCCGCCTCCGATCCCGTCGCCGACGGCAACCGGACACTGCTGTTCCGCGAGCAGCATGACATCATCGACCGGTACTACGCCCGGATGTTCGCCTACCGGTGGCCGCTTGGCCCGGCGTTCACGTACCTGCTTACACTCGCCGGGGCGCCGTCGGTGCCCCGTGCCCAGTCTTTCCCGCAGCGGTACCCGCTGCGGATCGACGCGCGGCTGCCGCCGATCGCGATCAGCACCCGGACGCCGCTGGCCGACGGGAACATCGCCCTGTTCGCGGACCGGTGGAAGCTGATCGAGGCGGACACGATGCCGGCCTACCTGGCATTCGTCCGGGACCACCCCGACAAGGCACGCGCCCTGGTGGCCACCCCGCTGCCGCGGCGGGTGACCGGCTACCGGCTGCTGGCCCGGGCCGGGCAGCTCGCCGCGGGCGCGCTGACCCGCTGGGACGTGGACCTGCGCGCCGCGCCGCCCGGGTCGCGAATGCCCGCAGCCCGGCCTGCGCGGCCGTCCCCGCGGGCGGCCGCGACGGTGATCGACCTGGCCAGCGCGCCCACCCGCGAGTCGGCCGGCCTGGCCGTCGGCACTGCCAGCCGGGTCTGGGTGAACCCCGGCCGCGCGCCGTTCGACATCACGATCACGCTGCCCGGCGGCCGCGCCTATCACACGCAAGCAGAGATGGCGGTCATGCTCAGCTCCGCCCCTACCGGGGACCCGGACCGGCTGACGGTCCAGCTTCCGCCCGCCAGCCTGGACGCCACCACCCGGCTGATCGGCGACTACGCCGCACGGTGGGGCTTTCCCGTCGACGCGGTCACCAACTGGCGTACCAGCGCAGCGCAGCGCGGGCCGGGCGATGGCTATTACGACACGCACGTCTTCACGCCCCCGGAGATCGGACCCGTGCACCTGGAGTTCCAGGTCTCTCACCATGTACCTGAACGCGCCTTCGCCGTCGCGGCCTTGTTTTCCTGGCACGCCCAGCCCGGCTTACCGCAGAAAGCACGCAGGCAAGACTCCAGATCACATCAGAGCCCAGACGATTCCCGCCCAGCACACCGGCCGACGACCCACCGCCTACCCTGGCCGGTCACGCAACATGGCCGACTCAGCAAGGCAGGCACGGATAACCGTCTTATAGTCGGAAGCTCGGTTGGCGCGGTCACCGCAAGGTGCCGCACCGAATCGGGTGATCCGGGTCTGGCTACGGACATCGCCGGCGGTTGGCCGGCGTCCGGATCTGCCGAATAGCGGGCGTTGCGTGTCCGTATACTTATGCGCTAGCCTGTATATCACTAACGGCCGCAGCGATCGTCAATTCTGCCTTTTAATTCAAATTGTGGACGCGCCGAACGCCGAATAGGGACTGCTGACCGCTGCGTAGGTAGCCTGTGAGCGGGGCATGCAGAACACCCAAGTATGGGCGTATGCGAGCAGCAGGCCGTTTGAAATATGCTTCGATATTTCCTAGAGTGCGCCTCCAACCATGACGGTCCACTTCCGGACTGTCCATTTCGTCACAAGTTCTGCCGCGACATAGGGATCGTTTGTCGCGAATCGTTCAGCGACCGACTGGTCGGCGGCCTTGAAGACGAAGGCGGCGCCGTAGGCCGGGTCGGCGAATGAGCCTGCCAGGAGAAGCTCGCCGTTGTCGGCAGCCGTGCGGGCCAGCTTCAAGTGGGCGTCGCGGTAGGGGGTGCGCCGTTCGGCGAACCGGTCCACGACGTCGTCGAGCGGCAGGTAGTAAACGGTTCCTCCGTGAATTAGGCAGGGCTCAGCTACTTAGCTCCGCCGGCGCGCCAGTGGCCGCCGCCAGCACATTCTCGATCGCGAGCGGAGCCTCGGTGATCGTCACGGTTGTCATGGCAGTGCTCCCAGCATCAGCACGCAAGGCGCGGGCGGCGATGCGGTCGCGGCGCCTTACAGCAACGTGGAGCTGGCCGCCCTGCGGAGCAGGCGGACCTCGGCCGGATCCCAGGACCTCTCGACGATACTTCGGAACACCTGGCGTAGCAGCGCGGGCTGGCTCCGCGTGGCGGCGCATAGCTTGGTGTCACAGCAGCGCGGGGCGGTCTGGATGACACGCCGGTAATCGCGGAAGGGTCCCATCGACGCCTCCTCTGTTCTTCTTCTGGGCCCGGGCCGGGGCACGAACGAAGTGCCCGGTGACGGCGGGAACGTGGAGCTGTCGTCTATCGGCCAGGCTCCGCGGTGCGGCTCTGCTACCTCGCGCGGCGTGTCTTAGCCGGGGATGAGGATGGCCCGGCCATGGATCCGGCCGTGGCGGAGGTCATCGATCGCGTCGTTGGCGGCTTCCAGCGGGTAGCGGCTGGAGTGGAGTACGACTTTGCCCTGACCCGCGAGAGTCACGAGACCGGCCAGGTCGGCGTAGGTGCCGATGAGGTTGGCGGCGAGGGTGATCTCGCCGAGGACCAGCTGCATGGTCGGGAGCGTCACGGTGCCGCCGTAGCCCACCAGGTAGTACGTCCCCCCGGGGCGCAGCATCGCGACGGAGTCACTGATCGTGCTGTCTTCTCCGACGAAGTCGAAGACCGCGTCGGCGCCTGAGCCGGTCAGGTCACGGACCTGCTGGGCCTGCTGCCCGCCCGCGTGGACCAGGTGATCTGCTCCGCAGTCCGAGGCGAGCTTGAGGGCTTCCTCGCTGGTGTCCACGGCGATGACCGACGCCGCGGTCATGGCCTTGAGACACTGGATGCCGATGTGGCCCAGCCCGCCGACCCCCACGGCGGCAGCGGAAGATCCTGCTCCCAGACCGGGGGTGGCTTTCTTGACCGCGTGGTAGGCGGTCACGCCGGCGTCGGCCAGGGCGGCGACTTCCGCGGGCTCAGTGCTGGCGCCGAGCTTGACGATGGCTCGCGCGCGGGTCCTGAACAGTTCGGCCATGCCGCCGGCGCAGATCAGGCCCGGTATGTTGGGTCCCCTCGTGCACCGCATGTCGTCTCCGGCCCGGCAGGGGGCGCACACGCCGCAGGTGAGGTTCGGGTAGCAGATGACGGGGTCACCGACGGCCAGGTGCTCGACGGCCGGGCCGACGGCGTGGACCCAGCCGGCGTTCTCGTGGCCGAGGGCGAGCGGCAGGTCGGCCGGGATGGCGTCGGCGAACCAGCCGTCGATGATGTGCAGGTCGGTGCGGCACAGCCCGGCGCCGCCGATCCTGACGACGACGTCGTCCGAACCGGATGCTTCGGGCTCGGGCACGTCGTCCACCTGCGGCGGCTGCCCGTATGCGTGGACTCTGATCGCTTTCATGAGCTCTCTCCCTTCACCAGGGCCCAAGCGTGCGCTGCAGCGGTCTCAGGTAGGTCGCGTCCCGGTCGCGGTGCCTGGTAAAGGAGAGCTAGGGCAGGAGGGTGGCGAGCTGTTCGGCCCGGCGCAGCCATCCGGTCATGCCGATCTGCTGGAACTGCCCGATGGCCGCGTCCAGGGGCAGGCGTGCGTGGTGATGCCGTCCGGCGCGGGCGTACATAAGTGCCTGATCGAAGTCGGCGATGGCCCGGAGCGGGCGTGCCTCCTGCTCCTCCAGAATCAGGCGCGCCTGCGCGAACCAGTGGTCCGCCTCATCTAGGCGGCCGTCCAGGGCACACAGGCGGGCGAGGGACAGCCGCAGATCCATCATCGGGAACCGGAAGTCGGCGGGGAGCGCCTTGAGGCGCAGGGCTGTCTCGACCGGCCGTAGGTGATCACGCCGGCCGAGCACCCACAGTGTCTCGGCGGTGTCCGAAGCTGTCCGGGTGTAGTTCAGCGCCCAGGCAGGTGCCCGGCTTAGCGCCCGGACGGGCAGCGCCAGCATCGCCATGGCCCGCTCTTCCTGGCCACGATGGGCAGCGGTCCTGGCGCAGCCGGCGTGCATCGGGGCCCGGGCCCACCGCAGCACCGGATCTTCCGCGCCGGCGAACTCGTCGAAGACCGCCTGCATCCCGTCCCAGTCTTCGGCTGCGGCCAGAGTCAGCGCGTCGCGGGTGCCTTCGACATGGATCCGCTCCCAGCTCCATCCCCGGCCGGGGATGCGCCCGGCCAGCTCGCGCGCCTCGGCCAGGGCTGCCCGCGCGGCGCTGAGGTCGCCCAGTGCGGCAAGCGCGCGGGCGATGCTCGCCCGGCAGTGAACTTCCCGGGCCAGTTCGCCGCGGGCCCGGGCCAGAGTCGCTGCTTCCTCGAACACCGGCAACGCGGGCCGCAGCGCGCCGAGCAGGTACAGCAGTACCGTCGGATCCTGGGCCGCCTCGGCAGGCACGCTGTCCCGCCTTTGGTAGATGGCCGCGACCGCGTACCGGGCAAGATCGACGCTGCGTGTGACTGGCTGGGGTGACCGGTACAAGACAGCCAGCGCCTGCCGCCGCATGGACTCGTCCAGCGGCAGGCCGACATGGCCGGGGTCGGCCGCCTCCTTGCGGTCCAGGGTCAGCAAGGTGAGCGCCGCCCACGCCTCCTCTCGCGAGGAACCGGCGTATGCCAGGCCGGCCGGCGCCAGCTGCCAGGCGTGGGCGCTGCTGCCTGCCGCACCCAGTGCCGCAGTGACCTGCGCGAGATAGCTTGCGGCGGCGTGGGCGCCTTCCCCGTGCGCGATCCGTTCCGCGGCGTCACGAGCAACCTTAACGGCCTCGTCGAAGTGCAGCGCCCACGCGAGCGCCAGCCCGAGCCGGCTGCGGACCGTGGTGAGCCGCGCGTCGTCAAATCCGGCCAGATCGGCGGCCGTGGTCAGGAAGGCGACGGCAGCCTCGTGCGCGCCCGCCGCTTGTGCCAGGTCAGCCGCCTCGATCGCCGCTGCAATCCCGGCCTCCGCGCCTGGCAAGGCCGTGCTGTGCGCGTACTGGGCGACGATCTCGGCCGGATCCGTACACCCGCGAACCCGGGCCCGGGCTGCCTCCAGACCGCGGGCCAGACGCCGGTGGAGCCGCGCCTGCCGGGACGGGCTGAGGCTGTCATAGACCGCGTGGCGGACGAGGGCATGCCCGAACTCGTAGCGCTCCGGGGCAGCACCGGGCCGGATCATCCCGGCGGCGAGCAGTTCGTCCAGCGCTGACAGCGCGGCGGCGTTGCCGAGGTCCGCGGCCCTCGCAGCCACCGGGAACAGGAACGGCCCGGCAAATCCCGATCCGCACTCGAGGAGCCGGTCCGCCGCCGCCGACACCCGCGCGCGGCGGCGGGCCAGGACCTGCCGCACCCCTTCCGGAACGGCCACAAGTGGCAGGCTGGTCTCCAGTTCACCAGAGCTGTCCTCACGCAGCGCCCGCTCCTCGGCGAGATGGCGGATCACTTCCTTGGCGAAGAAGGGGTTGCCTCCGGTGTGCGTTCCGATAGCGGTGATCAGTGAGGGCGATACCGGCGCCGCGGCCTCGGCGGCCAGCAGTTGCCCGACCGCCGCTGTGTCCAGCGCCCCGAGCCGGATCGTCGTGCACTCGGTCTCAGGCTGCATCGCGCCCAGCATGTCGCCGAGCAGATCCTCGCTGGCCGTCTCGGTCGTGCGATACGCCCCGGCGATCAACAGCCGGTGCTGTGCGCAGGTCCTGGCTACGTAGCGCATCATCATCGCAGTACCCGCGTCGGCCCAGTGCAGGTCATCCAGGACGAGCAGCACAGGCGCCCGGCCGGACAAAGCCGTGAAGAACCGCGCCGCCGCGTCCAGGAGCCGGAACCGTTCCTCATCGGGCTGCAGCGAAGGGGGCGGACCGAGATCAGGCAGCAGCTCAGCCAGCCGCGGCGCGATGCGGACCAGCGCCGGACCCGCCGGGCCCAGATCAGCCTGCAGCCGGCTAGGGCCAGCCGTTTCGGCGTACCCGGCAATCGCCTCGGCGAATGGAAGGAAGGGCGGCACCCACGCACCCTCGACACAGCGACCGATGAGGACACTGGCTGAGCCGTCCCGGGCCCGGTCGATGAGCTGCCGCAACGCGTGGGACTTGCCGATCCCCGGCTCGCCTGCCAGCAGGACCACACCGCCCTGCCCCGCAGCCGCCTTCTCCAGGCACGCCAGCAGACGAGACATCTCCGGCCCGCGCCCGAAGTACCCCGGCCCGGCTGCATAGCGCTGCCGGGGATGCCAGGCAAGCTCGGAGGAGTGCCGCAGGATCGCCTGCTGCACAAGCCGCAATTCAGCACCCGGAACCACCCCCAGGTCCTCATCAAGGACCCGCCGCAGCCGGCCGAACGCGTCGAGGGCCTCGGCCTGCCGCCCGTCGCGGTACAGCGCGACCATCAGCTGTCCCCACCGCCGCTCGCGCAGCGGGTGACAGGCCACCAGGCCCTCAAGCCCGGCCACCACCTCGTGGTGGCGGCCCAGCGCCAGCTCCGCATCGAACAGGTCCTCGAGCGCCGCCTCGCGCAACTCCTCCAGCCGCGACGCTTCCGCGGCTGCGAACGGGCGGTCAGCGAACTCCTGCAACGCCGGACCCCGCCACAAGTCCAGAGCCCGCCTCAACAGCCGGGCAGCCGCGGCCGGGTCGCCTTCGGCCAGTTCCCCGCGGCCCTCACCGATCAGGCTCTCTGCCAGCCTCGCATCGATCATGCCAGGCGGACCCCGCAGGCAATAGCCAGGCGGCTGAGTGACGATGCTCAAGCCTGCCACCCCGGCCATCGCGTGGCGAAGGCGAAGCACATAGTTCTGCAGCGTCTTCCCGGCCGTCCGAGGCGGATCATCACCCCACAGCGCGTCCACCAGGGACGCAGCGCTGACAGCCTCCCCGCAACGCACCGCCAGCACCGCGAGCAGGCAGCGCTCCATGGCCCCGCCAAGCGGAACCGGCCCGTCGCCCGCCAGCTCGACCGGGCCCAGGATCCCGACCCGCCACCGGCCCGCCTGCCCGTTCACCTGTCCAGTGTGACGCGGGCGCGACATCCGGTACAGAGCAGGACGATACCGGCGTCGCTGCTGTGATGCACGGAGCAGAGACTGGCGGTTAGCATCGCAGGACGGGTCGTTGCGGGCCTGCTCGCGGCGGACGGCCAGGGACGGCGACAACCGTATCGGGGAGGGTCATTGTCAACCATCCGGGACCGTCTGAGGGGCCAGGTTCCCTTGGGCGGGTACGCCAACCTCATTCCCTCACCCGTCGTCACCCAGGCTCTGGCGGCAGCCGGGGCCGACGTGGTGATGATCGATCAGGAACATGGCCCGATCGGGCCGGAGAGCATGCACGCCATGGTTGCGGCCACCGCTGGCACCGCCTGCTCCCCGTGGGTCCGGGTTCCAGGCCGTGATGAGGCCTGCGTGAAAGCCGCCCTGGACGCAGGCGCCGAAGGAATCGTCTTCCCCCTGGTGACCACGGCAGAGTCAGCCGCCGAGTGCGTGGCGCTCACCAGATACCCGCCCGGCGGGCGCCGCAGCTGGGGGCCCTTCGTCGCCCACTCCCGGTGGGGGGTGGACCTGTTTGACTACCTGGGCCAGCGAGGCGACGAAACGGTCTGCGCGCTGCTGATCGAGACCCGGGCCGCCATCGACAACATCGAGGAGATCTGCCAGGTCGAGGGGATCGACTGCCTGACCATCGCCCCGTTCGACCTGTCCACCGAGCTGGGGGTATCCGGGCAGCTGAACGCCCCCGAACTGGTGCAAGCCGTCACCTACGCCGAGCGTGTCATCCTGGAATCGGGTATCCCGCTGGGCGGTGCCGCCTTGACACAGGAACAGACACACGCGCTGGTGAAAAAGGGTTACCGCCTGCTCTGGCACGCCTTTGACGTGCTGCTGCTAAAGCAGTTCGTCCGGCAGGCTGCAGAATGGCGATCCGTCTAACTCGCAGCTGGCCAACCGCAGGAACCGGGTCAAGAAGCTTGATCACTCCCGCCGACTCGCGGCGCGATAGAACGTCCCGTTCTGCGCCTTCGCCACGAACTGCCAACTGACCATCGAAGCCGTCCATATCGGCAGTGTGCGTCTCAGCGCACGCGAGGGCTGATTACGCAGAACGGTATTAAGCGGCCCGTCTTCGGCTACCTGCTGGTCATGCGCCGGCCCGTGGTACCGGGAGTTCGCCGTGCCGGACAGGGCCGAGGTGACTGGTGAGCCGCTGGTCTGGGCTGTGCCTGCCGGTAGCCCCAGACCGTGGTGACGAGGACGCGCGGGGACAGCCGCACGCAGAATGCCAAGACGTGGTGGTGCGGGCTGGCGATGACCGGGTCCTGTCCGGCCGCGCGCCGCGCCCGGGCGCGGGCGGCGTGGTCGGCGTTCATCGTGCCCGCCGGAACAGCGGGGTGCCCGCCGGGCCGGCCTGGGCGGCGAACCTCGCTACGGGCGGCGAGCACCAGGCCGGCGCGGCAGCGCTGCGGTGGCTTTCTCCTCGGGCGGGTGCGGATCTGCTGCCGCTGGCCTTCGGCGGGCACGACCAGTGCCGGGCGGGCAGGCCGGGGACCGGCTGGCACTGGCCGTGCCAAGGGCTGGCCGTGCGGGCGGATGCCCGTCACGGCGGCCGCGCCCCGGCTCGCGTCCGCCCCGGGGCCGCGGCTCCGTGAAGCCGGACCCCGGCTACCTCACGTAGCCGCTCCCGGTGCGCCGCGGCCCGCGGGGGCGGGATCACCCGCGCCCATGCCGCTTTCCACCTTCGTGACCGTCAGGTTCTTGCCGAACTTGACGGTGACCAAAGAGCCGTCGGCCTTCTTCATGTGCACCTCGTACACGCCGTCACCGGCGTCGGTCTCGATCCGGTACACGGTGCCACCAGGAACCGCCTTCAGCGCCGCCGCCCGCAGCGTCGCGGCCGTGCCGCTGGATACGCTCTTTTCGTCGGGCCGGACCGGCTGGGCCCCGCCAGGTCCCGGCGTCCTCGCCTCGCCTGCTGGGGATGACACGGTGCTGGCGGCCGCCGTGGAAGCGTTGCCCGAGGCGGATGCGCTCAGCGCGCTAGCCAGGACGCCGCCGCCGATGGCGCCCGCGGCCAGCAGGCCCGCGGCACCTGCCCACCGCTTGCTGCGCCTGTCAGTGCTCACCGGGTCATGCATGGCGTCATCTCCTTCGTGCCGTGGCCGCCAACTGCGGCGGCCCTGGCACCAACGTGCCCGCCCGACCTGTCCGCATCGTCCAGCCGGGCTATGACCCGCCTATGACCACTGGCTGTGAACACGCCCGTATGCCAGCCGGCGACCCGGCCGTGACGGCCAGCCGCCGGCAGCACAGGGCCTCGTCAGTGGGACAGCATCACCGGCACCGCAGCCGGCGTCGGCTACGGGAGGTAAGACCTCAGCATTCTGCCCAGCGCCTGCCGATTACGGGCGGCGGACTACTGTGTCGGCGACAGCCGCGCGGCTGGGTGCACGCAGATCACCCAATTCTGCATGTGCTGCCTGGCAGCGGAGTGACGATCATGAAGGCTTCGCCCGGGGACCCGGGTTCAGCGGCCGGGTGATGATGACGGAGTGACACCGCCGTCAGCCCCTCGGCATGAAGACCCGTCTGAGAATCCAGCTCCGCTGACGGCGCAAATCACCCGTTCGCCTGACGGCTGCTGTGATGGGCCTCCGATTCACCCGGAACCCATGGAGTCTTCGTGAGAACCGGCAACGGAACGCGAGCAAGCGCACCCCAGCCACCCCCGCGAAGCCCGCTGTGCAGAGGGCAGCGGCCACTCGAAGAGATGACCTTTGGAGCCAGATTCCCTGCCGATAGCCTCTTCTAGGAAAAGCAGAAAAATCATGCGGCAACTTCTTCCACCGACGGAAGCGTGCGGAAAGAATTGCACAACAGATAACGACGTTCGGCGTTGCGTGGACCGTGGCCGCACGAATATTCATGGGCACGGGAGGTAAGTATGGCCCGGATAGCGATCATTACCGGGGCTGCGTCTGGCATCGGGCGGGCGCTGGCCCGCGCACTTGTTCTGCGCGGCGACACCGTCGTGGTGGCTGACATCGACGGTGACGGCGCGGAACGCGTGGCGGGTGGGCTGGCCCGGCAGGGGCCGGGTGCTGCCACGTCCGCGGCCCTTGATGTCCGCGACGCCGCCGCGGTCGCGGCCCTGGTGCGCAGCACTTACGACAGCCACGGCCGCCTCGACGTAATGGTGAACAACGCCGGTATCGCCATCGGCGGCGAGGCCTACGAGTTGCTGCTTGCGCACTGGGACCGCGCCATCGACGTCAACCTGCGGGGTGTGGTGCACGGTGTGCAGGCGGTTTACCCGCTCATGGTCAGGCAACGGTCCGGGCATATCGTGAACACTGCCTCGCTGGCTGGTCTCCTGCCGGCTCCGGGGGCGACGGCGTACGCGATGACCAAGCATGCGGTGGTGGGGCTGAGCTTGTCGCTTCGCGGGGAGGCCGCAGCGTACGGGGTGCGGGTGACTGCGGTGTGCCCCGGCGTGGTTGAGACGCCGATTCTCGACAAGGGCGGCCCCGATGACCTGCCCAAGTCACCGGCCGCCGGGCATACGCGCGAGTTCTTCCAGCACGTGCAGGCCCGCTTCTACCCGGCGGATCGGATGGCGCAAGATATCGTCCGGGGGATTGACCGCAACGCTGCGCTGGTCGTGGCGCCTGCGTCGGCACGGCTGGCGTGGCGCATCTGGCGCTACACACCGCTGGTGGCTAACCGGATGACCGCGCGTCACGTGGCGTGGGCCCGCGCCGCCTTCGGCGTTCAGCCAGCCGAAGCCGGCGCCGACGGGACGGCAGTCGAGGCGAGCGGGGGTCCCCGCAGGCCACATCGGTGAGCCTGCCGTATGAGGGCGCGAACGGCCGGCGATTATGATGCCCGCTCGCGGCTCGCCCCGTTCTGGCGGGGTGCTCCAACCATCCATGCCAGCCGCGGAGGACCTCACGGCAGCAGGTCGCCGGGTCATTTGCTGAACCGGCATGACCGGCCGTGGTGAGCGGTCGCCTGGACAGGATCTTGACGCAGATCTTCGGGGTCGGTGTCGTCCACGCCGACCCGCATCCCGGCCACGTCCACGTCACCACCGATGGCGACCTCGTCCTGCCCGGCCTCGGTCCGGCAGGACGGCGCGAGCATGCGCGGCAGCAGAGGCCTGGCCAAGCCATTACGCCGATCGCAACAAATCGCGCCGGGCCGTTGTGCGATGGGCCTGCTCGACCTGCCCGCTCACTGGGCGGGCCCCAAGATCGACGGGCGGGAACGCTCGGTGGCCCGGTTCCGGGCATAGGCTTTCAACTGAGCGCCGAGTACAGCGTTTCGCCGAGGCACCAACTCGCGCTCACCGGCATGTGCGGTAACGCGGCCTCAGTCTGGGCATCCGACCTCGACCACCAGCAACGAGCCGCAGAACGGCGAGGAAGCCGGCCGGGGAGTCTGCCGCGCCACCCGCTCATGGCGCGCAGAATGACCGTTCTGCACGCTTCGGCTGACCGCGGCCGAAAGCGCAGTAGCCGAGCATATCGGCGGTTCGCGAACGTGACTTCGCCGGGGCCTGTGGGTACGCTCGGTGACGGCTGATGGGTGACTGTGCCGGTTGCGAGAGCGGACGGCGCACCGCCTTTAGGCGGCCGCATGGGCGTGCGCCTGAGTACCCGTGCGGGGCCCGCTCCCTCGGTGATTGCCGCTGCGTGGAGTCGGCCCATGGTCAATGTCTGTTTCGCCGGTATCACCGGGCGGGCCGCCTCTGCGATCGTCGCCGCGATCGACGACGCTGATGACCTGACGTAACGTCGGGCGTGTCCCGGTCCGCAGCCGGGCAGAGCCGGGCTCGGCAAGCCCCGGTTCGGTCTATGCCACCGTGTCTGAGGCGCTGGAGTCCGCCGGGGTAGACGTCCTTGTCGATTTCACCAGCGTCGTCGCGGTCAAGGACAACGTCTGGACCGCGGTCCAGGCCGGGGTTCACGTGGTGATCGGCTCTAGCGGACTGACCTCGGAGGACTATGAGGGCCGACCGTCTGGCACGCCGTGGACCTCGGATTCATCCCTGTCGTCGTGACTGACGCGTGCGGCGGCCGGGACCGCCCGGCCATGCAGCGCGTGCTTGACGACATCCGGTTCGCCGGGGACGCGCTGCTGACCGACATCGCGACCATCACCCCGCTGCTGTCCAGCCCTCCGGGCCCGGTGAAAGCGGTCCCTTGACTCGGTTCCGCCGGCCATTGTCATGGGTCAAGAGTCAAAGCGCGGACAAGGCGCGACCGAATCGGTCAGGTGCGGTACAAGCAGTCATAGCCCACCGGGTAAGGGCGACAGCCGTCGCGGCATGTCAGCCCTCAAGCCGGGCAGCTCGATGGGAAATCCCCCGCCGGCTATGAGCAGGTGATGATTGCGCCGACTGGATCGCTGACTGCATGCAGATCGCCCGGTTCTGGCGTTCCCGGCGCTGTCTCCGCGTATCGTTGCGCCCGTGCCAGCCGTCGATGACTACTTCAGCAGCCTCGACGCGTCCGCGCGGGCCGCTTTTGAGCACATCCGCGACCTGGTGATGGAGATGGCGCCCGAGGCAGAGCAGGGCACGAGCTACGGGATGGCCGCGCTCAGGTACAACCAGAAGCCATTGCTCGCTTTCCGGGCTGCCAGGCAGCATCTGAGCATCTTCCCGTTCAGTTCCCGGGTCGTGGACGCGGTGCGCGACCAGCTCACGGCCTTCGAGCTGTCCAGGGGAACGATCCGGTTCACTGCCGCGTCGCCGCTGCCGGACAAGGTCGTGCGTGACATCGTCAGATACCGGATCCAGGAGATCGCCGGTCGCGCCCGCTGAGATTGAACGGCCATGAACACGGCCGAGATGGCACCCATATCAGGCGATTCCGTGCGCACAATCGGCGTGGTACAGATCAGCCGGACCCTGTAACGGAGTGTGACGGTCGAAGGCGCGCTCCGAGAAGCTCGACACGCGCTTATCGCTGAATCGGAGCGGTCCCCTCTTGGTGTCAGATCGCTGACTACAAGCCCTCCAGCGCCATGAGCGTCATGTCAGGTCCCTTCAGCACCGTCTGCTGACTACTACCCTTAC
>Ga0070698_100004607_pt1 | contig 15141 bp, 13 predicted proteins | sample KBSK1502metaG_FD_65477 | JGI IMG/M metagenome (GOLD analysis project Ga0070698, IMG submission 65477) | Corn, switchgrass and miscanthus rhizosphere microbial communities from Kellogg Biological Station, Michigan, USA - KBS K1-50-2 metaG | ecosystem: Host-associated > Plants > Roots >...
GAATATATCATCGATTATGAACAGGAGCTGGGCGTGCCGTGGAAAAATACGGACACATACCTGAAGCTTTCTTATCCATTTCTGCACGCCGACCGGATCAAGACGCCGACGCTATTTCTGTGCGGCGGGAACGATTTCAACGTCCCATTGCTCAACAGCGAACAGATGTATCAAGCCCTGCGCAGCCTCAATGTTCCCACCGAACTCGTAATCTATCCCGGCCAATTCCACAGCCTCAAGAAAACGAGCTACCTCATCGACCGCTACAAGCGCTGTCTTGATTGGTACGCGAAGTGGATCACGGCGAAGCTGCGCAATAAAAGTCCGGCACTAGGAAGGTGATGACCGCCGTCTATGCTTTGCGCAGGCTGATCAAGGTCTCTTTCGCGTGCACGAGCTGGAGAAAAAGCAGGGAATCTTTGAAGGAATCTGGTCGCGCATGCGACCAGCAGGCGAAATGCGCTTTCGGTTGAAATACGAGTTCCCTACGCTGGAAAGTAGCAATCCGTGGTTCTAAAATCCACCCCGTCGAATCGGCAGTTCGAATCCTGCGGTGTCGTTTTCACTCGCAAAAGAGCCCCATCGCACGGCTAAGCATAGCGCACTCGCATAACAGGTACCCGTTCCTGCGCCGGAGATTGCCTCGGAAATCGCTTTACGGCCGCGGTACTCTGCCAATGCATCTTTCGCCGAACGACATGACGGCTGCCATGCAGCAGTTGGCAGACGTGACTGACGGCGTGAAAACGGATTCGCACTTCACGACGCAGGATTGCTCCATCTTGCAGCCAAAATCCTCAGACCGTGGAAAAAGACTGTAAGTACTTTGCGCGGGTGAACGCTGAAACTATTTTTTAAAGAGCGTCTTTCCACGCCCGTGCCGGGTAGCGCGCCCTGCGGCAACGGGGGCATACCCCCTGGGCGGCTACTACGGTCTGCCCAGGAAAAAGAGCCTTCTTTTTTCTCGAAGACCTGACCGGGCGCATACGGGGACCTTGAAATTAGGGGAAGAAAAGAAACTGGCAAATACATGAAAAGGACTTCGCCACACAACGCTAAACAGCATTGAAATCAGTGAATTTATTATGCAAGAGCGTTATGCAATTCGCACTCATTGCCCGATCTACTAGGGGAACGGATGGGGGGGGATTCGAACCCCCGGTGCCTTTCGGCACACACGCTTTCCAGGCGTGCACAATAGACCGCTCTGTCACCCATCCGTAGGATTGACGGTCAAAGGTGCAAGCGCCGGAACAATTCGTCGAGTGGCAATTGAATGCCGATATAGAATTCGCCGAAGTCCGCGTACTCAGCGCTCACCGGATCGAAACGCATTTTGTAAACGATCGTCTTGATCTGAAACGTATCGCGCGCAAACAGCGTCACGCCCCATTCCGCGTCATCGAGGCCGGTCGAACCGGTGATGAGCTGTTTTACTTTGCCGGCAAACTCGCGGCCGACCGCGGCATGTCCTTTCATTAATTTGCGGCGCTCATCATACGGCAGCGCATACCAATTCCGCTGTTCGCCACGGCGTTTGCTCATGTTGTAAAAACAAACGACCGGCCAATCAGGCAACGTGGGATAAACGCGTTCCTGCCGGTAATGTTTTATTCGTTCGCGAAATGTCGTCAGTGCTTGATCGAGTTTTACGGGATCGTTCCGCACACTGGACTCCAGCGTTTGCGCGTATTCGTCTTCGCTCGTGATGTATTCGCTTTCCTCGGTGAGCGACAGATAACTGTAAACTGGGGTCAGGACGTCCGCGCCTAACGACAGCGAGAGCCGCTTCTCGATCTTGTTGGCATTATGCAGGTCGGGCGTGATTAACATGAAACCGATGTCGGCTTTCGGCGTGACCATGCCAAGTGTGAGCAATTGCGTTGAATCCATCGCGCGCACTTCCTGCACAAGCGATGACAGGTTTGTCTTTGCGGCAGTCTGTTCTTCACGGCTCAGTAATTGCCATGAGCCGTACTCAATCCGGTAAAACAAATGCAGACAATGCCAGCCCTCTTCGGGAACCAGCGCAACGTTCTTATCAGTCATCGCGCTTAGTCTCGGATGCGTGGATTTTTGGTCAAGGGTGTAGCGGCGTTTGCATCAAACGCCGAACGGTCAAGGCGCTCGCCGCGGCGAGCGCCTCTACAAATCTAGCTCGCGGGCGTTGTCGCTTTCGGCAAATGCGCCATGCAGTACTCCTCGCCATCATGTGCCACGCGGAAGTCGAGGTTCGGATCGCTCAATTCGGTCGCACCGCAGACTGCGCATTTGTGGAGCGCCTCGGCTTCGCTTCGAGAACTCTGCGCGTAGCGCTTCCTCCGTGCTGAGACTTCGCCGCGATGCCGAGCGTCATGAATAATTTCCGGTCCGAAAAAGATCAAATAATTCGCCAGGGCAGCCACCAGCGCCATGCGATAGGAATTCGTATTCACAACAAAGCCGAACAATAAGAATGCCGCTGACACCCAGGCGATCCATTTGATTTTCGCCGGCAAGATAAAGAAAAGATAGATCACCTGATCGGGATAGAACCGCGCGAATGCGAAAAACAACGACGCGTACAACATTGAGTTGGAAAAACGCGCTCCGAAGAAAAACGCCGCCACGGTCGTGCCGATCATTCCGACCACGAAATAAAGCGTGAGGCGAAACGCTCCCCATGCCTGTTCAAGGCCCTCCCCGATGAACCAGAGGAACCAAAGGAGAAGGAAGACCCATAAAAAACTGTTGGTCTGCGGAAGAAAAATATACGTGATCAGTCGCCAAATTTCGCCGTGGCGGATCCGCGCCGGGTCCAGGTCAAGCATGAAACCAAAACCCGGGTTCAAACGAACCAGCAAAAAAGTCAGACCGGTAAAGGCAACCACAATGCGCATCAACCCCGGAATGCCAAGAAAACCGAAGCGCCGTTCAAGTTTGTCGAGTAAAGGCATCGTTCGGCGACAGTAGCGCAACAATCCCTCACCTCAATCTTCTCCCTTTCGGAAAGGGCGAGGCCGATCTTGAGCCACTGTGAGTGAAAAATGTGGACGCTCGGATCCTTTCGTCTCCTCCTCAACCGAGGAGAGGACGAAGGTGAGGAGTCGAACGCTTGCGCTGCTATTCGTGCAGTCTAGTTTGGCGCGTGAGCGAAGAGGCACCAAAGAAAACGCCGCTTTACGAGGAACATGTTCGGCTCGACGCGAGAATGGTTCCCTTCGCCGGGTGGCTCATGCCGGTCCACTACACGAGCATCGTCGAGGAACATCAAACCGTGCGAAACAATGTCGGCATCTTCGATATTTCACACATGGGACAATTGATCGTGGATGGGACAGGCGCGTATGAATGGCTCAACGCCATGCTCACAAATAACGTCGGCAAGCTCGATGTTGGAACCGGGCAATACACATTTCTGCTGAACAACCGCGGCGGCATCATCGATGACCTGATTGTTTATCGAATTGGCCAGAGGGAATTTCTTCTCGTGGTGAACGCAGCGCGAGCAGACGAGGATTTCGCGTGGCTGCACGACCATCTTCCAAACGTAGAGGCGGCTGCGTCAGCCGCACGTGAGGTCCATTTCGTGAATCGAAGCGAGGATTTTGGCGGAGTCGCCATTCAAGGTCCCTGCATCGCAGAGCTATTTCACGCTCTATTCGGCGCGAATGCCGACCTTCCCCCGCGAAATTCGATTGCCGATTTTCCGTTCGATGGGACGACTGTTTCGGTGGCGCGCACCGGTTACACGGGCGAGGACGGGATTGAAGTTTTTTTTCGCTCAAAGGATGCGGCGAAGTTTTGGGACGCCGCGCTCGAAAGAGGCAAGCCGTTTGGAATTAAGCCCTGCGGTCTCGGTGCGCGCGATACGTTGCGCCTGGAAATGTGTTACCCGCTCAACGGTTCCGATCTGTCGCCGGAACGAAATCCGATCGAAGCAGGGCTCGGATTCTTCGTCGATCTGACAAAACCAAACTTCATCGGACGGGACGTTTTGCTTGAAACAAAAGAAAAAGGACCGCACGAAAAGCTCGTGCCATTCCGAATGAAAGAGAAAGGACCTCCGCCGCGACCACATTACGCAGTCTTCGAGAACGGGGAACGCATCGGCGAAGTTACCAGCGGCACGCTTTCTCCGAGCTTGAACTGGGGCGTAGGGATGGCGTATGTCTCCACAGCGCGCGCGAAAATCGGAGCCCAGATCGATATCGAAATTCGCGGACAGAAATTTCCAGCTACCATAGAAAAGAAACCACTCTACAAAAAATCATGAATGTGCCTGACGAACTCCTCTACACCGAATCACACGAATGGATTAAACATGAAGGCGACAAAGTGCGTGTGGGCATTACCGATCACGCCCAATCTGAATTGACTGACGTGGTCTACGTCGAGTTGCCAAAAATGGATCGACAGGCAAACGCAAAAGAAGCGATCGCAGTCGTCGAATCCGTGAAAGCGGCGAGCGACATTTACGCGCCGGTAAAAGGAACAGTGGCGGAAGTAAATAAAGCGCTCGAAGCCGACCCGGGGCTGATCAACCGCGAACCCTACGGCCAGGGCTGGATTTTCATTCTCAAGCTCGACAACGCAGACGATCTCAAGCAGTTGAAAGACGCAGAAGCTTACAAAAAGCAGATCGACTAACTCCGCCGTGCATGGGGCCCGCCTTGCTCGCTTGCGTAGTCTACGCGGTTCCTAGCCTTTCACTCGGACTGAATGGGATCTGCTGCTATGAAGGTCAGATACTTCAAGTCAGCAAACGATTTTCGCAGATGGCTGGAGAAGAATCACGCGACCACGCAGGAACTATGGGTTGGTTATTTCAAGAAAAGCTCCCAGCAACCGAGCATGACCTGGCCGGAATCCGTAGATGAAGCGCTCTGCTTTGGTTGGATCGACGGGATCCGCAAGAGCGTCGATGATTTACGTTACATCATTCGATTTACGCCACGGAGACGGGGAAGCATTTGGAGCGCGGTCAACATCAAGCGCGTACGAGAATTGAGCGATAAGGGTTTGATGCAGCCACATGGAATGGCTGCGTTTGACGCGCGGAAAGAAAACCGCTCGGGAATTTATTCCTACGAACAAAGGAGCGCCAGTCTCGATGGGGCTTACGAGAAAAGGTTGAGACAAAACCAAGCTGCCTGGGATTTCTTTTACGCTCAGCCACCCTCGTATCGAAAAGCAATCGGCTGGTGGATAGTAAGTGCAAAGCAGGAAGCAACGCGGCTGAAGCGATTGCAAAGGCTGATCGAAGAATCGGCAAGCAGGAAACGCCTGTTTTAGCAGAAAAGGTTAAGCCAAACTCAGCTTTTCTTAATGGCGAAGCCGATGTAACCCCAGCGGCCCCACTCGTGATGCGATGTGCGCTGCGCGTCGCGGCGGCCGGTCTTTTTATCGTGGGCGTACGTCTTGGTCACAAATTCGGGAAACGCCGCGTTCATCTGCACGTCGTGCGACACCAGCAATCCGCCGTCGCGCAGGCGCGGCCAAAATTGACGAAACTCCCAGAGCATGTGCCGGTAGCTATGCGAGCTATCGTGCAGAAACATGTCGATGGCCGAAGGGAGTTGGTCGCCCCTGAGAAAATCTTCCACTTTGCCGCGCATCGGCACGAAACCGGCGGAGGCGGATCGCAATTCATCTGGAATCAAAGCCCCTTGCTCGCATTCCGGGCTCAATTCAATGCTGTACAGTTTGGCAGCCGGGAGCTTCTCGTCCGCGAGCGCTTTCAAGATAAAGGCAGACGACATTCCAATATACCCGCCGGACTCGACGATCACTGTCGGCCGTACCCAACGCGTCAATCCATAAAGCGTTGCGCAGTCGATCGCTCCCATTGCGCCTTCGCTACCGTATGCGTCGCGGCGCCAGATCATCTCAGCCATGAAATCGCTCGCCCGGACTTCAGCCGCGAATCGCGCAACCTCGTCCCACATCCCGTAATAGGATGGCGCGGGCGATAGCTCTTTTTGATTCAAATCGTTAGGTCGACGCCACCAAGAACGCGAAAACGCCGACATTCTTTTCATTGGAGCAAGGATATTCGGCCGCGCTTTGAATTGACGCGAATGCTTATTTGGGCTGTCGTCTGAAAGCGTTAACGCGTGCAATTCGCTCCATTCCTGGCGGGCGCTGGGCATAAGTCGTCCTTTTTTCCTGCCTAACCTGTGCTTAATTCTTCCGTTTTCCCCATGAGCAGCAAACCGAAGCCGCGCGAGGCAGAGCTTAACTTTGAGGGCGCGATGGATCGGCTCGAAAAAATTGTCGAGCAAATGGAATCCGGCAAACTCCCGCTCGAAGATCTCATCGTGCGTTACGATGAAGGAATGAATCTGGTGAAAGTTTGCCAGGAACGACTTGCCAAGGCCGAGCAAAAGATCGAAATCATAACTCGCAACAGCGCTGGAAAGGCGATGGTTAAGGATTTCGAGCCCACACCGGAACCGGCTGGTCCGGCCGAAACCGTAGATGAATCCGAAAGCACAAATGATGAAATCAAGCTCTTCTGAGTCGGTCCAGACTTCCGAGGCAACCGCTACACGATCGCGCCTCCTCGACGGGATTCGATCGCCGGCAGATATCAAGGCGCTGCGCGAACACGATTTGCACCAGCTCGCGCAGGAGGTGCGGGAGGAACTAATCGGGGTCCTTTCCCAAACCGGTGGCCATCTGGGCCCAAATCTCGGTGTCGTAGAACTGACCATTGCGTTGCACCGGGTCTTCAACACGCCGCACGACAGATTCGTTATGGATGTCAGTCATCAAGGTTACGTCCATAAAATGTTTACCGGGCGCCTCGATCGTTTTAATACCATGCGCCAATTCGGAGGGCTCAACGGCTTCCTTTTGCGCACCGAGAGCGAACACGATTGCTACGGCGCAGGTCATGCCGGGACGGCGCTCTCCGCTGCACTAGGCATGGCGGTTGGACGCGATCTCCGCGGTGGCGACGAGAACATCGTCGTGGTAGCGGGCGACGCCGCATTCACGTGCGGGATCAGCTACGAAGCGCTCAACAATGTCAAAGCGCACACCAAACGTTTCATCGTCGTGCTGAACGACAATGAGTGGTCGATCGCAAAAAATGTTGGGGCAATCGCAAACTATCTGAACACGATTGCGACCAGCCCGACGTTCGCGCATCTACACGAGAAAGCGCGCCATTTCGTGCAAACGATTGCCGGCAAATCGATCGCTGATTTCGCCCATAAGGTTGAGGAAAGCGTAAAGGGGTTATTGGTCCCGAGTGTCATTTTCGAGGAACTTGGCTTGCGTTACTACGGGCCAATCGACGGACACGATATTCCTTTGCTGATCCGCACATTTGAATTTTTGAAAACTCAGGAGGAACCGGTCCTGTTGCACATTCTCACGCAGAAAGGCAAAGGATATGCGCCGGCTCTCAAGCAACCCGACAAGTTCCACGGTCTCGGCAAATACAAGATCGAGAGCGGCGAGACCGCGCCGACTCCGACTCCAACTTATTCGGAGATTTTCGGCAAGACCTTGGCGAAATTCGCGGAGACGAATCAGAAGCTCGTTGCCATCACCGCGGCGATGCCAAGCGGGACTGGCCTTTCGCATTTCGTTAAGGCCCATCCCGACCGCTACTTCGACGTCGGTATCGCCGAGGAACACGCTACGCTTTTCGCCTGCGGTCTGGCCACGCAGGGTTTGCAACCGTTCCTCGCAATTTACTCGACGTTTTTCCAGCGCGCCTACGACATGGCGATTCACGATATCGCCATCCAGAACTTGAATGTGAAGTTGTGTATGGACCGCGCCGGATTAAGCGGCGACGATGGCCCGACGCATCACGGATTGTTCGATATCGGGTATCTGAGACACGTCCCGAATTGGGTGCACATGCAGCCGAAAGATGAGGACGAATTTGCCGATATGCTCTGGACCATGGCGCACTACAACTCCGGTCCGATTGCCGTTCGTTATCCGCGAGGATCGGGGCCAGGCGTAAAAATCAAACCGGAGCCAAAACTTCTCGAAATCGGCAAAGCGGAAGTAGTACAACACGGGCGCGACGTGGCCATCTTCGGTTTGGGCAACATGTTTGAAGTGGCCCAGGAAGCGGCGCGCAAACTCGAGGAAAAGGGAATTTCCGTCGCGCTCATCAATCCGCGCTGGATCAAACCGATGGACACCGGCACGCTCGAATTTTTCGCGCGCAGCGTGGAAGTTGTCTGCACAATCGAGGACCACGTGTTGCACAACGGTTTTGGCTGTGCGGTCATGGAACATCTGCACTCGCAAATGATTAACACGCCGGTGGTACGTATTGGATGGCCCGATCAATTCATCGAGCACGGCGCTGTTCCGATCTTGCGCAAGAAACACGGCATCACAGCTGACGCGCTGGTCGAAAAAGTTCTGCCGCTGCTGCGGAAGAAATCGAGCCTCCGGCCATCGGTGGCGTGACATCTCAAGCTCCTTAGCGCGGTCGTATTGAAGTAGCGCACGCGTCTCGCGTGTTGGTTGCGGCGTCCTCGCCGCAAGAGGCTTCCTCTCATCGCGGCAGAAAGAAAAAGTTCGCGAACCCGAGACGTCTTCGCCAGCACACGAGACGCATGCGTTACCCAAACGCGGCCGCAAAAAAACGAAGGGCGCCTTCGTTTCCGAAAGCGCCCTTCATATTTTCGATGGCGATAAGCCGAATTCTGTTCAGCTGATTTTGTCAGCCGCGATGATCATTTGTCTCTCCCAGATTTCTCCGAGAGCCCGATCCCGCGGTCGCGGGACCGTGATGCGACGATACCCGAGGATCAAACGGGCCGGCTGCCCTTCCTCTGTTTTGTCTTGCACCGCATGGGGTTTTTCATGCCTCGCGAATTACTCCGCGAGCGGTGAGCTCTTACCTCGCCTTTTCACCCTTACCAGCACTTAAAGAACCGGCGGTATCCTTTCTGTGACACTTTCCGTCACCGCAGTTTTCCAACTGTGATGCCCGCGTGTTTTACGCGGCATGCCGCCGTATGGTGTTCGGACTTTCCTCCAGCAAGCCGCAAGCGGCTCGCCAGCGATCATCTGCCATCGGCCAATAGTTTATCATAATCCGCGATGAAGAAAAGAACGCGATGAATGGCAAGACATATCTCGACTGAAGAGATAGCGGAACTATAACACGAGACAGCCAATTCGTAATCCAAAATGATTGTTTCTGCTCTCATGGTGCTTCTGCCGATTTTGTTTGTGATGGGACTTGGTTACGCCGCGGGTCGCGAAAAGAAATTTAGCGCGGAGCAAGTTATGGGACTCAACGAATTGGTATTGGTATATGCCCTGCCCGCGTTGATGTTCGTCGGAACTGTCACGACGACGCGGACGCGTTTGCTCGAGGAAACAGCATATTTGCTCGGCGTGTTCCTTGCGACGATTGGATTGTTTGTCGCGGCTGTCTTTGTCAGTGTATTTGTTTTGCGTCATTCGTTAGGCGAAGCGGCAATACACGCGAACCTCGTGACGTTTCCGTCAGTTGCGTTTTTGGGCGTGCCCATTTTTACGGGCTTATTCGGTTCTGCCAGCATCGTACCCGTGGCAACTGCGACGGTGATTTCATGCGGCATCCTTGTTCCGCTGACCGTTGTTCTCTTGGAAATGCATCAGCAGCGTTGCAGTCGCGACGCGGATAAGATCGCGAGCACTGCGCTTGTGCACTGCCTTTTAAATAGCGCAAAAGAGCCAATGGTCTGGGCGCCGCTCCTTGGCGTATTGTTGGTGCTAGCAGACATTGCCGTGCCGCAGGAAATTGACAATATGCTCAAACTGCTCGGGTCAGCGACATCGGGCACGTCGCTCTTTTTGGCAGGACTGATTATTGCCAGCTATCGGATTCGAATCAGTCGGGAAATTTTCGGCAATGTTTTGATGAAGATGATTGGCCAGCCCGCACTCATGGCGCTTCTTGTCGCGGTACTTGGAATTCGAAATCCACTGGGGCAGGAAGCGATTGTTTTGTGCGCGATTCCTGCGTCCGTCGTAGCTCCACTGCTGGGCTCGCGGTATCACGTATATGAAACCGAAGCGGCGTCCACGCTGGTGTTGACCACGCTTACGATGATTGTCACGCTCCCTTTGATTATTGTTCTGCTTGGCGCGTAGGATGAACTGAACGCGGACACGTTCACTAGGCAACGACACAGGAGTAATCCTGTCGTTTCAGAAACGGCACCAATATGTCTACGGCAATATCTTCGTGAAGAAACTCTGCTCGACAGAGAACATCAAAATGGAGATGGCACGGTTATGAAGAAAATCGCGATCATTACCAGCGCGATAAATAGTTTGCCCATCATTGCACCGAGATTCCCCAGTAAACTGCCCCAGCCGGCCCGGCCGGCGTCGATCATTCGTTTACCGGCGATGAATTCACCGGCAACCGCGCCGATCACGGGTCCAACAAACAATCCGGCGATCCCGAAGAAGATACCGATTACGGCTCCGAGCAGCGCGCCGAACATTCCCCACTTTGTGGCTCCAAAATATCGGGCGCCGAAGTAGCCGCTTAGAAAATCCAGCGCGTACGATGCCACAGTCAACAACATCAGAACGGCGAGAGCTCCCCACCCGATACTTTTCTCCGGCCCGAGCATCATCCGGTGAAGTAGCGCGCCAGCAAGAATGATAATTGCCCCCGGAAATACAGGCAGCACCGTGCCAACCAAGCCGACTGCGAACAGGATGACCGCGACCGACCACCAGAGGAGTTCCATGGGATACAGTGAATCGTAATCCGAAATTCGAGATTCGTAACTCGGCCGGGAATACGATGTAACGATTCAACGAATTAACGAATGGCGATCTTCGTTTTGACCACTCCGCTGTCGAATCTATACTGATAGTCTCCCCAGTTAACTCAAACCGGAGACTTCATTTATGCTACTTTCTGTCGGAACTAAAGCGCCAGATTTCGCGCTGTCGACCAAGGCCGCCGATGGGCCAAAGCAAATCAAACTCAGCGACAATTTCGGAAAGAAAAACACACTGCTGCTTTTCTTTCCCATGGCCTTCACCGGCACATGCACCGCCGAAATGTGTGAGGTCAGCCAGGGTATGAACGCTTACACCGATTCAAACGCTGCCGTTTACGGGATCAGCGGCGACAATCCGTTTGCGCAGGAAGCGTGGGCGCAAAGCGAGAAAATCACCGTGCCGCTACTCAGCGATTACGAACATCAGGTCGCAAAGGATTACGGTGTGATGTACGACTCGTTCCTGCCGCAAATGAATCTCGGCATGGGTGGTGTGCCGAAACGATCTGCGTTCATCGTCGATAAGAATGGCGTGATCCAGTATGTGGAGAGCAACGACGACGCCAGGCAGCTGCCAAACTTCGACAAGATCAAGGCGAAACTGGCGGAACTGAAATGACAATGGAACATTGTCATCCTGAGCGAAGCGCAGCGAAGTCGAAGGATCCCGCAGCGATACCTTAAGGCTTAGCAACGGGGTTCCTCGACTCCGCTCGAAATGACAACAAGCATGCACAACGAATTCACGACTCTGAGGAAATTTGATGCTGGCGAAGGGCGCGAAGCATTTTTCTATTCGCTCCCGGCTCTGGAGGAACAGGGAATAGGGAAAATTTCGCGGTTACCTGTGAGCATCCGGATTGTTCTCGAATCAGTCCTCCGCAATTGCGATGGCCAAAAAGTCCGGCGCAAAGATGTCGAGGCACTCGCGAACTGGAACGCAAAAGCCCCTGCCAGCGAAGAAATTCCGTTCATCGTTGCGCGCATCGTTTTACAGGATTTTACCGGTGTTCCGCTGGTGGTCGATCTCGCGGCGATGCGAAGCGCGGTGAAAAGACTCGGTGGCGATCCTAAGATCATTGAACCGCTCGTATCTGTAGATCTGGTGGTCGATCATTCGGTCCAGGTCGATTTCTTTGGTTCCGTGCGTGCTCTGGAACTGAACCTGGACATGGAATTCAGGCGAAACCGCGAGCGCTATCAGTTTCTGAAATGGGGACAGCAGGCATTCAAAACGTTCCAGCTCATTCCGCCGGGCATCGGCATCGTACACCAGGTGAATCTCGAATACCTTGCTAAAGGCGTTCTCTTTGCTCAATCGACCTTCAACAATCAAGCATCAACTATCTATTTCCCCGATACTCTCGTCGGCACCGATTCGCATACGACGATGATCAACGGCCTCGGCGTCGTTGGCTGGGGTGTGGGCGGAATCGAAGCGGAAGCCGGCATGCTCGGCCAGCCAGTTTACTTTTTGACACCCGAAGTAGTAGGGGTGCACATGAGCGGCCAATTGCGCGAAGGCGTCACCGCAACTGATCTTGTTTTGCACATCACACAATTGCTGCGCGCGCAAAAAGTAGTCGGCAAATTTGTCGAGTTTTACGGTGAAGGCGCCGCGTCGCTGCCGGTTCCTGATCGCGCGACGATTGGGAACATGTCGCCGGAGTACGGCGCGACGATGGGATATTTCCCGATCGATCAAGAGTCAGTGGATTACTTGAAGGCAACAGGGCGCACCGAAGAGCAATGTCTTGCTTTCGAGAATTATTTTCGTGCCCAGAAAATGTTCGGCATGCCGCTGAGGGGCGAAATCGACTACAGCATCGATATCGATCTGGATCTGACCGAAGTGCAGCCGAGCGTCGCCGGACCCAAACGGCCGCAGGACCGGATCAATCTGCCGGATCTTGAAAAAACATTTCGCGAGTTGCTCGAAAAACCGGTGCGCGACGGCGGATATGGCAAACAAAATGTTGATCTTCGTGAAAAGCATCTCGTGGAATTGAATGGCAGCGCTCCCCGCAACGGTGAGATGGCTTCGACCGACAAGAAGGAAGATCAGGGAATTAATCCCGGCGACGAGCTCAACAAGATTGAAATGATTGCAAACCGGCCAACGCCCGATCCCGGCAAAGAAATTGAAGCTGAGTCCAGTGACGTCTTTACGCACGGGCGCACTCGCGTCGGGCACGGCAGCGTTCTCATCGCAGCGATCACCAGTTGCACGAACACCAGCAATCCGAGCGTGATGATCGCGGCTGGGTTGCTCGCGAAGAAGGCAGTCGAGCGGGGTTTGCGCGTTGATCCCGGGGTCAAGACCTCACTGGCACCGGGCTCGCGCGTTGTTTCCGATTATCTTCACAAGACAGGTCTCCAGAAGTACCTCGATCAACTCGGATTTAACCTGGTGGGTTACGGTTGTACGACCTGCATCGGCAACTCGGGACCACTGCACCCGAATATCGAGAGGGCCATCCACAAACACGATCTGGTTGCCGCCTCAGTTCTTTCGGGAAACCGCAACTTCGAAGCGCGCGTGCATCAGCATATCAAGGCGAACTTCCTGATGTCGCCGCCGCTGGTCGTTGCGTTCGCGCTGGCAGGCCGGGTGCACATTAACCTTTCGCGCGAGCCGTTGGGGAAAGACAGAAATGGGAAGAAAATCTTTCTGCGCGATTTGTGGCCGAGTCTCAGTGAAATTCGTGACGCAATGCAAACAGCACTCACGCCGGAAACTTTCCGTAAACTCTATCGCGATTTCGCCGATCAAAATCCGAAGTGGAACGACATTCCTTCGAGCACTGGCGACATTTACGAATGGGACGAGAAGAGCGACTACATCCACGAGCCGCCGTTCTTCGAAAAGTTCTCAATGGAGCCCGGGCACATAAAAGAGATTCGGGGCGCTCGCGCGCTTGGCATTTTTGGAGACACAGTAACGACCGATCACATTTCTCCTGCAGGCGCAATCAAGGAAACTTCGCCCGCTGGAAAGTATTTGATGTCGCGCGGAATCCAGCCCCGAGATTTCAATAGTTACGGCAGCCGGCGCGGCAACGATCTGGTGATGACACGCGGAACATTCGCCAACGTGCGGATCAAAAATTTGATGGTGCCAGGAACTGAAGGCGGCGTGACCAAACATTTCGCGAACGGTGAAGGTGAAGAGATGTCGATCTTCGATGCAGCGATGAAATATGCGGAGACAAAGACTCCGCTCATGATTCTGGCCGGGCACGAATACGGCACTGGCTCATCCCGAGACTGGGCCGCGAAGGGGACGCGTTTGTTAGGCGTGAAGGCGGTTGTCGCTGCAAGCTTCGAACGGATTCATCGTTCCAACCTCGTCGGCATGGGAGTGTTGCCCTTGCAATTTCCCGACGGAACAACTGCGCAATTGCTGGAGCTCGACGGCTCGGAGATCCTTTCGATCGTCGGTTTGTCTGAAACAATCAAGCCTGGCCAAACCGTAACACTCGAGATCGAAGGCAAAGGTCGGCAGAAGCGCTCCGTGCCTGTGAAGGTCCGCATCGATACGCCAATCGAAATCGATTACTATCGGCACGGCGGGATTTTGCCGTTTGTCCTCAGGCAACTGCTATCAAGATAACAATATCTCGCGCTTTTGGACCGTAATCGGGGAACCATCGGCGATAAATGCAGAGCGCGGCTGCTGACTCAGCGTCTCAGCGAATTGTTCACCGTAAAGAGCGGCAACGTCAGCGTGAAATTCGAATTTGCTCGCGTTCCAGATTTTCCAGCGCGGGTGTTCCACGCGGTATTCGCTGCAGCCATTCCGCACCCATGTGTATCCCCAGTAATGTTCCGTAATAAACTCAGCGTGTGATCCAGCAGAAATTGATTGCGGTTCGCCGGATGCGCTCATCTTGAGAAATTCCCATCTGTTCCCGCGTCGCCAGGAATACTCGACACCCAAGCTGCCATCGACGTGCTCTATGTTGTGTTTCATTGGGAGGGCGAAGTAGCGTTCTCCGTAGAAAGCACGAGCGACCAACGCAATCGCGCGGCGAGGCACAAGCTCGCGAACGAAAACTACGCCGCGTCGCCAGGTGTCGGCCGATTTTCTCCTCACGTAGAAACGCAGGTTCACTTCTTCGAAATCGCGATGCAGCGGGATCGGAAGACCGAGAAGACGTGTATCGAGAAACAAAAATCCGACAACGCTAACGAACGTCTCGCCGCTTTCATAATCGATCTCGGTGCCCGCCGGAACAAGCCGTTCAATCAGGGCAGGATCGACGACGTAATTCAGCATCGCCAGATAACGCCAGTTGGCGCTAAGAAATGGTTTCATGCGGTGGTTCGGCAGTCACACTTCGCCACTATAGAATCAATCCTTGACCAGGCGTACACGATAGCGAAG